>Ga0066703_10000345_pt1 | contig 13488 bp, 14 predicted proteins | sample GraSoiAngelo_152_FD_66505 | JGI IMG/M metagenome (GOLD analysis project Ga0066703, IMG submission 66505) | Grasslands soil microbial communities from the Angelo Coastal Reserve, California, USA - 14_1009_12_30cm | ecosystem: Environmental > Terrestrial > Soil > Grasslands | place: USA...
CGAGGCTGTGCGTGTCGTCCGCCGCTGTTCCTACTCTGTGCGCGATATGCGCTGCCTGAGCAACGTCCCGTCCCCGGAGCGGAGGTAACCCGTGTCCGCGCTCGAGAACGAGTACGCCGAGCACCTCGCCGTCCGCGAGGCGTACGCCGTCGGAGCGGCGGGCCCGCTGCGCGCCGACGGGCTCGTCCCCATCCACATCATCCGCCCCGGCGTCGGCCGCGGGAAGGGCCGCCACCTGTACGAGGCGCGGATGCTGGAGGAGCACGCGGCGATCTTCAAGAACTGGAAGATGTTCGTCGACCACCAGGCGCCGGAGGCGAAGCGCGCGGCCGGTGGGCTGCCGCGCTCGATCCGCGACCTCGGCGGCATCATCAAGGAATCGTGGTGGGACGCGAGCGTCCCGGCCGACCCGCAGCGCGGCCACGGCCAGGGTGCCGTCGTCGGGCTCGCGCGGCCGACGCCGCTGATCCGCCAGCTGATCGAGACCGACCCCGCCCTCGTGGAGGCGTCGATCTCGGCCACGGCCACTTCCGTCCGGCCGATCCAGGCGGGCGGCAAGACGGCGTGGCTCGTCGAAGGGCTGAACCCGACCGGCTCCGTCGACTGGGTGTCGATGGCCGGCGCGGGCGGCAAGGTCGTCCAGCTCGCGGAGGCGCTAGAGGAGTCGCTCTCCACCGAGGAGGGCGCGCTCATGCTGCTGGAGTCGATGGGCGACGAGGACTTCCTCGCCCATCTGGAGTCGTCGCGGCCCGACCTGTTCCAGGTCGTACTCCGCGAGGCGAAGCACAAGGAGGGCGAGGAGAAGCCCAACGGCGAGACCGAGCTCAACGAGACCACGACCGAGGAGGTCGAAGACGTGAAGACGCCGATCGAGGTGCTGACCGAGGCCCTCGACACCGACGAGGGCAAGGCCCTGGTCGAGGGGATCGTCGAGAAGCGGTTCGCGGAGATCGCGGCGCCGAAGCTCGCCGAGCTCGTCGAGGCTGCGGTCGAGGAGGAGCGCGAGGTCATCACGGCCGAGGCCACGGCCCGGTCGGACCGGAAGCTCCAGGTCCGCGACCTGGAGAAGGTCGCGCAGGACCAGATCGCGGAGGCCAAGCTGCCCGACACCTTCAAGCGGGAGCTGACCGCGAAGTACGCGCTCAGCGAGGCCGGGGTGCCCAGCGTGGCCCTCGACGTGACCGACGAGAAGGACGAGAAGGGCGAGGTCACGAAGACCGCGAAGGAGCAGGTCACCGAGGCCGTCGCGGCCGACATCAAGGCGAAGCAGGCGCAGGCCGCCGAGCTCGCGCCGACGACGGTCCGCGGTCAGGGCGGTCGCGCTGCGGTCACCGAGGCGGCTCCCGACGCGGAGCCGGACGAGGACGATCCCGCGTACGAGAAGAAGAAGAAGGCGACGAAGCCGGAGAAGGAGGTCGTCGAGTCCACGGGCTCGGAGGACACCGACTACCTGCTGCGCTCCGCCGGCGTCGAGATCGACGAGTCCCTGTACGAGGGGATCCTCCCGTAACGGCCCCCGCGGCCTGAACCGGACGACTAGGAAGGAGTACGAACTTGTCGAACGTGATCCGCCCGGGGCGCACGCACTACACCGTCGCGACGAAGGCTGTCGTGCATGGCGCCCCGTGCACCGAGGACGGCTTCGTGGGCACCGCCGTCAAGAAGCTCCCGGCAGCGGCCGGGGTCGGACTGGGCGATGCCTCGATCGTGACCGTCGCCATCGGCGAGAAGTTCCACATCGAGCGCCAGGGCGAGCGCGACCTGCCGAACGTGAACAAGGCAGGCGGCACGTTCGCGAAGGGGGCCGCGGTCTACATCGACCCGGTCGACAACGCTCTGACCTCGGCACACGCCGGGGCCGAGCTCAAGTTCGGTCGCGTGTCCGAGATCGCCGGCGAAGGCCGCGGCATCCCGGCGGGGTCCCCGCTGATGCGGGTCAACCTCGACGCGAAGGACGGCATCGCCTAGGCCAGCGCGCCTGCGTAGAGCAACGAGAGACGACCGAGAAAAGCGAGAGGAGAAGCTCAACATGCACCCCAAGTACGGGAACTGGGGCGGGAAGGTCGAGCTCTTCGAGGCGTACCTGGACTTCCGCTCGGCTTACGCCGAGAAGCTCGGAATCGAGGAGGCGGACTCGAAGGCGGACTTCCCGTCCTGGCTGTGGGGCCCGGTGCGCCGGTCCGTGTGGCAGGGCTACACGAAGATCGAGCCCCAGTGGGAGAAGTACGCGCGCATCGAGTCGATGCCCGACTTCCGTCCGCGGCTCATCCACGGCCTGAACAGCCTCAAGGGGTACGGCTGGGTCGGCGACCACGGCGAGTACCCGGGCATGCGGCGCACCGAGCGCGGTGGGCCGGCCCTGGTCATCGACACGTACGGCGGCGTCTACTCGATCACGCGGCAGGCGATCATCAACGACGACTCCGGGGACCTTCTGAACCGGAACCCGTCGGACATGGGCTACGCCGCGGGGCAGTTCGTCGCAGAGGCGATCATCGCCCTGATCGAGTCGAACCCGACCGCGTACGACGGCACGGCGTTCTTCCACACGTCGCGTGGCAACCTCGTCACGTCGGCGCTGTCGGAGGACTCGCTGGCCGATGCGATGACGCACATGGAGTCGATGCTGGACGACGACGGCTACCGCATCCGCATCCGCGCTGCGTCGCTGCTCGTGAAGACGTTCCGCATGGAGATGATCGCTCGCCGGATCATCAACTCCACCGTGACGGGCACGCAGGCGGCGTACACCGGCGCGGCCGGTGCGGGGTCGGCGATCTTCGACAAGGGCACGATCAACCCGCTCGCGGGCGTGCTCGCCGGGGACGCGATCATCCGGGACAACTACCTGTCCGACGCGAACGACTGGTACCTGTTCGCTGACCCGGCCGACGTGCCGGCGTTCGCGGTGGGGTACCTGAACGGGCAGGCGAAGCCGTTCGTGGGCCTAAAGGACCCGGCGGTCCGCAACGCGCTCGGCGCGGGGATGGACCCGTACACCTTCGAGCTCGACTCGATCGACTTCAAGGTGCGGCACGACTTCGGCGTCGGTCACATCGACCCGCGCGGTGCCTACAAGGCATCGGTCGCCTAGCACGGATACAACAGGCGGGGGCCGTCCTTCGGGGCGGCCCCGGCGCCGTCAAAGAGACAACGCGAAGGAGACGAAGACGATGCCGAGGGGAAACGACGCGCTGGCGGCCGGGCGCGAGGCGCTCGCCGACTACGGCGACCACCTCCATGCCGAGGACCTGATCCGCGCCCACGCGGCGACGATCAACCCCGCGCTCCAGAAGATCCTGAACTCGCCGTACGACGAGGAGGAGACGGCGGCCGTGCAGGAGGACCTGACGAAGGTCGAGCACCTGTTCAGCGACGGCACCTCGTCCGGCGACCTGGAGGAGGGCGAGCAGATTCTCTCCGCCGCCGTCCACGGGAACGCGGTCGTCGCGGTCATCGAGACGATCCACGGCGACACGCGCAAGGCGTACGCGCCGTACAACGAGAAGTTCGCGGAGCCGAAGCTCTCCCCGATGGAGCAGGCCCGGTGGCAGTCCGCGCAGGAGGAGGGCCGCGTCGCGTCGGAGACGGCGAAGATCCGCGACGACGCGCAGCGCCGCCTCCGCGAGGAGCGCGACCGGATCGAGCGCGACACCGAGGAGCAGCTCGCGGAGATCCGCCGCCAGAACGACGAGCGGCTGCGCGACGCCGAGGCCACGCTCGAGAAGGCGCGGGAGGAGGTCGGCGACGAGCCGATCGACGAGCCCGAGCCCGTCGCGGAGGCCGAGACCACGACCTCCACGACGAAGAAGACGGGCACCGCGAGCCGCAAGACGGGCACCGCGAAGAAGACGGCGGCGAGGAAGAAGACCGCCGCCGCGAAGAAGTCGTAGCTACGCCGCACGGGCGGGCCTCCGGGCCCGCCCTCGGCCTACCCGGGAGGAGGCGCGCCGATGGATAGGCCGGACGCAGCGGCGGTCAAGGCGGCCCTCCCGAGGTTCGACTGGTCGGGGCACGGCTTCGCGGACAACGCGGACCTGGAGCCGGTCGTGGACGCGGCGGTCGCGTACGTCGAGTCGGTGACGTGGCGGTCGCTCGACGCGACGATGCCCGCGGGCCTCGCGCCGATCGCGCTGCGGGCGTCGGCGCTGCGGACGGCGCAGGACATCGTGCTGTCGGAGGACGACTACATCGGCACGATCAACGACGACTCGATCCAGTCGTTCAGCATCGGCCCGTACTCGGAGACGCGCCGCGACAACTCGACGCTGCGCGGCGGCAGGTCGCCGGCGGTGGAGCGGCTGAACCCGTGGCCGCAGCTGGAGCGCCTGCTGTGGCTGCTCCTGTCGCTCGTGCCGGGCGAGACGAACGCTCGCGTCGAGGAGCGCCGCGACTACTGGCGGTGGCTCGCGTCGGGCATCCCCGCGCCGGCGTCGCAGCTCCAGGAGGTCGACTGGACGAACGGTCTGTCGGGGCACGGCACGTACGCCGGCTGGGGGCTGCACGAGCCGACGGTGGACGCTCCCGACTACCCGTTCACGCCGTAGGAGCCTGACGCGTGCCCGCGATCCCGAACCGGGTGCTGATCCACCGAGGCCGCGTGGTGCGGAAGGTGGCGACCGGCGCGCGCGTCGAGGGGACGCGCGAGTACGGGACGGTGTACGGGCCGTGGTTCCGCTGCCGGGTGTTCCCGGAGGAGTCGCAGGAGGGCGAGGGCGTGCGCGGCGGGCGGAAGCAGCTGATGAAGACGCCGCACGTCATCGTGGGGATCAAGGACATTCAGGGCGACCCGGTCGCGGTCGGGGAGATCACGCCCGCGGTGCAGCTCGAGATCGACGCCGGGCCGCTCGGCACGTCGGTGTGGCAGGTCGGGTCGGACCCGCAGCCGCTGCTCGCGCCGACGAAGCCGATCGGCTTCTACTTCGGCGTCCGCAGGGTCGAGGTCGCGGGGGCGGTGAACCCGTAGGTGTACGAGGGCGGGAAGCTCGCGCCGTGGTTCGACACGGAGCCGACGCGCAAGGCGGCGCTGAACATGGCCTCGGCGGGCGGCGCGCGCCTCACCGAGCTCACGGCGCTGAAGACGCCGGTCGACACGGGCCACCTCCGCGAGGGGTGGAAGAAGCGGCCCGTGCTCATCATCGCGAACGAGGTCGGGGAGATCGTGTACGAGTCGGGCGTCCGTACGGACGTGGACTACGCCGACGAGGTGGAGTGGGGCACCGGCCTGTGGGGGCCGAAGCACGCGAAGTACCTGATCGAGCCGAAGAACCCCGACGGCTGGCTGCACTGGGTCAACAAGGCTGGCGAGGACGTGTTCGCGAAGCGGGTGTGGCATCCGGGGTCGCCGGGCGCGCACATGGTCGCGATCTCCGTCGGCCTCGTGGAGGCCGAGCTGCACCTCCTCGTGGAGCCGCACCTCGTCGTGTGGGCGCGCGAGACGGAGAAGCAGAACCACACCGGGATCGGGAGGGGGGCGGCGGCGTGAGGACGACCGAGGACGCGGTACGGTCGCTGAAGCGGTACCTGGCGGTCGCGCTCGGGCAGCCGGCGGCGCCGCTCGCGGCGGCGAAGCTGTTCCCGAACCCCGACGACGCCGACCTGTCGTCGGTCGTCGAGAGCGACGTGCTCTACGACCACGACGCGAGCGGCGCGCTCGTGACGGTCGGCTTCGCGACGGCCGGAGACGCGCAGGCGGCGGGGCTCGTGCGGACGACGACGGTCGGCCGGACGCGGTTCTGGGCGAGCCCGCCCGGGAAGGCGTGGGACGGTGGCGTCGGCCACACGGTGGCGCTGACGTTCGACCCGTACGCGGTGTCGCCCGAGCTCGTGAAGGGCTGCTCGACCGTCGACGCGACCGGCTGGACGGACATCCTGTCGCAGGAGCGGTGGGGCAGGACGCTCGACCTCGTGGCCGACAGCGGCGCGCCGTACCGCTGCGCGATGGTGGTCTTCGTCGATCCCGGCCAGGTGTTCGGCGGGCCCGGCGTCGCCGCCGACGCGGTCGCGCCGCCGGCGGTCTGGGACGTGCGCTTCTTCCACGACGAGGGCGAGTTCGAGTACCCGGTCTGCATCGTGAAGACGGTCGGCGCGCCGACGCTCGTGTCGAACCAGAACTGGTACGAGCTCACGCAGGCGTACGTCGTCTACGCCTACCCGACGCCGCCGCCGTCCGCGACCGGCACCGCGTCGGACGCGCACATCGCGGCGGAGCGGGTGCGCCAGCTCCTCGTCGACGCGTTCGCGGCGGCGCGGGCCGACGGCGCGCGGTCGATGCGGATCCCGCTCTACGACTACGACGGCACGGACCCGGCGATGCCCGCGTTCCACCGCGAGCAGGCCGACTACATGAGGGTCGTCGGCGCGTCCGTCGACCTCCAGCCGGAGCCGAACGACCCGCGGCAGACGGTCGTCGTCGCGGACCTGCGGCTGAACTGGCGGGTCCCGGTCGGGGAAGTCCCCGGCCGCGGGATCGTCCGGAGCGTGGAGCTGACCACCACTGAGACGTAAGGAGGCCGTCCGAACGCACAGGGATACTGCTGTGCGTCCTTGCGGTCGACTGAGCTGAGGAGGGAAAAGCGAGCATGGCAGAGACGAAGGAGACCGAAGCGAAGCCGACCGAGCCCGAGGAGCCGACGATCCCGCGCGAGCGGCTGATCGCTGAGGCGCGGGCGTTCACCGGGTTCGCGCCGCACGAAGTCGCAGGCGCGCTCGCGGGCGAGCGCAAGCAGAACTTCACCGTGGCGGAGGCCAAGAAGCTCACTGAGAAGTGGCTCAAGGTCGAGGTCGCGGTCGACACGGTCGAGGAGGTCTAGGGAATGAGCGGCATCTTCTCCAAGAGCTCCCGGCCGAAGCGCCCGGGCGCTTACTTCAACTGGCTCGCGGTGCAGCCGTCCGACGTTCCGCCCGCCATCGGGTCGATCGTCGCGGTCGGCTTCACGCACACGTGGGGCCCCGACAGCGTGGCCGTCCCGCTGTCGCAGATGGGCGACTTCGCCGACGTGTTCGGCGGCGACGCGAGCAACCCGAGCTCCGGCTACGTGGCCGTGCGCGGGGCGTTCCAGGGCGACGACGAGTTCGGCGGGGCGGGCACGGTGCTCGCGTACCGCATGGTCGGCTCGGCGGCCGCGAAGGCCGCGAAGACCATCCAGAACATCGCGGGCACGCCGGCGAACGCGCTGACGCTGACCGCGCGGTACAACGGCACGTTCGGCAACCGCCTGAACGTCACGACGCAGGTCAACTCGTCCGACGGCACGAAGCTCGACCTGCTCATCTACGACGGGACGACGCTGCTGGAGACGTGGACGGCGACCCGCACGGACGTAGCGGGCCTCGCGGCCGCGATCACGGCGGGCTCGGCGTGGGTGACGGCGACCTCGCTCGTCACGGGCACCGGGCTCGCGTACGTCGCGAACCAGGCGCTCACGGGCGGCAACGACGGCGCGACGCTCGTCTCGGGCGACTACACGGCCGCGATGAGCGACCTCGGCACGCAGCGGTTCGGCGTGCTCGTGTTCGAGAACCTGACCGACTCGTCGATCGTCGCGGCGCTGAAGACGTGGGCGGACGGTCTGAACACCGCCGGCCGGCGCTTCTCGGTCGTGGTCGGCGGGGCGAGCGACGAGGACGCGTCGACGGCGATCGCGCGCAGCGGGACGCTGAACGACTCGGACTTCCTGAACGTCGGCGTCGGGCACGTGGCCGACAGCGGCCTGCTCGACTCGGTCGGCGCGGCGCGGCTGCTCTCGACGGCGCAGGCGGCCCCGCGGATCGCGGGCTCGTACGCGGCGCGCGGCGAGCGGCAGTCGATGACGTTCGCGCACTTCGGCGGCTGGACGCTGTTCAACGGCGCCTCGGACGCGGAGGTGTCGCTCTGCATCGACGCCGGGGTGATCGTGCTGACGCTCGACTCCAACCCGGACGCGCCGGTGCGGATCGAGTCCTCGCGGACGACGTACACGACGACCACGAACGCGGCGAAGCCGTACGTGGTCTACCGCAACCCGAAGGCCGTCGCGCTCATGCACTCGATCGAGATCGAGCTGACCGAGTGGGCCGAGGCGAACGTCGTCGGCCAGCCGGTCGACCAGGAGACGCGGTCGGCGGTGCTCGCGAGGATCAACACGGTCATGCAGCGCCGCGTCGACCAGCGCGTCGTGCAGCCGGGCTTCACCGCCCGCGTCGATCCCGTGCCGACCCCCTCGGACGACGACGAGTTCGTCGCGTTCGAGATCGACTTCCACTACGGCCGCTCGGCCGAGCAGGTGTTCTTCTCGGGCCGGATCGGCTAAGAGCCGCGACGACGGAAGGAGGCAAGACAGGTGGCAGACATCAGGAGCAAGTACCGGCAGAGCGGCTACTTCGGCTCGGCCTACCGCAACGGCCGGCTGCTCGCCGACGTTGTCGAGGTCGCGACGCCGGTCCAGATCAACCGCATCACGGTCCCGGCCGTCGGCTCGGCGGACGAGTCGTACAAGAAGGGCCGCGTGACGCGCGAGGGGACGCTGTCCATCCACAAGATCGACACGTCCTGGGAGCTGGAGGTCTATGCGCTTCTCTCGCAGTCGGACGACGAGGTGCGGGCCGCGCGCGACGCGGGCAACCCGATCAACCCGGCGTTCGCGATCGTGCTGAAGCTCGACGACCCGGAGGCCCTCGGCGTGGAGCGGTGGCAGCTCGACGGCTGCCGTATCTGGAACATGACGCCGGGCGCGTTCGCGCAGGGAGACGACATCACGCAGCGTCAGTACGACCTGACGTGGGAGCGCGAGACGCCGCTCACGGCGTTCAAGCGCGGCGTCGACTCGCAGGGCCGCGACCGCGCCGTCTACGTCGTCGGGAGCCCGTAGGTCGGATGCCGGAGGTCGACTACGACAAGGCGTGGCACAAGCTCAAGGCTCACGTCTCGTCGAAGCGGTCGCACGGCGCCGACGAGCTGAAGGTTCGCATGCACGAGATCGAGGTCGAGAGCCTCGTGCCGGAGGGGGAGCAGGGGTACGACACGACCCCGCTCCCTCCTCGGTCTGACAGGCCCACTCACCCCGCCGCCGCCTAAGCCGCGGAGGGGCGATGGCTCACCCACTCACTCCGAGGAGGAGCGATGGACGGAACGGACGAACGGAAGGGCACGAGCCTGATCGACACGGGCGAGGACGAGCCGATCGAGGCGGGCGGCGCGGAGGACACGCGCTTCGAGGCGAGGGACGCGGTGCAGCGCATGGCTGAGGACCCGCCGGTGGCCGACCGCGAGGGCGAGCTCAAGCCCGAGGACGCGAAGCAGGTCATGGAGGCGTCGGAGTGGCTGCTCCAGTCGTTCGACCAGGAGCAGGTCGCCGTGCACCGCCTCACGCTCGACGTGGGCGCGCCGACGCACCCGATCGAGATCCCGTGGACGATCAAGTCCGTCGACGGCGCGGAGCTGCGCCGCATCCGCGCGCGCGGGGCCGACTCGCTGACGGGGAAGCAGGCGCGCGCGAAGGGCGCCATCGCGGACGCGGACGCGGCGTACCGCGCGAACCTCGCGGTGGTGGTGGCGGGCACGTACGACCCCGACCTCAAGACGGTCGCGGAGATGCGCGGGCTCGCGGACCCGACCATGCTCATCGAGGAGGCGTTCAAGAACAAGCAGGGCCTCGTCGACCAGGTGGCGGGCGAGATCATGTCCCTGTCGGGCTACGACGACGAGGCCGTCCGCGACGCCGTGGAGGTGAAGGCGACGGGAAACTCGTAGAGCTCGGCGGCCCGATGCGGGACCTCTACCTCGCGTGGAGGTACTCGGGCGGCCGGCTAGACCCCTACCGCACGGCGCACGTGCTGGGAGAGGACTACCGGCCGCTCGACGACCCCGACGATCCGCCCATGCCGCCCAAGAGCCACCGGCGGATCCGCAACGTGCTCATCGGCTTCGCGCTGATGGCGGAGGCGGAGGAGCTGGAACGGCTCTCGGCAGCGCCGCCGGGCCTGTGACGACCAACACCGAGAACTAACGCCGAGCGCGCCGAGGAGGTGAGCAGTCATCGCAGCGACCGTCGAAGGGGTATTCCGCATCATCGACCGCGCCTCCCCGGCCATGAAGGGGATGGAGCGGCAGGCCCTCAAGACCGACGCGGCGATCGCCTCGGTCGGCGCGACGCTCGACACGATCGGCTCGCGCAAGCAGAGCCGCCAGATGGGGATGACGAGCCGCGACCTGCGGACGGTCGGCGTCGAGGCCGAGAACGCCGGGAAGCGGGCGCGCGGCGCCGAGCAGGGGTTCCGCAAGATGGACAACCAGGTCGAGCGGGTCGGCGGGACGGCGGAGCGGGCCGCGAAGAAGCTCGGGTCGCTGATGGTGCTTATGAAGCCGATCCTCTGGACGGGGATCGGCGCGGCGATCGGCGTCGTGGTGCAGGCGGTCGGCGCGCTGTCGGGCGGGGTGATCTCCCTCCTGCCGAGGATCTCCGACCTCACGGGGCTAGCCGCGCCCGCGGTGGCGGGGATCGCGGGGCTCGGCGTCGCGGCCATCGCGACGAAGCTCGCGATGCACGGCCTCACGCAGGCGTACAACGGGAACAAGAAGGCGCTCCAGCAGCTCACGCCGGAGGCGCGGAGCTTCCTCGCCCAGCTCAAGCAGATGCGCCCGTTCATGCGCGACCTCCGCCAGTCGTCGCAGCAGGGGCTGTTCCCCGGCCTGACGAGGACGCTGCAGCGCGTGCAGGGCGCGAGGCCGCAGCTGTCGAGCCTGCTCCGCGGCGGCGGGTCGGCGGTCGGGGACAGCGTGGACACGATCGCGAAGTCGGCGCTCGCGCCGTCGGCGCTCGGGGACACGGGGCTGCTCGCCAACCAGGGCTTCAGGATGATCCGCCAGACGGCGTCGGCGCTCACGAACCTGCTCGGCATCGTCCGCAACTTCGGGGTGGCCGCGATGCCGTTCACGAACTGGCTCACGTCGAGCGTCGTGCTCTGGTCGCGCCACCGCCTCGCGATCTCGCAGTTCAACCGCGACAGCGGGAAGACGGCGGCGTTCCTCGACCGCACGAAGGTCGCGCTCCGCGGGACGGTGCACTTCGTCGAGCTGCTCTGGGGGAACCTGAAGATCGTCGGCCAGGCCGCCCGGCCGCTCGGGGACGTGCTCTACGGCTCGATCAACAAGTCGCTCCAGAAGTGGCAGGACTTCCACTCGCTCGTCGGCAGCCGCGTCGGCCTGACGCGCGAGTTCCTCGCGATGGGGGCGGCCATCAAGCAGATCACCGGGCTCGCGTCCGACCTCGGCGCGGCGATCTTCCGCATGGGCGCCGACGGCCACCTCGGGCACACGGTGCAGTCGCTCCGCGGGCTCGTGCCGGCGCTCGAGAAGGTGCTCACGCTGCTCGCGGACAAGTTCGGCCCGGCGATCGCGTCGATGCTGACCTCGATCGGCGACCTCGCGACGTCGCTGGGCGGCGCGACGGGCCCGCTCGTGCTCGCCGCGAACCTCCTGTCGAGGATGCTGGAGCTGATCGCGGACGTGACCAGGGTCGTGCCGGGGCTCGGGCAGGCGCTCGGGACGGCGCTGTCGGTGGTGCTCATCTCGCGCTTCCTCATCAAGATCGGGCTGCTGGAGAAGGGCTGGTGGCGCGTCGGCATGGCGGCCCGCTCGGCCGCGGTGGCGGAGGCCGCAGCGATGGGCGCGAGCGCCGGGGGCAGCGTGTCGCCGCTCGTGTACGGGTTCCGGTCGGGGCGGGCGGGCTCGACGCTCGTCGGCGGCGGCTTCGGGCGCACGGCCAGGGTCGGCGCGGCGCTCGGGCGGGGCAGGCTCGGCGGGATGATCGCCGGGGCCGGGAGGATCGGCGGGCGCTTCGGCGGGCCGCTCGCGATCGGCGCGACGGCGGCCGGGCTCGGCCTCCAGTTCGCCCCGGTGAGCAACAACATCAAGTCGATCGGGCAGGGCGCGGTGACCGGCGCGGCGCTCGGCGCGATGCTCGGCTCGGCGGTGCCGATCCTCGGCACCGGGCTCGGCGCGGGCGTCGGCGCGCTCGCCGGCGGCGGGCTCGCGTGGATGCAGAACCGCGGCAAGGACACGCTGCCGGGGCGGGTGCAGGGCGACGTGCAGACCGACCTCCGGAGCGTCCAGAACTACCCGACGCAGATCGGTCGCCTCGCCGCCGAGCTCGCGATCTTCCAGAACGCGCAGCGGAGGCTCCAGGGCGACCGCTCGCAGGACGCGATGGCGGAGCGGCAGGTCATCGCGCAGGAGATCCAGGCGCGCCACGCGGTCATCGCGCAGCTCCACGCCGAGCAGAAGCAGCGGAAGGCGGCGGCGGACGCGGCGACGGCGCGCGGCGTCGCGACCGACCTCGGCAAGGCGTACGACTTCCTGCGGGCCGGGGGCTCGTCGAGGGCCTCCGCGGCGGGGTTCGTGAACCGCAAGACGCTGAACGAGCTGCAGGGCATGACCGACCCGAACGCGCGCCGGTCGCTCGCGATGGGGACGCTGAACTGGGAGCGGGGCATCCTCGGCGCGAGGAGCCCGGTGTACGCGGGCCTGCGCTCGTCGCTGCAGCGGATGATCCCCGGCCTGATCGCGCCGGGCACGGTCGGCTACCACCCGACGGGCAGCGCGCGCGACATCGCGACGATCACGAACCAGATGCTCCCCGGCCGCGGCGGCTACGTCGAGCAGCTCCGCCAGCGCCGCGCGCAGGCCCCGACGAAGCTCCAGGGGGCGCTGATCCTTGAGCTGCTCGCGGCGGGCTTCGACGGCCCGTCGGCGCGCGCGATCGTGATGCGCTGGGACGCGGTCGGCGCGCCGCCGCTGATCCCCGGCACGGCGACGCCGGGCAAGAACGGGCTCGGGTACAAGCTGGCCGTCAACGCGTCGCACGCCGGCGGCGGGCGGATCGCCGGCGCGGGCCTCCAGGACACGGTGCCGCTGACGCTCGGGATGGCGGCGCCCGGCGAGCTGATCGTGAACCGCCACCAGGAGCGGATGGCCGACATGCTGCTCGGCGGCTCCGGCGCGCTCGCGGGGATCGTGCACGGTGTGCACAAGCCGCACTCGGGCGGCTACGCGGCGGGCGGCAGGCTCGCGGGCCTCAAGCCGGGCATCGCCGGCGACGCGAACACGATCCTCGGGCGCTTCCCCGGCCTGTCCGTCACGTCCACGACGGGCGGCAGGCACGCGGCGAACTCGTACCACAAGCGCGGCATGGCGGTCGACCTCGGCGGGTCCTCGAGCGCGATGGACGCGGCGGCCCAGTGGATCGTCTCGTCGGGCATGTACCGCTACCTGCTGGAGGGCATCCACAACCCGGGCCTGTCGGTGAAGAACGGCCAGTTCGTCTCTCCGGGCTTCTGGGGCTCGACGACGTGGGGGCAGCACGCGAACCACATCCACCTCGCGGCGGGCGCTCTCGCGGCGCTCACGGGCGGCGGGGGCGGCGGCGGGGGGGCGGGCTCTCCGTCCGCGCCGGGCGGCATCCGCCTCGGCGGGCTCGTCGGGGCGGCGGCGAGGCACCAGCTGGCGATGAA
>Ga0066703_10000352_pt1 | contig 13409 bp, 16 predicted proteins | sample GraSoiAngelo_152_FD_66505 | JGI IMG/M metagenome (GOLD analysis project Ga0066703, IMG submission 66505) | Grasslands soil microbial communities from the Angelo Coastal Reserve, California, USA - 14_1009_12_30cm | ecosystem: Environmental > Terrestrial > Soil > Grasslands | place: USA...
CTTGGCAAGACGTAGCCAACGGTGCCGAAGTTCTTTACCGTGTGATTTTGCTTCTCGATGACCGGCTGAATCGCAACTGATTTTGCGAGCGGGATTCCTGGGTATTTTCAACCACCTCATCACCTGCCTCCTTATTTGACTTATAAGGTTCTATCTGCAGTAGGGGTTGTATTCAGATTTCGGTTGAAACCATCATTCGATCACTCCCGGATTGTCAGCAAAGCGGAAGTAATTCGATCATTCGGCTGCGAATTAAACGCCGTATGCCACGTTTGCCGAAGGGTGACCTGGTCCGTGGGCAGCTGGAAAAGCATCGTTGCCTCAGGTCCTGCGTCGCTTACTAATGGCGGAAACTGGGTCGCTGGTCCCGTGGGTTTCCTCGTTATGCGTCTAGCTCGCTTTCGTGAGCACGCATGGTGCCGGTGGTAGACTGCGCGTATGGCCAAGAACAAAACTAATAAGAAGCTCACGAAGCCGAAGGGATCTGCCGGGAAGAAAGGAAAACCGCTGAAGAAGACGGTTAAAAAGAACCTGGCTAAGAAGAGGGGAACTCCGAAGAAGAAATTGGCGAAGAAGAAGCCCGCTTTGAAAAAGGCGGCGGTGAAAACGAAGGCCCTCGGCCAGAAGACAACCGGTGCGAGGACGCCGACCGCACTCGGGACACGGGTTCGGGGGGAAAGCCAGAGCGTGGATACGGAGGCATTTGCACCCGAAGCACTGAGAGAGAGGTCGGGCGGGCAATCGGGAGATTTACAGGGATTGTCCAACGTCGAAGGTGCGGATTCGGAGAGTGTGGCCCAGTTGATCGAGGAAGGAAACGCGTTCGAAGCCGACGCAGTGGCGGGCGTGGAACACGCTGGTGACACTGACCAGAAGGAGGTTCGCACGCATGAGGTGCCGCAGGATGATGTTCCCGGCGAGTATCGGGATAAAGAGTAATGAGCGAGCGGCTCGGTGGTAGCTGAGTGCGATTCAGGTTTCATGGTGAGTGCGATCCTGGCGGAACGAATTCACGGCTGGTGGACGCTCTGGCAGGAGCATGTCGAACCCAGAACACTTGCCTTATGACGGGGTAACCGTGGAGGCGGCGAGATAACTTCCGGTTTGTCGGCTAACCGGAAGCTATCCACAAACGGGCTTGGAGGAGATCAACGGCGATCTCCTCGAAGCCGACTTCTGGCCCGATGCGGCCCGAAGTCACTCCAATCGGATGCTCACTTTCCCGGTTTCGGCCAAACATGCAAGGAATTCCGAGCCACATCAGGAATTAGGCGAAGAGTGCTACCTCGATGCGGTAGTGGCCTTGCATCTCGACTCCGCATGAGTGCAGAGCCGACAATCGTGACACTTCGGTTGCGCCAATTGCATGCGCGAAAGGGATCGTTGGGTTGGGTGTGTTTGACTGGAACAAATTCTTCAGAACCGGTCCTCTTAAGTGCGTAGTGGCTAACGATGACGCGGAGTGCTCCGCACCCGTGGAACTCGCTCAGACTCAGGCTCGTCTAATTCTAGTAACGTAGCGTCGCCTAAACCTGACGAATCGCTAGATTCGCTCAAGAGTCCGGTTTCTCGCTTCAGCCGTGCGTGAGATCGGCGCGGTTCGCAAATTCAATGCGCGCTTGTCCTACAAGGTGTTTCTTTGCTTTATGGCGAAGGACATTCCCATCAATTCGTACAGTATCGACGACGTTCTGATGGCTGCTGATAGCCTCTCGCACACGAGCTGCCAGATGTCCTTTAGGAAAGGTTAGTTTGATGAAGTCGGTGCTCCCATCCTCATTCAAGTCTACGTATTCAACCGTGGGTGCGCCCTCACTCACAATTGCCCCACTCGCCTGAATACTTGAAACATCTATCTCATTGAGGTCGGAACTCACCGGAATTAGTCCACAAGTGAACCCTGAATAGCCTGGTTCTTCCTCTGCAACTGCGATCATCTCTGACGGAACGGCGAGAATCACGGGGAAGAATTCGTCTTTGAAAGGAGTCACTCTCTCCGATGCAGTTCCCTTTAGGGCGTTCCCGACGAAGTCCCTGCTTGACTTCAGCGGGACAGTCTGAAGATTTCTGACATTCTCCACGCAAGTGCGGCAACTCATGAGGTGGGCAGCATCTTCCCCATGCACTCCTCGATTAAGGACTTGCACGAGCTTCTCGGCAGACAGACACCTGTCGTCAATACCTAAAGAAGCGTCAAAGACTGAGACCTCATCGGGAGCAATGGCTTCGGCGATTTCCAGAACTCGGTTGACATCGATTTCTGGGCTTACGGCTGCCTTCATCATGATCTTTCTCCTCGTATATAAGACGAATGGGGAGGGGCCTTCATAACAGGCTGCACCCTATTTCTTTTCAAGGTGACCCTTGAGAGCGTCGCGGCACCTCGATAATAGCATTGGAACCGATTGAGCCTGTATTTTCAGTCGCTTAGCCAGCTCTTGCTGGGACATCCCGTTTATGTAGAAGCTCTCGATCAAGAACTGACAACGCCGATCTAAGCTGGAAAGTGCCTGAAAAAATGCGATTCCGGCCTCCTGCTCACCGAGCTCAGATGATCGAGTAGGAGTCGGCAGTTCCAAGATTTCGTCCAAAGGAACTTGCTTCGATTGCTTTCTCAGTTCATCGATCACCGAATGCTTGGCAATCGCCACAAAGTAAGCGTCGTAGACGACGCCTTTCTTCTTTCCTTCTCTGAAAATCTCGATGTATTTGATAAACGCTGACTGGTAACCGTCTTCCACGAAGGAAGTACCTTTGCGAAAAAGAGAAACCAGAATCGCCATCACCAAGGGACGAAATAGTTCATCGAATGCCCGCAAGTGAGACTCGTTCTCCGGTTCAAAAAAACAAAGCTCGATAGCCGCCCTCACCGCCGCTGATTTCTCGCTCAAAACCACTCCCCCGTAATTCTCTCGGCGTACACGTGAAGCATCTGGTCCAACGAAAGGCAACGCATCGGTCGCCGTGGGCAATCGATCAAGAAATCCAGAATCACCATGGCAGTTTTTGTTTCAAGCCCTCCGAGAGGCAGATCGGTACGATTCAGTTTGATAATCTGAGCCACCGTCTTGCTATTCCGAGCGATAAACTGTTTCAAGTTTTCTTGATCGCTGCGAATCTTCTTGATCTCCGTCAAGACTAGACTGGGTCGACGATGATCGCTCAGTTCCCCAACAATCAGCTCACTGAGTGCTTCACCCTCAGAGCCTGGTTTCGCAAGTGCCGGATGACTTTCTTGAAGATAATTCCGCAAGTCTACCTCCCTATATCCTTCCGATCCTGCACCCCCAGCCCATATGTCGTACGCTCCCACTACCGCCACTGATCGGATGTGACGCTTCGTGCTTGAAGCATTTTCGGGAAGGCGCATTACGTGTTCTTTAGTCCAGTTTTCACGAATAAAACGCACTGTCTCACTTCGCGCCGCCAGTTGTGTCAATTGCCCTAACGTCCGCACACCTGGAAGCTTTCTGATGCGATGCAACGGGTTCAACAATTTTCGGCCCGCATGAGGTGTGCCGAGGGTAATTAGGAGATCCACTTTCAAACTACAACCGTGCCCCGCTTGCAGTTCTTCTAGAATAAACGCCTTCGACAACAATCCTCCCTGGCTGTGGGCAATGAGTGCCACAGTTTCGTACTTTCCCTGAATCCTGTTAAGCAACTGACGCAAGCCATCCACGGCAAAGGGAATGATCGGAGGTTGATGAAACGCGGTCGAATCGTACTGAAAAGAATAAACATCATAGCTGCGAACCAATGGATCATGATCAGCCATGCGTTGAATGATGCCGGGCACGCCAAGCCATGTTCCCCACTTGTCCCCAAAGATGCCGTGGACGAACACCACCAGCGAATTGTTGAGCGGATGTCTATTGAACCACATTGAAGTTCACTCTTCCGATTAACAAATGAGAAATAGGGGGAGAATCACTATTCTGATACAAGTAATGTCCACGTCAACACAAGAACAAAATAAACTGAGTGCTTTTTGCTGGGGAACATACTTTCAGGGCTTGCTAACCTGATCGTTCCCCCAGCGTAACTCGTGCCACAAGGTTCGGTTCGTGGTAATGTTTCTGCGTTTCTTCGATCCGGTTAACCACCGGGAGACTACAGTCCCTGCACCTGTTCTCGACTCTACTCGCCATAGCACTCGTTGATCCTGCATAGCTGGCCGTTGACACAGTGAGCTATCCAGAAACGGGCTTCGAGGAAGTTGGCCGGATTAGTCCTGTGAAGCGTGCAACTGGCGTTTGCCAGACAGGGTGCAAAGGAACGCGGGCTGGAAGGCTTCAAGGTTGCTCGTTCCTGCTTTCACTAGTGAATCCTGCGGCTCTCCCTCTAAGCCAACCTTCAACCTGTCAGCAATGGAACGCAGCCGGGGGCTACAAGGGTTTCCGAACCGTCGTTCGAGAGGTTGCCGCAGTGATTCAGGCCAAGCGACCTGCTGATTACGCCGCTGTGGACGCAGTCCGATTGCGGATGGAGGGCCGACGTGATCGCAGAAACAATGTCTTTCCACTCCACCACTCTCCTAGATTTCAATTTTCATGCCCGTGATTGCGTCGAAGCGTTTTGTGATTTGCTCGACTACGGTAAACTGCTTTTCCCGCCGGACCCCGCTATTCTGGGCTCTGGATGGGAGGCGGCTATCGCCGCCGTCGGAAATATGGAAACGTGCGAGGCATTGATCCGCCTCGATCGCAAGACCTACGCTGACCCCAGCGTCGGCCCCAAAATTAACGATGTGCTCGCCAAGTGGCCGCGTAGCGACGGTCCTAACTCCAAAGCGAAGGGTTGCGAAGTCGCCCACCACGCAGACGACATGCACCTTCGGCTCGCGATTCGCAACGGTGATGTGCACTCTTTGCATGCCCCAGACTTCCGGTTTGGGAGGATGCAAATGATCGTGGACTCGTCATACACCTTCGGAGGAAGTGAAGGAAGGGCAATCTCGATCAACGATGCCGGTGAGGTGTTCGGCTGGGCCCTTCGCACGCCGTGACTACACGCTTCAGTATCCGGCAAAATCTTCGGTTCGGATGTCGTCCTCGTCAATGTTGGCGGCTACAAGCATCTTCCTCAAGCCCGCGAACATGGCGGGAGGTCCGGCGATGTCATTTTCGGAACAAGGTGTACATTCCTGTTGACTGCTAGGTGATCCCGGAGCACAATCTGCCGCAATTCATCCCGTAGTCTTTTTGCGGTCCCACCCTGGTCTGGTTACGAGCCCAAGCGGAAAACGTACTTCAACTGGGAGAGAAAGCATGAAACACCTACGTACTCTGTTCGTGTTCTTGGTGCTTGTCATAGGCTTGGCCGCGGCCCAAACTGCCGTCGTTACTCGAAACGTAAATCTTCGACCCGACCCCTCGACAGATAACGCTCCGGTAAAGAAGCTCACGCCTGGGACGCACGTCGAATTGCTTGAACCCGATCCGACTGCGGGGTTTTTCCATGTCAAAACCGATGACCAAACTGGCTGGGTGTGGGGGAAGAGGATCAGAATTCAACCACAGACAGGCGGAACTCCGCCAGGCGTAGGACCTTCACCCACACCAGGACCTTCACCCTCGCCAACGACGGGACAAAACCTGTTTTCCAAGCTTATGGCCGCACATACGGCGGCAGCAGGACAACCGCTGATGGAGAATGGAAACCAAGTGTGCGGCCCAACTGGAGATACGACCGATAAAAAGAAGAAAGCTCTGAACGCAAATAAGAACCGCACGGACTTGCCCGGTGGCTCCGATTATGTCGATATCAATTGGGATGATCTCAGTAATTTGCCGTCGGACCGGGTGAACGATTTCCAAGGTGCTCCCGTTTCGGTCATCGGATTTCTTTCCCATCAGATCAAGGTCGAGAACAGCGGCAGCGGAGAATCGACAAACTGCCACCTACATGGGGACAACGAGGTGGATTGGCACATTTATCTGACGAAGTCTCCGTCACGACCGATTAGTGAAGCGATCATCGTAGAAACCACGCCTCGCACGCGCCCATTACATAAATGGACGACCGGCATGCTGAGCCCGTTGGTGGATGCCAACACCCGTGTCCGCATTAGTGGTTGGCTGATGTTTGACGTCGAACATGTCGGTGCTATCGGTACACAGCGAGCGACCGTTTGGGAGGTTCATCCCATTACCCGCATTCAGACTGAAAATAACGGCCAATGGATTGATTTGGACAATCAGTAGCAAAGATGAGCGACATTTTGTGGGGATAGTGAGATTGTTCTCAGCACGAGTCTGGCAAATGGCAAAAAACATAGTGATCTGCTGCGACGGTACTGGCAATGAGTTCGGCGACCAGAAATCTAACGTGGTGAAGCTCTATAAGATGCTGGTCTGCAATGAGGCTCAAATTGCCTACTATCACCCTGGGGTGGGCACGATGGGAGCGCGGAACGCGCTTTCTCGAATTGGCAAGTGGTGGACGCGGATAATCGGTCTCGCGTTCGGTTATGGCATTTCCGATAACGTGGCGGACGCGTACCAATTTCTCATGAAGACATTTGAACCAGGCGACCAGATTTACATATTCGGCTTCAGCCGAGGGGCCTACACAGCACGTGCGCTCTGCGGCATGCTTCACATTGTAGGGCTGCTGACCAAGGGCAATGAAGGCTTGATTCCCTACGCGATCCGAATGATAAAGCAGAAGCACATCGATTTCGGGGTCGCGGCCGACTTCAAGAAAACCTTTTCGCGCGAGGCGAAGCCCCATTTCGTGGGGGTGTGGGATACCGTGAGCTCCCTGGGCTGGGTGTACAACGCAGTCCGTTTTCCGTTCACGACGCTAACGCGCAATCCCGACTTTCAGATTGTCCGGCATGCAATGTCCATAGATGAACGCCGGGCGTTCTTTCGCCAGAACTTGTTCGGTGCGCCTAATAATCCTGAGCAGGATGTAAGGGAGGTCTGGTTTGCTGGCGTGCACTCGGACGTCGGCGGCAGCTACCCGGAATCAGAGAGTCAGCTCTCGAAAATCGCACTGCGATGGATGGTTTGCGAGGCGGAACTTGCGTTTCTCGTGGTTGATCCACACCGGAAGGCTGACATTCTCGGAGGCAAGCCGCCCTATGTCGCGCCCGATCCTCATACGAAAAATCAGCATGAATCACTTCACGGCTGGTGGTGGATCGCTGAACTGTGGCCGAAGATCGTTCGCCGGCAGACGTCTCAAGGCACATGGAAAAACTCAATTCACTGGAACCTCGCGCGACGGCGGTGGATTGCACTGGACTCGGTCGTCCACGAATCAGTTGAGCAGCGACTAAGGGACGGCAGTCTTCGGTACAACCCAAGCAATTTGCCTCAGCAGCGCCACGTTATCGGCGACCGCTGCGTCGGTCAAGCCGCCTCGGTGTGAGACGAGCCAGGTCAAATGCCTAGAAAGTGCGGGGCTCTAGGCTTTGGACCATAAATTGAGGAGACGTTCATGGAGACGGGGTACGTAACGTTTTTTCTCCATTGGATAGTCGTTTTGATGCCAGCGCTGTTCCTTTATGAAATTCAATCCCAATACAGAAGCGTTCTTTGGGGCAGGCTCCTTGAGATCAAAAGTATCATCAGTCAAGGGAAGAACTTTCACAACGTACCTGGAGGCTTTTAGGTCTTCAGGCGATGCGGACGAAAGGACACTAGAAAAGACCCTTGACAGTCTCTTCTACCGCAAGTATGGCAAGAGCAAATACTATTTCCCCATTGTAGCCAATGCGTTGGTAGCCGGAGTTTTCCTCAGCATTGCTCTTGTGTGGGCGGGCTTTCATATGGCCCTGCCGAGCCAAGTGGAACAGGCAATGCGACAATTGCCGAAGGAGACAATGGTTGCTCTGACTGGAGCGTTCATTTGGGGCATCTACGATATCCTAAGGGTGATCCCTAAATTCGGACCATTCAAGAGCCTGGGATACCGCGATCCCACCGCGCAAACCGAGGACCTCTATTTCAAGAGCATGGACAACGTGGTCGACCAGTATCACCGCCTGGTACAAAAAGTGAACGCCGGTGACCCCAACTTCCCCAACCGCAACCTGGACACCGGTGCCGTCACCCGCGCCGCTCAATACAAGCTGGCCGATGAAACCTACAGTCAACTGGCCCGCCACATCGCCCACAATCATTTCGCGCTCACCACGCCAGCGCTGAAGGCAAACATCTTGGAGTATTTCGCTAGCGGCCCCGCTCAGCACAACATCAAGCCCCGCGAGTGGCGGAACACTCAGGCCGCACTGACGGAACTGAAAGCGCAACCGGTCAAACCTCGGACCTCGGATCTCAGATCTCGGCCATGAGACTAAAGGTTTAGGTGTCGGTTCGTCCGCTGCCAAAAGTGCATATACGTCTCTCTGAAACTGTCGAAAAAGTGCTTCGGAAGCATCAACGTCTCGCTGCACGAAGCGCTTCAGCAGTTCCATTTGCCTCTTCTACTTACTCCTTACTGACCTGTGCCGGATTCATCACATTTCATCGGCTCTCCTTCGGGTACTCCTTGGTTTTTGTTGAGGCTGGAGTCAACCGCATAATGGCGGAACTGCTTCACCAGATCTCGGTATTTAATCCCAGAGAAAGACCCGATTAGCATGTTTTGCGGATTTCCTGTCATCGTCGATACGCTACCGATGTTCGAAGCGGTGGCCACCGCAAGGAGGTAGAGAAGGGGCACCAGTTTCATGCGACGGGTGATGCTGAGAACAAACGGCACCATCACTAGGCAGACAATGTCGTTCACGAAGAACGCCGAGAGAAACCCGCACGTGAAGATGACCGCCGGAAGCAGGTATGCGGGATTCAGTCGTCGAAGTACCATCTCCGCGCTCCACTCGAAAAAACCAACCAGGTGGAGATTCCCAACGATTAGCATCATCGAGAACAGCAGGACGATAATGCCGAAGTCGATGAAGTACAGTGCCTCCCCCGGCCGAACGATTCGAAACGCAACCATCCCCACCGCCCCGATGATGGCCGCGCCCGTCCGGTCAATTTTGAACCCAGGAAATTTTCCGATCGCAAAAACGACGTAGCTCGTGAGAAAGATTGCGTACGCCGCGACAAGAGGAGCATCCGAGATTGCAGCTGAGGAAAGCGGGGTCATGGGCAGCGCCTGAGCAGAATAGCAGATGTGTCCGGACCCTCAAAACTCATCGCTTACAACAGTGGGATGAAAGCTGGCCGATTTCTGTCCGCTTGTGTTCCGGTTTATAGTCAACGGATATCGGGGTCGCCATCACTCCGACGTCGATATGGTCGTTCGAAGAGATTCATCGCGAGGAGTCAGTGCCGTCGGTATCTTCTTGTACTTCGGCACTGCTATGGCCTGTCTCGCGGGAACGACATTGATCTGGCGGGGCACAGCTCTCGATCGAGTCTGGATTCTGAATGCGCCTGCGTATAGGCATCTCGCTCCTCTTGGCAGGATCGTGGGGGGATTCTCTTTCTGGGACTCAGCGCATGCTGCCGGGACGGGTTGGTTCAGACGCCGCCTTTGGGGATGGAGATTGGCGGTGGGGATCATCACTACTCAGGTTCTGGGAGATCTGGTCGATTTTCTTATGGGTGATTTTGTGCGAGGCGGAACAGGCTTCGCTATTGCGGGTGCACTGTTGTTTTATCTTTTGCGCCCAGAGGTCAGAGCCGCTTTTGAGCGTGGCAAGGTGTCGGGTATGCGATGACGAGTGTGGGCTATCTGACAACGGGACCGCCTGGCATGACGACAAGCTCTGGGGTTGAATCTGGCTGCTCATCGCTGCCTTGCTCATTGCGGTATTGGCGAAGCGTCTGCGAATTCCTTACACCGTGGCTCTCGTTCTAGGAGGATTGCTCCTCGGCCTGCTTCGGTTGCCCCTCCTGTCCCCGCTTCAGCCGAACCAGCGCCCGGACTGGCTCACACCAGATGTAATCCTGATTCTGTTTCTTCCTGCCCTTGTCTTCGAGGACAGCATCAAGATTGATGTGCGACAGCTAATCCGGGATTCTGTGCCACTGCTGTTACTGGCCAATATTGGGGTTGTGCTGGCAGCTTTGGTGACAGGCTACCTGGTGCATTGAGGCGAGCACCTCAGGTGCTAAGACAGCTGGTGCGCTTGCACTGGATGTCACGCAAGGGATGGGATTACGAGCAGATGTTAAAGTTCGGTTCGCCCGCGGGTAGCCCCATATCCTGTCTTTGGGCGTCCCGCCTCGTCGCAGAGGGAGTTCGAACTACCGTAGAGGTCATGGCCAGAGATGCTCGCTAATTGTCCGACTAAATCTCTGGGAGGGCTAGGCGCTGCTTCTCCAGTTCCACCAGAAACTGCTCCTTAGGCAGCAGGGCTCCAGTACGGAGCAACTCCAATAGAGGATCTTCCAGCTCTTCCGGTTCCCATGCTGTGGAAACGGATGAATCTTCCAACAACTCTTCGACACTATCTCCCCAATCAAGTCCTTCCGGCTCAACCAACACCTCAGGTCGAAGGTCGTGACTTAGCGTCAGTCGACGGATCACAGCTTCCATTAGCCTGCGGTGCTCCAGCGTCTTGCCGGCGAACTCAACTCCCATACCGAACTCGGGATGCATGACCCGTACCTTCCCTTCGGTTCTAAATCTACAGTCCGCCACACAAAAGAACAGTTCAACGCGCGTCTCCATTGGAAAAGGTGAATCTGTCCGCAGAAAACATCCACCCAAGCTGATGTCCGTAACGGCGCAGCGAATTGGAGGATCGGCCTTTTCTCCTGAGTTCACGCGCAGCCAGTCCTTCAAGCTCCGGCGTGCACTATCGGAAAGCTGAGTAAACCGGATGCCAGCTCGGCGGTCAGAATTTTGCCAAGCGATCAAACCAGTGACTTTGATCAGGGTCGCAGTGCCCGGCAGCGTGAAGCAGACGCCGAGGACGCCGACGGCGTTTCTCCCCAGAAGGCTAAGTTGGACCGAGATACCGCCTTCGCTCAATCCCGAAATGACGGCCTGTCCCTCTTCTCCATTTGGGAATCGGAGGGAAACGGAGATACGAACCGGCACCCGTACAGACCGGCGTCGCTCTCGTTTCATAAGAGCCTTAGCTGCTCGGAAACTCGACTTGGCCCGCTCGCAAGAAATCGGCTTGTAGACTACGAAATGAGCGCCCATCTCGAATGCGCTGTGCAGAGCCGTCTGTTCCTCGATGATAGCCAGTGCCACTGATTTCTTATTGCGCAGCCCCATACGAATGCTTTTCAGCAACGAGAAACTGCGCTCGTCTATGCAGTCAACGATCACAGCCTCGAAGGTCTGATCCGCTAGCTTCTTTGTCGCAGCGGTAGGGTCGGCACTGTGTTCCACGTCGATTTCCAACTCGTTCAGGACGTTGCGAAGGATGCGAAGTGTACGGTCGTCCGAGCAGACGAGCAGTGACTGGAGGTTCATACGGCGATGGTAAATGGTAGGACGAAGGCTAGAACTGCCCAAGTTACGGATGTAATGCAGACGAGAACTGACTGAAGGTTCGTACGGCGATATTTTAGTATCCGGGCTCGCCTTTTGGGAGAATGACGCGATGATACGCCTTGAGAACTCGATTGATTGCCGGTTGGCTCGTCCTCGGAGCCACAGTGGGTCTTGCCCAGCCCCGCCCGAAGGTCACCTTCACCACGCGGCGGACAGCTACCATCAAGAATCTGGTCCCGAGGGTGAACTGCCTAATCGGAGGCACCGATATAACGAAGGCAGACAATGCCGATAAGCCCTGCCGAAAACCAACACTTTTGACCCAGAAGGGCTGTCAACAACAAAAGTCCCGACCCACTGGGCAGAAGATACGAGGCTGAAAAATAGATGGCCCTAGTTTATGAAGTGGCAACGCTCCGGTCCAAAATCGTGGCCGCCTGTCGGGCTTCCTTTACGCCACACCGGGGTGCCTGTGAGCGTGGATGGACTCAACAGGAGGCGGGTGCCTGTGCCCTGACCAAGTGGGGGACCTCCCTTTCATGGATCCACCTTCAAAATGAAGGAGGGATTCCCGAAGAACCTCCAAACTCGCCGTCACGAATGGAGATGCCTTAATTGTGCGAGTTGACTGCGGTACCCCTGCGGTGATTGTCGGATGGACCCGCACTCGAGTCCGACCATAACGAGAACTCCCTATTTTATGCATATCTTTGCGTCAGCTAAATCTCAGGAGGGACGGGTACCTTCCCAAAGTAAATGCCCGGTGGAGAAGCGATCCGTTCCTGTTTGGCATTAGGAATGCCCAGTAAGGTATGCCCTCCCATTTCGAAAATGCAGGCGTTCTAATCGGGGATTATCCATAATGGGACATCGTCAAGAACCACGCATAGAACTAAACTCTCAGGCCAGCCTTTGTGGAATGGACCCTCATCAGGGGCGCTCATTCCTAGAACCCGTGATGATCCGCAATATTAGCCACCGGGGCCTGTTGGTCCAGCTCAGGCGGTGTGTCGTCAAGCCCGGCGACATTGTCGTATTAAGGCGCGGCCAAAACAAAGGCCGATTTCAGGTGATCTGGGTGGGAGAAACGGCCGATGGGCAGCGGAAGCAACTTGGGCTTTGGCATGTGCTTTCCGCCCCTCTGTTCTGGGGCCTCGACCTTCCGCTACCTGCACCGGACAACTATCGTCGCCCGCGTTTGCATGCGAGGCGACGCCACCGGCGATACAGCCGTGAGCTGGCCGTTGAACTCCGCGGCGACAACTCAAGGATACCGATCTGGAGTAGCACCAGCGACATCAGCGAAGCTGGTTGTTTTGTACATATGCTCAATGTTTTGCCGATTTCAGCGAGTCTCGACATCGCTGTATGGGTGGGAGAGGCGAAAGTCTGGGCGCAGGGGATTGTTGTGAGCAACCTGAGCGGTTCCGGAACAGGCATCAAGTTTATCTCGATTTGCGAAGAAGGGCGTCAGCGATTACGAGAATTGATTGAGAGCGGCCCGGAAGTTGCAGATAGGCGAACAACCGCACCCGACGAAAGTTTGGGCTGGGACAGTGAGACCGAAACCTATTCAGAACAGATGGAGTGGAGCTACACACCTAAATACCCAGAGAACCTGGGCACCCTCCGGAAACAAGCTCGTGTACCTCCCGACTAATTTCTGTATCGCTGAAGGCTCAATAAGGGTGACAAAACCTTGGAATCGCATACTCTGGCGATCCAACTCTAGCGTTGCATGGTGAGCAGATTGCTCGCATTATCCTTGGAACCATTTTCTTTTTCATTGGCCTGACTGCGTACGTCATTTGGCGTATTGCACGCGGGCAGATCGCAGAGCGCTGGGCCTCAGTGAACACCCAAAAGCGGCCATACAAGAACACCTGAAAAGCGGCCATACTTTCAGAAGAATCGACCAAGACATTGACAGCAGCGGGAGGGTAAGTAGCCTCTCGCAACATGGCGAATGTCTTGAAGGACGAAAAGAAACAGCA
>Ga0066703_10000381_pt1 | contig 13157 bp, 10 predicted proteins | sample GraSoiAngelo_152_FD_66505 | JGI IMG/M metagenome (GOLD analysis project Ga0066703, IMG submission 66505) | Grasslands soil microbial communities from the Angelo Coastal Reserve, California, USA - 14_1009_12_30cm | ecosystem: Environmental > Terrestrial > Soil > Grasslands | place: USA...
GCCGAGATGAGCATGCCACCCGCTCGCCACACTGACCATCATCCCGCGTTCGCCGAGCCGCCGGTGCGTTACGATCAGCAGATCCCGTCTCTCCTTAATATGTCTCTTCTGGGTACGGATCTTGGTCGGGCTACCCGGCCTGGGCCTCCGCAAGCTCAAGCGCGCCTCATTCCAGCCCAGCCGCGTATAATGTGCGCTCCGCTTTAGGAGAGCACGCCATGAACTATCGCCGCTTCGGCCGCACCGCATGGAACGTCAGTGAGATCGGATACGGCATGTGGGGACTCGCCGGCTGGACCGGCTCCGACGACGCCGAATCGCTCGACGCCCTCGAACGTGCTGTCGATCTCGGCTGTAATTTCTTTGACACTGCCTGGGCCTACGGCGACGGCCGCAGCGAACAAATCCTCGGAAAGATCCTCCGCAGCAACGGCGGCAAGAAACTTTACGTGGCCACGAAAATTCCGCCCAAAAACCTCAAATGGCCCAGCCGCCGCGATTTTACCCTCGACGATTGCTATCCGCCGGACCACATCGAAGCGTACGTCAACAAGAGCCTTGCCAATCTCGGCGTCGATAAACTCGACCTCATTCAGTTTCACACCTGGGAAGACCGCTGGCTCAACGATGAACGCCTTCCGCGCGCCGTGGAAAAGTTGCGCGCCAGCGGCAAAGCCGAAGCCGTGGGAGTCAGCGTCAATCGCTGGGAGCCGGCTAACGGCATTCGCGCTGTGCTTGAAGGCGTCGCCGACGCCGTCCAAGTCATCTACAACATCTTCGACCAGAATCCCGAAGACGCGCTTTTCCCCATCTGCCGTATGAAAGATGTCGCCGTGATCGCCCGCGTGCCCTTCGACGAAGGCACACTCACCGGCACGCTCACCATCAATAGCACCTGGCCAAAGGGCGATTGGCGCAATACCTATTTCGTCCCGGAAAATCTGAAAAGCAGCTTGGCCCATGCTGAAGCCCTCAAGCCGCTCGTTCCCGCGGGCAACTCCATGGCGCAGATGGCGCTGCGCTTCATCCTCAACAATCCCGACGTCAGCACCGTCATTCCGGGGATGCGCAAGCGAGCGAACGTCGAAGCCAACATGGCCGCCAGCACCCAGGGCCCCCTCCCGGCCGCTCTCCACAAACAGCTCCGTACCCACCGTTGGGACCGCAACCCCACCAGCTGGAGCCAGTAAGCATGGCCGGTACCACCACTTCGAAGACTTGGTTAGGCGGACGTCTTCACTACCAGGGCATCAGGATGTGGAGCTCGGGGTGGGGGTGTTCAGCTGCCGCGCGCTAGAGAACAAATTTCTTGGGTTGGCGGCGGGCTGGCGCTCAGAACAACCGGATTAGAGAACACCGCAGGAAGGGGAACGCAAAGCCTAAGTTCTACGCAGTTTGTTTCAAAGCGCGTTCGACGAGCGTCAGGCAGCGCTCAGCTTGTTCGCGCAGCAACTCTTCATGATCGCCGCGATCCCGCTGCATATTGTGGAGCTCGTCGGCAATCGCCAGCGCCGCCAGCACGGCAACTTTCTGGGTGTCTACCGTCTTGGTCACATCGGCAATCTCATGCATCTTATCGTCAACGTACTTGGCGAGCTTCTGGACATACTTCCCGTCCAGTTCCCCTTGGATGGAGTACGATTGCCCGAAAATCTGCACTTTTACCGGCGCGCTCATGTTTCTTCTATGCGTGAAGATAACATAAACAGCGCGCATCCGGCATGTCGCGCAGCACACTGGCAGGGGCGCGTGCTGCGCCCCGGACTTTAGGGAAGCCAACCAACGCCGATCAGTGGAAAGTCAACTCGCGCGGAGTTGCGCGCCGAGCTGGGTCTCGAGAGCGGCACGAATTCTGCCGCTGAAATCAGTGATCTGCGCGTCGGTCAGGGTCGTTTCGCGGCTCTGAAGAGTGACGCGCACCAGCAGCGAGTATTTTCCGGCCGGGACATTTTTGCCGCGGAAAAGATCCGTCGCCTCGATGCCATGGATTTCGCCGATCCCCAGCGATTGAATGGTTTTGGTCACATCGGAAAACTTCGTGCCGTCGGCCAGCAGCAATGAGAAATCACGCTCGACGGCGGGAAACCTGGGCAACGGCTCATAACGGCGCGCTTCCTGGTCCGCTTGCATGGCCGCGTACACCGGGTCGAGTTCCAATTCAGCCAGAAAAACATCCTGACGAAGTTTCAATTTGTCCGCGATGCGTCGCGCAAGTTGGCCCGCAACTCCGAAAGAGGTCCTAGAAATTGGACCATCGGCAATGGCGCCAATGTTTCCCGAGCGGCCCGCATGCATCCAGGTCGCCCCGCCGTCACTCCAAGTAAACCGCGCAGCCAGAGCGCCGATGGTGTCGAGGTCTCCTTTGAGGTCGGCAAAGGAAAAATCGCGGGCGGTATCGTAAAGACCTTTTTCGCGGGCTTCACCGGTCACCCCGATCGTCAGCACGCGCGTCTCGACCGGATGGCTTCCGTGTAAACGGTAGTGGCGGCCGATTTCGAACAACCGGGCATTGCGCTGACCGTGATTTAAATTCCATTCGAGCGCCGCCGCCATGGTCACCGCGCCCGTGGAGCGCAACACGCTGGCTTCCTCCGAGAGCGGATTCGAGAGATGCGCGGGGGTTATTCCTGCGGGCCTGAAGAGCGCGTCGCGTTCTTCCCGGACATGCGGAATGGTCAGAATTTCGCGATAGCCGAGACCGATCAGGCATTCGCGCAGGCGTGTTTCCGCTTGGTAGTGCGGAAGCCGCGCCGCGCCTTGCCGTGCCGGGGGCAAACGCGGCGGGAACTTATCCAGGCCGTAAATGCGCGCGATTTCTTCGATCAGATCGATTTCACGCTCGACCTCGGCGCGCCAGGACGGCACCGTGCATTCCCACGCCGCGAGGAGCGAGCCTTCCGCGCCACGGTTTTGGTCGATGCGAACGGGCGCGAAACCCAGCGCGCCGAGACTAGCTTCAATTTCCTTGTCGGGAACGTCCGCGCCCATCACCCGAAGAATTTCCGAGCGCGTCACGCGGATTTTTTTCGGCGCGCGCTTTCCGGGATAAATGTCAACAACCCCAGCCAGCAACTCGCCGCCGGCAAGCTGCAGAATCAATTCAGCAGCGCGTCGAGAGGCCAGCTCGGCCATTTCCGGATCGGCACCGCGGCCAAAGCGCGTGGAAGCTTCGGTGTGCAATTTCAGAAAACGGGCGGCGCGGCGAATCGCGACCGGTTCAAACCACGCGCACTCGATCAAGACATTTTTGGTGGAAAACGAAATTTCCGTCTCCGCTCCACCCATAATTCCGCCGATGCCGATGGCCTGGGAGCCGTCGCCATCGCTGATCATGCAGATGTCGGAATCGACCTGCCGCTCGATGCCGTCGAGGGTTCTCATGTGCTCGCCGTGCTTGGCGCGGCGCACAACAATTTTGTGATCGCGAACTTTGTCGTAATCGAACGTATGCAGCGCGTGGCCGAGTTCGAGCATCACGAAGTTGGAAATATCCACGACATTGCTGATACTGGCGACGCCGGAGGCTTCCAGGCGGTCTCTCAGCCATTTTGGGGAAGGCTGGATCTTCACGTTTCGAATGACGCGGGCGGTGAAGCGGCCGCAGAGTTCCGGAGATTGAATTTCGACTCGTATGGCGTCGCTTGCTTTCGCCGCACCCTCGGCCGGCTTGGGCGCAACGTGCTTCAGGGACAGCCGGTAGATGGCCGCGACTTCGCGGGCGATTCCCAAGTGTCCAAGGCAGTCGGGGCGATTCGAACTGACTTCGGCTTCGATCACTGCGCCGTGCGCGCCGTTCTCCACGCCGCCGATGTTTGTGCCGGAAAGGGCCAGGCGCGAGGCGAGCTCCTGGGGCGCGGCAGTCACGTCGACAAAATCTTTCAGCCAGTTGTAGACGACCTTCATCGCTCAGTCCCCGTCCGCCCGCAGTTGTCCGAAATAGAGGCGCGTAAAGTATTCCATGCGTACACTGCCGTCTTGTTGATGCTGGCGAAAAATCCGTTCCAGCTCGGCCATCATCGGTGCGTAGTGCGGATGACCTGCAGTAGGAGCGAAGGAGCTGCTGCCGAGACGCCCGCGGAATCCCTCCCAATCCAGAATCTGGTGGTTCGGCAAATCGCGCGCGGTGAAAACACCGCCATCAAAGAAACTGCGAATATCAGCGCTCTCCGGATAGGAATCCTTGACCTTCTGGTAGTCAATGCCAAACCGCTCAAGCACACCTTCGTACTCGCGGGTGAGCGGCGCTTCTTCCATACGGCGGTCATTCCAGAGGACCACCACCCACCCGCCGGGCTTAAGGATGCGTCGAAATTCGCGGCGCGCGGCATGCCGTTCGAACCAGTGAAAAGCCTGGGCGGCGGTGACGAAATCGATGCTGGCGTCGCCGAGCGTGGTGGCTTCGGCGGAGCCGGGGACGCTCGTGAATTCCTGGAAGCGGTCGAGGAATTCTTCGCCGGCTTCACGCATTTGCCGGTTCGGCTCGACGCCGAAAACGCGATGGCCGTTTTTGAGGAAGAGTTGGCTAAGCAGGCCCGTCCCGGAGCCGATGTCCGCGATGATATGGTCCGCGCGCAGCCCGCACTCGATGCGCAAGAGATCAAGCACCGCCGGGGGATAGCCGGGACGGTAGCGGCGGTAGTCCGCGACGCGATTCGAAAAGCGTTGTTTGGGGTCGGCCAACGTCATGGTGTTCAAAACCAATTCCTCGGGGGCCGCACCGACCGGCTCCCCATCGTAAATTCCGTCCGCTTCCTACGGGAACTGGCGGAGGAAGCGCACGTCGTTCTGGAAAAAAACCTGAATATCATCGATTCCGTATTTCAACATAGCCAGGCGGTCGATGCCGAAGCCGAAGGCGAAGCCGCTGACTTTCTTCGGCTCGTAGTTCACAAAGCCGTAGACCGCGGGATCGACCATGCCCGCGCCAAAGAGTTCGATCCAGGCCGCGCCCTTGCACTTTGAACAGGTTCCGCCGCCGGCGGCGGTTCCCGTTCCGCCGCAGAAAGGGCAGGAAACGTCGAACTCGACGGAGGGTTCGGTAAACGGGAAATAGCTGGGTCTGAAGCGCGTGGTCACCCGGGGACCAAAAAACTGTTTGACGAAATATTCGATGGTGCCGGTGAAGTCGCAGAAGGTGATGTCCGCGTCAACGGCCAGGCCTTCGACTTGATGAAAGATGAAGGAGTGAGTCGCGTCGGGATTGTCGCGGCGATAAACTTTGCCGGGAACGATGACGCGAACAGGGGGCTTCTGCTTTTCCATAGTGCGGATCTGCATGGGCGAAGTGTGGGTGCGAAGAAGCAGCGGGCCGGGGGCGCCCTTCGGCAAGTCCAGATAAAAGGTGTCCATGTCGTCGCGGACGGGATGAAATTCGGGAATGTTGAGGGCCTCGAAATTGTAGTAAGGCGTTTCGATTTCCGGGCCTTCGACCACGGAGAACCCGATGGAGAAGAAAATGTCTTCGATGGCCTGGAAGACCTGGCGGATCAAGTGGTGCGAACCGAGCGGGCGGATGACCCCGGGGAGAGAGAGGTCGGTGCGTTCACGCGCGAGCGCGGATTCTTCGGCGCCGGACTCGATGGCCGCGCGGCGCGCTTCGACTTGGGACTCCACGTGCGCGCGCAGTGCGTTTAGCGCGGCGCCGACGGCGGGCTTTAATTCGGGCGCCGCTGGCTTCAGCCAGTTGCCCGTAATTTCGGTAAGGACGCCGGATTTACGGCCCAACCAGGCGTCACGAAACCGTTTCCAACCCGCTTCGTCGTGCACTTCGCGGAGTTGAGCGTCGAAATGCGCGCGAACTTCGGTGAAGCGGGCGGCCACCTCCGAGGCCTGGGTGATGCCCAGAGCCGAGAGAGTCTTGTCGAGACCGGGGTGTGAAGTTGGCATGATCGCGAGATAGATTACACCCTAGGCAGCGCCGCGGCGGGTGCTAGAAAATGGCCGGCCCGGATGCCGGGCGCTAGGAGGCAAATTAGGCCTTCTTCTTGGCTTGCGGCGGGGCGGCGGCTTTCGCGGTGGCCACCAGTGAAGTGAATGCCGCGGCATCCTTTACCGCGATATCTGCGAGGACCTTACGGTCCAGCGCCACGCCGGCAGCCTTAAGGCCGTGAATCAACTGGCCGTAGGTCAAGCCGTTCTGGCGGGCGGCGGCGCCCACGCGCTGAATCCACAGGCGGCGGTACTGGCGCTTCTTGACGCGGCGGTCGCGCTTGGCGTAACGATCGGCGCGATTCGCGGCTTCCTGCGCGGATTGGTACAGCTTGCTCTTGGTGAGGAAAAAGCCTTTTGTCCTCCTGAGGTACTTCTTGCGTCGTGCCCGGCGTTTGGTGCCGCGTTTTACGCGAGCCATGGGATTCTCCTTCGGTTTTGTCTAAGCCAACAATGGCGGGGCCAAGAGTTTCCTTCTGACGGGTCCAAGACCCGCCACGACCAAGAAAGAAGCTCAGTCCGGCCAAGACTGCGCCGCAATGCGCGGGGGAGACAAACAGGGTGCGTGAACACGCAAGAAGGCGCGAGCCGCAACGGGTTTGTCTCCAGGATGGTGCGTTTCGAGCGCTCTCCGAACTCCTCGCGGAACGATTATCGTGCCGCAAAGGAGGACGAAACCGCTACAAACCGCGAACCAATCATTGCTGTTCGCGGCGGATCGGCCGGCAGGCACCCGTGAAGCGCTGCCTGGCACGATGTTCGGAAGCTTGCGCCTCGCGAGACAACCAACAACCTGTCCTAAGCTCAACGCGGAACAGATTCGATTGAAACTTCGGTTGAGATCCTGCGGTCCGCCAAAAGCCGCCGGACCACAACATGACCAACCCGCAAAGGGCGCCGGGCTGAGCCCGTAGGGTAAACTCCATTTAGCCGTAGGGAAGCATCTGCCTGACGCTGGCCAGGTCCGCTCGATTCACTAGTGTCAGCTTCTTCAGCTTGCGCATACGGCCGGGCGCTTTGGTGCCCATCAAGTGGCGCTTGCCGGAGTGCATGCGCTTGATCTTGCCGTTGGCGGTGATCTTGAAGCGCTTCCTGGCGCCGCGGTGGGTCTTCAATTTCAATTTCGGTTTTGATGCGTTCCTTGGCATGGCCTAATTCCCTCGCCTTTAGACTTGCTGGTGCGACCGAAGAAGGGCCCCGCCGCGGCGGGCGCCCCTAGGTGATGCCCACATAACATAAATCTTGCGGAGGTCTTCTTTTCCGCCGATTACTGCGACTGCTGGGCGCTCGATGACGGCTGTCCCGCGGGCTTGGCCATGCTCACGCCTTTTTTCGGCGCCAGCAACGCCACCAGGACGTTGCCTTCCATGCGCGGCATGGTTTCGATCTGGCCCTGGTCGCCGATCTCCATCAGCAAACGGTTCATCTTGGCGCGGCCTACTTCCTGGTGCGCCATTTCGCGCCCGCGATGAAAAATCATCGCTCGCACTTTGTGGCCTTCGCCGAGGAACCGGATAATCTGGTTCTTGCGGACCTGATAGTCGTGTTCGGCGGTGGCAGGCCGAAACTTTACTTCCTTCAACTGCGAGCCGCGGCTGCTCTTGCGCTGCTCGTGGGCCTTTTTGTTTGCCTGGTAGAGATATTTGCCGTAGTCGGTGATCTTGCAAACCGGCGGATCGGCCGTGGGCGAAATTTCCACGAGATCCAGCCCCTTTTCCTTCGCCAGCTTTATGGCTTCAAACGGCTGCATGACGCCGAGCTGGCCGCCCTCTTCATCAATCACCCGGATCTCGCGCGCCCTTATGCGTTCATTAACGCGAATACGGTCGCTTTGCCGGAAGTTCCGTTCTGCGATAAGTCCCCCTCCAAGCACGTGCTATTCGTGGGCACGAAGCGGCCGACAACAACCTGCTTTCCCGCGACATCCGGGGGGGCTGGCCCCACTCGAGACCCCACTGATCACCGCCAAGCGATGAACCCACCCCACACAGCTCAAAAACGACTGGGGACGGGCGTCAAAGTATAGCACGTGCCAGTGGCTGCGCGGCAAGGGGCAAAAAGGTGCGACCACGGGAGTTGGCCGGGGATTATGAGTGGGAGCAGATGGCGCAAGAATCGAGGCCCAAGCTCACGTGCTCAGCCCCAGGTCGCCCTTCGGCCCGCTGATGAGCGCGCGGAGCCGTGCTTTGTCACTTCGCTCGACGGGGAGGTCCAGTCCCATGCGTTTGAAGGTCAAGGAAAGTTCCTCCGGATCCGCGCTCATGATTTCAAAATACTCCAGGCGGCAACGCGCGGGAGCGTCCTTGGAGGGGTGCGTCGAGTCCGCGCTCCATTCGATGAAAAAGGGCAGGAGACCGTGGCGGTCATCGGCAAGGTTGACGGTTTTCCAGGTGAGCACGTGGCCATCCGGGCGTTTTCTGGAGCCGTCGTCCGGGCCCTGGAATGCGATTTGACTTTCGTGGAGCTGCTTGGCGATGGCCGCCATGTCCGGAGGATGGACGGCCCAGCCGATGAGGCGCGGATCGTTCATTTCGCGGATTTGAGGGTAATGCACGATCCGGTTCTGGGCTGGATCGGGGGCCATGATTTCCAGGTAGCGCCGCTCGCCGAGCGAAAGCAGCGCGTTGCGCGTGCCGCGGCCGGGATGCACTCCCCCCATGGCCGGGCGCACACCAGTTTTCTCTTCCACGAAATCGATTCCGCGATCAAGATCGCGGCAACCGACAATGAGGTGATCGAGCAAGGCGGGCACCTCCTCGTCGTCTTCCGCGTCCGTCGCCCAGGAAACAGACGGCACGGCAAGCGCGCCGCCGATTAGCGCGAGAAAGACACGCCGTGAGAGCGGTTGTGACATTGGTGACCTCCGGTCGGCAATGCATCATCGTTTGGCTAGAGCGAAATCTCCGAAGTGCGCTGGCCGCGCTTGCTCAAGTAATGATGCCAGAACAGACGAGCGGCAACGGCGCGCCAGGGACGCCAAGGCGCGGATATCTTTTCAAGGTGTTGGGGCGAAGGACGCTGGCGAAGGCGTTTTACTTCCTGCACTGCTGTGGCCAAGGCCAGATCGCCCACCGGCCAAATATCCGGGCGGCGAAGCGCACTCAATAGATAGATGTCGGCTGTCCAGTTCCCGATGCCTTTGAGGGCGGTAAGTTTGTTGTGCGCATCTTGATCTGGGAGGGAGTCGAGGTTGTTCAAGTCCAGCCGTCGCTCGGCGATCTCCTCTGCCAGGAGCCGCGTGTACAGCGCTTTCTGGCGGCTGAAACCGATGCGCTTCAACTCTCGGCCGGTGAGGGTTAGAAAGCGTCCGGGAGTCAGCGGGTTCACCTCTTGCTCTAAGCGTTGATACGCTGCGCGGGCTGCGGCCAGCGAGACTTGCTGCTCTAAGATGATGTAGACGAGGGTGGGGAATCCCGGATCGCGCACCCACAGGGGCGGCGGGCCGTACTTTTCGAGGACTTCAGCCAAATGGGCATCGCGATCCGCCAGCAGACGCACGCCCTGGGCGAAGACGTTTTCGTTCAGGATGATTTGCGAGATTTGCACGGCCGCTCGAATGAAGAGTGGTGATGACCATTCAGCTGGTGGCTCGCGAATTCGCTTCGCGCTGGAGCGCTTCGATGAATTCGGCGAGCGGCCTAGGGCCGAGGTCGCCTTTGCTGCGGTGGCGGACCGAGACGGTGCCGGTTTCGGCTTCCTTGGGGCCGACCACGAGCATATAAGGGATCTTTTGCAACTGCGCGTCGCGGATTTTTGCGGGTAATTTTTCGTTGCGGTCGTCAAGATGGACGCGCAGGCCCTGGCCCTTCAGAGTTTCAGTGACGTGCTTGGCGTAGTCGGCCGCTTTTTCGCTGACCGGGCAGACTTCCACCTGGACGGGCGCGAGCCATAGCGGGAAAGCGCCGGCGTAGTGCTCGATCAGGATGCCGAAGAAGCGCTCGACGGAGCCGAGCAGCGCGCGGTGCACCATGAGCGGCTGATGCTTGGCGCCATCGGCGGCGACGTATTCGAGGCCGAAGCGCGCCGGGAGGTTGAAATCGAACTGCACGGTAGTGAGCTGCCAGGAACGGCCGATGGCGTCGATGAGCTTCACGTCAATCTTCGGACCGTAGAAGGCGGCTTCGCCTTCCATCTTTTTGTACGGGATGTTCATGCGCTTCATGGTGTCGGCGAGGGCGGCGGTGGCGCGCTGCCAGTCTTCGGGCTTGCCGGCGTAATTCTCCGGATGCGCGGGATCCCAATCGGAGAGCTCGACTTCGAATTTGTCGAAGCCGAAATTTCTCATGACGGCAAAGGCAAAGTCGACGCAGGCCTCGACTTCGCTGGCGATCTGTGAGGGCATGCAGAAGATGTGCGCGTCGTCCTGAGTGAAGCCGCGGACGCGTAGCAAGCCGTGGAGCACGCCGCTGCGTTCGTAGCGATAGACGGTGCCAAGCTCGGCGAGGCGCACCGGCAAATCACGGTAGCTGCGGAGCCTGGACTTGTAAATCAAAATGTGGCCGGGGCAATTCATGGGCTTGAGCTGGTAATCGGCTTTCTCGACTTCCATCGCGCCAAACATATTGTCCCGGTAAAAATCGGTGTGGCCGCTGGTCTTCCACAGATCGAGGCGCATGATGTGCGGGGTGTAGACCAGGTCGTAGCCGCGTTTCTGCAGCTCGTCGCGCAGCCAGCCTTCCACGATCGTGCGGATCAAGCCGCCCTTGGGATGCCAGAAAATCAGCCCGGGGCCGGCTTCTTCCTGGATGCTGAAGAGGTCCAGCTCGACGCCCAGCTTGCGATGATCGCGGCGCTTGGCCTCCTCGATGCGATGCAAATGCTCGTCTAGCTCTTTTTGAGTAAAGAAAGCCAGGGCGTAAATTCGCTGAAGCTGGGGATTGCCTTCCTGGCCTTTCCAGTAGGCCCCGGCGACGTTCATCAGCTTGAATGCCTGGATGCGCTTGGTGGAAGGAATGTGCGGGCCGCGGCAAAAGTCGATGAATTTCCCGGTGGTGTAGAAGGAAACCATCGGCTCGGTGGCTTTTTCCTCCACCAGTTCGCATTTGAAAATCTGGTTGCTCCTCTTGTAGAGGTCCAAAGCTTCCGGTTTGGGGATGAGTTTGCGCTCGTTGGGCAGATCCTGGGCTGCCAGCTCGTGCATTTTTTTCTCGATTTTGGCGAGGTCTTCCTGAGTGAACGGCTCGTCGCGCAGGAATTCGTAGAAAAAGCCGGTGTCGATCGGCGGACCGATGCCCAGCTTCACATTGGGATACAACTCCGTCACCGCCGCCGCGAGGAGGTGGGCCGCGGAATGCCGAAACACAAAAAGCGAATCGGGATCTTTTTCGGTCAGGATATGCAGCTTGACGTCATGGTCGAGCGGACGCCGCAGGTCGATCAGCTCGCCTTCCCCGTTGTTGGGTGCAGCCACACGGGCAACCAGGGCGGCATCGGCGAGCCGGGGAGAAATCTTCCGCGCAATATCGGCAGGGGTAGTGCCCTTGGGCACTTCCTGAACGCTGCCATCCGGCAAGGTGATATGAATCTGCTCCATGTGCGTGTTCACCTGGAAGGAGAAACACTAAGCTTATCGGCGGCGTTCCGCGCGGTCAAGGCGCAGCAGACAAATTGCCATCGATTCGAAACCGGTGGCTAAATCAGCGTGACGCCGGGAAGCCCCGGAAAACTGCGCGTCCGACTTGATCAGCTCCGCCCGGAGATTTGGCTGGATTTCCCGCAACCCCGGGAGTCCCCAGGGAAATCTCGCGGGTCAGCTGATCCTGCTCTTCGAATTCCTGCCTTTCGCGTTTGGCTCGACCCAGGCTACGGGGTAGACTTTCTTATTTCGGTAACTTGTGCGGAAACGCTCTGGGGAAAACGGAATGAAAAAATTGGGCGAGATATTCGGCTTGGGGTGGGCACTTCTTTCGTTGGCAATCGCGAGTGCGGCGCAGGAGCCCAAAGCGCTTCCTTTGCCGGACGAACGCTACAAAGCGGACATCCTGCTCGTGGTTGCACATCCCGATGACGAAGGCGCAGCTACTCCCTATCTCGCGCGGGCGCTCGACGAGCACAAGCGAATAGCCGTTGTCTTCGGCACGCGCGGCAGCAGTGGCGCGAATGAAGCCGGAGCCGAGCAAGCCGCGGCGCTCGGCGTCATCCGCGAGATCGAAGCGCGCAACGCCCTCACATCGCTGGGCATTACCAACGTGTGGTTTCTCGGCGGCAAGGACACGGCATCGCAGAACGTCTTGCAGTCGCTGGCGAACTGGGATCACGGTGTTTCGCTCGAGCAGCTTGTGCGCCTCGTTCGCCTGACCCGTCCGGAAGTCATGCTGACTTTTTTGCCGGGAACATTTATTGGTGAAGACCACGGGGACCATCAAGCCTCCGGGCTGCTGGCCACGGAAGCATTCGATATGGCGGGCGATCCCGCCTCGTTCCCCGAGCAGCTGGCTGGCCCAACCAAACGCCTCGAACCCTTTCTGGAGAACTTACGGCCCTGGCAGTCCAAGAAGATTTATTACTTTCCGGATGCGGACCGCAAAGATATTTTTCGCGGGAAAGGCCCGGACTATTCCGTGAAGGAGATTTCCAAATCAAGCAAGCAGCCCTACTGGCGAGTGGCGCTCGATTCGTTCCGTGCTCACCAGACGCAAGCCAAGTCCTTTCTCGACAAGATCGCTCAAATGGACGAGGCCCAAATCGAAAAGATGGCCACCTCCGACGACGCGTGGACGGAGGCATTGCATTTCGTGCTCGGCAAATCGCTGGTTGGCGGCAGCCTGACCGCAGATGTTTTCGATGGCGTCACGCCGGGCGCGATTCCCTTTGCCAGATCCGATGTTGCTCCTGAACCTGCACGGCCGGATTTATCGGTGGAGCTTGGCGGCCCGTGGAGCTTTTACAGCGAGTTTCGGCGGGCTCATGCGCTCGCCAGTCTCCCTCATCCCGAGCCGCCGGAGATCGCTCTTCAGGTTCCCGGCACACTGGTGATTCCCTTGTGGGTTCGCAATCGAACCGCGAAGACTCAGGAGATCACCGTCTCTGCCGTGCTACCCGCGGGGTGGACCGCCCTTAGCGGCACCGGGAAGTTTACGCTGGGGGCGAAGCAAGTGGCAGCCGCTCGCATCGAAGTGAACCTGCCGGGGCTAGAGGAGAACAAGGCGAAAAAAACGGAGCCGCAGGAAATCAGCGTTCATGCAGAATCCAGCGGGCAATCTATCGGGGAGATCAAACTTCGGGTTGAA
>Ga0066703_10000391_pt1 | contig 13075 bp, 10 predicted proteins | sample GraSoiAngelo_152_FD_66505 | JGI IMG/M metagenome (GOLD analysis project Ga0066703, IMG submission 66505) | Grasslands soil microbial communities from the Angelo Coastal Reserve, California, USA - 14_1009_12_30cm | ecosystem: Environmental > Terrestrial > Soil > Grasslands | place: USA...
GGGGGCCGCTCTCGGACGGGTACGGCCTGAGGTCGTGCGTTGCCGCCTCGCGACAATCTGCTGCGGTCAGGGAACAAGGCCGTGCGGTTGAGGCATCAGGGCGGAAATTCGGCCGAGAATGTCGGGCAACGCCGCAACTTGCCGCATGACATAGGCTTGCACCAGGGAATCACCGTCAGAGGACAGTCGCCAGACCCCGCGTGCGAAAGTTGCCGGTCTTCAAAGCCCACTATGGCTGCTCTCGACGCTTGCACGCGGTCGCGCACCGGCCGGTGGTTGGTAGTCCTGGCGCTCGCGGCTCTCCGTCTCCTTGCCTCCTGCGCACAGGATGCCGTGGCGCCCGGCCGGGGAACGCTGGGACCGGCAGCCGACCTTTCTGCTGGTCCGCCCGCGGAGTTTTACGTGTCGCCGACCGGCTCTCCCGCCGGCGACGGATCCTTCACAAATCCGTGGGACCTAGCGACCGCTCTCGACGGCCCTCCCGGTGTGACGCCGGGCAGCACGATCTGGTTGCGCGGCGGAACGTACACCAATGGGACGTACTACGGCGGCTACTGGAGTAATCTGACCGGTACGGCCGCCGCTCCCATCGTGGTGCGCGATTCTCCTGGTGAGCGCGCGACGGTTACGAAGTTCCTGATCGTCCGAGGTGCGTACACCTGGTTTTGGGGACTTGAGGTCGTGAACCCCGATCCGGGCGGGGTCCGCGCACTTGGCGTCGACACCCGAGGGCCCGGGACCAAGCTTATCAATGTGGTCGTCCATGACGCGAGCGCGAGCGGGATTTACGTCGGGCTGGAGGCAAGTAACGCTGAGGTCTACGGCTCCATCTCCTACAACAATGGACGCACCGACAATCTGGACCACGGCATTTACTGCCAGAGCCAAACCAGCACGCTGTTGAAGGATAACATCGTCTTCGACAATTGGGCGTATGGGATTCACTGCTACGCCTCGGCTGGAGAGTATCTCCAGAACATCACTCTCGAAGGCAACGTCGCGTTCAACACCGACGTCTGGGGCATGCCGGGCTCTGCCGACATTCTCGTTGGCGGCCAGGTTCCCGCGTCAGGAATCACCATCGATCGGAATTACACGTACCGAACCAACTACTCCAATACGCGAGTCGCCGATGTCGGGTACGATCAAGCCATGAACCAAGACGTTGTCCTCACCAACAACTATTTCATTGGCGGGTGGTCTCATGTGGGCGCTTGGGCGACGGCCACGGCGACCGGAAACACGCTGTTCAACTTCAATAGCGGCGGCATACTTTGGAACATCGGGAATCTCAGCGGCCAGACCTGGAGCGGGAATACGTTCTTCGGCGACTCCACAGCAACGGCGTGGCTCTACACGGCCACTACGGCAGCCGACAATAGCGCGACCACCTTTAGCGGGTGGCGCACGCTGACCAGGTTGACCGACCCGGGCAGGTACGCGGCCAGTGTACTGACGGGGGTCAACGTCCTGGTGCGCCCGAACCAGTACGAGCTGGGCCGGGCAAATATCATCGTCTACAACTGGGCGCAGCAGGGTACGGTCAGCGTGGACGTCTCGGGGATCCTCAACGTGGGTGACCACTACGTGGTGCAGCACGCCCAGGACTTGTATGGCGCCCCGATTGCCGGCGGCACGTACGATGGCGGCCCCCTCCAACTACCCGCGGTCAGCATCACTCCTCCGACCCCGCTCGGAACCAGCACGGTTGAGCCAGCGCCCGTCACTGGGCCGACGTTCAACGTATTTGTCCTCATGAAGACGCCGTGACCCCTCGTGCGCTGCTATCCCACATGAACCTTGAATCTACGTAGATGGATACCCCAATGGACCTTTAAGCCAAGGAGGTCCAACGATGTCGCATAGATTCCAAAACGGGGGATCTCAAAGAGAGAATCGCTGTTCGTGTTTGGAGTCACCGCATATCCGTATGTTATGCCAAGATTCCTCGTGTATTCTATGACATCTCGATTGTAATCCCCAGCTGGATACGCAACCATATTGCACGGGCGATTGCACGCATTCTCTAGCCATGTCTTATTCCGTTGTATTTGGTCCCTCGCCTCACGGGTACTGCACTTGGTGAGAAACGGATGATCCGCTGTGTGAATCCCGACTGAAAACAACGGATCAGCAGCCACTTCACTTACCTGTTCGGTTGTCATGCCCGCATACGAATCTGCGATCACGTGGCTGCTGATGAAGTCTTCCAACCTGGGAAGCTCTTGATCAATGACTTGATACATTGCCGCCGGGTGGGGCGTGAGCGTGAGCAAGAGCTTCCACAAACGACTGACACTCGCCTGCCGTTGCGCGGGAGTCATATCAATGAATTCACCACGAAAACGAAAGCCGTTCCCGGCAAAATGTTTCTCCAGAGCACGCAGGTACGTGAACCACAGATACTTGCCAGGAGTAGCATGGCGCGAGCAGACAAAAAAGAGCGCTGGGACTCCGTGTCGCCGCAGGATGGGCGCAACGACGGCAGCATGGTTGCGCATGCCATCGTCGAAGCTCAGTAACACGCGTATCCTTTCCAACGCTTTACGACGCTTGCCGATCTGCTCGTACGTGACGAAATCACAGTACTGCTTCAGAAAAATGATATGTTGCTCAAGAACGACCTCATTGATACAGGTGTCGTCGCTCTGCCGAGGAACACCGTGATAGAGCAGCACGACAGGAGCGCGAGAAGAGAGCACGCTCTGCACCGGGAGGTTGTAGCTGAGACGCTGAATTGACCTTACAACCTTGGTCAGCCCAGAACTTCCCATGTCCACTCGCACTGGGGCCGGGAGCGCACTCATGTTACGGCAGCGCCCCGAGGTAGGTCCGTTCCGCCCTCCTCTCCAAACGAGGGCACAACCCCGCTCCCCCTCAGGAGCTTGTCGACGACGGGAGCAATCGCTTCGTACGTGATCGGCACGGGGCACGGTGGTCGTCGGCGCGGGTCGGCCTGCCAGAGCTCCTCGAGTACGCAAGCAATCTCCTCGACGTCACCTGGATCCCGAACCACGGCCCCGATGCGCTCTCCCTCGACCCCTGCGGCACTGCCTGCTTCCGCGACGACCAGGGTGGGGATACCCATCGCGACCGATTCATAGAGCTTGGCAGGGACCTGCAGCTCCTGTTCCTGTGCCAAAACCACGGCCAGGCGCGAACGGGATACCACGTTCAGAGCCTCGGCGCGAGGTAGCAGGCCCAGCACCTCTACATGCTGTTCCATCCCAGCCGCGGCGACCGCGTCCTGGAGCGCCCGAGCACGATCAGGGTCGGCCGCACCCGCGATGCGGAGCTTGGAACCGGCTTGGGCCGCCTCCGGGTGTCGCTCCAAGAAGATCCGAAGCGCCCGCACCACTGGTCCGAGATCGCGGCTTCCGTACAGTGTGCCAACGTACGCGATGGCGAACCCCGGATATCGATGGCGCGCTGGTGGTGGCAAGCGTTCCGGGTCGACGCCGTTAGGAACGCACGCCACAGGCACGTTGGGATACCTCGCTGCGAGCGCCTCAGCAAGCGGGGGCGTGTTTGTAATGACTCCATGGGCTGACCGGAAGGTGAGGCGTTCCAGGGGCAGGGAGAGAGCGCGGAAGATCCGGGACCCGACTCTGGCGTGCGAATCCCAGGCCTTCGTGTGCGGTCCCGCCCACGGATCGCGCAGGTCGACCAACCAACGCACCGCGCTCCCCATCGTGGCCATCCCCGCCACGAGGTGGGCGGAGTGCGGCGGGCCGCTACTCACGACAACCTGCGGCTGGAATCGGTGGATCAGCGACCGCGCGCGCAGCGCGGCTCGCAGAACCCAGCCACGGCCCTCGTCCGGAAACACCAAGAACGCCCTGACCTCCTTGTACAGCTCGCGCAGCAGACCCGGCGGCCCCGACCTACGCGCCACACGCGATGCCTCCGGGAACGACGTGACAGATCGCTCCAGGGCCAGCCGACGGAGCGACCGACAGCCGTCGATCAAGGTCCACAGACGCGGACACCACTCCACCTGAGCGTTAATCGCCGTGTCACTCCCAGCCGGAGGAGCGGCGGTTACGACTGAAATCCTCCAGCCGAGCCGGGCGAGGTGTTTCGTGACGCCGATCCAGCGAAGGTTGCCGACGGACCCGTCCGGATCGAAGTGGTAGGTGATGAGGAGCAGCCGGCGGGCGTCGCGCGGTGCCGCGGTAGCGCGAGTACTCACAGGCGCCCCTCGGATCCTCGGCGCGCCGCCATGACGAGCTCACGAAATGCTTCGAACCGCTGCCGGTGCAGTAGCCCGCAAGCGAGCCCATAACTGATCACTCCCGCTCCGATTTGGGCAGCCAACCGCACGCCCCGCGTCCACTCGCTGCCGCTCAACACGCCGACTGTGAGCACCACTGCTGCCATCAGGGCCGTCCCGCTCACAGCAGGCCACAACGCTTGGAAGTACGCCTTGGGGGACAGCTCGATCCTGGAGAACACTCGCCAGTACAGCACGAAGACGAAGAGAGGATCCACGAGCAGCCATACCATCGCGAGGCCGACCGTCCCCCATCGCTGCCCGCTGAAGTAGAAGCTCGTGGGCATGACAACGGCGGCGACGACCGTTCTCCACATCTCGAACCTCGAATCCCCGGTGGTTTGGAGCACCTGAGGGAAGAGCGGAATGAGGGAGTGAAAAGCCGCGTAGACGGCGAGCAGCTGCAGCGGTGTGATACTGCCCTCCCACTTTGAGCCAAGGACCACCGGGACGAAATCCCGAGCCACCAGAACGAGCCCGAGGCTGACGGGGAAGCTTATCAATGCGATGCCTTCCGTAATCCTGAGGAGGTACCGGCGGATGGCTGGAGGGTCCATCTGCACCGCGGAGAGGAAGGCGGGCGTCACCTGCCCGACCAGCGCCGAGACCTTGTCCACCGGGAGGTTAGCCAAGGCCCAGGCGAAGTTGTAGAAGCCGAGGGCAGTCTTCCCCAGGATCCGCCCGGCTACCAGGAAGTCCGCGTTCGCGGAGACATACCAGCAAAGGCGGGAGATGAGAACGTCGGAACTCAGCGTCATAGCGCGCTTCAGAGACTTGGGCCTCGGCCACGCGAACGGTGCGTGCCGCAGCCCGAGGATCGCTCCCGTCGAAATCAGCGCACCCAGCACCCCGCCGCACACGAGTGTCCAGTACCGAAACCCCGCCACCGCAAATCCGACCATGCTGATTGCGAGTACCAGCGCCTGGCTCAGGTCAATGAGCGCGAGCGGCTTGAAGCGCAGGTCCCGCTGCAGTAGCGCAAGCGGTACGGTCTTGAACGAAGCGATGACGAAGGTTGTGCTCATGGCCACGACGACGAGCGGCAATTGTGGAGCATGGAAGAAGCGCCCCAATGAGATCGCGATCATGCAGGAAGCGAGCATGCTGGCGAGCCCCAGGAGCACCGCGAGCCCGTTGAGCTGGCTGATCTGCTCGGGCCTGAGGTCGCGGACCACGAGCACGGCGGTTCCCAGCCCAAACTCGGAGAGGAGCGTGACCAACCCGAGGTAGATCGTGGCCATGCCCACGAGACCGTAGTCCTCGGGGCTGAGTAGGCGAGCGACGATGAGCCATGAGGCCCAGCTGAGCACCTGCGCGGCCCACTTGGCCGCCGCAGTCCAGGCGACGCCGTGCAGGAGCGCGCGATCAAGGGTCCGAGCCTGGGTGTGTGTTCGCGAGTCTGAGGCTTCGGAATGCAGCGCTACGTCGCCCATGGCCAAGGATGAGGAGCAAGAGCCGGACCAACCGACCCGGCAGATTCGTTTCTCCCCAAGCGAGCCAGCTGACCCTTCCCCTACGCCTCTGTAGCGATACCGCAACGGCGGGCTGTGGTTAGCGCTCTACGCCCCATTTGAGGCTCATCACTTCAACAACGATCGGCTGCGCAGCGACGTCACCGGCACTGTTTATGCGATTCGCGCTCGACGTTGAGGGACCGTCCCGACGGGCGCGTTGGAGTGGGTGTGCGGGTCGGGATTCATCGCGATTACAGAGACGACTGATGGGGAGACGGCGCGTCTACGCTTTCCCGTAGATCACCGGGGACAGTTGATCCACCAGCTGACCATGAAGGTGTCGTCTATGCGTCGTAGCCTCCGTAGCCGCGACATACCGATCGCTCCTCCACACGCGCCGATGGTTACAACCTATAGGGGCTTAGATCTAGAGGATCCGTGCCCGTGACAGGCTGGAAACAGCGAGTGAAGAACAACTTCAGCGCGCGGGCGACGGAGTGGGCGGCGTACTACGCCGATCCGGAGCCGCCGTTGAGCAGGCAGCATCTCGTCTCGCGCCAGCGGTTTGCCCTGGACATGGTGGAGGCCGCGATCCCGCCATCCTCGAAGATCCTCGACGCCGGCTGCGGCCCAGGCGTGATGGCTGGGAAACTCATGGAACGCGGGTACGCAGTGTGGGGGATTGATTTCGCTGAGCCGATGATCCGCCAAGCGCGACAGCTCTGCGGATCGAACCTATTCGGGGTCGGTGACGTCGAACACATCCCGTTTCCGGATAACACGTTCGACGTGGTGGTGTCGCTTGGGGTCATCGAATACCTGGAGTCCGACGAGCAGGCACTGCGTGAAATGCGGAGGGTACTCAGACCCGGAGGGAGAGCGGTAATCGCAATTTCCAACGGGAGGTCCCCTCTCCTGCGCCTGGATCGCGTGCTCCGGAGGGGGGTTGCTCTGTTGCGGCCCGCATACCGCTTGTTGAAATACCGGTTTCGCGGGAGACCGGCCCCGTCACCTGAGACCCCCGATGGAACTGTTGACCGTAGCCGTTACCGCAGGTTCTACCGCAGCACGTGGCTGCGGCTTCTGCGTGCCTGCAACTTCGAACCAGAGGAGTGGATCTGCCATGGCTGGGGATGGCTCAGCAGCCCGCTCGGCCTCGTGACGCAGCTTCTGTCCATGAAGCAGACCATCTTCGGGCGCGGCATTGAGCGATTGTTCGGACGGGCGCTTCTCGCTCAAGCCAACGACAGGTTCGTTCGAAGCCGGGCACTCAATTGGCTTGCCGCGGAGCACGTTTTTCGCGTGCGCGCAATCAAGTGAGGCAGCGCCAACAGTCGACCCGAGCTGGCACCGTGCCTGCAGGCCGCAGGGCTTGAGGACCCGGACCAAGGTGGTAGCCTGACGATCATCTCAGACATTCGGGCCAACGTAGCCACCTCCGGCGCGGGAGCCCGAGCCGGAAGCGCCGCCGGGCCGGGGATCGTTCGCATCGGTATCATCGGTTGCGGCGCCATTGCCGAAGGCGCTCATCTGCCGGCGGCGCTGTCCTCTTCCCAGGTGGAGCTGGCGGCGATCAGCGATCTGAACGCCTCGCGCCTCCAGTACCTGCGGCGTCGCCATCGCCTTGGCCCAATCGCGTTTCGGGACTATCGCGAGGTCGTGGGACGTGTCGACGCAGTGATCCTCGCGCTCCCCAATCACCTGCACGCGCCGGTCGGTGTGGAGTTGCTTTCTCGGGGCATCCACGTCCTGTGCGAAAAGCCGCTCGCCCTTACGCGGCACGAGTGCGAGCAACTGTGCCAAGCGGCCCGTTCCACAGCCTCCGTCCTGGCCGTGGGCTTCGTCGCGCGCTTTTTCCCCAGCACTGAGCTCACGAAGCAGCTTGTCGAGTCCCGGTTTCTAGGGGAGCTCCGGTCGTTTGACTACGAGTTCGGCACACCGGGTGGGTGGTCGCCCCTCTCCGGCTACAACCTGGCGCGGTCCACGTGCGGCGGCGGGGTCCTGGTAGTGAGCGGCAGTCATGTTCTCGATCAGATGATCTACCTTTTCGGGGACGTCGACGTCGTCAGCCACGCCGACGACTCCCGGGGTGGCATCGAGGCGAACTGCCAGACCTGGTTCGCGGCCACCGTGGATGGTCGCCCACTGCGAGGCCGCGTGGTGCTCTCAAAGACACGCCAGCTCCGGAATCGCCTGCGGATCGTCGGAGAGCATGGCACGCTGGAGGTGCGGGGCGGCCAGACCCGCTCGGTGACCTACCTGCCGGCAGGCTCCACGTTGCGGCACGTGATCACGGCAGCCGAGCTTCCCCCGGCGGATGCGGAGCCCAACTACTTCCAGCCCCAGCTGCACGACTTCGTCAATGCCATTCGGACTGGCGCTGCTCCCCGGGTCGACGGCGAGCAGGCCACCAGTTCAGTGGTGCTGACGGAGCGTTGCTACGCGATCGCCACGGCGCTCGAGGAACCGTGGTGTGAGGCAACGCTCGAGCGCCTGACGCACGCGGGGCCGCACCTGGCGACGGATGGGACCACCGGGCAGTCGCCCGTGCCCGCGAGCGCGTCGTGAGCACCGAGCGTCCTCGTCGCGTGCTGGTGACCGGAGCGACCGGACTCATCGGCGGGCGCCTGTGTGAAGTGATGGCGCTTACCGGTGCGTTCGAGCCCCGTCCATTTGTACATGCCACCGGGTCCGCCTGGCGAATCACACGGTTCCCGCTCGATTGCGCCATTGGCGACCTGTGCGACGGCGCTTCCGTCGATCGCGCGATGGACGGATGCGACGCCGTGGTTCATCTTGCCCGCGGCGACGATGCCGTGATGCAGCGCGGGCTCGAGAACGTCCTGCGCGCCGCCGTCACGCACCGCGTCTCCCGCTTCGTGCACGTCAGCAGCGTCGCCGTTTACGGCAGTCAGCCGGCGCCCGACAGCGTGTGGGAGGCCGCGGCCGCCCGATCCGACCTCTCGTACGGCAACGAGAAGCTGGAGCAGGAGCACCGCGTCCTGCGGTACCGCCGGCGCCACGGCCTCGACGTCGTGATCCTCAGACCACCCAACGTCTACGGTCCGTTCGCGTCGTTCACGCTGGGGATGGTGAACACCCTTCGCTCCGATGGTGTCGCGATCGTCGACGGCGGCCGGAACCCGTGCAACCTCGTCTACGTAGACAACCTAGTCGAGGCGATCTTCTTGGCCCTGTGGAGGCCGGAGGCGCCGGGCCAGGTGTTCCACGTGACCGACCGCGAACCGGTTTCATGGGAGCGTTGCATCACCGACCACGCGGCACTCGTGGGAGTCGACGTTCCTCACGTCACCGCGGCGGAGCTCGCGCCTCCCGCGCAGGAACGCGTGTGGCGCGACTCGCTGCGGGCGCTCAGCGATGGCGAGGTCCAGCGGTCGCTGGCCCGCATCCCCCTGGTCAGGCGCTGGTTTCAGTGGCTTCCCGAGCCGGCCAAGCGCGCGGTCCGCGCGCGGCTCCACCGCTGGGATCCCGTGCGGCGCAACGGCTCGCCGGAGCGCCGATTCCTCGCGGATCATCCGTTCATCGCCGGTCAGAAGCGAACGGTCGCCCACTCCAGCGAGAAGGCCCGCCGACTGCTCGGCTACTCGGCACCGGTGTCCTACGACGAAGGGATGCGGCTGACGGAAGCATGGCTGCGCCAAGCGGGGCTCGAGTGACCTCGGATCCCACACGCTGTGGCACGATATCCAGTGCGCCGGATGCCATGCCGCTGAGCGGCGTCCGCTGAGCATCACTAAGATGTGGATTCCGCGAGTGCCCTGGCGACAGAAAGCCGCGATCCAGCGGGCGGTGGCGTACCTGCCCGCGCCGATCGGGGGCCGTCTGTATTACGCGCTCCAGCGCACCGTCGGCGGACTCAGCCACGTGGATCCCGAAGAACGCTTCCGCGCCGCTCTCGAGATGGTCCAGCGCCTCGAGGCTCAGGGATGTTCGCTGGTGGGCGGCACCGTACTCGAGCTTGGCACCGGCTGGCGGCTGAACGTACCGTTGGGCCTTTGGCTCCTGGGTGCTCAGCGCGTGGTCACGGTCGATATCCATCGCTATCTCCGGCTCGCCCTCGTGCGGAATGACCTGGCCGCCCTCCGCGCCGCACCGGAGCGATTCGTCACCCTCTTCGGACACCACGCCGCGAGCTCCCGGTTCTGCCGCCGCTTCGACCAGCTCCTCGCCTTCCGCGGCACGAGCGCCGCACTCATGCGCCTCACCGGCATCGAGTATCTGGCGCCCGCCGACGCGGCTCGACTCCCGCTTGCGGATCAGAGCGTCGATGCGTACGTGTCGTTCACGGTGCTCGAGCACATCCCGCCCGACACGCTGATCGCCATCCTCCGCGAAAGCCAGCGGGTGCTCCGGCCACACGGCCGCCTGGTCCATTGCATCGACTTCACGGACCACTCGGCGCATAGCGACCCCTCGATAACCCTCGTCAACTTCCTGCAGTATGACGACGCCACATGGGCTCAACTGGCAGGGAATCGCTTCGCGTTCCACAATCGCCTGCGCGTGGACGAGTTCAAGGCCCTGCTCGATGCATCGGGTGTTACCACCATCGTCCTGGAGCCCTCCGAGCCCGACGCGCGCAGCATGGCCGCGCTCGAGGCGGGCCTGCCCCTGGCCGCGCGGTTCCGGGGTAAGCCACCGCAGGTCAATGCGGTCAAACAAGCGTGGCTGGTTGGCCGTTGAGTGCCCGAAATGTCCTGCTCCCCTCGACTGAGCGAACTCCGGACCCATGCGCGGCCCGGTCGCGACACTGTGTTGCGGCTGGAGAACAGGGCGAAGCGGCTGTGCTGTCAAGCTGCGACATCTAGTGAGCGGGCAAGTCGCGGCTCACGGACGGTCAAACTGGCGCACCGCTCCCATCGTGGTCGCCAGTATCCTGGCGAGCGTGCGACGGTTACGAACACCCTCTTGGTGACAGGTGCGTACACTTGGTCTTGAGGATTTGAGGTCACGCACCCCGCTCCACAGCAGGAAGCCCTCCACGGCGTCAACGTCAAAGGACCTGGGACCAAGCTCGTAAACTTAGTCGTCGATGACGCGACCGACGACGGCATTTTCATCTGGCCGGAGGCGACCGGGGCCGAGGTCAACGGTTCCATCGTCTAGAACAACGGACGCACCGACAATTTTTGTCGAACGCTGCTCTCCACGCTCGACGCGTCGCACGAGTTCGCGCAGGGGCACGATTTCGCAGTGCCGGGCCAGCCAGCGGACCTGGGCCTCGAAGCGCGCGAGCGGCATATGGACATCGGGTGTGGCGCTTTCGCCGGCTCCGCCGTCTGTCACGACGTTGTGATAGCACAGAATCGTCCCGGCCCGTCGCAACAGACGCGCGGCTCGGGGGATTCCGACGGCGTCCAGGCCGACGTAGAACAGGGTGCTGAGCATCCGAAGGACTTCCACGTGCCCAAGCAGAACGCAACGTTCATACGAGCCGAGCACCGCTTCAGCGTCGGCACGCGCTGCGCCCACTGCTGCACCAAACTGCGGCACGAGTGGCACACGTGATGGGGTCGAAGCACCGGTGGACTGACGATCCCACCACCTGTATCTCGATGCCGGCCCACTTCTTGCGCAGCATTCCCACACCGATGCGATTCGACGTGCTGGTGCTGAACGCAGCACTGCGGCAGTCCTTGGTGGCGGTGCGATCCCTCGGCCGGCGCGAGCTCCAAGTCGCGGCCGCAGGGACGCACCGAGACACGCCAGCGCTTTCGTCCCGCTGGTGTCGGCAGGGTTTCGTGTTCCCACCTGAGGAAGCGCTGGGCGCCTACGCTACGACCCTTGTCGCGTGGCTGGAACGCACTGGAGCGCGTGTGCTCATTGCCTCCAGCGACGCCACGATCGCGCTCCTTCGCCGGCAGCGCGCGCGGCTCGAGCCCCGAGTCCGCCTGGCGCTCGCCGATGAACGGGCGCTGGGGATCGCGGTCAACAAGGAGCGGACTCTGGCGGTGGCGAGGCGCCTCGGGCTGCACGTCCCGCGCGAGGTTGTCGTTCGCGAGGTTGGGGATTTGCCAGGGGCCCTGAGCGCAATCGGGCTCCCGGCTGTGATCAAACCGTGCGAGTCCTGGTTGTCGAACGGACGGGAGGTAGCGCGGCTTGGTGCCGAACTCGTCGTCACTCCCGCCGAGGCACGTCACGCGGTCGAGGCGGTGACGCGCTTCGGGAACGCCGCCCTGTTCCAGGAACTGCTTACAGGAAGACGCGAGGCGGTGAGTTTCCTGTACGCCCATGGCGAGGTGTACGCGCGCTTCGCACAATGGGCAATGCGAACCAGCCCACCCCTGGGCGGGGAGTCGGTGCTGCGCCAGAGCATCGCCATTCCTCCTGACGTAGGGTGTCACGCCGAATCGCTGGTGCGCGAAATCAACCTCGAGGGCTACTCCGAAGTCGAGTTCCGCCGTGACGCCGCCGGCGTCCCGTACTTGATGGAGATCAACCCCCGGCTCTCCGCATCAGTCGAGGTCGCGGTGCGAGCCGGCGTAGACTTCCCGTATCTGCTGTACCAGTGGGCGAGCGGCGGGCCGATTGAGCGGGTCAAGGGCTATCGGATCGGCCGGTGGATGCGCCACCTGGGCGGGGACATCAACACGATGGTCGCCACCCTCCGGCAGCGAGGCAGGCCCCAAGTCACACCTCCGGTACAGACGCTACTGGACTTTGGTCTCTCGTTTCTCAGGCCGATGGCCTACGACTACCTGGATTGGCAGGATCCCCTGCCGGCGATCCGAGCCGCCACCGATTTCACCCGCGGCGCCGTCCGGCGGTTAGTATCGCGCGTGCGGAAGAACGGCTCGTGAGGCCCGCCGTTGACGTGGTGGTTGTCGGGGCGGGTCCCTACGGCCTCTCCACGGCGGCGCATCTCCTCGGCCGAGGACTGCGTGTCGCCGTCTTCGGTAGGACGCTGGAGATGTGGCGCGATCACATGCCGAAGGGCATGCTGCTGCGATCTCACTGGTGGGCCACCAACCTCTCGGATCCGCGTAAGGACTATGGGTTTGAGGGCTTCGTCAGGGAGTCGAAGCACGAGAAGGGCTATCCCCTGCCGATCGAGACCTTCCTGGACTATTGCTTCTGGTTCCAGCAGCGGGCGGTGCCTGACGTTGATGAAACGTACGTTGCGTCAATCGAGCGTCAGGACGCTCGGTTTCTCATAACCCTGGAGGACGGGCGCGAGGTAGAGAGTCAGGCGGTCGTCATGGCGATCGGACTCTATCACTATGCCTATCGACCGGAACAGTTCCAGAGGCTTCCGGTTGGGCTGGTCTCCCACTCCTTCGACCACAAGGACTTCAGCCGTTTCCAGGGACGGAACGTCGTCGTGATC
>Ga0066703_10000396_pt1 | contig 13066 bp, 9 predicted proteins | sample GraSoiAngelo_152_FD_66505 | JGI IMG/M metagenome (GOLD analysis project Ga0066703, IMG submission 66505) | Grasslands soil microbial communities from the Angelo Coastal Reserve, California, USA - 14_1009_12_30cm | ecosystem: Environmental > Terrestrial > Soil > Grasslands | place: USA...
GAAGCTGAAGTCCGATCCCAACGCGATTCCGACGGCGATCCGTGAATTCAACCGCAGCGATCGCGTCGTCATCCGTGTGCCGGCGTACGGGCCGGGAGGAACGACGCCGACGCTCAGCGTTCACCTGCTGAATCGGACCGGTCAGCCGATGAACGAGGTGCCTGCCACGCCGTCGCCGACTCCAGGCGTCCAGCAGATCGAGCTGCCGATCGCCGGTCTCGCCGCAGGCGAGTACGTCGTCGAGATCAGGGCGACGGGCGACGGCGGCGAAGCGAAAGAGCTCGTTGGCTTCCGGGTCATGGGATAGAACCCGATCAGAAAAGAATGCTGGCGGCTCTCGCACTTGCGACTCAAATCGTCAACATCGACGTGATCGCCGCCGATACGCGCGGCCGCAGCGTCGAGAACCTGAAGCTCGCGGATTTCGAGATCCGCGACGACGGCGCCGTGCGTACCGTCGAGGGCGCGCGCCTCGTCAAAGACGACGCTCGGCTGTTTGCGATCTATCTCGACGAGTATCACGTCGCGAGCGGAGCCGCCACCGCGCGCGTTCGCGACGCCGTCGCGCAGTTCATCGAGCGCGATCTCGGCCCCAACGATCTCGTCGTCGTGATGAAGCCGCTCGACTCGCTGTTCCGGATCGAGCTGACGCGTAACCGCGATGCGACGCGTGCCGTCGTCGCGGGCTTCGAAGGGCGCAAAGGGGAATACGATCCGCGCAACGATTACGAGCGCAACTTCATCGCAGGAACGCCGGCGCGCGTCGAGGCTGCGCGCACGCAGGTGGCCTGGTCGGCGATCAACGCCCTTGCTATTCACCTCGGCACGCTGGGCGATCGCCGCAAGACGCTCATCGTCGTCAGCGAAGGGCTCTCGCGGATGGAGCGGCGGCGCGGTCAGGAGACGCTGCCGTCGTTCGAAGCCGTCATCCGGTCGGCGACTCGCTCGAACGTCGCGATTTATCCATTCGACCCGAGCACGACTCCGACACCAACTCTGGCACCGACTCCGACACCTGCTCCGACGCCAACTCCGACCCCTCTCGAGCGGCTGGCGGCGGAAACTGACGGCCAGATAATCGGCGCCGATCCCGAAGGCGGCCTCCGGCGCGCCGCCGCCGACGCGAGCACGTATTACCTGCTGACGTATCAGGTCGCGAACCCCGACGACGGCAAGTTTCACGACGTGCAGGTGCGTGTGAAGCGCGCGAACGTCAACGTGCGCGCGCGCAAAGGCTACTTCGCGCCGTCGCCCGACGATACGCTGCGCGCGGCGGTGCTCGAGCGGATCAACGCGCCGAAGCCGTCGGCGCCGCCCGAGCCGGCGCCGCACGCGAGCACGCTCATCCGTCCGTGGTTCGGCTGGTCGCGCGGCGACTCGGGCCGCACGCGTGTCACGTTCGTCTGGGAGCCGGCGGCGCGCGTGCCCGGCGATCGCGGACGCCTCATCGCGTCGCGACTGGTGCTGACGGCGCTCGACAAGGACGGGGCCGTGCTGTTCGACGGTCCGGTGTCGCCGACGGGACCGGCGACGATCGAGGAGCTGGGCAACGTGCCGGCGCGTGCGGTGTTCGACGCGCCTGCGGGACGAATACGGCTGCGCATGGCCATCCAGGATGCCGCGGCCCAGGTCATCGATCACGACGTTCGCGACCTTTCGGTCCGCGATTTGCGCGGCGACGTCGTCATCGGCACGGCGCAGGTGCTTCGCGCGCGGAACGCGCGCGAATTCCGCTCGCTCGATGACGCGGCCGCGGTGCCCGTCGCGTCGCGTGAGTTCAGCCGGACCGAGCGGCTGCTCCTCCGCGTTCCGATCTACGCGGCCTCGGATGAGCCGCCGTCGGTATCGGCACGACTGCTGAACCGATCGGGCCAGGCGATGCGTCAGCTCACCGTCAGCACATCCGCGAAGCCGAGCCGGTTCGGCGAGATCGATGTGCCGCTCGCGGGTCTCGCCGCCGGCGAATACATCGTCGAGGTCGTCGCGATAACCTCGAGCGGTCAAGCAAAGGATCGGATCACGTTTCGCGTGATCAGCTGACGGTTTCGTCACTCTGCGGATGAAGCGCTCGCGCTCGTGCAGTTGCGCCGAACTTTTCGCTTGATGCGAAATCGTTCGTGCGATACAAACACAAGCGCGCGATAGCAGCCTTCAAAACTCAGCCACCCAGGTTTGGTCGGCACGGTATCGCATGCGGGCGCGTACGCCACGCCCCGCCCGATCATGGCCGCGCTCATCCTACTCGTCGACGCGAATCGAACGACGCTCGGTCAAACGCATGCACTGCTCGCGCGGCGCGGATATCTCGTCGCGCCGGTCAGCGAATTCGCGTCGGCCGCAGAGCTCCTGCGCACGGTCAGCCCGGATCTGCTCATCGTCGATTTCCGCCACGACGTGTCCCAGGCGCTGGAGCTGGCGAACGGGAGCCACGGCGACGATCCGCACCGGCCCGTGATCTTCACGCACGCCTCACGCGATCCCTACGTCGAGAGCGAAGCCCTGCGGCTCGGAGCCACGTACCTCGTGCGACCGTGGAACGACGACAGGTTCCTCGCGCACGTGGCGGCGGTGATCGCGGATCACCGGTGGGTGCGCTTCCCCGTGCGGCGGTGGAAGCGGAAGCGGATCTCGAACGCCGTCACCGTCCGCGCAGGGAGCGCGGTGGCCCACGTCGTCGACGTCAGCTACGGCGGACTCCGCCTCGCGTTTCCCAATCCGCTGCCCGAATCGTCGACCACGTTCGCCGTGACGCTCCCCGCGGCGCAGCTGTCGTTCGAGGCGCACCGCGTGTGGTCGCACCACGCGCCGACCGGCGCCGAAGTGTGGTGCGGCGTCGAGTTCGCAGATCCCGAGGGCGCCGAAGCCCGAACGTGGCGCGCCTTCGTCGATTCGCTCACCTGAGAAGGCGTCTCGGATCTTCTCCCTGTCGGCTGGCCGGTCGGTGCGTCCCTGTAGAATGCCGCCATGACGACATCCTCGTTCGTGCGCGATCTGATGGCGGAGCTGAAGGCCAAGAACCCGGCCGAACCCGAATTCCACCAGGCGGTGCAGGAAGTCGTCGAGTCGCTCGACCTCGTCCTCGAGCGGCGGCCCGAATACCGCAGCGCGCGGATCATCGAGCGCATGGTCGAGCCCGAGCGCGTCGTCATGTTCCGCGTGCCGTGGCAGGACGATCAGGGCCGCGTGCACATCAACCGCGGCTTCCGCGTACAGATGAACAGCGCGATCGGTCCCTACAAGGGCGGGCTGCGCTTTCACCCGTCGGTCAACCTGGGCATCCTGAAATTCCTCGCGTTCGAGCAGGTGCTCAAGAACTCGTTGACGACGCTGCCGATGGGCGGCGGGAAGGGCGGGTCGGATTTCGATCCGAAAGGCAAGAGCGACAACGAGGTGATGCACTTCTGCCAGGGCTTCATGACCGAGCTGTGCCGCCACGTCGGTCCCGACACCGACGTGCCGGCGGGCGACATCGGCGTCGGCGGACGCGAGATCGGATTCCTGTTTGGCCAGTACAAGCGGCTGCGCAACGAGTTTTCCGGCGTGCTGACCGGCAAAGGACTCAACTGGGGCGGATCGCTCATTCGGCCCGAGGCGACTGGGTACGGGGCGGTGTACTTCGCGGCGGAAATGCTCGCGACGCGCCGCGAAACGCTCGAGGGCAAGGTATGCCTCGTGTCGGGCAGCGGCAACGTGGCGCAATACACGGTGGAGAAGCTGCTGCAGTTCGGCGCGAGGCCGGTGACGCTCTCCGACTCCGACGGCTACATCTACGACGAAGCGGGCATCACGACCGACAAGCTGCAGTTCGTCATGGAACTGAAGAACATCCGCCGCGGCCGTATCCGCGAGTACGCCGAGAAGTACAAAGGCGCCGTGTACACGCCGGTCGATCCGCGGCGCGAGGATCATCCCATCTGGACGCACAAGGCGCAGTGCGCCTTTCCGAGCGCCACGCAGAACGAGATCGGCGCGAAGGATGCGGCGAACCTGCTGAGCAACGGCGTGTATGTCGTTTCGGAAGGAGCCAACATGCCGACCGTGCTCGACGGTGTCTGCCAGTTCCTCGACGCGAAGATTCTTTACGGTCCGGCGAAGGCGGCCAACGCGGGCGGCGTCGCGACCTCCGGGCTCGAGATGACGCAGAACAGCATGCGCATCAGCTGGTCGCGCGAGGAGGTCGACGATCGGCTGCACACGATCATGAAAGCCATCCACCGCACCTGCAACGAGACGGCCGAAGCGTTCGGCACGCCCGGCAACTACGTCAACGGCGCGAACATCGGCGGCTTCCTGAAGGTCGCCGACGCGATGATGGATCAGGGCCTGGTCTGACGACCTGCCACGGCTGCACTGCTCCCAGCTCACGCGAATGCCGCTCGCCGCGAGAAGGGCGGCGGCGCCGACGTCGCGGCCGATCTCCATATGGAGGTCGTACCGCACCGTGAGCGCCGAGAGGCTGGCCGGAACGGCGAAGCCGATCGTCGCCTGATCGTTACCGGGATCCATTCGGCTCAATCCTGGTCGTTGGGTCGGTCGAGAGTGAGGCGCAAAAGAGGGGTTATTGTTGGTTCGTGCGTTTGCCTCGATTGTCGGATCTCGCGCGGTTCCGGGTACACGACATCCTGCTCGTCTCGAGCGTGTACGACTCGTTCATCCTCGCCGAGGACGGCGAGCTGCACGAGGTGATCCTCCGCGAGTTCCTCGATCTCAACGTCCGCTACACCCCCGGCATCACGCACGTGTCGACCGCGGAGGAAGCGCTCGCGCTGGCGTGGGACAAGGCGCGCTACAACCTCGTGATCGCGTCGGCGTATCTCGGCGACCTGTCAGCTATCGGGCTCGCGGGCCGCATGCGCGACGCGGGGATCGACACCCCGGTCGTCGCGCTCGCGTACGACATGCGCGAGGCCGGCGAGATCGTGGCGGCCGGCGAGCGCTCGCCGATCGATCGTGTGTTCCTCTGGCAGGGCGACGTGCGCCTGGTGCCCGCCATCGTCAAGTACGTCGAAGATCGCCGCAACGTCGCGCACGATACCGGCGAATTCGGCGTGCAGGCGATCCTCGTCATCGAAGACAACGTCCGCTTCTACTCGTCGTTTCTGCCGACCATCTACGCCGAGTTGATGCGGCAGACGCACCGGCTGCTGCCCGAAGGCGTGAACCTGTCGCACAAGCTGATGCGGCTCCAGGCGCAGCCGAAGATCCTGCTGTGCGGCTCGTTCGAGGAGGCATGGCAGTACTTCGCCGATTTCGAAGAGAACATCCTCGGCGTGATTTCGGACATCGAGTTCCCGCGCGGCGGCGCGATTGCGCGCGACGCCGGTCTCGAATTCGCGCGCCGCGTGCGCGAGCGCCAGCCCGACGTCCCGGTGATGCTGCAGTCGAACCGCGCCGAGAACCAGTCGCTCGCGCGATCGGTCGGCGCGTCGTTCCTGCTGAAAGGATCGGCGACGCTGCTCCAGCAGCTCGGGCGGTTCATGGTCGATCAGCTGGCGTTCGGCGACTTCGTGTTTCGCCTGCCGCACGGCCGCGAGGTGATGCGCGCGCGCGATCTCCGCGAGCTCGAGGAGTGCATGGCCAGGGTGCCGGCCGAGAGCGTCGCGTACCACGCCGAGCGGAACCACTTCTCGCGCTGGTTCAAGGCGCGCACCGAATTCGCGCTCGCCCACGAGCTGCGCCCGCGCAAGGTCTCGGACTTCGACACGGTCGAGCACCTGCGCCGCGAGATCCTCCGCGCCATGCGCGCCTATCGCGAGCAGACGCGCCGGGGCGTCGTCGTCGACTTCGATCGCGCCACGTTCAATCCGCAGACGACGCTGTCGCGCCTCGGCGGAGGCGCGCTCGGCGGGAAAGCGCGCGGCCTCGCGTTCACCGATCTCCTGCTCGAACAGTCGCGCGTCGGCGAACGATTTCCCGGCGTGAACATCGGCGTCCCGCCGGCGGTCGTCGTCGGCACCGACGTGTTCGACGAGTTCCTGGCGCGGAGCGAGCTCCGTGACTTCGCGCTGAACACCGCCGACGACGAGGAGATCGAACGGCGGTTCGTGCACGCAGAGCTGCCGGAGGCGGTCACGGCCGATCTGACGGCGCTGCTCGGCGCCGTCAACTACCCGCTCGCCGTGCGGTCGTCGAGCCTGCTCGAGGACTCGCAGTACCAGCCGTTTGCCGGCATCTACGCGACCTACATGCTGCCGAACGACCATGTGCGCCTCGACGTCCGGCTGCGCCAGCTGCTGACGGCCATCAAGCGCGTCTACGGCTCGACGTTCAGCCGCGTGGCGAAGGCCTACTTCACGGGCGGGCCGTACCGCCTCGAGGAAGAGAAGATGGCTGTGATTCTGCAGCGGCTGGTCGGCGCCGCGCACGGACCGCGGTTCTACCCCGATTTCGCCGGCGTCGCGCGATCGCACAATTACTATCCGCTGGCCCCGATGCGGTCGGAAGACGGCATCGCCGCCGTCGCGCTCGGCCTCGGCGAAACCGTCGTGTCGGGCGCGCCGTGCTTCCGGTTCTGTCCGCGCTACCCGCGGCACATCGTGCAGTTCTCGTCGGTCGCCGACACGCTCGCCAACGCGCAACGCGAGTTCTACGCGCTCGAGCTGGGGCAGGACAGCAGCAGCCGTTCGCTGCCTGCCTCCTTTCAGCTGACCGCCGCGGAGGAGGACGGTACGCTCGCGCGCGTCGGGTCGACGTACTCGAGCGAGAACGACGCGGTGTACGACGGCGTCTCGCGGCCGGGCGTCCGGCTCGTGACGTTCGCGCCGGTGCTGAAGCACAACCTGTTTCCACTTGCCGAGCTGCTCGACGCGCTGCTCGGCGCCGCCGCGCGAGCGACCGGCACGCCCGTAGAGATCGAGTTCGCGGTGAGCTTCGCTCGCGGCGCTCCGCCGGAGTGCGGCGTCCTGCAGCTTCGTCCGCTCGGACGGATCCGGGAGGGCCCCGACGCCGACATCGGCGCGATCGCTCGCGAACGTCTCGTGTGCGAGAGCCGCAACGTGCTCGGCCACGGCGCGATTGCCGACGTGCGCGACGTGGTGGTCGTCGACATGAACCGGTTCGATCGCACGCGCACGCACGAGATCGCGCACATGGTCGCGCACTGCAACGCCGATCTGCTGGCGGCGCGACGTCCGTACCTGCTCATCGGCGTCGGCCGGTGGGGATCGGCCGACCCGCTGCTCGGCATTCCGGTGACTTGGGATCAGATTGCGGGCGCGCGCGCGATCGTCGAGGCCGGGTTCGCCGATTTCCGCGTCACGCCGTCGCAGGGCAGTCATTTCTTCCAGAACCTCACCGCCGGCAACGTCGGCTACTTCACCGTCAACCCCGACGTCGGCGAAGGGTTCGTCGACTGGTCGTGGCTCGCCGCTCAACCGGCCGTTTCTGAAACCGAGTTCGTGCGGCATCTGCGCTTCGAACAACCCTTCGACATCGCGATCAACGGGCGCGCGCACGCGGGCATTGTCGCGAAGCCGGCCGGTGGTTGAAGCGTACGAGCTGCTGCGGCCGCAGTGATCCCGGGCGCCGCTCGCATAAGGTCGCATAAGATGATCGGATGCAGGGGCGGACCGTGGCCGTCATCGGCGGCACGGGGCAGCAGGGGCGCGGCATCGCACAGCGGCTGGCTCACGCCGGAACCGCCGTAGTCGTCGGGTCGCGCGATCCGGCGCGCGCGGCCGCGACCGTCGCCGCGTGGCCTGCGGCAATCGCACGGGTTCGCAGCGCGTCGTATCGCGACGCCATCGTCGCGTCCGACGTCGTCATCCTCACCGTGCCCTTCGGCGCTCTCGACGACCTCCTCGCGCAACATCGATTGGACTTCAATCGCGACACCCTGGTCATCGACGTGACCGTGCCGATCACGTTCGGCGGCGGGACGGCCATGCTTGCGCCGGTTGCAGACGGATCGGCGGCCGAACACGTCCGCGCGCGGCTGCCCGATCACGTTCGCGTCGCGGCGGCGTTCAAGACGCTGCCGGCCCACGTGCTCAACGACGTCGGCCGGCCGCTCGACTGCGACGAGTTCGTCTGCGGTGATTCGCCGGAATCGCGCGAGGGCGCACGATCGATCGTCGAGATGCTCGCGGCGCTCCGCGCCGTCGACGTCGGTCCGCTGTCGCGCGCCCGCGCCATCGAACAGCTCACGCTGCTGGCGATTGCCATCAATCGCCGTCACAAAGTCCACGAGGCCCGCTTTCGGGTCGTCGGACTGTAGCCCGACTCACAGTCAGGAGGCGCCATGGCCGCACAGATTCCCAGCACGCACGTCGATATTCTTCAGAAGAAAGCGTTCGCGAACTTCGCGACCGTCAACGCAGACGGCGTGCCGCACGTCACGCCGGTCTGGGTCGACTGGGACGGCACGCACGTGCTCGTGAACACCGCACGCGGCCGCGTCAAGGACCGCAACCTGCAGCAGAACCCGCGCGTCGCCCTGGCAATTGCGGACCCGGAGAATCCGTACCGTTATCTGGGCATCCAGGGACGTGTCGCGGCGATGACCGAGGACGGCGCCGAGGCGCACATCGACAAAATGGCAAAGAAGTACATGGGCAAGGACAAGTACCCCTACCGCGCGCCCGGCGAAAAGCGCGTGCTCATCAAGATCCAACCGGAGAAGGTTCACGTCGTCGGCTGATGGCCGCCGATCTGCGCGTGTTCGCGGTCGAGGGGATACCCGAAGTGCGCGGCGGCGACGACGTCGGCGCCTTGATCGCAGGCGCGCTCGAACGCGGGGCGAGGCCGCTCGAGGATGGTGACGTCGTCGTCATCGCACAGAAGATTGTCTCGAAGGCCGAAGGGGCGGTCGTGGAGCTCGCGTCCGTGGAGCCTTCGCCCGTCGCCGATTCGTGGGCGGCCACGTATCGAAAAGATCCCAGGATGGTGGAAGTCGTGCTGCGCGAATCGCGGCGGATCGTGCGGATGGACCGCGGAATTCTCGTTGCGGAGACCCGTCACGGGTTCGTGTGCGCGAACGCGGGCGTCGACGCGTCGAACGTGGCGCCGGGCTTCGTCACCGTTCTGCCTGAGGATCCCGACGCATCGGCGGAGCGGGCGCGAGTCGCGCTGTGCTCACGATCGGGCCGCCGTGTCGCCACGATTGTCTCGGATACGTTCGGGCGGCCGTGGCGTGAGGGCGTCGTGAACGTCGCGCTCGGCGTCGCCGGCCTGCGTCCGCTCGATGACTGGCGCGGCCGTACCGATCCGTTCGGCCGCACGCTGCAGTCAACCGTGATCGCGATCGGCGACGAGCTGTCGAGCGCCGCTGCGATCGTGATGGGCAAGACGGGCGGCGTACCCGCGGCCGTCGTTCGTGGCGCCGCCGAATGGTGTGGCGAAGGATCCGGTGCGTCGCTGGTACGCCCTGCCGCGATGGATCTCTTTCGATGACGATGATGAAGCGCGTGATGCCGGCGATGGTGACGATCGCGGTGCTCGCGCTGATCGCGCGGCGCGTTCCCGTCGATCGTCTGATCGCCTCTCTACGCGACGCGAACTACGTGGCATTCCTTGCGGTGATGATCCCGAACACGATCGTCTATTTCCTCTGGGACACGCTGATTCTGAAAACCGTCGTCGGCTGGTTTCATGGCGGCGTTCCCTTCCGGGAACTGCTGCCGGTCCGCGCGGCATCCTACGTCGTCGCGTTCTTCAACACCAACGCCGGCCGCGGCGCGCTCGCTGCCTATCTGTGGCGCCGGCTCGACGTGCCGTTTCTCGAGCTCGGCGGGACGGTCATCTTTCTGGTGCTGACCGAATACACGCAGTTGATCCTCTGGGCGATGCTCGGCGTTTTCGGATTTCGCGCGGAGCTCACCAGCGGTCTGCTGTCGATCGCCGTCGCGGTTGCCGCGTTCTGGCTGGCGGTCTTCGCCTACACGCGCCTTCACGTGACGCCAGCCCGCGCCTTGACGTGGTTGTTCGCGCCGCGCGAGTGGGTTCTCTTCCGTACGTTCCGGCGCGCAAGCGCCGTCCGTTACGGTCAGGTCGTGCTGCTGCGCGCGCCGATGTTCCTCGTGTCGCTGGCGGCGCACTACTACGGCGCGCACGCGTTCGGCATCGACATTCCGTTCGGACAGATGCTGACGTTCCTTCCGGTGGTTTTCATGGCGGCGGCGCTGCCCATCACGGTCGCGCATCTCGGCACGACGCAGGCGGCTTGGCTGCTGTTCTTCGGTCAGTTCGCTCCCGCTCCGCGGCTGCTCGCCTTCAGCCTCGTTGCACACCTGACGTTCGCCGCAACGCGCGCACTCCTCGGACTGGCGTGGCTTCCGGTGGCGTACGGCGAGCTGGTTCAACCAGCGGTCGTCGGGCTGAGAGCGGATCGCATCAGGCGTACATCCCGCGCATCCGCGTGACCGTCGCGACGCGGTTGATCGCGACAATGTAGGCGGCCGTCCGCATGTCCACCTTGAACTTCAGTGCGTTTCTCAGCACGTCGTCGAACGCCTCGCACATTTTCCGCTCGAGCCGCTCGTTGACTTCCTGCTCGGTCCAGAAATAGCCGTACCGATCCTGGACCCACTCGAAGTACGAGGTGACGACGCCGCTGCTGTTCGCGAGAATGTCGGGAACGATGAAGACGCCGCGTTCGTGAAGGAGGCGGTGGGCATCGGGCGTCGTCGGTCCGTTGGCGCCCTCGATGAGGATGCGCGCCTCGATGTCGGGCGCATTCTTCGCCGTGATCTGATTTTCGAGCGCGGCGGGGATGAGCACGTCGACGTCGAGGCTCCAGATCTTGTCGCCGGCCAGCCGATCGCCGCCGCTGAAGCCGTCCACCGTACGGTGCTGCTGCACGTGCGCGAGCAGCTTGTCGATGTCGATGCCGCTTTCGTTGTGGACGCCGCCCTTCCAGTCGGTCACGGCGACGATGCGCGCGCCCTGGCGGGCGAGGAGATCGGCGGACACCGATCCGACGTTGCCGAATCCCTGCACCGCGACGCGCGCCCCCTTCAGGTTGATGCCGACGTGCTTCGCGGCCTCGCGCGTGGCGATCATCACGCCGCGTCCGGTGGCCTCGCGGCGGCCGAGCGATCCGCCCATCTCCACCGGCTTGCCGGTGACCACCGACGTCGTCGTGTGGCCCACGTGCATCGAGTAGGTGTCCATGACCCATGCCATCACCTGATCGTTGGTGTTGACGTCGGGCGCGGGGACGTCCTTCTCCGGACCGATCGCGTCGATGATTTCGGCGACGTAACGGCGCGTCAGCGCCTCGACCTCGCGCTTCGACATCTTGGTCGGGTCGCAGATGACGCCGCCCTTGCCGCCGCCGAACGGGATGTTCGCGACCGCGCATTTCCACGTCATCCAGGCGGCGAGCGCGGTGACTTCGTCGAGGTTGACGCCGGGATGATAGCGGATGCCGCCCTTCGCCGGGCCGAGCGTGATGTTGTACTGCACGCGATAGCCGGTGAAGACTTCGATTTCGCCGTTGTCCATCTGCACCGGACAGGCAACGATGATTTGACGCTTGGGACTCGTGAGGATCTTCCAGATGCCCGGCTCGAGGTTGAGGAGTCGCGCGGCTCCGTCGAACTCCTGGAGCATCGCGCCGAAGATCGGTCCGTGTTCCATGTCGCTCTCGGTCGAAACGGGCCAGCGTACTGCGCGGTCGCGCGGCTAGTCAAGAAACCGAAGCAATCGGACGGCATCGATCTCGAAGTCGCGGTGACTCGTCAGCGGGATCGATTGATTGGCAGTCGAACGCAAGGCGAGAAAAAGACGTCCGCTATAATGCAGTTGATATGAAATCGGTTGCCGAACCGGTTCCGAAACTGCTTCGCGAGCGCGCCGACTCGTTCACGACCATATCAGGACGTCGGATCGAGCGCGTCTACGGCGCCGCCGACATCGCCGATCTCGACTATTCGCGCGATCTGGCCGATCCCGGCGCCTTTCCGTACACGCGCGGGATCCATCCGACCGGTTATCGCGGAAAGCTCTGGACGATGCGGCAGTTCGCCGGCTTCGGCACGCCCGAGGAGACGAATGAACGCTACAAGACGCTGCTGCGCGCCGGCGGAACCGGTTTGAGCGTCGCCTTCGATCTGCCCACGCTGATGGGCCGCGACCCGGACCACGAGCTCTCGCTCGGCGAGGTGGGGAAGTGCGGCGTGAACGTCACGTCGCTCGCCGACATGGAGACGCTCTTCGACGGCATCGCGCTCGGCGACATCACCACGTCGATGACGATCAATTCGCCGGCCGCGATGATCTTCGCGATGTACCTGGTCGTCGCCGAGAAGCAGGGCGCCGACTGGAAGAAGCTGTCGGGCACGATCCAGAACGACATCCTGAAGGAATTCATCGCGCAGAAGGAGTACATCTTTCCGCCGCGTCCGTCGATGCGGATCATCACCGACATCTTCGCGTTCTGCTCGAAGCAGGTGCCGAAGTGGAACACGATTTCGGTGAGCGGCTATCACATACGCGAAGCAGGCGCGACGGCGCTGCAGGAGCTCGCGTTCACGCTGCGCGACGGCCTCGAGTACGTGCAGTGGGGCGTAGACGCGGGGCTCGACGTCGACGACTTCGTGCCGCGGATCTCGTTCTTCTTCAACGCGCACAGCGACTTCTTCGAGGAGATCGCCAAGTACCGCGCGGCGCGCAAGATCTGGGCGCACGCGATGCGCGATCGCTTTCACGCCAGGAGCGAGCGGTCGTGGAAGCTGCGCTTCCACAGTCAGACGGCGGGCGTGTCGCTGACCGCGCAGCAGCCGTACAACAATGTGGTGCGGACCGCGCTCCAGGCGCTGTCGGCTGTGCTGGGCGGCACCAACTCGCTCCACACGAACTCGCTCGACGAAGCGCTCGCCCTGCCGACCGCCGACGCGGCGACGCTGGCGCTGCGCACGCAGCAGATCATCGCGCACGAGAGCGGCGTCGCGAACGTCGTCGATCCGCTCGGCGGGTCGTACTTCGTCGAGAAGCTCACCCGCGAGATGGAAGACGGTGCGCTGGCCTACTTCGAGGCCATCGACAAGATGGGCGGCATGGTCGAGGCCATCGAGCACGGCTTCCCGCAGAAGGAGATCGCCGAGAGCGCGTACCGGTTCCAGCAGGC
>Ga0066703_10000400_pt1 | contig 13051 bp, 11 predicted proteins | sample GraSoiAngelo_152_FD_66505 | JGI IMG/M metagenome (GOLD analysis project Ga0066703, IMG submission 66505) | Grasslands soil microbial communities from the Angelo Coastal Reserve, California, USA - 14_1009_12_30cm | ecosystem: Environmental > Terrestrial > Soil > Grasslands | place: USA...
CCCGGCACGGCGCTCAAGGGCCCGAGCACGCGAAAGCTGAGGAACGGTTGCGTCTGCACGAGGCTGGTCAGCGTGCCGAGACTGTCCGCGAGCGCGCCCGGCAACAGCGGGCGGGCGATGGGCGCGAACGTTTCTCCGCAGGCGGCGAGCAGCGCGACGAAAGCGACAACGACGATCGAACGGGGCAGGCGCATGCGCGCTCCGGAGCTGGCGGAATGCTTGGGAAATAACCGGAAATCGCGGCGCGGGGCTAGGCCCGCGTCCGGCGGTCAGGCGATGATGCCGCCGCCCAGGAGCCGTCCCGATTCGTCGTAGAGGGCGCCCGACTGGCCCGGCGTAATAGCGCGGACAGGCTCGGCCAGCTCGAGACTCAACGTCGCATCGAGGCGCTCGCGCACCAGCGCCGGCACCGCGCGCGCCCGGTAGCGGCACTGCAGCAGCGCCGTGTCGCCGGGGAGCAGTGGGTCGGCCAGCCAGTTGACCTCTTCGAGCCGCACCGCGTGGCCGAACAGCTCGGCGCCGTTCCCGATCACGACCTCGCGCGTCTCGGGGCGGATCGCCACGACGTACATCGGCTCGGCGAAGCCGCCGGGGAGGCGCCGCCGCTGCCCGACCGTGTAGCGCGCGAAGCCGTCGTGCTCGCCGACCACGTCGCCTTGGGCCGTGACGAGGGGTCCCGGGGTGAGGGCGGGGGCGTCCGCGGGGAGGTGGCGCTCCAGCACGGCGGCGTAATCGCCGTCGGGGACGAAACAGATCTCGACGGATTCCTGCTTATCGGCGGTGACCAGCCCCAGCCGCTTCGCGATCGCACGCGTCTCGCGCTTCGCCAACGGGCCCACGGGCGTGAGCAGCCGCTGCACGACGGCGCGGTCGATTCCCCACAGGAAGTACGACTGGTCCTTCTGCGGATCGGCGCCGCGATACACGGCCCCATCGCGCGCGATGACGTAATGTCCGGTGGCGAGGAACTCGCACTCGAGGGCGTCGGCGTGGGCGCGAAAATCGCGGAACTTCGTGAACGAGTTGCAGCGCACGCAGGGGATCGGCGTCCGGCCGCGGGCGTACTCGGCGACGAAGTCGGCGATCACGTCCCGCCCGAAGCGGTCCTCGAGGTTCACCACGTAATGCGGGATGCCGAGGCGATGCGCGACGAGCTTGGCGTCGGTGATGGAGTCGAGCGAGCAGCAGGGGCGGTCGGGGACGGAGTCGCCGTAGCAGAACAGCTTCATCGTCGCGCCGATGACGTCGTACCCCTGCTCGACCAGCAGGGCCGCGGCGACCGAGCTGTCCACGCCGCCCGACATGGCGACGAGAACCCGACCCTTCATCGGTGCAGCACCGCCGAGAGCGCGCGGACCTTTTCCACGATCTTGGGGAGCGCCGCGGCGACTGCCTCCACGTCTTCAGCGGTGTTGTCCCGGCCGAACGAGAACCGCAGCGCCGCCACTCCCAGCTCGCGCGGCACGCCCATCGCGGTCAGCACGTGCGACGGCTCCACTGAGCCGGTGGTGCACGCCGATCCCGACGAGCACGCCACGCCCGCGAGATCGAAATGCATCAGCAGTGCTTCGCTATCGGTGCCGGGAATCGACACGTTGGACACGTGCGGTGCCCGCTCGGCCGTCCAGCCGTTGATGACGGCGTCGGGGACGAGGGCGAGAATGCGGCGCTCGAGCTCATCCCGAAGATTCCGCAGGCGCGTGGCTTCATCCGCCCGCTCCCGGGCCGCGAGGGTGACCGCCGCGCCCAGCCCCACGATGCCCGGCACGTTCTCCGTGCCCGGCCGGATGCCGAACTGCTGCCCGCCGCCGTGGATGATCGCCTCGATCGCCTGGCGATCGCGCACCACCAGCGCGCCGATCCCCTTGGGGGCGCCGATCTTGTGGCCGGAGATGGTGAGGAAGGTGCAGCCGACGTCCGCGAGCGAGACAGGAATCTTGCCGAACGCCTGCACGGCGTCCGAATGGAAGCAGACCTGCGCTTCGCGACATCGAGCCGCGATGCGCGCGACGGGCTGCACCACGCCGACCTCGTTGTTCACCCACATCACGCTGACGATCGCCACGCCGCGGCGCAGCGCCTCGGCGAGCGCGCCCTCCTCGACCACGCCCGACGCGCTGACCGGGAGGATGATCTCCTCGCCGCCGAGGTGCGTCACGGCGTGGGCCGCGGCGAGGATGGCCTTGTGCTCGATCGCCGACACCGCCACCCGGAACGGGCCGCCGTGGTCGCGCGCCGCCAGCGCCGCGCCGATGACGGCGAGGTTGTCGGCCTCCGTCCCGCCCGAGGTGAAGATCACCTGGTTGGCCTCGGCGCCGACCGCCTCGGCGATCGCCCGCTTGGCCTCCTCGATCCCCGCCCGCGCCGCGCGCCCGAAGCGGTGGGCGGACGATGGGTTGCCGAAGGCCTCGCGGCCCAGGTAGGGCAGCATCGCCTCCAGCACTTCGGGCCGCACCGGGGTGGTGGCGGCGTTGTCGAGGTACACGGCGCGTCGACTCATGGCTCCGGAAATCTAGACATCACAGCGATTGCACGCCAAGCCGCAGCACGTCGTCGACCTCGACCGTCTCATACGTGAAGAACGGCTCGCCGTGGGCCTTGCGGATGAGGGACCCGTAATGGGCCGATTGCACGCGGATCAACTCGTAGAGGTCCTGGCCGGTGGGATGGATTTCGCCGGCGGCTTTGGCGCCGTCGAACTGCGACGCGTAACAGCGGATCGCCGCCATCTTGGCGTCGAACGTGGCCGACACGTCCACGACGAACGACGGCTTCACCGGGTCTTCGCGGTAGGCGAGCGCATAAAGGATCTTGTGCGGCCGGTGCGGCCCCAATCCTTCCCCCGCGCGCGGCGCGTATTTCACGAGGCCCGCGAGATAGCAGGCGTCGCGCGCCAGCTCCGACGCGATGCGATGATCGGGATGCCGGCCGACGGAGTAGGGCAGGATCACGACGCGCGGCTTGAGCTCGCGAATCAGCCCTACCAGCCGCTCCCGCGACGGGTCATCGTTGGCGAGATGGGCGTCGCGCAGCTCGGCGTTGCGGCGCACGTGCACCCCCAGCGCCTTCGCGGCCTTCTCCGCCTCCGCCGCGCGCGTCTGCGCGTCCCCGCGCGTCCCCATCTCTCCCTGGGTCAGGTCGAGGATGCCGACGCGCTGGCCGGCACGCGCCGCTTTCGCGAGCGTACCGCCGCAGGTCAGCTCCGCGTCGTCGCGGTGCGCGGCGATGGCCAACAGGTCGACAGTTTGAGCCATGGTCGAGAAACGTAACGCCGTATAGCCGTATAGGCCGTATGGCCGTACGGACCGCAACGAACGGCTATACGGCTATACGGCCATACGGCTGTCCGGTTATTCGTATCGCAACGCTTCAACCGGATCTAATCGCGCCGCCCGCGCCGCGGGTGCAATCCCGAACACCAGGCCCACTAGGATCGAGGCCGCGGTCGCGATCATCGCCGGCACGACGGGGACGGTCGTGTTGAAGGCGAGGAGGCGCTTCAGCACCTCCCCGAGTCCCAGGCCCAGCAGGATCCCGATGATGCCGCCGAGCAGCGTGAGCGTGGCCGCTTCGACGAGGAATTGCCAGAGGATCCCCCGGCGCGTCGCCCCCAGCGCCTTGCGCAGCCCGATCTCGCGCGTCCGGCTCGTGACCGACACCATCATGATCGCCATCACCCCGATGCCCCCCACCATGAGCGCGATGCTGGACAGCACCAGCATGACGAAGAAGAACGCGAACGTCAGGCTGTCGAAGATACCCAGCACCTGGTCCGACGTGAGCAGGTCGAAGGTGTTGGGTTCGCCGGCACGGAGTCCCCGCAACCGCCGCAGCGTCAGGGTGGCCGCGTCCATCGCCCGGTTGACGCTGACCTCCGGTTTCGGCTTGACGAGAATGATGAGCCCATTCCACTCGTCAATGGTGAAGCTGCGTCGGGCGGTCTCGAACGGCATGATCGCGGCGATTTCCGGCGTCCCCGGCACCTCGAAGATGTTCGTGGGGCGTTGCCACACCGCCAGGATCTTGAAGGGATCGCCTCCGATGCGCACGATGCGGCCCAGGGGATTGATGGCGCCGAACAACCGGTCCACGGTGCGTTGCTCGACGATAACCACCGGGTCCCCGCCGCGCAGCTCGGCCGCGGTGAACGAGCGCCCTGCGACGATGCCGCCGCCCAGGATCTCCATGAACCGGTCGTCGGCGCCGAACACCCCCAGCAGGCGCGTGCGGTTGCCGCCGTATTCGAACCGCTGGAAGAGCTGCGTCCAAATCGCCGCATAATGGATCTCGGGGAGGCGGGCGATCGCCTCGGCGTCCTGCGGGATCAGCTTCGGCCGGATGCGCACCTCGCGCGGCACCGCGTCGGGGTTCACGCCGGTCGTGGAGAAGTAGCGGAGGACGCGAAACGTCGTCGGCCCGACGACCTCCAGCGTGTTGACGATTTGTTCGCGGAACCCCGCCACGATGGACGCCATGGCCATCACCGTCGCGATGCCGATCACCACGCCGAGCACCGTGAGCGCCGAGCGCAGCTTGTTGGCCTGCAGCTGCTCGAGGGCGATGCGCCAACCCTCGCGAAGCGTGTCGAGGCGCATCTATTCCTGGCGCAGCGCTTCGATCGGGTCGAGGCGCGAGGCGCGGTGCGCCGGGTAGACGCCGAAGACGACGCCGACGCTGGCCCCGAGGCTGAGCGCGAGGGCGATCGACCAGGCGGTGACGCGCGCCGGGAGAGGGGACACCGCCTGCACGAGGCCGGCGAGCGCGGAGCCGGCCAGCATTCCGGCGATGCCACCGAGCACCGAGAGCGTGAGCGCCTCGGCGAAGAACTGGCGGCGAATGTCCCCGCGGGATGCGCCCAGGGCCTTCCGGATGCCGATTTCGCGGGTGCGCTCGGTGACGCTCATAAGCATGATGTTCATGATCACGATGCCACCCACCACGATCCCGATCACCACGACGGCCGGCACCACCGTGAAGATGACGCGCGTCAACTTGCTCCAGAACGCGATCAACCCTTCGCCCGTGTCCACGGTGAAGTCGTCGTCTTCCCGCGGACGCAGCCGGTGCGCGATGCGCATCGCTTCCTCCGCGCGCAGCATCGCCGGCCCGACGCCGTCCGCCGTGGGCATCTTCACGGAGATCACCATCGTTTGACGGCGCCCGTACATCGCCTCGAAGGTGGTGAGCGGCAGCATGACGAATCCATCCCACGACTGGCCGAGCACGGTGCCCTTGCGGGTGATCACGCCCTTCACGACGAGTGGCATGCCGCGCACCCGGATGACACGCCCGACGGCGGCAGTGGCGTCGCCGAACAGCTTGTCGGCCACGTCGTAGCCCAGCACGGCGACGTAGCGGCGCTGCAGGACATCGACGTCGGTCAGCGCCTCGCCGGCGGCGAACGCGTAGTCCTGGACGACCACGTAGGGGGCGGTGACGCCGAAGACGAACACGTCCCCGGTGGTGCGGTTGCGCCACTGGACGTCCGCCATCGGCGTGGGCCACCCGGACTGGAGCGCGATCGCTTCGGCGTCGGGGACGGCGCGCTCGATGAAGGGGAGGTCCTCCGGCGCGATGATGGGGCGCCGCTGGATCTGCTTCCAGGCCTCGTCGTCGATGAAGCCGACCTGGATGGGGTCGCGGCGGATCTGGAAGGCGTTGATGCCGACGATCGCTCCGGCGAGCCGCTCCCGCACGTAGGCGTTCATCCCCTGGATCACCGCGACCACGGCGATGAGGAACGCGACCGAGACGATGATGCCGAGCAGCGTGAAGAACGAGCGCAGCTTGTGGCTCCAGACGGCCTGGAGCGCGAGGAGCACCGCTTCGTAGACCGGCATACGGCCTACGAATTTAGCGGCTTATTCGTACCGCAGGGCTTCGACGGGATCGAGTCTCGCCGCCCGGCTCGCCGGGTAGATGCCGAACAGCACGCCGGTGATGGCCGCCGCGGCCAGCGCCAGCACCACGGAGCCGATCGGCACGTAGGCGGGCACGGGTGTGAGCGCCCCGATCAGGAACGCGATCGCTCCGCCCACGACCATCCCCACGATACCGCCGACCAGCGTCAGCGTCGCCGCTTCCACGAGGAACTGCCACATGATGGTGCGCTTGGTCGCCCCCAGCGCCTTGCGAACGCCGATCTCCCGCGTCCGCTCGGTCACCGAGATCATCATGATCGCCACGACGCCGATGCCGCCCACCATCAGTCCCACACTGGAGAGCGACACCATCAGGATCTTGAACAGCAGCGTCATGCTGTTGATCGCCTGCAGGTACTTCTCCTGGGTGACGACGTCGAAGTTGTTCTTGTCCCGGGGACGCAGGCCCCGCATCGAGCGCATCGCCATCGTCACGTCGTCGATGGCGCGCTCGACGGTCACGCTGTCCTCCGGCGTCACCAGCAGGTCCATCCACCCCGGCCAGTAGCGCACGTACTTGATGAGCGCGCCGTGGGGGATGAACGCGCGCGCCTCGTCCCCCTCGCCGAACAGGCCGGTCGGCGGGTTGTAAACGCCGATCACTTCATAGGGGAGGCTCGCGATCTTGACCTCGTGGCCGACCGGGTCGAGGCTCGAGCCGAACAGTTTATCGGCGAGCTTGCGGTTCACCACCACGACGCGGGAGTTGGCCGCGTCCTCGAGGTCGCTGAACGACCGGCCCGGCCACACGTCGCCGCCGGAGACTTTCGGCCAGTCGGCGTCGCGCCCCGAGATGTTGACGGCCGACACCTTCTTCCCGCCGAACTCGACGTCGCCTGACCCGCCCTCATCGATCACCACGAACCGGATCGTGGGGAGCGCCTCGATGCGGTTGGCTTCCGCGATCGTGATCGCGGGGCGGCGGCGCCACGGGTTGGGATCGTCGGGGTCTTCCTGCTGCGCGCCGCCCCAGAACCGTCCCACGTAGAAGGTCTTCGGCCCGAGGGATGCCAGCATGTCCGAGAGGCCCTTGTTGAAGCCGGCGATCATCGCGCCGATCACCATCACCACCATCACACCGATCGCCACGCCGAGGATGGTGAGCGCGGCGCGCACTTTGTGCGCACGCAGCGAGGCCAACGCGATGCCGACGCCTTCCACGAGTGGTCGCATGCGTTACTCCTGGCGCAAGGCCGCGATGGGATCGAGCCGCGCGGCGCGGCTCGCGGGGTAGACGCCCGCCACGATGCCGACGCCGGCCCCGATGATGACGCCCAGCAGGATCGACGCCGGGGACACGCGCGCGGGCAGGGCGGTGGCGGCGTTGAGCAGCACGGAGAGCCCCACCCCGAACGCGACGCCGAGCGCGGCCCCGACCGTGGCGATCGCCGTCGCTTCGGCGAGGAACTGCCGCAGGATGTCCTGGCGGCGCGCGCCCAGCGACTTGCGCAGACCGATCTCGCGCGTACGCTCGGCGACGGCCATCAGCATGATGTTCATGATCACGATGCCGCCCACGACCAGCGAGACGCCGACGAGCCCCGGGCCGATGATCACGAGGATGCGCTGGATCCCCGCCCAGAAGTTCAACACCCCTTCGGACGTCTCCAGCACGAAGTTGTCGTCCTGACGCGGCCGCAGATGCCGGCGGCCGCGCATGATCCCCTCCGCTTCCGACATCGCCTCCCGCATGTCCTCGACGGTCGTCGCTTTCACGATCAGCGCGTCCACCACCCCGGGCGGGTTCACCAGGTCTTGCAGCGGCGAGAGGGCGGGGGCGATGACCAGCCGGTCGAGCGAAAAGCCGAGCAGCTTGCCCTGTCGCTCCATCACGCCGATCACCCGATACGGCAGCCCGCCGATATGGACGCGCTGGTCCATGGGGTCGCGGTCCGCGAACAGCTTTTGCGCGACGTCGTAGCCCAGCACGATCACCGGCGCGCCGCTGCGCACCTCTTGCGTCGTGAACGCCCGTCCCGCGGTGATGCGCAGGTTCTTGATGTCGAAGTAGCGCTCGGTGGCCGCGATGAGCTGGACGTCGAGCATCTTCTTGCCGCGGGCCTCGACGGTCGAGCGGTCGACAGACTCCCAGGCGGTCATCACCGGCACCGTGATGCCCTCGGCCACCGCCTGGGCGTCGCTGAAGCTGATGCGCGGGCGGCGGGCCCAGGACCGCCACGTGGAGTCGCTGATGTTGGGCGTGAAGTTCGGCCGGCGCCGCAGGTGGAACGTATTCACGCCCACCAGGGTGCCGGCGAACTTGTCCGTCATGTAGAGGTTGACGCCGTTGACGATCGACCAGGCGGCGATGAGGAACGTCACCCCGATGAACACGCCGATGAGCGAGAACCCGCTCTTGAGCTTCTGCGCCCGAACCTGCTGAAGCGCGAGGAGCACGGCGTCGATGAACGACATCCGCTAGGCGGCCTTCTGCTGGTCGGCGGCCACGAGACCGTCGCGCAGCGTCACTACGCGCGCGGCGTGCGCCGCGATGTCGGCTTCGTGCGTGACCATGACGACCGTCTGTCCCTGTCTGTGGAGGTCGGCGAACACCTGCATGATCTCCGCGCTCGTCGCCGAATCGAGGTTCCCCGTGGGCTCGTCGGCGAGCAGGATGCTGGGCTCGTTGACCAGCGCGCGGGCAATCGCCACCCGCTGGCGCTGCCCGCCCGAAAGCTCGTTGGGCTTGTGGTGCATCCGGTCCGCGAGTCCGACGCGCGTCAGTGCGTGCTCGGCCTGCGCGCGGCGCGCCCGCGCGGCCACCCCGGCGTAGATGAGCGGCAGCTCGACGTTGTGCAGGGCCGTCGCCCGGGGTAGCAGGTTGAACGTCTGGAAGACGAACCCGATTTCCTTGTTGCGGATCCGCGCGAGGGCGTCGTCGTCGAGGGCGGAGACCTTGTGGCCGTTGAGCCAGTACTCGCCGCCGCTCGGCGTGTCGAGGCAGCCGATCAGGTTCATCAGCGTGGATTTGCCGGACCCCGACGGTCCCATCACCGCCACGTACTCGTTGCGCCGGATCTGGAGGCTCACACCCCTCAGCGCGCGGACCATCTCCGAGCCCATGTCGTACTCGCGGGTCAGCTTGTACGTCAGGATGATCACGTCGGGGAGCGGTGTGTCCCCCGTGCGGAATTCCTGCGCGACGCTCACGAACGTCTCCGCGCCGTGTCCGCCGGCTGGTGGCTCGCCCGCACGGCGGTGTTTTCCTTGAGGTCGCGGATCGCCTGATACGGGCCCGCGACGATCGACTCGCCGGACTTCAGCCCGTCGACCACCTCGAAGTACTCATCGCCCGCGATGCCGACCTTGACCGCGCGGAACACGGCCTTGCCGTTCTGCACGATGAAGACGCCCTCGGTCTCTTTCTTCCGCCCGGTCGTCGCGGTGTCCACGCGACGGTTTTCCGTCGAGACCGGCGTGTTCTCGCGCACGGTGAGCGCGATGATCGGGATCGACAGGGCGTTCTTGCGCGTGTCGGTCACGATGCGGGCGGTGGCGGAAAGATCGGGGCGGATGTCCGTCGGCGGATGGTCGAGGGTGATCTCGACCTCGTAATCCACCGCGCGGTCGTTCGCGTTCAGCGCCGAGCTCGCCGCGGTGAGAATCGCGCTGTCGGAGATCTTCGTCACGCGTCCGGTGAACGAGGTGTCCGGGAAAGCGTCGATCGATACCTCGACCGAGTCCGCGAGATGGATCCGCACCACGTCCGTCTCGTCGACGTTGACCTTGACCTGGATGACGGAGAGATCGGACACCGTCAGCAGCAGGCCCGTCTCCCGCGAGAAGGTGCCGGGCACCGCCACCTCGCCCTCTTCGACCGCCAGCCGCGTGATGCGGCCGGTCATCGGGGCGGTGATCGTCGTCTTGCTGAGCTGGTCGCGGGCTTCCTGCACGCCCGCACGGGCCTGATCCACCTGGTGTGACGAGGAGTTGGCGATCGCCTCCGCCACGTTGAAGGCGGTCTGCGCCTGCTCCATTTGCTCGGGAGAGACGAGGTTGGGATTCTGGTCGCGCAGCTCTTTCGTCCGTCCCAGGGCGCGCTGCGCCTGTTCACGGTTGGCCTGGGCCTGCACGAGCCCCGCCTGCGCCGAGGCGAGCGTCGCCTGCGCGCGCTGCAGGTTGGCCTGATAGATCGTGGGGTCGATCTGCAGCAGGAATTGTCCCTTGTGCACGAAGTCTCCCTCACGCACCGCCAGCCGCGTGATGCGGCCGGTGATGTCGGCGCTCACGTCGACTTTCTTCTTCGGCTGGACCTTGCCGCTCGCGGTCACGGCGGCGACGAGATCGCGCTGACCCACTTTCTCGATGCGGACCTCGATCCCTTTTTCGCGCTTGGCGCTGGCGCTCGCCAGCACCAGCACGACGATCGCCAGCAGCCCCCCGCCGCCAACCAGAATCTTGTTTCGCTTGGACATGTCGCGTGAATCCTCTCGTTAACGCAGGGGCCGCCCGACCGCGGCTTCGAGCACGGCCAGCGCCTTATGGTAGTCGAAGACCGCCGTCACGTAATCCAGCTCGGCGCGCAGCGATGCCACCTGGGCGTCGAGCAACTCGAAGAACGTGCCCGAACCGACGCGGTAGCGCTCGGTCGCCAGCTGCAGCTGCTCACGCGCCGCGGTGCGGTTCGTATCCTGGATCGCGATCGCCGTGAACGCTGTCTGCAGCGTGAGATACGCCTGGCTCACTTCCGTCTGCACGCCGAGCCCGCGCGCCCGCACCGACTCCTCGAGGTCCTGGTGCTGGGCCCGCGCCTCCGAGACGCGCATCGGCCGCGCCAGGTTCGTCCACAACGGCAGCGTGACCGTGAGGCGGGCCTGGAACGGCTGCCGGGTGAAGTCGAACGGGTACTGACTGTTCGCGCCGCGCAGCGCCTGCTCCTGGGACGCGCCCCAGACGTACCCGCTGCAGTCGCGGGCCGTGAGGCCGGCGTTGGTGCGAATCTGATTCTCGTCCTGGCAGTCGGCGAACAGCGTCCCGTACTGGGCCTGCTGGCCGAGGAGGATCGGATCGATGTTCTTGTAGCGCTGCGTGAAGCCCGACCACGCCGCCGACAGCGAGAGCGTCGGCCCGTAGCTCGAGGTCGCCGCGCGCACCCCCCACGCGGCCGCCCGTTCCCGCGCGCGCAGCGCCTGCAGCGACGGGTTCTGGGCTTCGGCCATCCTCAGGAGGTCCTCGAGTTTCCACTGCGGCGTTTCAACCGCAAACGTGTCGGTCAACTGCACGGAGTCGATCTGCACAGGCGCGCTGACACCGAGCTGCTCGAACAGGCGCAGCTTCTCGACGCTCACCGCCGTGCGCGCGCGCAGCAGGGCGACTTCCGCCTGCCCCCGGGCCACTTCCGCCTGGCGGACGTCGATGAGCGTCGCCTGGCCGACACTGTAGCGCGCGCGGGCGAGCGCCATGAACTGCTGGTTGCGGTCGAGCTGCTTGCGCGCCACCTCGGCAGTCTCCCGCGCCTGCAGCACCGTGAGGTATTGCTGTGTGACCGCGGAGTTCAGCGCCTGCGCCGCGCCGACGATGTCGGCGTCGGTGGCATGCTCCTGCGCGCGCTGCAGCGGACGCGCCGTCAGCGTCTGCCCCGACAGCTCCCAGTCGAGACCGATGCTGTAACTCGAGGACTGGGTCGCGACGGTCTGGGAGAAATTCGCCGTCAAGAACCGCTGCGATCCCGGTCCGCTGTACCCGAGACTGCCCGACGCGGTGACCGTCGGAAGGAATACGCTCGCGAAGGCGTTGCGCGCCGCCCAACCGGCGGGACCGGCGTTGTTCAGCGCCTGGCGGTAAGCGGGATTGTGCTCACGGGCGATGGCGACGGCGTCGGCGAGCGACAGCGACGCCGGAACGGGCCGCTGCTGGGCGTACGCGAGCGCCGGGCACACCACCAGCCCGGCGGTCAACAACACGTGTCTCATGGCAATCCTTGGAACCGGTTCGTGAGGCCGAACCCTGTACGCGCCAATGCCGTGGGGGGTTTCGTCCTCAGACACGTGCGGGGTCGGCGTCGACGCAAAGTTAGCGGCCGGTCCACCGCGTGGGGAGGGTCAGTTACCGGGCGCCCGCTCCACGACTACGCGTCGACCGGGGACTTCGACCTTGAGGAGCCGGCCGTCAGCAGAGAGCCAGAGGTGGACCGGACCGTTCGTGCCTCCGGACAGCACCAGGTGGCGCAAGGAGACGGCGTCACGGTTCACCGTGGTCGCTTCGACGCCGAGGTCCCGCGCGATCAACGTCGCGCGGTGCGCGCCTCGCGGGTAAATGGCGGTGACGGTGGTCCCCGGGCGCCACGCGGCCGCCTGATACAGCGCGAACACGGAGTCATCCAGGACGATCGTGGCCGCGCCGGACGGGAACTCTCGCGCGCGCTCGATGGCGTGCGCCAGGTAGCGGAGCGTCACCCGGCCGCGCCCCAGCTGGCCGAGGATGCGCAGCGGCTCGCGCGGATCGGCGATGTCGTACTGCAGGGTGACGAACTGGGAATCGGCGGTGAATTCGATCGCCGGGGTGAGCACCACCACCGGCCGGGCGCGGTCGTAGCGGGTCGTCGCCATCAGTGTGAACCCGCCGGTGCGTCCCGGGACCAATCGGAAGCTCTCGCGTGCGATCTCGACGGTGTCCTGGCGCACGACGAACACACCCGAGTCGAGCGGCGCCTGCAGCAGGGCGAGCACCCCGGCCAGGGCGATCACGAGGCCTCCATCCCGCCGTCCAGAACTCGCGCGGCGACACGGTCGACAATCATCTTATAGAGGCGCTCCCCTTTCTCGCGGGAGGCGAGGCTGGGGCGTCCCAGGGAGCCGGGACTCACGGCGGGGAGCGGTCCGGTGCGGCCGCGCTGGTAGCGGGCGGCCGCCCGGCCTTCGAGCAGGAAATCCTGGGCGCGCTCCATGTGCACGAGCTCCGGGGCGAGGTAGAGCAACAGGGACGTATCGAGCTCGCCGCCATGGACGGGGGCGTCGGCGTCGTCGAGCTGGGCGCCGAAGTCGAGGGCGAACACGTCGACGGTGAAGACCCGCGCCCGGCGCGTCCGCAGCGTCGACAGCGCTTCCTGGTGCGGGTCGTGTCCGTGCGCGGTGAGAATCACGAACGTCTCGACGCCGCTTTGCTCCCACGCGCCGACGAGGTCGTTCAAC
>Ga0066703_10000445_pt1 | contig 12663 bp, 10 predicted proteins | sample GraSoiAngelo_152_FD_66505 | JGI IMG/M metagenome (GOLD analysis project Ga0066703, IMG submission 66505) | Grasslands soil microbial communities from the Angelo Coastal Reserve, California, USA - 14_1009_12_30cm | ecosystem: Environmental > Terrestrial > Soil > Grasslands | place: USA...
GATCTCCTCGACCGGAACGACCAGCTCCTTCGTCGACGACGCCTGACGCAACTCACCGTTGACGTACGCCTCGATCGCCACCGCGTTGGGGTCGATGTCCGTCGCGATGCACGGCCCGATCGGACAGAAGGTGTCGAAGCCCTTGGCGCGCATGGGTTGTCCCCGGGCTTCGAGATCGCGGGCGGTGACGTCGTTGAGGCAGGTGTAGCCAAGCACGTAGTCGCGCGCCCGCTGCGCATGCACGTTGCGGCACCGGCGCTTGATGACGACGGCGAGCTCGGCCTGGTGCTCGACCCGTCGGCTATCAGGCGGATAGATAATCGGATCGTCCGGTCCGACGAGTGCGCTGGCCGGCTTCAAGAAGAAGCCGGCCTCCTCCGGCGCGGACCGGCCCAGCTCCGCCGCGCGGTCGTGGTAGTTGAACGACACCCCGACGATCTTGGACGGGAGGGTCGGCGCGAGCAGCACCGCGTGCTTGACGGGAACCCGGCGGCGGCCTCGGCGGAAGAGGGTCCACGGCGTGCCCGAGTACTCGACGACGTTCGACCCTTCGAGCACACCGTAACGCGTCCGATCATCGACTTTGAAGCGCACGATCTGCATGGCGGCGCTTCACGCCAGGCCGAGGACGTCCGCCATCGAATAAAGGCCCGGCGCGCGCCCGGCCACGAAGCGGGCGCCCCGCAGCGCGCCCCGCGCGAAGGTGTCGCGGCTGTGGGCCTTGAGCACCAGCTCGATGCGCTCGCCCAGGGTGCCGAACGAGACGGTGTGCTCGCCGACGACGTCGCCCGAGCGCAGCGAGAGGATGCCGATCTCCTGCTTTGGCCGTTCGCCCGGCACTCCCTGGCGGCCGTAGACGGCCACCCGACCGAGGTCGCGCCCCAGCGCGCCGGCGACGATCTCGGCCATGTGGAGCGCCGTGCCGCTGGGCGCGTCCTTCTTGAAGCGGTGGTGGGTCTCGGTGATCTCGACGTCGTACTCGTCCCCGAGCGCCCGGGCCATGCTGGCGAGGAGCTTGAACGCGACGTTCGTCGCGACCGACATGTTCGGCGAGAGCAAGATCGCGGTTCGGCGGGCCAGATCGGCGATCTCGGCGCGCTGCGCCGCGCTGAAGCCGGTGGTGCCGATGACCGCGCGGGCGCCACTGTGCGCGGCTAGCCGCAGGTGCGCCAGCGAGGCCTCGGGCACGGAGAACTCGATCAGGATCCGGTCGCGCGTGACCGCCAGGCCGGCGTCGTCGCCGACGGCGACGCCGAGCTTCCCCACGCCCGCGAGCTCGCCGGCGTCGCGCCCGAGCGACGCGTGGCCGGGCGCCTCGAGGGCGGCGACCAGCCTGAGCTCCGGCGTGTCGGCCAGGCACGCGATGAGGCGGCCGCCCATGCGCCCAGCCGCGCCGGCAACGACGAGATCGGCCGTGGGGCGCGGTGACGCGCCCCCGCTCGGGGATGTGTCCCCGCCGGCAACCATCATGGGGTGCGGCTACGTGACGAGGGCGTACGCCTTGAGGATCGCGCGAAGCTGCGCGCGATTGGCGTCGCTCATGCGGCACATCGGGAGCCGGAACTCCGGCTCGATCATGCCGGCCATCGCCATCGCCTCTTTGATCGGGATGGGATTGGTCTCGAGGAACGCCGCCCGCGCGAGCGGGAAGAGTCGGTAGTGCAGATCGCGCGCCCGCTTCCAGTCACCGTCGAGCGCCGCGTGCACCATGTCGGATGTCTCGCGCGGCAGGATGTTCGCGATGACCGAGATGACGCCGCTGCCCCCGATGGCCAGCAGCGGTAGGGTGATGTTGTCGTCGCCGGAAAGTACCGAGAAGTCGGGCCCGCACGCCAGGATCACCTGGCTCATCTGATCGAGCGAGCCGGACGCCTCCTTCACGCCGACGATGTTCCGGACGTCGCGGGCGAGACGGGCGAGCGTATCGGGTTCCACGTTCACCGCGGTGCGGCTCTGGATGTTGTAGGCGACGATCGGGATCGTGACCGACTCGGCCACCGCGCGGTAGTGGCGGTAGAGCCCTTCCTGCGTCGGCTTGTTGTAGTACGGGTTGACGACGAGGGCGCCGTTCGCGCCCGCGCGCTCCGCGTGCTTCGTGAGGTCGATCGCCTCGCTCGTCGAGTTGGAGCCGGTGCCGGCGACGACCTTGATCCGCCCGCGCGCGGCCTCGATGACGGTCTCGACCACTCGCTTGTGCTCGTCGTGGCTCAGCGTCGGGGACTCGCCGGTGGTCCCGCAGGGAATGAGGCCGTCGGTCCCGTGCGTGACGTGGAACTCGACCAGCTCCCGGAGCTTCGCCTCGTCGACCTTGCCGTCCCGGAACGGCGTGACCATCGCGACGAACGAACCCTGGAATGTCTGGCTCATAGGGTGGTCTCCCCCGCCACCAGGTCCTCGTACGTTTCCCGGCGGCGCACGATCGTGTAGCGACTGCCGTCCACGAGCACTTCGGCAGCCCGCGGCCGCGTGTTGTAGTTGGAAGCCATCGCGAACCCGTAGGCGCCCGCGCTCATCAGCGCCACGAGGTCGTCTTCCTCGACCTTCGGCAGCTCGCGATCCTTGGCCAGGAAGTCGCCCGACTCGCAGATCGGCCCCACCACGTCGACCTTCTCGGTGGGCGCCGACCGGCGCCGCTCGTCGAGGGGCACAATGTCGTGGTGCGCGTCGTAGAGCGAGGGCCGGATCAGATCGTTCATGGCCGCGTCGATCACCACGAACTTCTTGGTGCCGGTGTCCTTGCGATACAGCACGCGCGAGAGGAGCGCGCCGGCGTTGCCGACGATGGACCGGCCGGGCTCCAGGAGGACGGTGACGCCGACCTCGCGGAGCGCGGGCAGCAGGAGCATCGCGTACTGCTCCTGCGTCGGCGGCGTCTCGTCGCGGTAGCGGATGCCGAGGCCGCCCCCCACGTCGATCATCCGGACCTCGATCCTGCGCTCGCGCAAGCTCTTCACGAGCCCGACCACGCGCGCAACGGCGTCGGCGACCGGCGTGGCCTTGGTGAGCTGCGAGCCGATGTGCATGTCGGCGCCGATGACCGACAGGCCCTTCAGCGCCGCGGCTTCTTCGTAGACCTGGAGGGCGTCGGCGTACGGGATGCCGAACTTGGAGGTCTTGAGCCCGGTGGCGATGTAGGGATGCGTCTGGGGGTCGACGTCCGGGTTCACGCGGAGCGCGACCGGCGCGCGCACGCCCATCTCACGCGCGACCTCGTCGAGCACGCGGAGCTCGCTCCGCGACTCGACGTTGAACATGAGGATCTCGGCCTTCAGCGCGTCGCGTAGCTCGTCGCGGCTCTTGCCGACGCCGGAGAAGATGATCTTCTTCGCCGGAACGCCGGCGCGGAGCGCGCGGAACAGCTCGCCGCCCGACACGATGTCCGCGCCCGCGCCGGCCTTGGCCAGCACCGAGAGGACGCCGAGGTTCGAGTTGGCCTTGACCGAGTAGCAGACGACGTGCGGCACGTCACGGAACGCGCGATCGTACGCGGCGAGGCTCTCGAGCAGCGCCGCCTTCGAGTACACGTAGGCCGGCGTGCCGACTTCGGCCGCCAGCTTGCGGAGGTCGACCTGCTCGCAGCAGAGATACCCGTCACGGTAGTCGAAATGGGCCATGTATCCGTTGTTGGTAACATTCGAGCCAGGTGAAGTCAAGGTACGGTGACCCTGACTTCATTCGAGCGCCGGCTCTCGTTGGGCCGCGCGGCCGTGTCCTCGGCGGTCACCGCGTAGCGATACGTCCCGCGGGTGACGCCGCGGTCGAGGAACGTGGTCGCCGGCGCCCGCGTCGTGCCGATGCGCTCGAACGCGCCCGATTCGGTCGCGCGGTAGATCACGTAGCCGGCGACGTCGCTCTCCGGGCTGGCGCCCCACGAGAGTCGCACGGCCCCCTCCGAGGGAATCGCGGCCAGGGTCGTGGGCGACGAGGGCGGCGTCACGTCTCGTGGCGTCGCCGCGACGCGGGGCGACGCCGCGCCGTAGACGGTCGTCGCGCCCTCCACGCGCAGCGCGCGGATCGCATAGTAGTAGGTGTGATCGTTCTCCACATTTCGGTCGGTCAGCGCCAGCTGTCCCGGCGGCGTGCGCGTCAGGGGAGTCGCCGCGGCGTCGGGCGACGGCGCGCGCAGGACTTCGTACGTGAGGGTCTCCGGCGCGGCGCCCCCGTCGAGCAGCCGGGCCGGGGCGCGCCAGCGCAAGCGCACCTCGCGCTCACCGGCCTCGGCGACGAGATCGCCGGGCGCCTCGGCGGCGGCCACGTAAATCACGGAGACTCGCGGCGAGGGCGGACCGATGCGGCCGTGCGAATCGCCGGCGACGAGCACGTACGTGTAGCGCCGACCGTAGGCGAGGTCCCGGCGATCGGTGTATAAAATGCGCGCGCCTTGTGCCACGGCCGGCGCCGGGTCGGCGGCCCGGATCGCCGCGATCTCCGCGTATCCCCTGACCATGCCGTCGACGAGCATCGCGGACCTGGGCTCGCCGGTTCCCGCGTCCTCGACGCGAAAGATGCGCGTGAGCTCGAGATCGCGCAGCCGGGTGCGATCCATCCGTCGGCCCGGCGGCGACCAGGTGAGCTCGATCGCCGACTCGCGCACCGCGGCGGTGAGGTCGGTGATCGTCTGGGGCGCGCGCAGCTCGGGCGCGACCGGCGGCGCCTTCCTGCCGCAGGCGGCGAGGGCCAGCGCGGCGAGCCCGACACCGGCGGCGAGCCGGCGCCCCCGCCTCATCCGCGCGCGACGAGCGTGCGCGCGAGCGCGAGCGACCGGCGAACGGCCACGGGCGCGGTGCCGCCGGTGACCGCGCGGGCACGCAGCGACGCGTCCACCGTCAGCGCGTCCTTGACGTCGTCGGCGAAGAGCGGCGAGAAGCGCCGGAGCTCGGTGAGGCCGAGGCCCTCCAGCGACTTCCGCTCGGTCTCGCAGAATCGGACCACCCCGCCCACCACCTCGTGGGCCTGCCGGAAGGGTAGACCCTTGCGCACCAGATAGTCGGCGAGGTCCGTCGCGGTCGCGAAGTTCTCGCCGGCCGCGCGGCGCATGCGATCGGTGCGGAACACCAGCGACGCGAGCATCGGCGGCAGGACGGGCAGGATCGCGTCGAGGGTGTCGACCGAGTCGAAGAACGGCTCCTTGTCCTCCTGCATGTCGGAGTTGTACGCGAGCGGCAGCCCTTTCATCGTCGTGAGCACCGCCATCAGATTGCCGTAGAGCCGGCCGCTCTTGCCGCGGATCAGCTCGGCCACGTCGGGGTTCTTCTTCTGGGGCATGATCGACGAGCCGGTCGCGAACGCGTCGGAGAATTCGACGAACCCGAACTCCGCGGTCGCCCACAGCGTCAAGTCGGCGGCGAGCCGCGAGAGGTGCATGCCGGTGATGGCCCCCGCCGACAGGAACTCGAGCAAACCGTCACGGTCGCTGACCGCGTCGAGGCTGTTCGGCGACACCGCGGCGAAGCCGAGGTCCTTGGCGAGCGCCTCGCGGTCGATCGGAAACGCGGTGCCGGCGAGCGCGGCGGCGCCGAGCACCAGCGTGTCGGCGCGGCCGCCGCAATCGCCGAACCGCTCGCGGTCGCGCTGCAGCATGAAGACGTAGGCGAGCAGATGGTGCGCGAGGACGATCGGCTGGGCGCGCTGCAGGTGCGTGTAGCCCGGCATCGGCGTCTCGACGGTCTCGGCGGCGCGGGCGACTAACGCGGCCTGCACCGCGCGGAGAGACTCGCGGACGCGCGCGATTACCTCGCGGAGATAGAGACGCTCGTCGAGCGCGATCTGATCGTTGCGCGACCGTCCGGTGTGGAGCTTGCCGCCGACGTCGCCGACCAGCTCTTGAAGCCGGCGCTCGACGTTGGTGTGGATGTCCTCGAGCTCGGGGCGAAACGGAAACGTGCCGTTCTCGAGCTCCGCCCGCACGGCGTCGAGGCCCTTCACGAGCGTGTCGCGCTCGGAGGCCGACACGAGGCCGGCGCGCGCGAGCGCCTTCGTCCACGCGACGCTGCCCGCGATGTCGTGGGGCCACAGGCGCCGGTCGAAGGCGAGCGACCCGGTGAACCGCTCGGCGGCCGGGTCCGCGGACTGGCTGAAGCGTCCGCCCCAGAGCTTCACGGGCCGCGGCCGGCGAGTCTTCGCGCCTCGCCGCGGTCTCGGCCGCGGCTTCACGGCAGGAGCGCGGCGATGTCGTCCATGATTCGCCGGGTCACGAACAGCCGCGCGCTCCGCCGATCGTTGGTCCCGTCCTCGATGTGTAGCCGCGCCTCGGCCGGCGGGGCTCCAGCCCCGCGACGGCTTGCGGCACGCACGACGGAGAATCTTCGCGCCGGCCCGAACCGGACGCCCAGCGGGACCCGTCGCGGGATGTAGCCCCGGCGGCCCTCCAGCGCCTCGAACGTACCGCGGATGCCGGCGGGCACCACGGGCACGCCGGAGCGGAGCGCCAGGAGCGCGACACCCGGCAGGCCGGGCTCGAGCCGACCGCGCACGCTGAATGGTCCCTCCGGGAAAATCCCGACCACGCCGCCGTCCTGCAGGAGGTGCAGCGCGCGGCGGAGCGCGCCAACATCAGGTCGCTCGAGGTTGATGGGGATCGATCCGACGTGGCGATGGAAGATCGGATGGAGCGGCGTCGCCCGCCAGACGCGCGGCATGACGAGGAACGAGATCGGCTCCGGCGTCGCCACGCCGAGCACGATGCCGTCCAGATAGTTGTGGTGATTCGCCGCGAGGAGATAGGGGCCGCTCGAGGGGAGATTCTCGAGCCCATCGATCTGGAGATCGAACCAGCGCGCGAGCGCTTTGCGCACCGGCCCGCGAAGCGTCCGATAGAGCCACGGCAGGGGCGAGGACTCGCGCGTGAAGCGTTCATTCGCGGACAGGGCGGTGGGGCCCGTCATGTCCGGGCTTTATAGCACGTTCACCGAGCGCGGGCGAGCCGGTACCGGGCGACCGCGGCGTTGTGTTGCTCGATCGTGTACGAGAAGAAATGGCGGTGCTCGTCGATGGCGACGAAGTAGAGATACTTCACCGGCGCCGGGTCGAGCGCGGCCTCGACCGCGGCGAGCCCGGGGCTGGCGATCGGTCCCGGCGGCAGCCCCGAACGGCGATAGGTGTTGTACGGATGATCGAGCTGGAGGTCGGCGCGGGTGAGCGTGCGCCGTTCCTTGCCGGCCGCGTACTGGACGGTTGGATCGGCCTGCAGCGGCATGTCGACCTTGAGCCGGTTCCAGAACACCGCGGAGATCGTCCGCATCTCCTCGCGGTCGACCGCCTCGCGCTCGATGATCGACGCGAGCGTGAGGAGCTGGTGCACGGTGAAGCCTCGCGCCCTGGCGCGCGCGGCGATGTCGGCCCCGAGCTTCGAGCGCATGCGCAGGACCATGCGCGTCAGGATCTCCTCGGGCGTCATCCCGCGCACGAGCTGATAGGTGTCGGGGAACAAATAGCCCTCGAGGCTCGGCCCGTCGATGGACAGGGTCTTGAGGAAGGCCGCGTCGGTCGACAGGCGCGCGACGTCGCGGGCGGTCGTCAACCGGTCGGCCTCGAGCACGCGGGCGAGCTCGGTCACGGTGGCGCCTTCGGGGTGCAGGATCGCGTGCTGCTTGACCCTCCCGGACTCGATCAGGGTCAGCACGTCGAGCGTCGTCGCCCCACGCTCGAACTCGTACTCGCCGGCTTTGAGCGACCGCGAGCTCCCGCGCGCCATGGTCAGCAGGACGAACCCCGCGCGGCTCCGGATCGCGTCCGCCCGCTGGAGCCGGTTGGCGATGTCCAGGACCCCATCGTGGGCCGGGAGCTCCACGACCAGGGATCCGGCCTCGAGCCGGTCGGCCGGAGTCACGACCTCGTAGGCCAGGAAGCCCAGGGCCAGGGCGCCGAGGAGCGACATCAGGCTGGTGGCGGTGCGCAACCGCATGATTTACCAGTGTAACATCCGGGCTTTGGTATACTGTGATGCCTTGGGGCGGGGCCACACCACCGATTTCACGCACGGTCGTCTCTAGGGGGTCTCATGCTGGAGCTTCAACTTCCCACGCGTCACGACTGGACTGTCCAGGACAAGAACTACGGCAAGCTGACCATCGAGGCGTTCGAGCCCGGCTTCGCCCTCGCGGTCGGTATCGCCTACCGGCGGGTGCTCCTCTCGGCGATCCACGGCGCGGCGCCGTCCTGGGTCAAGATCGAGAACGTCCTCCACGAGTTCTCGTATCTGCCGGGCGTCATGGACGACACGCTCGACATCATGATGAACCTCCGAAAGGTCGTGTTTTCCTTGCACGTCAACCGGCCCAAGATCCTCCGGCTGAAGGCCCAGGGCGGCTCGGTCGTCAAGGCCGGTGACTTCGAGGCGGACGCCGACGTCGAGATCCTCACGCCCGACGTCGTGCTGGCCACGCTCGACAAGGACGGCGTGCTGGAGATGGAGGTCTGCGTGGAGCGCGGCCGCGGCTACGTCCCGGCCGAGAAGCGTGAGCCGGAGGCGCTGCCGATCAACGCGATCCTGCTCGACGCCGACTTCTCGCCCGTCAAGCGCGTGAACTTCCACATCGAGCCGGTCGGCACCGAGGGCCGCGAGCGGCTCGTGCTCGAGCTGTGGACCGACGGCAGCGTCAACGCGACCACCGCGGTCGGCGAAGCGTCGCGGCTGCTCGAGGACCACTTCGACCTGCTCACGAACTTCCCGGAGTCGACGCCCCAGGAAGAGGCCGCCGAGCGCGACGAGGCGCGTCCGCGCACCGAGCTCAACGAGAACCTCTTCCGTAACGTCGACGAGCTCGAGCTGTCCGTGCGCGCGTCGAATTGCCTCAAGACCGCGAACATCCGGACGATCGCCGATCTGGTGCAGAAGAGCGAGGCCGAGCTGCTGAAGACCAAGAACTTCGGCAAGAAGTCGCTGAACGAGATCAAGACGATCCTCGGCGAGATGGGGCTGGCCCTGGGGATGCGGCTCGACCCCGAGGAGCTGGAGCGCCTGCGCTCGCAGTACGAGCGCGCCTACGAGGCCTAGCGCTTCAGCCGGTTCTTGATGCGCTCGACCGCTTCCTCGGTCTGCTCGCGCCCGCCGAACGCCGTCAGCCGGAAGTAACCCTCGCCGCTCGGCCCGAAGCCCGCGCCCGGCGTGCCGACCACGTGCGCGTCGGCCAGCAGCTTGTCGAAAAACCCCCACGAGTCGAGCCCGGCCGGCGTCTTCACCCAGATGTACGGCGCGTTGCGCGCCCCGTACACCGTGAGCCCGGCCGTCTCGAGCCCCTGCCGGATGATCCGCGCGTTCTCCATGTAGTAGTCCACGACCGCGCGCACCTGCTGGCGCCCTTCGTCGGTATACGTCGCCGCGGCGGCGCGCTGGATCACGTAGGCCACACCGTTGAACTTGGTGGACTGCCGCCGTACCCAGAGCGCGTTGAGGCTCACCGGCTCGCCCGACGCCGACCGTCCCTGGAGCTCCTTCGGCACCACCGTGTAGGCGCAGCGTACGCCCGTGAACCCCGCGGTCTTCGAGAAGGAGCGGAACTCGATCGCGACCTCGCGCGCGCCCTCGACCTCGTAGATCGAGTGCGGGATGTCGGGCTCGCGGATGTACGCCTCGTAGGCCGCGTCGTACAGGATGACGGCGCCTCGCTCACGCGCGTAGTCGACCCACGTCTTGAGCGTCGCGCGCGTCATCACGGCGCCGGTCGGATTGTTCGGGTAGCAGAGGAAGATGAGGTCCACCGTCCGCGCCGGAAGCCGCGGCTGGAAGTTGTTCTCGGCGGTGCAGGGGAGGTACACGATGCGATCGTAGCGCCCGCCGGTGTCGGCGCTGCCCGCGCGCCCGCCCATGACCGTCACGTCGAGATAGGCGGGATACACCGGGTCGCTGAGCGCGACGACGCAGTCCGGCCCGAAGATCTCCTGGATGTTCCCGGTGTCGCTCTTGGCGCCATCGCTCACGACGATCTCGTCCGGCGTGAGCTTGATGCCGCGCTCGCCGTAGTCGTGGCGGACGATCGCGTCGAGCAGGAAGTCCCAGCCCGTCTCGGGCGGGTAGCCCCGGAAGGTCTCCACCCGGGACATGTCGTCCACCGCCGCGTGCATCGCCGTGATCACCGCGGGCGGCAACGGCCGCGTCACGTCGCCGATGCCGAGACGGATGAGCTTCGCGTCGGGGTGCGCCGCCTGGAACTCGCGCGTGCGCCGGCCGGTCTCGCTGAAGAGGTAGCTGGCGCGGAGCTTGAGGTAGTGATCGTTGACTCTCGCCATCGCGCCCGATTCTAACAGATCGCTTCGGGGTCGACGCAGATGCGGTCGACGCGACGGCTCGCCCACCGCGTGACGATGAGCGTGTGACCGTCGGTCTCGAGGATCACCGCGCCATCGCGATCGGTCCGGTAGATCCGTGCGCCGGCCTCGGCGAGCCGCGCGAGCACACCGGGATCGGGATGACCGTAGGCGTTGCGCGGACCGACCGAGATCACGGCGACCGCCGGACGGACTGCGCGGACGAACTCGGCGGTGCTCGATGAGCGGGAGCCGTGGTGAGCCACCTTGAGTACCGTCGTCGCCAGGGGAAGACCGGCATCCACCAGCTCGCGCTCGCGGGCCGCCTCGATGTCCGACGCGAGCAGGAACGACACCCGCCCGACCTCGACTCGCAACACGAGGCCGCCGTCGTTGCGCCGTCCGCCTGTTGCCAGCCGCGGGAGCGCCGTCACCACCACGCCGCCGAACGCACGTGGCGTCGCCGGCGGGTCGAGCCTGGTCCACCGCTCGTCGACGCGAAGCAGCCGCCGCACCGCTGGCATGCCGCCGGCGTGATCGCTGTCGTCGTGGGTCACGATCGCGCCGGCCAGACGGAGAAAGCCGCGGTTCCACAGAAACGGCGCGACGACCCGCTCGCCCGCATCGAGGCGCCTGGCGCCGCCCGAGCCGGCGTCGACGAGGATCGCGCGGCCGTCGGGCATCTCGGCGACGATGGCATCGCCCTGGCCGACGTCGAGCACCGTCACGCGCAGGCGAGCGTCGGGCGGCCGCACGAGCGGCCACGCCCCGGCGCCGAGGGCGACGGCGAGCAGGATCGCGGCGGCGAGAGGCCTCCGGAAGACCAGGAGCGCCAACCCCCCGACGTAGCTGGCCACCGCGAGCGGCGGGGGAGCCGGCAAATGCACGACGGCGCCGGGCACCGCGGCGGCCAGCGCCACGATCCCGCGCAACGCCAGCAGCAGGGGCCACACCGCGTCGAACGCCACCGCCGCGACCGCCTCGCTGAAGAGCGAGAGGGCGACCGCCACGAGGCCCAGGACGGTCGCGGCGCCCGCGAGCGGGACCACGCCGAGGTTGGCGACGAGGCCCACCGTCGAGAGCTGGTTGAAGTGCGCGAGCGTGATCGGCAGGACCGCGAGCTGCGCGGCGGCGCTCGCGCCGAGCGCGCCGAGCACTACGCTTCTGGGCAGTGGCGCCACGACGATTCCGAGGGTGGCGGCGAACGAGAGCTGGAAGCCCGGATCGAAAAGGTCGCCCGGCCGGATGGCGAGGATCGCCAGCGCGGCGAGCGCCAGGCTGTTCGTCACCGACGGGTCGCGCTCGAGCAGCACCGCGGCCAGCACCAGTACGGCCATGACCGCGGCGCGCAGGACCGACGGCTGGGGCCCGACGACCAACGCGAACCCGATCACGACGACGATCGCGACGATCGCGGCGAGCCGCCGGCCCACGCGTGCGAGGCTGCACAGCGCCCAGACCGCGGCGGCGAGCAGCGCCACGTTGAAGCCCGAGACGGCCAGCACGTGGTACACGCCGGCGCGCCGGAAGGCCCCGTCGATGTCCGGTGGCAGGCCGGTGCGCTCGCCGAGCAGCAGGCCTCCGAGCAACGCGGCCGACGCCGGCGGCAGCGCGTGCCCGATGGCCGCGACCGCCTGGCGCTTCACCCGCGCCGGCCACGGCGGCGGTGGATCGTCGAGCGGCGTGATCGACTCGGCCCGTACGGTGGCGATCACGCGAATCCCCTCGCGCGCCAGGTACTCGCCGTAGTCGAACGTCCCCGGGTTGCGGAAGCCCGTGGCCGGATGAAGCCGCAGCGGTGCGGCGATCCGCTGGCCCACGGTGAGCGCGGGCGGCACGCCGTACGCGCTCACCTGAATGCGCCCCGAGGCCGGCGCCCCGTCCGCCCGCAGCGCATCGAGCCAGAGCCGCACGCGGTCGGGCGCCCAGTATCTCGGCTCGGCGGCGAGCCGGCCCTCGATGTGCGCGATCGTCGGCAGCGGCAGGCGGCGGACGTGATCGGGTGCCAGCGGGGCCTCGGCGGCGCGAAGCGCGCCGAGGGCCGCGACACCGATCAGCAACGCGCCGGCCGCCCACCCCGTCCGGCCCAGCACCGCCAGCGCCCCGCCCGCCACGAGCGCCGCGAGCCACACGACCCAGGGGACGGCGTCCCCGCACAGTGAAGCGGAGGCGATGCCGGCGGCGAAGGCCACGGCCGGCGGCACCAGCGGAGTCCGCGTGAAGCTCAATCGGAGATCGTCACCAGGGCGCGCACCTGCTCGAGCCTCCGGGCGCTCACCCCCCGCACGCGGCGCAGCTCGTCGACGCTCGAAAACGGTCCATCCGCCTCGCGGGCGTCCACGATCCGCCGCGCGAGCACCGCGCCGATGCCGGGGAGGCGCGTGAGCTCGATCGCCGTCGAGCGGTTCAGGTCGAGCG
>Ga0066703_10000453_pt1 | contig 12592 bp, 10 predicted proteins | sample GraSoiAngelo_152_FD_66505 | JGI IMG/M metagenome (GOLD analysis project Ga0066703, IMG submission 66505) | Grasslands soil microbial communities from the Angelo Coastal Reserve, California, USA - 14_1009_12_30cm | ecosystem: Environmental > Terrestrial > Soil > Grasslands | place: USA...
ATAGCGGGCAGCAGCACACCGGCAAGTGCCAAGCAAGCCAATTCGAAACCTGATTCCAATTCGGACCAGCTTTACCCTCCAATCCGCCAGCTGCCGCTCCTTAGCGTGCGCTGGCTTGATCTTTTCCGCGAAAGCAAGATCCAGGAGACCGTCTACGAGCTTCTTACCCAGCAGTACGAAGTGGCCAAGATAGAGGAGGTGAAGGAAATCCCGTTCGTTAAGGTTCTCGACGCCGCGAACGTGCCGGAAAGGAAATCGTTTCCGCCACTCCTCATCACCATGATACTTGGGACTATGCTCGCCCTGGCATTGGCCATTGCCTGGATATTTGGAAGCGAGATTTGGAAAAAAACGGACCCTGGGGACCCGAGAAAAGTGCTACTACAACATGTAGTCGCCGATGTGATGACGCATCTGTCCCGGAACTCGCGGAACAATTCGGACGTGCGCGCGAAGGCGAACATGTTGAGGGATCGATTAAATGGACAATCCGAAGACGATCGCCAAAACGGAAATGCGCTTTAAGTCGTCGAGCATAGGCAGAAGGCTCGCCTGATAGATGCAACTTAAGCGCGACGACTGTTCGGGTCCCGCGAACGCGGAGATGTCTCGACGTGTCGCCAAGAACTAGTATCCCTGCACACCTCAATTCTCGGACAGATCCGTAGTCTAGATTTGATATCCAAATCGAGCTTGCTTGGAGAGCGGTGCATGAATGAGCTACAGTCTGCGAAAGCGCCATGGGGCGTCGCCATGCAGATCGGCAGTGTGAAACAGTACTTCCAGGTGTATCAGAAAGTGCTCGGTTGTCTTCCTTATGCCGCCATTGAAGAAGCGAAAGAGGCACTACTTCGCGGCTACGAGCAGGATCAGAGTATCTTTTTGTTCGGTAACGGAGGAAGTGCCGCGCTGGCTTCACACTTCGCATGCGATCTTGGAAAGGGCGCGGTCGTAAATGGCAATGGCCAAAAACGCTTTCGCGTCCTGGCATTAACGGACAATGTCGCATTGATGACGGCGTGGGCTAACGACACTTGCTACGAGAGGGTTTTTGCGGAGCAGTTGCACAACTTCGTTGCGCCAGGGGATGTTGCCCTAGCAATCAGCGGCAGCGGGAACTCTCCAAATGTCCTGTGTGCGCTGGAGGTGGCGCGTGAGGCCGGCGCCGTCAACATCGGGTTGACTGGTTTTCGGGGGGGGGACATGAAGCATTTATGCGATATCTGCATCATCATTCCTTCCGAAAACATGCAGATTATCGAGGACTTACACCTGAGTGTCACGCACGCCATCTTTTCCGTCATTCGGCAGCGCCTCTCCGACAATGTACGGGTTAATGCTCTCCACGGCGTCGCAAGTCGCTGACTAGTCCCGGAACACGCGAACCAAACCTACCCAGCAACGATTCCAACTCGAAGAACCAAAAAATGTTTCTAGAAAATCTCCCTACAGGCGAGGGCAAAAGTGCTGGCACGCGCAGACTCGAGGTGCATGTTCGGCAGCAACGGTTACTCACACGACTTCATGATGGGGGCGAGTTTCTGAGAAATATACCTTGATGAACTGCCCCAGCTCTTGAACGTTCTCAAGGACGGGGGCGCTTGGTAAGATACTATGAGTTATTGCAGTCGAGGTTCGAAAATACAGACCTTATCACTAGGGTTGGGTCTTGGTCGATTCCGTGAACTTGCGCAAGAATCTGCGAGCGTAATTCTCCGCGAGGGAACATCCCGAAGATGGCAAGAATTCTGGTAACGGGCGGTGCGGGTTATGTCGGCTCTGTCTGCTGTTTACAACTGCTAGAGCGGGGACATCGAGTGACGGTTGTGGACGACCTTTCTACAGGCCATGCTAGGGCAGTACCACAAGGAGCCCTGCTGCAACAACTGAATATCGGCGACCGCTACGCCTTGGCTGCGGTGCTGGCCGCAGATCGCTTCGATGCGGTCTTTCATTTCGCAGCCAAGGCCCTTATTGCAGAGTCTGTGACTAATCCGGGCATATTCTTTCATTCAAATGTCGCTTCGAGCATCGCCATGCTGGAAACCATTCGTGCTGCTGGCATCCGCAAGTTCGTGTTCTCTTCCTCAGCAGCGGTGTATGGCAATGCGCAGTCGACCTCGATCGACGAAGACCATCCCAAAAACCCGACGAACTCATATGGTGAAAGCAAGCTAGCGCTGGAGCGTATGCTGTACTGGTATGCGATCTCGTACCGGTGGACGGTCGTCGCTTTCCGCTATTTCAACGCCTGCGGCGCCACCACAACTCTGGGCGAGGACCATCATCCAGAAACGCACATCATTCCTCTGCTGCTAGCGACGGGTGCGCGAGAACGGGACTTCTTTGAAATCTACGGTTGTGACTATCCGACGCCCGATGGTACGTGCTTGCGGGATTATGTTCATGTCCGGGACATCGCCGAGGCTCACTTACTAGCTCTTGAGGTTCAGGATAGGCCTGGTATGTGGGTTTATAACATCGGTACCGGCACGAATTACTCGGTAAGGCAGGTGTGCGACACTGTAGAACAGGAATTGGGCGGGAAACTGGCTGTGAGGGAAGCACCTCGGCGCCCCGGCGACCCGGCGATCCTCTGTGCAGGATCGCAACGCCTCACGCGAGAACTCGGTTGGCGGCCACATTTCTCCAACTTGCGTATGATCGTTCGGAGTGCGTGGGACTGGAAGCAAAGGCACCCACGTGGGTATCGGGATGCGAAAGCAAACCCGGTCGTCCTGTCCGGCGGAGCAGGACTTCACGATGAACGGGACGCTTTCCAGTGACAGCAATCTGCCCCGATGGCTAACCCCGGCGACTGCCGCAGCGTGAAGTAAGGCGAGGTGTCCTCTTAGTGATCGAGTGGATGACACGCTTTCGCCCCCCTGACAAATTCGAGTCACCGCACCTGGCTGTGCCAGGTAAGCGCTACCGACGGAGCAAATTTTTCTCAAGAGGATGAATGAAGTGAAACGCACAGCATTGATTACGGGTATCACAGGTCAGGACGGTTCCTACCTTGCCGAATTCCTTCTGTCCAAAGGATATGAAGTCCACGGAATGATAAGACGTGTTGCAACAGAGGATCCGGAGCACCGTCTTTGGCGCATTCGCCATCTGCTGGCAGAAGTCCAACTTCACGGCGCATCGCTGGAGAGCTATGCGAGCCTCTGTCGACTATTGCAACATGTCAAGCCCGATGAGTGCTATCACTTGGCTGCCCAGAGCTATGTGAGCTACTCGTTTGAGGACGAATTCTCCACGCTGCGGACCAACGTTCAGGGCACTCATGAATTATTAGCTGCATTGAAGCAAATATCCCCGGAATGCAAGTTCTACTTTGCTGGATCTAGTGAAATGTTTGGCAAAGTGCACTCCAGTCCGCAAAACGAGCTTACTCCTTTCCACCCTCGTTCGACTTACGCAGTCTCCAAGGTAACCGGTTTCCAGCTTTGCCAATATTACCGCGAGGCTTACGACATGTTTGCCTGCAGTGGAATCCTCTTCAATCACGAGTCTCCTCGTCGTGGAATCGAGTTCGTTACTCGGAAAATTACTTCTCAGCTGGCAAAGATCAAAATTGGAGCGGCTCAGGAACTCCGCCTAGGTAACCTCGACGCAAAGCGAGATTGGGGCCACGCCCGCGAATATGTCGAGGCCATGTGGATGATGCTCCAGCAGACTAGGCCCGACGACTATGTAATTGCCACCGGAGAGAGCCATTCGGTGCGCGAGTTATGTGAAGTTGCCTTTGGGCACGTTGGCCTCGAATACCGAGACTGGGTCAAAGTTGACCCCGCGCTCTTTCGACCCGCTGACGTTGAAACTCTGGTGGGGGATCCCTCCAAAGCCCGTCTAAAGCTTGGGTGGCGGAACCAGGTTTCTTGGAGAGACTTAATTGTCGAAATGGTGGAAGCCGATCAACACCTAGCGCAACGAGAAGCGCTGGCGCAAAAGGCAACACACTTGTTTACCCACGCTCGGGCTGCCGACGGCGCTGCCTGAAGCGGGAGATCGAAGCGTTGCGAGGGAGCCTGGCAAGCGGAGTAAGAGCCGCATTCATATGTCCAAGTTGGTAGGCGGATACACGTGACAACCGGCGTGCTGGTGGGATCGAAGGCAGGTTGATCCGCGGGAAGAACCGGTCCAGGTTTTTTGATTCGCTAGACGTTATGAGACGCTCGGTGGCAGTCGAAGTCGCGACTCTGGAGGTGGAGCCGGTGGGAAAAGTCGACACTCCCCAGTCGAAAGTCGGAGGGAAAACTCGCCGGCCTGCGACGCCTTAATGCGACGCGTGGATATTGAAACGGAGGAATCTGATGGCAGTTGCAAGCAAATGCATTTTAGGAGTCGAGGACAGTCGAGAGAAATCGAGTTTCAATGAGCTTGGCATCGACCTGTGTCGCTATCGCTCGGATGAGCAGTTGTTCATCCGACAACAGAAGGATCTTGCAAAGTATTTTATGAATGCGCCCGGCCCCGTTGTCGATCTCGGATGTGGCCGCGGAACAATGTTGGAGTTGCTTAAGTCAAGCGGAGTAACCAATTATGGCATCGACACTTTTTCCCCCGCCGTGGAAGTGTGTCGAAAAAAAGGTTTAAGAATTACTGAAAGCGATATCTTCTCGCATCTGGCTGAACTAAACGATTCCTCCATGGGCGGCATCTTTTGCTCCCACGTAATTGAGCATCTCCACCCGCCGGCGGCGCTACGGTTGATTCGCGAGTCCTATCGCGTCCTCATTCGCGGTGGCACTTTGATCCTGGTCACACCCAATCCCCAAAACCTTCTTATTTTAACGGAGATTTTTTGGCTGGACCTCACTCACGTACGGTTTTATCCGGCACGTTTGCTGGATGGACTTTTGGAAGAGGTTGGTTTTACTTTTGTGCACTGTTTCGAGGACAAGTACACGAGGTACAGCAGAGTACCCTATAGGCGCATTGGCGGTTTTCTTCGCCGTCTGTGGTTTTGGGGTTTGGCAAATCGCGGCGATGTGGTGGCGGTCGCACGTAAGTAGGCCTCTTAACAGTCACTTGCGGTTTTAACAGTGAGCGGGATTGGGCAGACACCCGTGTCGGTTAAACAGGGATGGTACAACCTGCTTTCCAAGGTCAGAGGGGAGTGTCAGTTTCTAAATTCTGCATCGTTGGTGGGGGTGCGAGCGATCTCAGGCCTCGCGCGCATAGGAATTCTTTTAACGATAGCTCGTGCATACGGCCCCGAATCTTTCGGCAAACTGTCCCTGGCGGTTTCGATGGTAGAAATCCTTCGCACGTTCTCTGATTTTGGCATCGATACGATCTCAATCCGTAGGTTCGCGCATACTATGCCGACAAGGCGCGCGGAATTGCTGGAATCGGTTCTTGGCGCCAAACTACTGCTTTCGGCATGCTTCTACAGCCTGGCTACAGGAGTGCTTTTCTTCCTTGCCGATGATCATTTCGAAGTGCTTCTTGGTCTTGTCGCTGGTCTTTCGCTTTTCTTTTCAGGCGCTCTAGGTGCCTTTTCGAGTTATCTCCAGAGCTTCTTTTCGATGTCGCGCATTCTTAGGACAAGCCTTCTAAGTAGCGCCGCATCGGTCGTTTTCGCTTCGATAGCGATTTACAGCAATACATCACTTCTGTTTGTGATAGTCGCCCTGCCTTTGGCGGACGCCTTGAATCTGGTTTTGTTTTGCTCTACATCGGAGCTCCGCTTCCGGGGAAGGTTTGATCCTCGGGAGACATTCTCTTTGCTGCGAGAGAGTTTTCCTATCGGGATCACAAGCGCCCTGGTCATTCTCTATTTTCGTCTCGACACACTGTTCGTGTTCAAGTTCGCCGGTGCAGCCGCTCTAGGTCTTTACGCAGCTTGTTTCCGAATCATAGAACCGGCTCTAATGATTTCCCACTCGTTTTCGACCACAGCGTATACCGTCCTTTCCGGTGCGGAGCGGAGTAATGGCAGTGTCAGTGACGTGATACGGACTGTGTTGCGGATAATGTGGCCAGCTTATGGGCTCCTCGCAGGTTTTGCGGTGATAGCGCTGCTCGCGGGTAAGATATTTCTCGCGCGGTTTCTTCCAATGTATCTGTCGGCATATCCGATCATGGCGATTCTTAGCATCACGCTTTTGGTGAGATCTCTGAACATGGGGCTTACGGCCATATTTAATTCCAGGGCCATGTATTCAACGGTTACGAGAATTGCCGCCATAAACTTGGGCCTCAATTTGGCTTTAGTGTTGTTGTTGGCACAAAAGTACGGTGCTGTCGGAGCGGCGTGGGCGGCACTTTTGACCGAGTCGGTAAATACGCTGATCCAAGGGCGGAGTTTGGCTTCGGTTCTGCGCGTTCCAAAAAGCCGCTTGGTGATGGACAACGCTAAGCTCGAAGGTTGATTCGACCAGTGTGATAGTGGCTGTTGACACGTTGTTTATGTCCGAGCGGTTCCGGCACACGGGCACAGGAACGTATCTCCGTCACCTCGTCTCCGAATGTGTGAGGATTGGTGAGAGTGAATTTCCGGGCGTTGAGTTCCATGGCTTCAAAGCTCCCAGCGACAATTGGACCCTAAACGGTTTCGATTCTCCCCTTCTACATGTGCACGAAGCTCGATCTTTGGGAAGGAAACACATCTGGTTGCTAGGTGGGATGGCATACCATACCGTTAAAGTCGGAGCTGACTTGGTGTTTCTCCCAACCGCGCATCATTCTCTGCCCGGATGGTCTGCTCCCGCTGTTACTGCGATTTTGGACGCTATCCCCAAGCGGCTTCCCAGAAATATGAATGGGACCAGTATCCGCTTGGATGCGATGACTTGGATTAATGCGAAGTTCGCTCGCCGGATTATTACGATCTCGTCCTGGTCAAAGCGAGATCTGGTTGAGATTTATCGTGTTAAGCCCGAAAAAGTGGACGTTACGTACCCTGGTTACGATTCTCATCTTTTTAATTCCCTGCCCCCTGACCCTGAAAAGAGTACAGAAATGCTGTTCCGGTTAGGAGTTCGCCGGCCCTATGTGTTGCACCACGGAATGGTGCAACTTCGAAAAAACGTCCACCGCCTGATTCAAGCCTGGGATAGGATTCATGAAACTTGCGAGGACTTTGACGCGCAATTGGTTTTGTGTGGCGCGCTGGGCCATGGCAGCGAGAAAATCCTAGAGATACGGCAGGCCTCTGCGAACCGCGGTCAGATTATCCTAACTGGCGCATTGGTTGATAGAGACCTGGCTCTCCTCGTCAAGAATGCCTCTCTGTGCGTTTTTCCCTCGCTCTACGAGGGTTTTTGTCTTCCTATGGTGGAAGCAATGGCGTGCGGCGTGCCGACCGTCGTTTCGAACAGTTCCTGTCTCCCGGAGGTTTCCGGAGGTGTACTGGAGTACTTTGATGCCCATTCCGTTGAGGAGATGGCGGAAACGATCCAGCGCGCTCTCGAAAATTCTGGTCTGCGCGACCAACTTCGGGACAAGGGCTTGGGAAGGGCCGCAGAGTTTAGCTGGGAACGCTGCGCGCGGGAAACAATGCACATCTTTACCAAAACGTTGGAAGAGAGCGGTCGAAAGTCCGCTGAAGAGGGCTGATTATCTTCCGGAGGAACAAACGCCATTGAGCAATATGCGACAGCCGCGGCCTCAAGCTTCCGATGTTGGCGCCGTACCCTCTCGCGATATGTCAGTACGTAATGTGCCGTTTCTGCTAAATGCTTCGCCGACAAAGCCTAATAGCTTCGTTGACCGGATTCTCTGGAACTTTGCTGGATATTTCCGGCGCAAGAGGTTCTCTGGTTTTAATCAGTTGCTTTCAGGTATTGATAGTATCATTGATTTCGGTGGCACCCCGTCGATATGGTTAAGCATCGGTCGTGACAATGTAGTACTGCTCAACATCGACGAACAGCAGGTTCCGTCTGGATTTGTCGCAATTAGAGGTGATGCACGCAAGACCGATTTCCCGGATTATTCTTTCGACTTTTCATTTTCCAATTCAACGATAGAGCATGTGGGGACATGGGAAGATCAGCAGGCATTCGCCCAGGAGTTATGCCGCGTTGGCAAGCGCGTTTACTGCCAAACTCCTGCACGCTGCTTCTTCTTGGAGCCGCACTACTTTACGCCATTCGTCCACTGGTTTCCTTTTCTCCTGAGGCGGCACTGGTTTGTCCGATATTTCACGTACTACGGTTTGAAATGGAAACCTTCGCGGGATCAGGTGAAGGATTTTCAATCCCGCCTCCGCCTGCTGAATTACTCTGAAATGCAGAGACTTTTCCCGAATTGCACCATACGCAGAGAACGGTTCGTCGGAATGACGAAGGCCTATATCGCAATACGCTGATTCAGCGATACTTTTTTTGCAGTGACTCACAAAACTGAGTAATCAGTGGACCGCTACTCTAGTTCTCTGGAAATGCCGCAGCTCTGGTCGTGGAAGGTCGGTGTGTTTCTTGTCGGTGTCGCTGTCGTTATCGACGTATTGGTTGTTCAATCTCCGCTAGTGTGGCTTGCGGGCGCAGGAATGTTAGCGATTGGGGCGCAGTTCTGGAACCCAATCAGCAGTCTTGCAGTGGTTATTTTCACTTGCGGGCTGTTGAGTTATTCGCCCTTCGAAAGCGGAGCATTGTCCCGCCTGTACCCCGGCGATTTGGCGATCGGCATTTTCCTTGTCGCGTGGCTTGTGGGTCGCACCTCTTGGTCGCTCAAGAGGCTTTTCCAACCGGATCTGATCAACCGCCCCTTATTGGGAATGGCGGTTGTAACTCCTTTATCAATGTTGTGGTCGCGTCTTCTTCCCGATCCCTCGGTGACTTATAGTTTTCCACACGCGGACGTTTCCTGGACTACGGCCCAAGTCTCACAACTCGCCTTGTTAGCGGCCACGATCTGTATGGCTTTTGCCGTGGCGGCAACGATCAAGAATTGGAAGAACGTGGAAACAATCGTTATTACGATGGGTATCGTAGTCGCCCTGGGAACACTGGTGACGACTGCCGCGGTGGTTTTTGGTTTTGGTGGGACGTACACCATCTTGGGCGCTACCCGAGGCTATTGGGAACAGCCCTGGGATTCGTCGATGGAGCCTCTATCCTCGCTTCTCCTTCCGTTTCTCTATTCAGGAGTGCTATTTGGCCGTCATTCTCTTTCAAGGTATCGGTCCGTATGCGTGCTCTTTGTCCTTTGCCTTGTCGGGGTGGTGCTTACCTTCTCTCGGGAAAGCTGGTTGCTCGCTTTCTTGGGACTGGTGTTTGTATCCGCTTTGTGGCTTCGGCGGCACGTCACCTCGGTTTTGCCGTTGATAATAATCGCGGTCCTCTTGTTTACTGTATTGGTTTCAGGTGCCGTTGGTCTGGTCTCTCGCTTCTATAATCCGGACGAAGTGTACGGTTTGGAGAGAATTTATTTTTATGTGACTGCCCTACAGCTGTTTGCAACTCATCCGCTCCTGGGTGTGGGAGCAGGCAACTATCAGTTCTTTGATCGGACCTACGCAGAGGTATCAGCAGGCGGGGTAGCACACAATCAGTTCCTAAGCGTTGCGGCAGAAACCGGGGTGCCCGGTCTCTTGATGTTTTTATGGTTGGTGGTCGCGCTGCTCAGGTTTCTTTTGAAATTCAAAGTTCGGGTGGGGCATCGGAGTGCCCTCCCCCACTGGGTCACGGCGGCAGGATGGGCGTTTGTACTCGTTTGGATTGCGGAGTGTTTTTTTCGAGAGGCTTTTTTGGTGACCGCCGCCGCGGGCGGGGGAACGAAAGCCATAACAAGTACTATCTTTCCATGGATTCTGCTAGGGATTCTGTTCGGAGCGTTCAACTTGAGCCAAACCGCCGTTGGGACAGAAACTTAGGACGCTGGCTCGTTTGCGATGAGAATACTGTTCGTTGTTCCCAATGTTCCATCTTTTATCCGGCCGCGTCCATTCAATTTCATTCGAAGGCTTTCCCTAAATCATGAGGTATCCGTGCTGTGCGTGGCGACTAACGAGTCGGACTACCGATTCGCTTCGCAGTTGCAACCCTACTGCCTAAGCTTAGAAATAGTCGGACTCCCCCGCTGGAGATCGGTGTGGAATTGCCTGGTTGCGCTGTTCTCCCCTAAATCATTGCGATGCGCCTACTTTTATTCCCGATCTCTTCGCGACCGTGTAAAAGCGAAGGTTGACAGCAAGGAAGTGGACCTCGTCCATGCAGAGCATCTGAAGTCGGTGCCGATGGTTGAACATGCCATAGGGAAAGTTCCAACCGTGTTCGACGCTGTGGACTGCGTGTCAATGCTCGAGGGGAAGCGTCACAGGATAATTCGAAATCCTTTCTTAAAGCTGTTCTCCTGGATGGAATGGAAAAAGATCGCGCGTTGGGAGGCCAGGGCATCGCAGCTATTCAATCGTGTGGTAATTTCATCGCCCGTTGACAAAGAACACTACCCCACCTTTGGCCGGATGCAGGACAGGATCGAAGTAGTACCAAATGGAGTTGATCTGGAACATTTTGGCTTTCAGCAGTTTGAGCCTCAAAAAAACCTGATCGTCTTCTGTGCGAAGCTGGATTACTTCCCGAACCAGGACGCGGCCCTGTATTTTTCGCGATCGGTGTGGCCGCTCCTGAGGACACGAAGGCCGGAGTTGCAGTTAGAGATAGTTGGCAGCAGGCCGCCGCGAAGCGTCAGGCAGTTGGATGGAAAGGACAATATCAGTGTCATGGCGTCCGTCTCCGATGTGAGACCTCGCCTTGGGCGCGCATCGGTGGCCCTTTGCCCGATTCGCCTTCGGGCCGGGATTCAGTTCAAGGTGTTGGAAGCCATGGCTCTTGGCGTGCCTGTCGTCGCTACGCGGATTTGCTGCCCTGGCCTTGCAGTGGAACCCGGAAAGCATCTTCTGGTTGCGGACACACCGGAAGAGTTCGTTTCTGCTGTGGAATCGGTTCTGGATAATCACACCCTCAGAGCTAACCTGATACAGGCAGGGAGGGAGTACGTTGAAAGACATCACGATTGGGACGATTCTGTTGCGGGCTTGTGCGACGCGTACGCGGAAGCCGTAATCGATTTTACAGGGTCGCAAGAAACTATACCTGCCGCATGCGTGCCAAACGGAAGCTAAGAATCGGCATTGATCTTACGGGACTCTGGAGGGAGGCCACAGGGATTTTTGTCGCGGCATCGAAATTGGCGCGCGAACTGATGCACGTCGATAATGAGAGCAAATACACACTCTTTTTTGCGGGGGAGGTGCACAGTGATTTCCGTGAGCTGCCCCCCAACGCCCGCACCGTCGCCATTCCCATTCGACAGGAGTTCTTCGGCAAACAGATATTTATGGGATCCCTTTGCAATGCTTTGCAGCTAGACGTAGTCCACTTTCCTGCGTTGCCGCCGCCGTTGTCCTGCTTCCGGCCTTTTATCTGGACTCTTCACGACGCGACGCCATGGCTATACCCAGACACAATGGACCTGAAAGGGCGGTTGTACTTCCGATGGATAGGTGGGCTGGCGGCGCGCTTGAGCCGGTTACTTGTTACTGATTCTGAGGACGCGAAGCAAAAAATTACGCAAGCATTGGATGTCCCAGACCACAAAGTGAGGGTCGTCCACCTTGGGGTAGATGCTACGTTTAGAAGGATAGTTGATCCCGACCTGTTGGACACGGTCCGCGCCCGCTATCGACTGCCAGAACGGTTCATTTTGGTCGTGGGCACGAGAGAGCCGAGAAAGAACTTGCCCATTCTGGTCCAAGCCTACCGCCGAATGCGCAGGGCGAACCAGACCAAGCTGGGATTGGTAATCGCCGGGCGGGCGGGGTGGAAGTCGGACGCTTTAGAACACGATTTAGGGGACAAAGGCGAGCAGATCGTGGTAACGGGCTTTGTGCCGCAGCGTGACCTAGTTGCGCTATACAGTTTGGCCGAGGTTTTTGTTCTGCCCTCGCTTTATGAGGGGTTCGGATTTCCGCCGCTCGAAGCAATGGCATGCGGATGCCCTGCCGTCGTCTCTAACCGTGGTTCTCTGCCTGAAGTAGTAGGAGATGCCGCAGTCATGATTGATCCAGAGAGCCAGGATTCGATAGTAGCCGCAATTCGAGCTCTAGAAGATAGTCAGTCGCTTCGTGCGGACCTGGTAAGACGGGGAATGGAGCGGGTGAAGCATTTCTCTTGGAAGACCGCTGCAGCGAAGACGTTGGAACTTTATCATGAAGTTGGAGCTCATTGATATTGTGCACAGGAATCCCGAGGAAGGGTATAGGCAATGCGCGCGTTGATCGCCGTGATGATGGCACCGCATTCGAAGCAGGTCCAGTACTCAGTGGTCATGATAGCTTTCGTAAGAAAGTTGCACTGAAGGCTCCGGCACAACCAGCGAAGGGCGATGCGATGCCGCGCTTGTTAAAGGGTTGTATCGATCGCATTGGCGCCCCCGTTTTAATTGTTCTGCTCTCGCCACTCTTGGTCTTCTTGGGAATGATCGTGCTAATAGATGATGGGTGGCCGATCATTTATCGGAGGCGTGTGCTGGGGAAAAATGGGGAGTTCGATGCGTTCAAGTTCCGGAGCATGAGACGAGATGCCGATGCAATTCTAGCAAGGGATGAGGCGCTGAGGAGCGAATTTGAACGAAA
>Ga0066703_10000458_pt1 | contig 12562 bp, 8 predicted proteins | sample GraSoiAngelo_152_FD_66505 | JGI IMG/M metagenome (GOLD analysis project Ga0066703, IMG submission 66505) | Grasslands soil microbial communities from the Angelo Coastal Reserve, California, USA - 14_1009_12_30cm | ecosystem: Environmental > Terrestrial > Soil > Grasslands | place: USA...
TGAGTCGCGCTGCAGATAGTGTCGAAGGTCCGAAAATTCTCCCGCGCGTAGTCTTCGCCACGGGCACGCGCCATCGATCTACCAATCAGCTCGCCGATGGCGAGGGATTCGCGGGCGAGCATCGTCGTCTGGTTCGCCACACCAATCCGCCGTAAATCGCGCGCCGGATCAAAGTTCGGCGATGCCGCGTGGCCGAAGCGCTCCATCAGCGCAGTCGCACTGAGCCGTCCCTCGATGAAGTCACAGACCAGGGCCGCCTCGTCAATATTGCGGACAATGAAGTAATGGCCCCCCTCGTACTTCTCGGCCTGGGATGCCGTCGCGCGCGTCTCTTCATGATAGTACTTGCCATGAATGAGCGAGGTGAAGCCATCGCGGGCGTAGCTCTCGACTCGCTTCCAGACGTTCAGCACCGAGCCGCAGGTCGTGTCTACCATCACGCAACCGATCTGGCGAAGGACTTCGAAATCACTAATGGTGACTCCGAACGCTGGCAGGATCACCACATCCTCTGCTTTGACGCCACTGAAATCGATGTGGCTGCTGGCTCCGCCCCCGCTTCCCGCTTCGCCCTTCCCGCGTCCCCCATCCCCAGGCATGAGGAAGGTGATCCCCATTGCCTGGAGTTTCGAGTTCACGTGCGGGTTATGGATGATCTCACCGGCCAGGTAAATGGTACGATCCGGAAATTTCTTTCTGGCCTGATATGCATACTCAACCGCCCTTTCCACCCCGTAGCAGAAGCCGAACTCCTTCGCTAAACGGATGGTTACATCATCCGTGGTGAGCGTGTATTCCTTGGCCTTCAGCAGGTCGACTAAGTGGCCCGTATAGTCGGAATCCAGTTCGGACTGAATCTCAGATTTCAACCCGAAACCTTTCCGAAAGTACATTCCTGCCCCAGTTCCGTTTGGGGGGCTGGCCTGCATATTCCGAGTACCGGGTGCCGTGGCCCCGTCCGGGCCCGGCGCCTTCACCGACGTATCCGACATATTCTGAATCTAGCAGTGGCCAATAGATAATGCGCTTCGAGAAACTACGATGACCGAGTCGCTCGGAGCGTACCCCGCAGAACCGGCAATTGCGCCGATCGATGGCGCACCATCGCTTGCATTTATTTCTGCCGCATCGCGGCAATCGGGTTTGGCGAGACCCGCACCACTACAGAGAGGCGATACCATAGGTGTTGTCGCGCCTTCATACGCGCCCTATCCGGCGTGGCTCCTTCGCGGGGCCCAAGCGATGGAGGAGGCGGGTTACAACGTCATTCTCCAATCCGAGGTCGAGCGCGAGAGACGTTTTCACCAGCGCGAGGACGAACAGCGCGCCGAAAGCCTGATGAAGATGTGGAGCAACCCGGATGTGAAAGCCGTGATCGCGGCGACCGGTGGGTATGGAGCGGTGAGGGTCATTCCCTACCTCGACCCGGATGTATTTCGCCGGAACCCCAAGGCTTTCGTCGGTTACTCGGACATCACCGCGTTGCATCTTTGGCTGATGCGGCGGGCGCAGCTGAGAGTCTTCCATGGTCCGACGCTCGACGACCTGTTTCCAGGTGGCGCAGATCCTACTGTTGCTTCCCTGCTCTCCGCACTCACGGACCCGCGACCGGAAACGAAGCTCGGTGGGCCTTCCGTCCGCGCTGTGCGACGGGGGAGAGCAGTTGGTCGACTCACCGGCGGCAATCTTTCGCTTGTCCAACAGACGATCGGGACGCCGTACGAGATCGACACCCGCGGCGCGATTCTCTTTCTCGAGGAGACGCGCGACCCAATGTCGTTCGTCGACGAGCGACTGGTCCACCTCCGTTCCGCCGGACTCCTTCGCGATGTCCGCGGCATCGTGTTCGGTCACCTGTCGATCGACCGGTGCGAGGAAGATGAGTTCGAGGACTTTCTGCTCGACCTGCTGCCCGATTTCCACGGGCCGATCCTCATGGACTTCCCAGCCGGACACGACGTGCCAAATCTCACGCTTCCACTCGGCACCGAAGTCGAGCTGGTCTCCGACGAATCGACTGGCTGGCTTACCTACACCGAGCCCGCGCTGGCACTCGAACCCCGCCTAAGTCTCGTCTAAGATTGCGGACTTCGCATTTCAAAGCCCACCCGATTTGATTGTGGCGTCCACGGCAATACACCATACATGGAGTAGCATCAGGTGGACTTCCTGGATGTAGACGCCGTTATCGCTCGGAACGGCGATGACGTGATCCGCGTCGAAGCCCTGCAATCCTTGCTTTCCGCAGAGAGCGATCGTGGTCGCTCCCTTATCCTTACCTGCTTTTAGCCCGCGCAACACGTTCTCCGATTTGCCGCTGGTCGTAATTCCGATCACTGCATCGCCCATCGTCGCCAGTCCCTCGACCTGACGCGCGAACAGCGCCCCATACCCGAAATCGTTGGCGATGCACGTCACCACTCCCGAATCGCCGACCAGCGAAATTGCCGGCAGCGGCCGGCGAGTCTCCTTGAAACGTCCAATCAGCTCTTCGACGAGATGACTTGCCTGGGTTGCGCTACCGCCGTTGCCGAAGGCGAGGATTTTTCCACCGCGGCCCAGGCAGGAGATGATCGCTTCGCACGCCGCATCAGCGGTTGGCTGGAGTGAGGCGAGACATTCGTCGATGACTTTCTGGTGCCCGGTGAAGTGCGTCGAGAAGTGTTGTGAAGGCATGCGCGGATTATATGAGCGACGCCGCTCTGCGCCAGTGCTTGCTAACGCCCACGACGACGCTTTTTGAACTGCGACGCGCCGCCCCTGTACCTGCCTCTGCGATGCCGACGAAATTCCCCGGCGATCCGGTGTACCTCTCGTTCGGCGTGTGACTGCATGTCGCGGTCCTCGGCTGACTCTTCGATTTCGTCCGGTGACCAGGGTTGCGCGAGAAGATTCTGAAGCTCTGCCAACGTGTCGGCGCGGACGGCGCCCCTTTGACCGCGCAGGACCACGAAGCGGACCGGGCGATCAAGCCTCGGGATTTCTCCCTCGGTCAAAGAGCGGGCGACCTTCTCCGGAAGGCGAAGTCTCGCCACTCCCCGTCGGTGTCCATCCCGTTCTTCGACGTCGTAATCGATGTCGACTTCCCGATCGCGGATCATCACTTGATTGGGTAGCGCTTCGAGTCGTTCACTTACCGCTCGCGGCGCGAACTTCTCTCGATCTACCATGAGACGAGCCGCGCGGAATTCATCCATCGAATTGACGCCGGCAAGTTGCTCCTCATACAGCGCTGTCAGCTCCGCGAGTCCGAGGCGTCCTGTCTCTCCGCCCGAACGTTTGTACGCCTCCCGAATCTCTTCAATCGTGTCGCGGTTTTTCTTCACCGCAAAATGTCTTGCTTCCCCGCGCGCCACCGCCTCGGCCAGGACATGCCGCGCTTGCCCTGCGTGCGCCGCTGGGAATTCCTCGATCGTTTCGATTTCGCTGTCCAACTCGAAGCCGAAATACTCCACGGTCTGCTTCAGCAAGAGCGGACCGTGCTTGCGCCGTGGATCGTAAATCAGCTCCGTCTCGCCGCGTGTTGCATAGCGGCGAATAAGCTCCATCGGAATCTGGGTTCCTTCGATCGCAGCACGTGGAATTCCGGAGCGGTCGGCGAAGTAGCGCAGGCTCCCGGCAATCGCGCCCCAAGTGCCAGCCACGCTCGTCTTCGAGACTCTGGCTTCGGTGCCGTCGGCTGTCAGCTCGTCGATCACGAGATCGAAGGGCATGTATTGCGCGAGTAACTGGGTGAATTTCCGGTAGATATGATCGCGCGCGTTGACCATGCGCGCCGGCAGCTCCATCCCGAGACTGCGATAGATGCTCGCTGTAGCGAGCGCGGCATCTTCGATCGCTTTGACGAGCACTCCGCGCTGCTCCGCCCACTTTTCGATGCTTTCGTCGAAGAGGTGTCGCGGTAGTCCGTAGACCTCACCGATGTAGCCGCACCTCGAGAACGCTTCAGCGTACAGGTTGTACGACGTCAGGTGATCGCTGCCGGGGACTGTGACTCCGGAGAGATCGCGATCCTCGCGCGTCATGCGATGCAGTGATTCGATGGAGCTCATCACCGCCAGGTACGGCACCAGCTCGTCGTCGGCATTCACCAGCAGCTCCGCCCACGGCCGGTCGACCGGCATGGCCTCAACCGCCTTGCCGTAGCGGGAAAGTCTTCCGTTCTCAATGATGCCGCGCTGCTCGAGCAACGTTACGGCTTTGCGATAGGCAACGCGATCCAGCGGAACCGGCAGCTCGAGCTCGTCGGCGCGAACGCCAAGGTCGGCGCACGTCATCGCCACCCGCTCCGAATCACCGGCGAGCTGAAATTCAGGAGCCGTCGGTTGGAGCGACCGGAAGTGAATGTCGCGATCGGAGAGGATGAAAACTCTTCCTCCCGCCACCCGCCCGTGCACCCGCCCCGCCATCTGCAGGATTTCGTTGGCCCCGAGGTGAAGGCGGGTGAGCACGTTTTTGCCGCGCTCGATGATGTTGCTGAAGCGAGTGTCGTCGATGACAACAGTGTCGAGGCCGTGGACGTTCAAAGCGCTCTGCCCGGCGGCTGTCATCGCCAGGAAATAGGGCTTCTTCTCTTCGCCCTCGAGAAATGGCCGGATGATTCTGATCGGCTCACCACCGTGATAAAAGGCGCTGTTGATGCGCGGGAAGCGATCTCGTACCAGCTCGGCAGCTTCTTCGACGCCCGCTCGAGTGGGCAGGAACATGCCGACCCCGCGACGCTCCTTCACCACCTGCTGTAGAAACCGGTCATCGAGGAACGTCAGCGGCTCCTTGCGCACGATCTTCACGTCAGCTGCTTTCGCTGGATCGAACGCTGATGTCTCGAGGACCGCCGCCGCGTTGAGGTATCGCGCATAGAAGGTCGGATCCACTGTCGCTGAGAGCCAGATGAAGCGACAACCGACGCGCTTTCCCAGGGCTAAACAAAGCTCCAGCTCCGCCGACGTTTGATGGATCTCGTCGACGACCAGGGTGTCGGTCGGAAGAATGTCGCCGTCCTGGAACCAGCGACGCGCGATGCCGGTGGTCACCACGATCACGTTCCACGTCGGCGTCTCGGGGGTGGCTTCGCGCTCGCGATTGACGACGCCCACTTTCAGAGTGTCGGTGCGCAGAATCGTCTCGGCCATCGGGCGGATCGACAGAGTTTTGCCGGTTCCAGTTCCGGCGACGATGCCGAACCCCTTTCCTGCTCCCGCGAGATCTCTAATCTCGCGGCCGTGTTGTTTCTCGAGCAGCGTCGGGATGTGAAGACCGAGAGCGATCTCGATCGTCTCGCAGGCGGCGCGCGTCGGTGCGATCACGATCAGCCTGCCCGTTGGCGGCTCGGCGGCGACGAACGCCGCGTGGTCCGGCGGGAGGTATCTGTCGGTTACGATGCGCTGCATTCGTATTGGAAAGTGCATACATCGCACCCGATGCGAAACGGCCCCAGGGACTCAGCGTCCTCCGGGGCCGTCGCTATGACTTCAAGAGACCTTAGTCTCTGCCTTTCTTTTCCTTACCCCGACCGTGGTTTTTGTGTTCCGAATTCTGGTAGCGACTGTTGTCGCTAGAGTAGCTGTAGTCGGAGTTGCCGTAGTTGCTGCCGTTATTGTAGCTGTTGTTATAGCCGGAGTTGTCATCCGAGTGCTTGTTGCGCCTGCCCCGGCCGTTGCCATTGTCTTCGCCCTGATCGTCATCGTCGCCACGACCACGGTTCCGCACGCCGTTGTTGCCAGTGGTGCGGGTACTCAGAATGGTGAAACTGCCGTCAGAGTTTCTGCGTGCCCGCTGGATGACCACGTTCCCGTTCGCGTCGAGCGTGCGACGCTCGTAGATCGAGTTATTGTTGCGCCCCTGACCGACCTGGCGCCAGACTCCGTCAGCTGATCCTCGATTGTAGCCGCAATTGGTTGCCGCACCGGTTCGACCAAGAATGATGCCGCCAACCGTGGCGCCCGTGCTCAGCTGGCAATCGCTACTGTTATTCCCTTGCACGGTGCGCGTGCTGAGAATAGAGAAATTCCCGTTCACATCGCGACGCGCGCGTTGGACGATGATGTTGCCATTGGCGTCGTAGGTGCGCCGCTCGTAGATGGTCCCGTAGCTATCCTGACCAACCACACGCCACGATCCGTCGACGGATGTAGTGCGAGTCGTGGACACAGGGTGGCGGCTGCCATTTATCTGAGCATTGAGCGGAGCCGTCGATGCTACACCGGCGACTGCAAGAGCCAATATGACTGCTTTCATGGCGAAATATCCTCCGAAAGAACCGCCCCGGTAATCATGTTGCCGGGGCGGCTGACAAAACCGACGTTACTTGTTTTTGCCTTTGTTGGCCTTCATCGACGCCTTGAAGTTTGCGTCGACTGCTTTGTTGTCAGCTTTCTCCTGCTTCTTCCAATCCTTGTAGTCCTGCTTGGAGAGCTGTCCCTTCATCTGCTTGTCTTCAGCTTTCTCCTGCTTCTTGAACGCCTTTTGCTGAGCCTTCTGGGCTTTCCTCCACTCCTTGTCGTTGGCATTCGCCACGCGGGTGTTGAAGATCGTGAAGGTGCCATTCGGGTTTCGACGCGCACGCTGGATTACGAGATTCCCGTTCGCATCGCGGACGCGTCGCTCGTAAATGGAGTTGTTGTCGCGGCCCCGGCCGACCTGATACCACGCACCATCTTCGCGGCTATAGACATCCCTGCAATTGGTCGCGATGTTGGCGCGGCCAAAAATGATGTCGCCAACGCTACTGGTGGTACGGGTGTAGGTGCAATCCGTTCTGCGCTGGCTGGCCGGCGCGAGGACAACCCCCGCGCGTGCTGGAAGCTCGACCTGCGCACCGAGCGATGCTGTAGCAACACCTGAAAGTGCAAGCGCGATTGTCAGGAACTTCATCGCGAAATCCTCCGGTTGATTAGATCGATGAGCTCGTCGGTTGGACTGGACTTGCTCTTGTCCGATTTCCCCTTCTTGGTCTTCTGCGGATCGTCTCCGAAGAGGACCCTTCCGTTCGCCGGACGGTTTCTCACCGCCGAAACACAGTCGGTCGGCGCGGGCTGCTGCCCCGGTGGCACAGCGTTGATCCAGATGCGGCACATACCAGCGGGCGGAAAAAACCCGGGCGGCACGATCGGGTCGCGCGACTGAGTCTGCTGGGTCGTTTGCGACTTCGGCTTTACCGGAACTGGACGCTGCGCTTCCGCTGCACTGGCCGAGATGACAAGGCCAGCAGCAGCGGCGAGCGCCAAGCGCGTCCACGAAGGGGTCAGAATTGAATTGAAACGGTGCATCATGCCGAGGTATGGGTGCACGTGGGGTGCCATATCGTGCCAAAGAGGCTATCTATTTGAAAACAAACGACTTAGAGCTTGTTCAGCCATCCTCTCAGAAGGCGTGTTGTCCTCCCTGAGGGACGCGTGTTTAGTACACCTCAACAGCCCTAAGCTGCTTAGAATTCCTCTCTAACGAGGGGCGTGGGGGACGCCCTCTCCTCCCGTGCACAACGCGATTCTCATGATTTCAGGATTTCTTTTCTAGTAGTGATAGTACTTCGCCCGGTTTGGCGTGCCGCCCCAATTTTGATTTCTCAAAAATCGGATCGCCGTCAGCCAGCACCTCAAATCGGCCGCCCCGCGACGGAATCATTTTCAGCTCCGCGTCGGGGAAGCGCTGCCTGATCTCCGCCGCCAGACTGGCGGCGCGCGGCTCGTAGTTTCAAACGACGCAGTATTCGATGCTGATTTTCATCGGTCTCGTTGCCAGCGTTTTCTTATTGACCCGAAGGAGCGTACTGTTGCACCAGCGCGAGCGCTTCGGGCGTGCCTACAGCCTTCAGAGCATTGATCGCCGGGGTGCGGATCACGTTCTGCCAGACATCCGCCGTCATCAGCTGCTTCGCGAGCGGGATTGCCGCGTTCTTTTCCAGACGAATGTCCGAGCCGAGCGCCGCTCCGCGTACGATCAGGTTCAGATCGCTGCGCGCTATTTCCCTGAGACGGATTCCAACATCCCGTGCCGCGGTCCCCCTGAGCGGCAGACGCCCGAGTGCCGTCGCTGCTTCTTCGCGCACTCGCGCATCCGGATCACGCGTCGCGGTAACCAGTGCATCGGTGACCGGGCGAATCTGGGGAGCACTTGAATGTGTTGAATCACTGCCCCACATGCCGATCGCATCCACTGCCCGAGCGCGCACGCCCCAGAAGCGATCGTTGCGTGTCGCGCCAATCAGGGCGGTGAGCGCGTACTGATCCGTCGGTCGCTGCCCCAGAACATCTACTGCCTCGATTCGGCCGAGCGCGTCCTCGTCGTGCACGAGCTGATACCGCATCATCGACGTCGACCGTGGAAAGTCGGTGATGTCGAGAATCCAGTTGCCTTTATCCCAGCGGATCGACCGCGGTGGCGCCTTGAGATTCGCACCCGCCTCACCGGTTCCGTTGCGGACGGGCACCACGAATCGCACCACGCCGCTGTCGGTGCGCGCCTCGACATCGACGTCGACATCGAAGAAGCCGGTCATGCTGTCACGAGGCTGGATTTCGCGCGCGCTGATCACGACTCGACTGGCAGCGCGATCGTAGAGCGATGAGACCTGGAAGACCGGGAAACCGGCGCCGTATACCCATTGATCGAAGAATGCCTTGTAGTCTTTCCCTGTCGTTTCCTGGAAGGCTTTGCGCAGGTCATCGGTGACGACTGTTCCGTATGCGTGCGCGGTCGTGTAGTGATTCATCGCCTTCCAGAACAGAGCGTCGCCGAGCTGGTGCCGCAGCATTTGCAGGATTGTCGCGCCTTTCGGATAAATGTGTCCGCTGAAGAAGACTTCGATCGGATCATTCACCCACCTACTCCACACGATCGGACGGCGCGTGCGGCGGTCGGCTTCGATGGTCTGCTCCTGCGCGCCGAGCCTGTCCAGGGCGGCCTCGTCGACGCCGAGATCCTCCTCGCGGAAGATCTGCTCCATGAACGTCGCGAAACCTTCGTTGAGCCAGACATCGCCCCAGTCGCGTGTCGTTAGCAGATCGCCGTACCACTGATGCCCGAGCTCGTGCGCCATCAGCCCTACGGAATTCGCCTGCGGCTCCGACCATGCAGGGTGCAGTATCTCGGCGTCGTTCTGCGATGTGGCTGTGACGTTCTCCATCCCGCCGTATTGGAATTCCGGAATCACGATCTGATCGTATTTCGTCCACGGATACGGCACGCCTGTCTTGCGCGAGAACACGTCGATCGCCTTCGGGGTCTTGGCAAATCCGCGCCACGCCGCGTCGACTGAATCCGGATAGGTCCAGTAGCCGACCGGCACGTTTCGCCATGGCTGGTCCTCGAGAACGGTGTACTTCCCGACCACCGTCGTCATGAGGTAGGTCGAAGCCGGCTTTTCCAGGACCCAGTGCCATTCGATGCTGTCGCCGACTGCTCTCGAGCCGGCGAGTCGGCCGTTGGAAAGCGCGTGCTCGTCCTTCGCCGTCCAGATGTAGAACTCCCAGGTCGTCTTGTCGTTCGGGAAATCGTAAGTCGGCACCCAGTAGTGGTTGTCTTCGGTCTCGCCCTGGGTCCAGACGATGTGCTTCGCCGGCCGGAAGTACGCACCCTTCGAACGATTGGCTCCGTCGTACTCGATGGTGATCGACGTCGTCTGGCGAGCGCGCAGAGGTGTGGCGAGGTGAACCGTCAGCGCGCGTCCGTCATAGTCGTATTTGAGATCGCGCGACCCGCTGGCAACGCGCTTGAAGGTCATGTCGCCGGCATCGATCACCACGGCCGACAGCGCCGCGGCGTTCCGCAGTCCGCCTATGGTGAGCGTCGTCGTCCCTACAACGGCGTGACGCGGCCAGTCGAACCGCACCGTCGTCGCCTGATGCTGGAGATCGTACGTCCTCACTCGCTCCGCGTGCGTCGTCCCTTCCGGTGGCGGACCCCAAACGATCAGTGGCGTCTCATGAAACGGTGGCACCCGGTCCGGCGACAAGGTGCTGTCCATCCGGAACGGTGGGAGCACGAGTGGTGGCTTGGGCTGCGGAACTTCAGGGGCTGGAGGGGATCCAGCCCGGGCGCAAGCAACAACGAGCGCGTACACAGCGGCGCTCGACAGCGTTGAACCTCTCATCTTGCGCGGAAACGGTATGAACAAACCGGGAAAGTTCGGATCAGCAGTTGACCGTGTTATCTACAGTATGCTATGCAACTGCCCGATCCGAGGGAAGACATACGGAGCAGCGACACGCGTTCACGATCACCGAAATCACGGTAACGCTCTGCATTTTGACCATCCTGGCAGCCGTCGCCGTGCCGCAGGCTGGTAAACTGCTCGATCGAATCCGGGTTCGCGGCGCAGTAGCGGACATCCAATCGCTGTTCAGCACTGCTCGGCACATTGCCATCGCGCGGTCAGCGCAATCGACGGTTGAAATAGACACTGCGAAGCGGGCGATCTACGTGAGCGTTGGAAGCGACACTCTGCGCCGGCATGAAATCGGAGCTGAGCACGACGTCGAGCTTTCAGCGAGTCGAGTGCGCATGTCCTATTCGCCGATGGGAATCGGCTACGGCGCGGCCAACCTCAGCGTCGTCGTGCGACGGAGCGCGGTCGTCGATACCGTCTTTGTTTCTCGGCTTGGTCGGGTGCGCCATTAGTGCTCGCCGCACGCGCGATGTCGGCGGAAATGGGCTCGCTCACGACCGGCAATGACGCTTCTGAAGTAGTTCCAAAATCGTAACCGGGGACGGAGATGCGCGGAATCTGCTGTCCGATCGTGCGCTCGATTGCGCGCACCATGGAGATCTCGTCCGGCGACATGAAGGTGTACGCATCTCCGGTAGCCGCCGCGCGGCCGGTGCGGCCGATGCGATGGACGTAATCCTCCGGCTGTCGCGGCACGTCGTAGTTGATGACGTGGCTGATGCCTGAAACGTCCAGTCCCCGTTGGGCAATGTCGGTCGCGACGAGTACGCGAATCTTTCCCGCCTTGAAATCGTCGAGCGCGCGCGTCCGCTCGCCCTGCGACTTGTCGGCATGCATTGCCGTCGCGGCGATGCCTTCGTCTTCAAGATGGCGGACGACTCGATCGGCACCGTGCTTGGTGCGCGTGAAAACCAGTACTGAGTCCATTTCGGGTTTCTTCAACAGCTCGACCAGCAAGGTATTCTTCCGCTCACGCGGAACAGGGTAGACGGCGTGTGTGACGGTGCTCGCAGCCTCGGAGCGACGCCCGACCTGAACCACCACCGGCTTGCGCAGATACTTTCTGGCGAGCGCCTCGACCTCGGGCGGCATCGTCGCGCTGAACAATAGTGTTTGCCGATAGCGCGGAATGTCGTTCACGATGCGATTGAGCTGCGGGGCAAACCCCATGTCCAGCATGCGATCGGCTTCATCGAGCACGAGCACCTCGAGATCATCGAAACCGACGTTGCCACGCTCCATGTGATCGAGCAGTCGGCCGGGAGTCGCGACCACGACATCGACGCCGCGCCGCAGGGCTTTGGACTGTGCCTCTATGCCTACACCGCCGTAAATCGGAACCACTCGCAGCGAAGTGTACTTACCGTACTTGCGAAAACTTTCCTCCACCTGCGCCGCGAGCTCCCGTGTCGGTGTCAGGATGAGCACTCGTGGGCGATGAACGGGCTCGCCGTTGGCGTCAACGAGCGGTGTGCCGATCAGATTCTGAACGATGGGCAGGGTGAAGCCGGCGGTTTTCCCGGTTCCGGTCTGAGCAAGCCCGATCAGATCCCGACCGGCGAGCGCGAGCGGGATAGCCTGCTGCTGTATGGGCGTGGGATGGGTGTAACCTGCGTCGCGGACCGCATGCAGCACTTCGGGAGCGAGGTCGAGGTCCAGAAATGAGACCGTCGCCTCGGTCTTCTGCTCATTCATCTAGCCGAAATATACCCGCTGCAGGAGTGACAGTACTGCTTCGTTCACTTCCCCAGGAGCCTCCTCGGCGACGACGTGACCCGCATCAGGGACTTCGCGCAAGACAATGTTCGGCACCAGACGCCGATAGATGTCCATCCCGCTTTTTGCCATCATGTGATCGCGACTGCCCCAGACTCCAACCGCCGGCAAATCGACGGTCGGAAGCTCGCGGTGTTCCGACGCCCTCCAGTCGTATGAGTGAAGTGCGTGGCGAATCGCGGGCCCGTACTCAGGGAACTGCGTCGGCGCGAAGTATTCTTCGACATCGCGTGGCGTGAAATGTCCGCGCTTTCCATAAACTCGACGCAGAGCCGCCCTGACGATGGCGCGTGATCTCACGCGTCGGTACAACGGAACGAGCGCTGCTGGTGTAAGGAAGTGATAGGCTCCCATGCGCGGCACTCCGGTGAGACCTGTAGGCGAGATCAACCCCAGGCATCTCACGCGCTCGGGATACTTGCCGGCGAAATGATAGACCAGAGATCCGCCGAGGGAATGACCTGCCAGCGCCGGCCGATCGAGTCCCAGAGCGTCGAGCACTTCACGCAGATGCTCGACGAGTGCATCGATGGTGTACTCGTCAGCTTCCTGCGGCTTATCCGAGAGCCCGTGTCCCTTGAGATCGATGGCGATGACGCGAAATCCGGCGTTCGCGAGAGC
>Ga0066703_10000466_pt1 | contig 12543 bp, 13 predicted proteins | sample GraSoiAngelo_152_FD_66505 | JGI IMG/M metagenome (GOLD analysis project Ga0066703, IMG submission 66505) | Grasslands soil microbial communities from the Angelo Coastal Reserve, California, USA - 14_1009_12_30cm | ecosystem: Environmental > Terrestrial > Soil > Grasslands | place: USA...
CCTGAAAATAGGGGGTAATACATAATCCAAGAGGAGAAAACCCGCTTAAGTTCTACGGAGGGAATGATTTAGTGAAAATGCGCAAGGCTTCGGAGAGCACTCGCAGTAAACTCCCGCTAGCGAGAAGTCCCTCGAGTTCCAGCTGGGCCAAGACACATATTCCAGCTTCCGGATCAGCCGTGCTTCGAGCGTGCCAATCGGTCCAGCCCGAAGCGATTATACGCAACACAGAAGGGACGTCTTCTTTGCGGTGGTTCGGTAGGTCTTGCGGGACTACCCCAGTCTTCCCGATTTCACTTTGGCGGAGGCACCTTCTTCTGCTGCTCTTGCTCGACTAAGTGCCGGGCACGGATCCGCCTGAGAACTTCTTTGCGCTGCTGCGTCGTCAGCACTTTGAAGATCTGACTGCGCTCCATACGCTGGTAGCCCGCGAGCATCGCGTCTCTCTGCTCCGCGGTTAACTTTTCGTCTTTGGCCGTGATATCCATACGCGACTTCATTTCCTCATGAATCTGGTCAATTCTCCCTTTCTGCTCATCCGTATACTGCAATCCGGCAAAATCGTCCGTTGGGCGAGTGTCTTTCTTCGGTCGAACCGTAGGTAAAGTCTTACGCGGAATCGGTGCCGGAGTAGGTGGAGTGGTCTGGGCGCGGGGCAGCCCTGGTGCCGCACATAGAAAAAAGAATCCAGCTGCAACCGCAACTCGTTTCGCAAATCGGTTCTTGTTCGTGCGCATCCTGTTCTTGCTTGACGTAAGCGTGTTATTTCATTCTATTATACAACGTTTTCGGCTGCTGGAATGTCTCTCTTCACACCCGCAATACGCCGCCGCGCGTTCGAACAGGGCAGTGCGGACGCCTTGTTCGGCGGAAGGGCGTGCATCAAGGATCTCGTCGGGGCTGTACCGTGTGTCCGTATGGCCGGAATCCGTCGAACGGTGGGCAGATGTCCAGCTGAAGAACCTGCTAAAGGGCCGGACCAAGAAGTGACGCAAGGGGCTCCAGGTTCGCACAGCCAGATGATGGGAAGTGGACACAGTTTCAACGTACTGGTGGAAAGTTGGCGTCACCCGTAGTAATCCTAGGATGTTCAACATCTCGTTTAGAAACGTCATCTTTAATCGAGGAAAGTGAATCATGCGAAAGTTCAAGTTTCTGCTAGGAGTTATTCTTGCGACCGCGCTGTGCGTGTCTTACGTTGGCGCGCAGGCAAGCAAGACCGAGGCGAGACGGGCGACGCCGAGCAAAGCGGGGGCGAACAACCCCCCGCCTGCGTCGGTTCACATGGACCCGGAACAGATCCGCGCGCACGTGAAATTTCTGGCCAGCGATCTACTGGAGGGGCGAGGCACCGGACAGCGTGGCGGGGACATCGCCGCGGAATACATCGCGGCGCAGTTTGCGCTGTACGGATTAAAGCCAGTAGGGGACGACGGCACTTATTTTCAGCATGTGCCGATGGTGGAGGTGAAAACGCTTGGCGACACGTCGTTCAACTTCGTGTCGGCTGACAGGGGAACCTGGACACTGAAAAATCTCGACGATTACGTGACCAACAACGAGAGCCAAAAAGAGCAGGCGGATATCGACGCTCCGATTGTCTTTGTGGGATACGGGATCAACGCGCCGGAGTACGCCTGGGACGACTACAAAGGCGTTGATCTGAAAGGCAAAGTGGCGCTGCTGTTCGTGAATGAGCCAATTTCAGACGACCCGAAGTTTTTCAAGGGCAAGGCGCTGACGTATTACGGACGCTGGACCTACAAATTCGAAGAGACAGCCCGGCGAGGAGCAGTGGCTACACTAATCATCCACCGGACGGACTTGGCGAGTTACGGATGGGAGGTGGTTCGCAACTCTTGGGGGCACGAAAAATCGTATCTGAAGCTGGATGGATCGCCGAGGCTGCAAGCGGCTTCGTGGATGCGCTTCGAAGTGGCGAAAAAGCTCGTAGAGGCGGCGGGGCTGGATCTGGACAAGCTGTTTGAGCAGGCGCAGTCTCGGGAGTTCCATCCCATCGAATTGCCAGTGCACTTGCAAGCCCGCGTGGCGAGCCAGTTGCGGCCGTTCGTTTCGAGGAATGTGCTGGCGGCGCTGTTGGGGAGAGATGCAAAACTAAGAGAGGAAGCCGTATTGTACACGGCGCATTACGATCACCTGGGTCTCGATCCGGACAAGACAGACCACAACATTTACCACGGCGCGGTGGATAACGCGACGGGATGCGGCGTACTGTTGGAATTGGCGCGCGCGTGGTCGCAGGTGACGCCGCCAGCATCCCCACGGACAATTTTGTTTGCGGCTGTCACCGCGGAAGAGCAGGGGCTGCTTGGCTCGGAATACTTGGGCACGCATTCCCCAGTGCCCCCGGGGAGGATCTCGTTGGACCTGAACTACGACGCGCTGGCACCAATCGGTGACCCAGAAGAGGTGGAAGTAAGTGGGGCGGAGCGGACCACGTTTTATCCCACCATGGAAGCGCTGGCGAAGACGCTGGGATTAGAGATTCGGCCGGATGCGCATCCCGAAGCGGGGCATTATTACCGGTCGGATCAATTCAGCTTGGCAAGGGTGGGGATACCGTCGTTTTCAATTGGCGAGGGATTGAAATTCAAAGGACATGATGAGGCCTGGGGTGAGGCACAGGAACGGGATTACGTGGAGCACCGTTACCATCAGCCGACCGACGAATACCTCCCGGGAATGGATTTTACCGGCGATGCAAAGATGGCCATGTTCGGTTATGAGCTCGGAGTTAGGGCGGGTTCACAGCCCAAATTGATCGGCTGGCAGCCGGGCGATGAGTTCGATGCAATCAGGCAGGAGAGCCAAGCGCTGACTCGACCGCGGACACAGAAGAAGAGAGCCCCGCGTCGCAAATTCTAGCGCGCGGCGAGTAGAGAGATAGAAGAGAAACATCTTGCGGCGTGGAAGCCACCACGGGGTATCCCTAGCGTGACAGGCTCCCAGAAGGATTCGCTAGCTTACCGAAGACACTTACTACCAGGCAGTGCGCCTTGCCAATCCGGATATCGAAAGGGGGATTTTCTTTGCCCTGCCGAGTGTGCACCACTTGAAAGCTTTGCAAGTCGAGCGCATGCCGTACCTCGGCAGCAAACTCAACCAGGAGGGTTGCCGGCGCTCTTTGTGTTTCAGGCCGGTAACGCGATTCTTCGGGACTTAGGAAACCACTTCAAGGTGAAATTGCTGTAGGCCGGGGCTGTGGGGCTCGGCATTTTCCGAGAAACTTGCCCCAATAAGACGCTAATGGGACGAACCACGCCTGGCCTTCCCGGCTTATAGTCAAGGTCCGATGTGCGTCACACCCGGAAGACTGGTTCAAGCGAAGAAATCTTAGTCTTTAGTCCCGTCAGTTCAGCAGCGCTCAACTGGGGCAGCGGCGCTGATGCAAGTTCGAGCGCCAAGTCAAAAATACGTTCGTCACCAGGTGGCACCGCAGCAGTGACCTCCTCGTTTAAGGTGAATCGCAGTGCCAAACTGGCCATCTCGCGATCATCGATCGGTTGATACCAACACTTCGGATACTTTCGATCGCTCTCCTTCATGTCGGCGGGCCACTTACCAAACGCAAGGGCCTTCAAAGCCATGCGTGCCATGCCTTTCGATTTCGCTTTGGCAAGAATTTGGGGCCCGAAGCCTCCATTCTCCCAAGCGTTGACATTGACGGGGAACAGAACACTGTCCAATTCGAGCGCATCCATGAGACGGAGAGCGGCTGGCGCATTATGGGCAGAAAAACCGAGATGCCGGACCATGCCCTCCTTTCTGGCCGCAAAAAACGTCTCCGCGGCTCCGCCAGGAGCGAGAATCTTATCTACGTCATCCATCGAGCTAACGGCGTGAAACTGGTAGAGATCCACGTGATCGGTGTGAAAGCGTTGCAGGGTACGCTCCAACTCCTCGCGTGCACCCTTCGCGTCCCGATGCATGGTCTTTTCTGCAAGGAAGACCTTGCTGCGATATGGCTTCAATGCTTCCCCCAGCTTGCTTTCCGCCTCGCCATTGAAGTAGGACGGGGCGCAGTCAAAATAGTTCACGCCACGGTCGTACGCTTGGGCGACGCGGCGCGAAGCCACCTCCTGGGAAAGGCCACAGACAACGATGCCACCCATCGCGATGATGGAAAGATCGATTCCATTCTTATACGGGCGGCGGGGTAGGGGCGCCTCCCAACCGTGTGCGGTGGTGGCTGTCAGAGCCGCTGCAGCGCCAATGAACTCGCGACGATTCATAGCTTGTCCCTCCCTAGCCGCAGTGTAGTACGCGGAAACCTGTCACGCAACAATTGCCCCAGTCTCTCTTCATAGAGTGAAGTACTGGAACGCGATTTGCCCGCTTTTGCGCTAGCGCCAACCCCCTACGAGGAGCGCAACGGGCTTACACTGTTCCGCTGAAATGACACGATCGGTTAGGATGGTTAGGATCTCTACCCCGGCAGTGTTGATTAACCATGGCCGAGGAACCGGACGCCTCGGTACTCACTGCAAGAAGAACCGCGTAGCATTCTTATGCTCTCTTCGAGTGACGACGGTTACGAACGTTTGTATATTCTGACCCTACGACCAAGGGCCTGGGCCCGTTGCCTAAAGCTGGCAGATACACCGTGGTCTCAGGCTTTCGACGCCGCTCTTTACGAGGCCGGACGCCCGGCTTGATCGAGTTCCTCCTCTCCAGACAAATATTTTCAGTAGCGTTACAGGTCGCATTCCCAACAACTCTGATAGATTCTTCCATCCTGTTCGTTGAAGTTGAGGACTGTCTGAAGGATTTTTCATGATGCGGTCGAATCGTCTAGAGCAGGTCTTCTTTCAACTGTGGGGATCTCGCGACGACCTGAAAAAACATCTTCTCTACGACACCAGCCACAATCTTCCGCGCAACGAGTTCATCAAGGAAACCCTGAATTGGCTTGACCAGTACTTGGGACCACTACAGTAGGTTGCTGGGGCGCGATTGTCTCCACCATCGCAGCCCATCCCCGGGCGGCCTGTGCCCTTGAGCGATTCTTTAAGAATCGCAGCCGGGGCCGTCGGGGGAGCCGCACTCTTTCCACAGCTTTTCCCAATTCCAGATCCCGTACGCCACCTGGTTTGGCAACGGGAGTCCGAGCTGATGCGCGAGCATACACACCTGCCCGCGATGGTGGGCTTCGTGAGAAAGCATGTAGCACAGCATTTCCAGGCCAACCGGCCAAGGCCGAGCCCAGCCATCTCTACGAAACTTCTCGACGCGTCCCCCACAACCGCCGAGCGCTTCAGCGAGCATCTCCGCGCAGCGAGCGGCGCTCTCCGCCAATCCCGCACGGGCCTGCTGTGGCGTGCAGTGCGCGCGGTTGAGGTGTCGTGGAACCTTTAGGTGCGGAGCTGTAAGCCTGACCCACTTGGAGCGGACATTGTGCATGTGCGTGAAGATCGCCGCAATGGTGCGGGCCTTGCCGGGCGGTTTGGCTTTCCAGGCGGTAGGGTCAAGATGTTCGATGAGAATTTGGTTCATGCGATCATTGGCGGCAAAGATCTGGACTGCGGCTCGGCCGAGTTGAGTGTGAACCTTGTGTTGACGCGTGGTCACGGCTCCCTACTCCTTGACCTATAATACTTCCGGGCCGTCGGCAAGCGAGAAGTAATGCGGTTATTTCCGGTTTGCCTGACCACAACCGACGACACGACAAGCGCATCGAGTTGCGAAATCGCGCGAATGGGCTCTTGAGCAATAATGCTCTCCGAGCGTTCACCTAAATCGCTGCTATTGGTTTGACGAATTTGAGGTGCCGCGGTGCGATCACTCTCTCGACGGAATTTCATGCAAGGTATGAGCACCCTGCTGGCGCTGCCGGTCTTGCGCACAGAAGAGCCGGAAACCCTTTTGTATAACGGAAACATCTGGACGGTGGATGAAGCCCAGCCGCGAGCTCAGGCGGTGGCCATTAGGAGTGGGAGATTTCTGGCCGTGGGCTCGAACGCCGAGGTCCTGCCTCTGGCTACCGCGCGTACGCGCAAAATTGACCTCGCGTTTAAGAGTGTGCTTCCAGGTTTTAACGACGCGCATGCCCATCCTGTAGAGTCAGGCGTACAGCATCTGCGCAAAGTAGCCTGCGACACCGACTCCATCGAAAAAATACAAGCTGTTTTGCACCAGCGCGCGCTGCAGACTCCACCCGGAGAATGGGTGCTCGGATTTTTGTACGACGACGGCAAAACTCCGCGCCCCATCAACCGGGGTGATCTGGATGCGGCGGTGCCCGATCACCCGGTGCTCGTCCAGCACCGCGGTGGCCATACGGCCTTCGTGAATTCCTTGGCGCTGCAATTGGCACAGGTCAAGGACCAGACACCCGATCCTGCGGGTGGCCGCTTCGAGCACGATGCCGCGGGTCACCTCACGGGTTTCGTGGGGGATGCCGGGATGCAAGTCTTTTTCAAGCTCATTTCGAATAAAAATAGGCGCGAGGACTATCGCCAAGGCGCAGCACTGATCTCCAAACTCTTTGCCACCAAGGGAGTTACCTCCGCGTGCGATGCCGACGCCTCGACTGAAGACGTTCAGGGCTACCAGGACGCACGCGATTCCGGCAAACTCGCGATGCGTTTGTATTGTCACGTCTCCGCCGCTTCGCTCGATCATTTTATGGCCGCGGGGATGCACACAGGCTTCGGCGACGAATGGGTACGCATTGGCGGCGTGAAACAGTACGCGGACGGCTCCATCTCAGAACGAACGGCATGGCTCTCGCAACCCTATATCGGGATCCCGAATAATTATGTCGGCTTGCAGCTTTCCAGCCGCGAACAGCTGTACGAAACCGGGCGCAAGGCGCACGAGGCGGGCTGGCAACTGGCCACCCATGCCAATGGCGACCTAGCGATAGACCGTATCCTCGGAGTCTACGAGCAAATTCACAGGGAATTGCCAAGAAAAGACCCGCGTTTCCGCGTCGAGCATTGCACTTTGCTTACCGATGCCCTGATCCATCGCATGCAAGCCCTCCAGTTGATTCCCGCGCCGTTTTCCTCTTACGTGTACTTTCATGGCGATGTCATGCATTTCTACGGTCAAGAGCGGACACAACACATGTTCCCAATGCGGAGTTTTCTCGACGCCGGACTGCGGCCCACGGATTCATCCGATTACACAGCCAGCCCTGCAGATCCCATGATGTGGCTGCAATCGCAGCTCACGCGCACGGACATGAAGGGAAACGTTTGGGGTGCAAATCAGCGTATCACCCTGCAAGAAGCTATCCATTGTGGCACGGTCAATGGGGCGTACGCGGCCTTTGAGGAAGATCTGAAGGGCTCCATTCAGCCAGGTCAACTCGCGGACCTGGTGGTCCTCGCTCAGGATCCATTCAAGGCTGATCCCTCCGAGCTGCTGAAGATCCGGGTGGAGCGGACCATGGTTGGGGGGATCTGGAAATATGAATCCTGATGGAACATGCAAATGCCCATCGCTTGCAGACAGGCCGACCCATCCGGCACTCACGCGGCGCGATGGTTCTCGAAGGCTCGCTATCCCACTTTCCGACCTGCTTGACCATTCAAGAGCTTACCCCGAAGCGGGGCTCGTGCCCCCTGAAAGAAAAGTCCAACTGCCAAAAATCACACTTCCCACTCATTTTAGAAATGTGATTCAGAATATTGGCCGGTAATAATCGACTTATCGTCCATTACGCTTAAGCCTATACTGCGGGGATCGGAATTGGTCCTACGCCAGCATCGGCGCGAGTTTGTGAGCGGCGAAAGTTAAAACCTGAGGTGCAATCCATGGCGACCGTTCCTTGGGAGATAACCCATTCGGTCGAGACGAACGCAAGTCCTGCTTTCGCGTGGCACTACTGGACCGATATCGCCAATTGGGACGACCCGCCGGCAGAGTTTGAGTTGTACGGACCGTTCGCCACCGGTTCGCGCGGAGCCACACGCTTGCCGGGGCAGGAGCCGCTACGCTGGTTCCTCCGAGAGGTCACTCCGCCCAACGCAGCCACGATCGAGATGAGTTTGGACGGTGCGGCACTGTCGTTTGAGTGGCGATTTGTAGGACTACCCGATGGAAGAACCCGGTTCACGCAGCGAATCGTCTTGCAGGGCGACAAGGTCGATATATACCTTTCGCAGGTGAAGGCTGCGTTCACGGCAAACCTCCCTGGCGGAATGAATAAGCTCGCCACAGCGATGGCAAACGCTGATCCAAATCGTAAGAGCCCATCTGGTTAACGCCGAATGAACCGGGCAAGTGGAATCCGCCACGAAAGCTGAATCGGCACATGTCGGGTTTTGCGACATACAGGAGTTAGACACAACGTTACTTAGTCGCCGGGTGGTGGTCGGAGCTGATGACCCGCGTGATTTTCCATGCACCGTCTTTGTATTGCCAGAGATGTATGAACTTCCCTTCGCCAACGCGCTCCGTGTCCTCATGCCCCGGGTGGTGAAAACGATGAACACCCATTTCGACCGCGCCATAGCCCTTCATGGGATACACCTGGAGCGTCCCTGCAACGAGTTCCCGGGTCACCTTGCCCCAGATATTCTTCCTTACGCTATCCGTCAAATCTGCTTTGCCCAGGGTCACGCCACCCTGGTCGTGATAAAACTCCACATTGTCCGCCATGAATGATGCGAACCTTTCCAAATCGCACCGGTTATAGGCATCGAACAAGGCGGTATCAAGCGACGCGATGGCTTTGTCGAGTTCCATCTGGGAACTAATGTTTTCCAGCGCCGGGACTGCCTGAGCACCGGCCCGCACTCACCACAAAGCGAATACAGAGAACATCAAAAGCATTCTTGCCGTAATGAAACTTTTCTTCATGAAACTCCCTTTTCCGCCCGTGTGTAGAACACAAGGATATACGTCATGCCGGGACAGGAAGTTCCCCTGCATGGTTAACGCATTAGCGGCGTTTCCGACGTAGCGGTGATACAAAATAGCCTGAAGCCGGTCCCTTCTGGAGGCTATGAAATGATCGAACGGATTGCAGAAGCGTCGCCGCGTTTCAAGGCCAGGATTGCCGGTGTCCTTCCATTGTTTAGCTTACTGGCGGCAGCATTGACCGAGCTCTTCGTTCGCGGCAGCTTCAATATCGCAGGAGGCCTCATAGCGCTCGCGGGCATGGTCTCTGTGAGGCTGCACCTCTATGACCTCTTTAAGCCGGTGAACAGGGGCCTGTCTTTGCTCGCGGCGTCCTTCAACCTCGTGGGACTCACCTTTGGGGCTCTTCGATGAAATCCTCGGGGCGTGGACATCACCGTGGTATTTGACGGATTCTATTGCCTCCTGACCGGCTACCTCATTTTCAGGTCGACGTTTCTGCCTCGAATTCTGAGCGCGCTGATCGCAGTCGCGGGTTTGGGTTGGCTGACCTATCTGTCACCGCCGCTCGTAAACTATCTATCCCGCTACAATCTGGCCCTCGGCATCCTCAGGAAAGAATCGGTAATGCTCTGGCTCCTGGTGACGGGCGTGAGCGAACAACGATGGAAGGAGCAGGCCAGCCCAGCGGTGGAGTGAGGAACCACTCGAAGTAAGGGATCTGGTAAACGCCGTTCACGTCAATGTGGAATCCGTCGCGGATCCTGGCCCGCTCCATTCGACGTGAGCTTATCGGGACGTAGCCTATCGTTGCTAGATGCCTAGTGATCAGCGCGATATAGAGCTGCAGCAGATGAGCCACGAACATATCGAACGACAAGGGCGCTGTGACGCGGTCTGTCGTTCAAGAAGGCGTTACCGCGACAAAGGTGCGCGACCCGCAGCTGGAGTGTCTGACGGCTTGACCGAGGCCGCGGCGCGAGACAAAACGTAGGACTGGATCGCTCGCACTTGATCACGGTTGAGCGCGTCTTTGAACGACGGCATGCCCTGTTGCTCGCGAGCTCCCTGCAGCACGATGGACTCGAATTGCCGGTGCGTTTCCGCGGAGGCATAGCGGAGGTCAGGAACGCTGGCGCCGGCGACTGCAATTACGCCGTGACAATACCAGCAGTACTTGCCATAGAGGATCTGGCCTTCATGCACGGTGGCTGGCGTGGCACTCATGTGGATCGCGGCTGAGGGAGGCCCGTTATGTTTGAAGGGTGGAACGTCCAGTTTTGCGTGCCCACCAATGGCAAAGGTAAGGATGCGGCCAAAGCCCGGCTTGAACGGCCCCGTCCCAGGAGCATTGACTAACCCAGTCGCACCGCCCCATCCGACCATTAGGGTAAGGTGCTGGACACCGCCCACGAGATAGGTGACGGGCGGAGCCATGATACCGGTGCCGGCGTCGAACTCCCACAGCTTCTTTCCGTCCGTCGCACGATAGGCGCAGAGCATCCCATCAGCGCGGCCCTGGAAGACGAGGTTACCCGCGGTGGCGAGCACTCCGCCGCTCTCGACGACGGGAAAGCTGACGCGCCAGACCTCGCGTTGTTCGACAGGGTTCCACGCGATCAGATGACCGGTTGGAAGAGGAGAAGACAACAACTTGGCCAAGACCGGACCTTCGTAGCCAGGGTCGTTGCCGATGTTCACAAGCGTAGGATTCGACTTCCAGCCCTTCTCCGGAGCGTGCAGCGCTGTGTCTCCTTCTCTCGCCGGCACGTAAACAAGACCTGTCGCCGGATGGAACGCCATCGGATACCAGTTATGGGCCCCAGCAGGTGAGGGGGAAACGAGCACGGGACGCAGGCCGTCATAGGCGGTGGGCGATTCCAGAGGATGGCCCGTCTTGGGGTCAATCCCGGTGGCCCATGTGATTGTATTGACGAAGGCCTTTGCCGAAATGAACTGGCCTGTCTGGCGGTCCAGGACGTAGAAAAAGCCGTTTTTCGAGGCTTGCATGACCACTTTGCGCGTGCTGCCATTGATCGGCAGATCCGCCAGAATCAGGGGCTGCGTGGCGTCGTAGTCCCAGTTGTCTCCTGGCGTTGGCTGAAAGTGCCACACCAACTCACCATCGCTTGCGCGGAGCGCCAATATGGAGGCGAGGTACAGATTGTCGCCTCCACCCGGACTCCGAAGATCGCGATACCACGCGACACCGTTGCCTGTCCCCGTATACACCAGATCGAGATTGGGATCATAGGCTATGGTGTCCCACGGCGTGCCTCCGCCACCAGCGATCCACCACTGTCCGTGCCAAGTTTTGGCGGCACTCTCCAGTGCTTTGGACTCGAATCCCTTCGCGGGATCACCCGGCACGCTGAACGTGCGCCAGACTAGCTTCCCGCTTTCTGCATCGTAGGCGGAGATATATCCCCGGACGCCAAACTCGGAGCCCGCGTTTCCGATGAGAACCATACCTTTGGCGATGCGAGGAGCGCCGGTAATCGCATAGGGCTTGGATTGGTCGACGGTGATTACATCCCAAACGGGGTTGCCCGATTTGGCGTCCAGAGCGATGAGCCGACCATCAAGCGTGCCGAAGTATACCTTGCTGTGGTACAAGGCGACTCCTCGATTGACAACGTCGCAACAGATCGTGCGGACGCGGGCACGAGGCACCTTAGGATCAAAGGTCCATAGGATTTCGCCAGTCTTCGCGTCCAGCGCGTACGCCATGCTCCACTCACCCGTTGTGTAGATCACGCCGTTGGAGACGAGTGGCGTAGCTTCCAAGCCGCGGGTCGTGCCGAGCTCGCGACTCCAGACCAAGCCGAGCTGGCCGATATTCTGCGCGCTGATTTGGTTTAAAGGGCTGAACCGCTGCTCATCGTAAGTCCGTCCATGCATCGTCCAGTCGGCCCCATCGCTGAGTGTTTTTGAAGGACTGGACGACCTGCAAGCACCAAGGGTCAGGACAAAAGACCCTGCGAGTAGTAGGAGGATGTTGAGGCGCATGTTCACGACGATCGTGTGGTTGCTCACATTTTTACTGACGAGATATGACTGGTAACGCACTGCCACTTTCCGTTCGGCATCTTCACCCACGTATCGGTCCAGCGCTCGCGTGCATTGAGAGGCTTTCCCGACGCATCCGTGCCTTTACCAGAGAAGCCGCCCGTCGCGATGGCCGTGTCGCCAAATACCGTTACCTTTACATCGTCGTACTCGGCACTGCCATATTTGGTGGCTTTCGCCCTCGCTAACGACTCGGCCTTGCTCTCGACCTTCCCATCGCTTCCCGTACTCACGAATTTGTCGGCCAGCAGCGGGGCGACTAAGTCAGGATTATTTATCTTTTGTGATTGAAGCCACTGTTGTTCCCGTGCCGCCACGGCCTTCTCAGTCCCGCCGGTTGTCTGGGCCTGCGACCGCGTGGCAATCCCCCAGGAAAGTAGACCGACTAGATACAATATTAAGGTTCTCTTCATAGATAGCTGTCTCGATTTGTGTTGGCACCCTCGCCGAGCGGGAAGATGATGTGGGAACCTTCCCGCCCTCCGTTTTAGTTAGAACAGGGACGGGGAATTAGTGAAATGTGGCTGCAGCATAGGCCTGCCAGGATTCCTTGTCAAGCGGGCGGCACTGGGCGGCACTAGGCGGCAGCAACTCCGCACCAGGGGGCGTTATGTTTCGCCGCACTCTCGGAGTGCGATGCCCAGT
>Ga0066703_10000478_pt1 | contig 12445 bp, 9 predicted proteins | sample GraSoiAngelo_152_FD_66505 | JGI IMG/M metagenome (GOLD analysis project Ga0066703, IMG submission 66505) | Grasslands soil microbial communities from the Angelo Coastal Reserve, California, USA - 14_1009_12_30cm | ecosystem: Environmental > Terrestrial > Soil > Grasslands | place: USA...
GGCGGGGTCGGTCCGATGACGATCGCGATGCTCCTGACCAACACGGTGCACGCGGCGGAGCTCTCCGGCGAATCGTGAGACGAAAGCTCTTATCGACTGCGCCGTTTCCTGCGGGTCGCCATGCGGGTCCTCGTGGTCGGGGGAGGAGGACGTGAGCACGCGATGGTCGAGGCGTTGCGCCGGAGCCGGGCGGAGATCTACGCCGCGATGGCGAATCAGAATCCCGGAATCCGACGTGCGTCGAAGGACGTGCTCCTCGGCGACGTGACGGCAGTCGAGCCGATCGTGGGGTGGGCGTCAGAGCGGCAAATCGAACTCGCGATCATCGGGCCGGAAGGTCCGCTCGAGAAAGGGATCACGGACGCCCTCGAGGCGGCCCACATTCCGACCGTCGGGCCGTCCCGGGAGGCCGCGCAGCTCGAGACGAACAAGGAGTTCACGCGGGAGCTGATGCGAGACGAGGGGATCCCAGGCGCCCCGCGGTTCTGGGCGTTCGAGGACCTCGCGGAATTCGAGACATTCGTGGACGCCTCCGATTTCGAGTTCGTGATCAAGCCCCTCGGTCTCACGGCAGGCAAGGGGGTGCGCGTCTGGGGTGACCACTTCACGACGAAGGCCGAGGCGATCGCCTATGGGAAGGAGATCGTGACGAAACGGATCGGGGGCGTCCCCCGGTTCCTCGTGGAGGAGAAATTGGTCGGCGAGGAGTTTTCTCTCCAGGCATTCTGCGACGGACACTCCCTCGTGCCCGCACCGCTCGCGCAGGATCACAAGCGCGCCTACGAAGGGGACAAGGGACCGAACACGGGCGGGATGGGGTCCTACAGCGACGCGGACCATCTCATGCCGTTCGTCGGGAGGCAGGATTTCGAGGGCGCACTCGAGACGATGCGCAAGACGGTCGCGGCCATGGCGGCTCGCGGCACGCCGTTCAAGGGGATCCTGTACGGCGGCTTCATGGCGACGAAGGACGGACCCAGGCTCCTCGAATTCAACGTCCGGTTCGCAGACCCGGAATCGATGAACGTCCTGCCGATCTTGGAGGACGACTTCCTCGAGACATGCCAACGCCTCACGGAAGGAGGTCTCCCGGCATCGCTCAAGTTCTCGCGCCAAGCGACCGTCTGTAAGTATGTCGTCCCGATGGGATATGGATCCCATCCGAAGGCAGGAGAGCAGCTGAAGGTCGACGAGGACAGCATCCGCCAGACCGGCGCGAAACTGTACTACGCAAGCGTCGACGAGAGGGGTGGCCACCTGTACACGACGACCTCTCGGTCCCTGGCGATCGTCGGGATCGCGGCGAATCTCGCGGAGGCAGAGTCGGTGTCCGAAGAGGCCCTCGCCTTCGTCGCCGGGAGCTTCTATGCCCGGCGGGACATCGGGAAGCCGGAAGTCATCCAGCAGAAGGTCGAACGGATGCGGAAGATTCGAGGAGGCCGATCAGATGTCGGACCCGTACAATCGGATGGTTAACATGTTAAGCCTTCCCGCGAGCCCGCGCGTCCTTCGTAGCCCGGCCCGGCCCCAGGAGCCGGTGCGTCCGCTGCGGGTCCACGTCTCCCTTGGCGAAACATAACTTTCAATTGATGATGCGTACTCGTGGGAATCGATGCTTGCCCAGCATCGCCGCATCGTCCTTGTCCTCGCAATTTCCGCGGCCGTAGTCTTGAGCATCGGAGCGGGAGCGATTCTGCTCCTGCGTCCGTCGGTCGAAATGCGCGTCACCGACGTTGGGATGGTCCCGGACTCCCCGCAGGTTGGCATGACGGAGGTCCACGTCCAGCTCATCCTGCGGAATGTGGGGTCGTCGCAGGCCCACTTCGCTTGGTTTACCCTTTTCGCATATGATCCAACAACGGGCTCTCTCTTCGAAACGTGGGCCCATATGGAAGTTCGGCTGAATCCCGGGGAGACCTGGAGACTCTCCGGAACCGCGAACGTGACCGGTCACCCGTCCGGGGTCGCGTTCACCATGAAGCTCTTCCCGAGTCAAGCGCCGAGCTGGGAGACCTCGCTCGAGCCTGATCGGCCCGTGACCTGGACCGGTTGACGGGGAAGGTTCGGCGATCCAGAGTGACAGGATCGTGGCACAGCCTTGAAGCCGAGCCGACCGGATGCCCCGATGCTCGGTGGGTTAACATGTTAAGCCCGCGGTCGCCGGAACGCCTGGAGACTCATTCGAGGGATTGATACTGGAGCCAGCGCCACTCGGACACCGAGGCGGCGGAGACGTGCTGCGAGATCATCCGCCTCGTTCGCAGGCATCGCGAGGACCGACTGGCCGATCCACACGACGCCCGCACGGTGGATGAATCCCGGTTCCTCTCGCCGGCGGTCGCCGACGGTTCGTTTCCTCCCGAAAACGATCTGGCAGACTCTCGCGGCGACGGACCGGGCGGCGCCCGATACATCGTACGATACCAGCACGCAATCTCCCCCGGAGGACGCATCGAAGGTCATGCTCATTACTATATATACAGTCATATAATAATGTTTCTCCGGGAGATGGCAGAAAGTACTCCCCGTATTGGTTAACATGTTAACCGTCTGGACGAGGGCCCGTTCGCGGGCGGTGCTTCTCTCATTCGAACCCGTTCCCATAGGCCGAGGGCCAACCCTCAAATAACGGGATGGGCCATCCGCGCGCCGTGAAGAATCTCGACGACGTGATCGAAGAGATCGAGTCCCGGCTCGACGAGAAGGATGAGGTTCGCGAGCTCACGATTAAGTCTTCTCGCACGATCGCCCGCCTGAGTGGTTCCGCGATCCAGGGAATGCATCGTGGGCTTGACGTCGACACGCAACTCCAAGAGACCCGCGAGGAGATCCTGAAACTCCGAAGCCTCCTGAAGGACCATCCGGATCTGTACCACACCGGCATCGTGGAGAACGCGATGCAGGAGGCATGTGAAGCGTTCCTCGTCCACGCGATCCTCGAGGCGGAGGGCTTGCCCGCTCCAAAGGACATCGGGGTGACGGACACGGCCTACCTGCTCGGCCTGGGCGACGTCGTGGGCGAACTACGCCGATTCTCGCTCGAGCATCTTCGCCGGGGAGACATCAAGCTCGCCTCTTCCTACCTGGAGAAGATGGAGCGGATTTTGGACGCCCTCATGCGGTTCGATTATCCAACCGCTCTCGTAGCCCTCAAGCGCAAGCAAGACGTCGCCCGGAGCCTTATTGAGAAGACCCGCGGCGAGGTCGCGGTGGCCGCGCGAAGTCAGGAACTCGCGGACAAACTCGATGCCGTCCGCGAGAAGCTGTGAGAGGTCTGCAGTCAGCGCACATCCTCATACCAAGTCTTCTTATCTTCAGACAGCCGTCGATGTGACGGATTCAGGAGGGCAATCGGCTGAGGTTGGTCCCCAGACTCGCCGTCGGCTCGGCCGTGGGTGCTGCGTTCCTGGTCGGCCTGTTCGTTCTCTTCGGGATCTCCGAGACGATGAGCGGGGCGGAATTGATCCTCCTTGCGGCGGTCGTCGGTGTCGCTCTTCCGATCGGAGTACTGCTCGGGTTCCTCGCGGCGCGACGGATCTGGTTCAAGAGCATGCCCGCAGGATTCTATCGAAAGAGGCCTGCCTACTGGTCGTGGTCCATCCCGATCTTGATTTCCGTGTTCGGATATCGGGCTGTGAACTTGTTTCCCTTGCAGATTGTGGCCGCGGCCTCCCTCGGAGGGCTCGGGGTCATGGCGACCATCGCCGTCGGGATGGCCCTCTTCGAGCGAAGGGCCGATTGTCAGCTCTCCGTTGCCCGCGATCCGGCCTTTTTTGAACGGTGCGTGGAGTACCGGGTCGAAAGGCGGCATGAGTCGACCGCGCGATAGCGTTGGTCAACCCCTCGAGGAATTCCGTTTCCTTACGTTATCAGGGTAGATTCCTGGGTCGGAATTCATTTAAAAAGCCCCAGGCATCGAACGGCACATTCCACCCAGCGAGGCCCTCGCCTCTGCACTCAGGGCGAGGCTCCAGGGGGAGCCTACCATGGCGGATGTCCAGAAAGTAGCCAGCGGAATCCCGGGACTCGACGATCTGATTGAAGGCGGATTTTGGCCGAAGTCGACCGTGGTGATCCTCGGCTCGAGCGGGACGGGCAAGTCCACCTTTGCGATCCAATTCCTGATGGAAGGGATCGAGCAGGGCGAGCAGGCCCTGTACGTGACCCTCGAGGAACCGCCGGAACAGATCATGCGCGAGGCGGACCTCATGGGTTTCGACATGCGCAAGTACTACGAGAAATCGCTCTTCTTCATCCACCTCAAGGGCCGCAACTTCAAGAAGATGATTGAGGAGCAGCTGCCCCAGCTTGTGAAGGCGCGGGCGGACTACAACATCGCCACGCGCGTCGTGATCGACCCGATGACCCCCGTGATCTGGGCGACCGCGGAGAAGCTGGAGCAGCGCGAACTGATCGGCAAGCTGTTCTACACGCTCAAGGAACTCGGCGTCGTGCTCTGCACGGTCGAGGAGCACGCGAAGCCCGGCGAGACGATCGGGGAGGACGTGCTCCTGCCGATCTACCTCTCCGACGGCGCGATCCACCTGGAATACTATCCGATCGGAGGCGCGTTCAATCGCACGCTGAAGCTCCTGAAGATGCGCGGGGTGCACCACGGCGAAGGCGTGTACCCATACCTGTTCGCCCGCGGCGTGGGCATCGTCGTCCGCGCGAGCCCCTCCCACATCCCGGAGGAGCAGACCCGGTCCCACCTGAAGACCTTCGACGAGGCGATCAAGACGGCCGAGGCCATGAAGGCCCCCGCCCGCGTCGTCGATCGGATCAAGCGGATGTCCCGACACTGGGATTACGACTACTCGCCCGAGGAAGCCCTCCAGATCCTCTTCAGTTCGTACGGGTTGAAGCGGGGCGGCTAGATGCCCTACGCGGGCCTGGTCGACAAGACGATGGGGGCCGACACGGTCGGCCACCTGAAGCTCCTCCTCGAGACCGAGCTCAAGAGGGCCCGCGAGGAAAGCAACCTGGACCTCGCGATGTTCCTCGGGGTGGACGGCCGGATCTTCTCGTCCTCGATCCCGAACCAGCTCGATCCCCGCGAGTACCGCCTGTTGAATCTCCTGAAGGGCAGTCTGGCGCACATCTGCAACCAGCTCAGCGGGCAGAACATGATGATGTCCGTTCAGCAGTTCGAGGCGGGCACGATCATCATCTCCGGCGTCGGAGACCGGGCCTTCCTCGTCTTCCTCACGTCGAAGCCGGTCGAGATCACGAAGATGCAGACGGTCCTCGCGAACGTGGTGAAGACGTCGATCGTCGTTCGCCATCTGTTCGAATCGAAGCCGATCACCCCGGAGGTCCTCGCCTCGTACGACGAGGCCGTCGCGGGAGAACTGAAGCGACTCACGCGAATCCTGTTCGTCGAGAAGTTCGGGGAGACGAAGGAGTTCAAGAAGAACAAGGAGATCGCCCAGTACCTTCAGTCGAAACTCGGCGCGCTGGTGGGACCCGGCCCCCTCCAGGAGATCGTCACGCTGGCGTACAACGAAGTCGGGACGACGGCGCCGTACATGACGTCCGGGCATTGGGAGCGATTCCTGACGATCCTGCTCGACCGCCTCCGGGAGATCGAGGGGGACTCGGTCGCGGCGAAAGCGGAGAAGGAATGGCGCGCGCACCTGAAGCAGGTGCTCAGCTCGTTCGTGTGAGGCCATAGCCGGAGGTGTCCTGTGATCGACGTCGCGCTCGCCTCTCTGATCGAGGACATGATCGAGAAGGCCGGGGCCGAAGGCGTCGTCGAGTTCTGGCAGCGGGTCGGAGACAACCTCGCGGGCCGGATGGGCAAGGAAGCCTACCTGGGATGGACCTCCTTCAACGTCGCGGTCCGAGAGGCCCGGACGGCCTTCAGCATCGAGGGCGAGGTCACCCCGCTCACGGACATGGCGATCACGGACGTGGATGGCGACGTGGTCGGATACCTCTACGCGATGCGCCAATGTTGCTACGTGCCGACGATCTTCCGCACGCGTTTCGCCGTCGGGCGGATGAGCCCCGCGGACAAGGCCGTCACGGAGGAGTACAACGAGAACGTCCACAACATCGCCGTGTGCAACTTCTGTGTCTTCCACGAACGCTTCCGAGAGGAGATCGCGAAGAACGTGACGGTCTCCGGCAACCCGCTCGCATGTTTCCTCCTCGCCACCCGCGGATGGAGCGGGGAGACGAAGATCTCGTCGAAGAACGTCGTGCAGGTGAACATCAACGAGGACCACGTCCGGGCCCTGCTCCGAAATTACGAGTGCGTATACGCGCTCGTCCTCCGGGGCGCGCGGCTCAAGGGAGAACGGTGAGATGCCCTCCGACGCGCGGATGCAGGACAGCAATCCGTTCGTGGAAATCGCCACCCATCTGTTCTTGGAAGATCTCGCGGCGAAGGTCGGGGTCGCGGGCCTGAACAACTACCTCGTCTCCCTCGCGAAGAACCTGGCCGCGGCGATGCCCCGGGAGGAATACGCGTCCTGGACCGAGTTCGTCGGGGCCGTCCGAGACAGCCAATCCATCCTCTCCACGTTCGAGGAAGTCCGGCCGGTCACGGAACGGTGCATGTCGACGTTGCGTTCCCCCTTCGAGCGTGGGTGGCGCGAGTACGCGAAACGGGTCGGCTCCTTTGCACCCGTGCATCGGGAGGTCGCGGAGTACTACAACCACAAGGTCCGACCCACCGCGGTGACGTCGGTCCATATCGTCCTCCACACCTTCCGTGAGGCGGCGGCGGCTCGCATCCGCGTCGGCGATGACGGCGTCCGGTACGAACCGGTCGCGGCCGCGTGGGTCGACGGGACCGTCCAACTTCCCGAGGGACCGAAGCTGGAGTCCCTCCTGAAGCGGGCGGGGATCACCCGCACGAAGCTCGGGATGCTCCTTCGGAACCACTCGGACGTGTGGCTCCTCGAGCCCGCCTGATCAGGCCCGTCGGCGCCGCCGCACGGCGACGGTCAGCAACAGGACCGGCAGGAAGACCGCGATTCCGATCAGGACCGTCCACCCGGTGCTGAGTCCGGGCGTCCCCTTGTAGAAGAGCTGCGAGGTGGCCACCTCGCCGCGGGCCGAATCGATCACGCCGTTCCCATCCAGGTCCGCTTCGACGCGGACGCTGTGGGTCCCCGGCGGCAACCCGACGGGCAGGTAGTTGAAGGTCACCGTGGCCCCCTTGCCGGAGTCGATTCGGGCCACCGTCTTCGTCCCGACGGCCACGTTGTCGACGAAGAACCGCACGGTCACGTTCACCGCCGCGGTCGACCCGTTGTTCTGGAACGTCGCGCTCAGGACGACGGGCGTGACGACGGCAATCGCTTGCTCCACACTCGTGTTCTCGAACGTCCCTCCGGAGGCGGCCGACACCGCGACCACGAGCGTGATCGTCTGCTCTTTCGCCGGAGTCGTGAGGTTCAGCTTGAACGTCGGAGTGGTCCCCGAGGCGCTCGTCGGCTTCGACTCGAGGGGGAGGCCGCCGGTCGTGTCGGAACCGGTGATGTACCATCTCACGGTGTAGTTCACGGAGACCGTGGGGCCGCCTTCGATGGACAGGTTGTAGATCGTCGACGTGCTCGCCGCGGCGGCCGGGGGACCCGTGATCGTCGCGAAGATCGGTCCCTGCCCGGAGGCCGGAGCGATCGCGAGCGCCAGGGTGGCGGTCAGCACCGAGAACGCGAACCACCACGCGCGCGAGGCCACGTCAGCGCCTCCGGCGGCCGAGGTACAGGCCCGCCGCCACCGCGGCGATGGCCCCTGCGGCGACCGCGATAAGCGGAGCGTTCAGCGGCGCCGCGGGGGTGATCTCCGGGCCCGTGACCGTGATCGAACCGGGGCCGAGGTCCGGCAGTTGGAGCGTGAACACGGCGTTCGACGAGACCGCGATCGAGTCCTGCGCGGAGGCGACGAGGACCACGGTCGCGCCGCTTGAGCCGCCGCTGGACTGCGCCTGCAGGTGCACCAAGACCGTCTGGTTCGCTTCGACGGTCACATTCGCGAGGGTGGTTCCGGCTAGCGCTCCTCCCACCCTTCCCAGGCTGACGGACCAGCCGACCGCCGCAAGCTCGTCGGGGTTCGTGATCCCGACCTGGACGACCTCTCGCGCATTCCCTGCGTTCTTCACATCGATCGTGTAGTTCAGGAATCGGCCGTCGAAGGTGGCGGCCGTGGAATTCAGGGCGACGGAGAGGGTGCGCACCCGCTCGATGTCCACCTTCACGATCACGTCGCCGGCCGTGCTCGCATCCGTCGTCGACGTGGCGACGACATCGAGGGGATCGTGATTGACGAGGGCATTCGCCGGGCTTTGAACGACGACCCGGACCGAGGTCGAAGTCGCCCCGCTCCCGAAGTTCAGGGGGACGGAACTCGGCGTGAAGGAGAACTGCCAGTCGGCGGGAGTCCCGGAGAACTGGAAGGTGTCGGCGACGTTGCCCGTGTTTCGGACGTCGATCGTGTACGTCACGGAGTCTCCCGCGAGGATCTGCCGTCGTTGGGAGGCATCCCAGGTCAGGGCGACGGAACGCGAGACGACCTTCGCCAGTGGCAGATTCACGAGGGAGTCGGCCTCGAGGGCGACCGAGGAGGCGGCCCGATAGGTGACCGTGACTCCGTTCTCCGTCCCGGTCTTCACCGCCGTGAGGGCGTAGCCGTTCGCGGGGAGGAGGGCCTGGTACTGACCGCCCGCATCGGAGACCAGGTCGAGTTGCGCGGAGGATTGGATCGTGATCGACGCGTTCGTCGCGAATCCCTGGGCGTTTGTGGTGACGCCGGAGAGGAGGGACGCCGGCGACAAGGGGAGATCCCGGGCCATCGACGGTGCGTGGGGCACGGAGATGCGCGCGAGAAACGCACCGGAGGCGAAGGTCCCGGTCGCATACACGTCGTAGGTTCCGGCTTGGAGGGATACAGAGTAGATCCCGTTCGCGTCGGTGGTCGCCTGGGCCGTGATCGCCCCCCCGCCGCGGGCCGTGAACGTGATGCGCGCGTCGACGGGCTGCCCGGAGAGGGTCGCCGTCCCGGCGACGGTGGTGTTGTCGAGCGTCCTCGATGTGACCAGATCGTAGGCGAGGATTGGCTGACCCGGCGTCACCGTCGCGTTCCCGTCGAAATCGTATCGATAGAATCGCGTCACCCCGCCCTCCGTCGGGCTCGCGACGCCGCTCAGATGGACGGAATAGTTCCCGGGAGCGAGGATTGCGGAATACGCTCCGGCGCTATCCGTCGAGACCGCGACGGATCCGCCCTCCCGCCGGACGAAGGTCACGGACATGGGGCCGGGGACCGCGACGCCCTGGAAGAGGGTATGGCCGGTCGCCCGCGTCGCGTTGGCGAGGGCGAAGGTCAGATTCGAAGCCTGGGGCACCGTCGCCGTCGACACCAACGCGTAGTCTCGGGTTGCGATCGTTTGGTTGGCCATCACCAGGTAGGTGCCCGGGATCAGGTAGACCTCATACCCGCTGCTCGTCGCGTTCGTCATCCGCTTCTCCGGTCCGTCGAACGTCAATCCCGTCGACACGTTCGAGCCGGAGAGCGTGACATTGCCGTGCACGCGGGTTCGTACGACGATCAGGAGATCGTGGGAGAGTCCGCTCTGTCCGATCGTCAACGCGATTTGATCCGACTTGAGGTTCTGATACCGTAGGTCCCGTGACGTCGACACGTTCTCGTCGACCACTAGGTCGTACGTCCCCGGAACGAGGGCCAACGTATACCCGCCGTTCGAGTCCGAGGTGTTCGTCTGGGCGATCGCCCCGTTGCCCAGCGGCACGGCTCGGATCGCCACGGGTCGGTTCACGAGCGCCGATCCGTTCAGCAGGACGGTCCCCTGCACCGGGACCGGCGTTGGGTCCAACGCGATCGGGACGGTTGTCAGCAGGTCGGCCGGATGCGACGCCGGGATCACGCGGGTCGCATACCCCGCCGCGGACACGGAGCCCGCATAGGTGCGGTTGGCGAAGAGAGGGGTCGGGAAATCCCCCGACGATGGCGTCGTGAGGAACAGATGGGCTCCCCGGTCGTCCACCATCTCGACGTGGGCTCCGGCGATGTCCTCTCCCGCGTCGGCCACCCCGTTTCCGTTGAGATCCCGGTACACGCGCCAGGCCACCGTGTCCGAGGTCGCGAGCAGGCCGATGTCCGTCCGGGTGTCGGAGGAGAAGGTCACGGACGCGAAGTACGCGCCCGCCTGACTGAGCGATTCGAGATCGTAGGTCCCGACGGGAAGGAACGCCAGGTATCGCCCGAGTGTGTCGGTGCGGAGCCACAGCTCCCCGGAGGAACTGGAGAAGGCCACGCTTGCCTTGGGGTTCTGGACGCCCGCACTCGGATCCTTCACGGTGCCGTTCACGCGGACGCCATCGAGGAACATCGCGTCGAAATGGGCGGTCGCGCCGGACGCCACATCGACGCGGCCCAGGGTGGCGTAGAGGTGAGTCCCGTCATAGAAACGACCGGTCACGAACCAGGTGCCCGCCGCGAGCCGGATCGAATACTCCGCACCTGCGTTCGACGTCGCCATCCGGATCGTTTGAGGATCCGCGGCGGACCGGAACTCGAGCGTCGCGAAGGGCCTCGCATTTCCGAAGAGGTTCGTCGCTCCAGCGGCGAATCCCGACGGATACAGGGTCAGATTCAACGCGAGGTCCGTCGGCCCCGTGTGCGTCCGTGTGGGGGTGGTCGCCAGGTCCGCCGAGGACGCGGTGACCGTGTAGTTCCCCGCGAGGAGCGGGCCGACTCGATACGAGCCGTCGCTCAGGGTCGTGGTCGCGATGAGGGTGGAATTCGCCTCGTCCCGGAATTCCACGTTCGCGGCCGGGATGGATCCGCCCAGGCTCGAGACGGTCGTGCCGTGGACGATCGAGAAGGGCACGCTCACGTCGCGCGCACTGTCCGCCCCCGTGAGTGTGATGCCGGGCGCGGTGAGGGTCCGTCCTTGGAGCGCGATGGTCACCGAATACGATCCCTCCGGCGCATCGCCGAGCGTGTACGTGCCGTCGAGGGCCGCGGTCGCGGTCCGGTGGAAGGGGAATTCCTTGTTGGTCACGGAGATCATGGCCCCGCTCGCCCGGACGTCTCCCGGTCCGAAGGCCCCGTTGCGGTCGATGTCGAAGAACGCGGTCCCGTGCCAGGCGTGCGGTGTCGCCTGGAGGTCGCGGGTCATGAGCCAATCCGGAATCCCATCGCCGTCCATGTCCGCGGGGGAACGCATCGCCTGATCCACGGTCACGTGGACCTTCGCACTCGCCAGGACGCGGGTACCGATCAGGCTCGTCCTCGTCATCGTCCCGGAGGACGCGGTGATTGTGATGTCACCGAACGGAACGAGGGCGCTGTAGTGTCCGGACGCGTCCGTCGTAGTCACATAGTGCGGCGTTCCGAGTTCGTCCGTGACCGTGATGCGGACGCCCGGCAGCGGCGTGGATCCCGCGCTGACAGTCCCGTTCACCCAGGCGCCATCGTAGTAGCGAAGGAACACCACGCCGTTCGCCACGGTCGTCGCCGTGCCCATGTCGACGACGCCCTTCAGCGTCCCCGCGGTGATGTTAGCCTGGAAGCGCTGAGCCTCGTCGTAGTTCATCGCCCGCCAAGCATCCGTGTGGTTCGCAGGATCGGGGAACGGATTGTAATACGAGCTCCGGTACACGACGCGGAAATGCGTGAGGTTCCAGGCCGGCACGGGCGGGTAGGCCTGGAGGGCCTGATCGAATCCCGGGATGCCCGTGTCGTTCGAGCCCAGGTCCGCGGGCGAATATCCGATGTACGACCGATAGAACATCGAGTGGTAGAACGCGGGCTTGTATTGGATTGTCTGGCTTTGGATCGTGTCGCCGGGCGCGATGTCTTGGATCGGGATGTTCGATCCGCGGTTCGTCGTCGCGTAGATCTGGAAGAACTCGAACGGCAGGATCCGGCCGTCCGGGAGCGCGAGGATGCGGTGGTCGGAGAGCTTCACGGGCGCGTAGAAGATCCCGGTGTTTTGCACGCTGATCGGGAACAGGCGCGAGTCTACGGCGAAATATCCGATCTCCCAACCCGTCGCCTCCCGGATTCCGCGGTACAGGGACACGACGCCCTCCGGATCGAGCTGTCGCGTGAGGAGGTGCGTGAGGAACACGTACTCGGCGTTCAGGGGCTGCATGTCCGGAGCCCACGCACCGTAGAGGACCGGATTCGAGAGGACGGGGGAGATGTAGTCCGCGGGGTGGAGGATCGCACTCCGGAAGACGTCGACGGGAAGGCCGGCCCCTGCCAAGGTCGCGCTGACTCCGGGGCTGAAGTTCGGCCGGTTCAGTTTCATATCCCCTTCCAGGAGGCGGACCACGAGGAGGGAGATCGCCTCGGTCTCGTTCTGAGCCGTGATGAACTGGCCGGCGATCGCGTATCCGTTCTGGAAGTTGTCCGCGACCGTCGGATGGACTCCGCGGTCCGTGGCCTCGAACCCGTAGTCCCACCA
>Ga0066703_10000516_pt1 | contig 12221 bp, 8 predicted proteins | sample GraSoiAngelo_152_FD_66505 | JGI IMG/M metagenome (GOLD analysis project Ga0066703, IMG submission 66505) | Grasslands soil microbial communities from the Angelo Coastal Reserve, California, USA - 14_1009_12_30cm | ecosystem: Environmental > Terrestrial > Soil > Grasslands | place: USA...
TCGCCTCGGAACTGAGTGTGGTTCCAGGGATTGAAGCTCTCCACCCGGAACTCGAAACGACTTCCACGCTCATCGCTGATCACGAAGCTCTTGAAAAGCGACAGGTTCCAGCTGTCACGACCCGGGCCGCGCACCAGATTGTGTCCCAGGTTGCCGTAACAGTCGGGTCCGGCCGAGCAGACCGGCACCGAGAAGGAAGACGGATCGAACCAGGCGTTGACAGTTTTTGGATACTTAATCGATCCCGCCAAGTCGGGGCGGTTGCCGGAGTTCGGAATGACACTGGCAGCATTGCTGCCGTTGACACCGATGTTAAGCGGCGCTCCCGATTGCATGGAAACGATTCCTGACAGAGACCAGCCACCGACCGCGGTCTTCATCAGCCGATTGCCGCTCGTCCTCAGAAATGGGATGTCGTAGACGAAATTTACGAATGCGACATTGCGGCGATCGTAGATGGACGGTCCGGAATCGTACTGCCAGCCCACATAGGGATTCGTGGCGTTGTTGAGATCGCCGCCGCTGCCCGTGCTGGTAGTAGCGTCCATGGCTTTGGCGTAGGTGTAGCCGAACTGCAACTGGAGGTCGCGTCGGACCTTCCCGTGCAGATCAAACTGGAGTGAATTGTAGTGCCCCTCGGCTTCGTTGTAGGCGAGCCGGATGGGACCGTACCCGGCGTAGTTGTACAGAGTGTTGATATTGGGCGCCCCTGGAGCAAGCAGCCTGGGGATATCGGAGATGGGCGGGAGATTGATCTCCCGGTAATAGTTCCCATGCCGGTTCTGGCTGCCGACATAGGAAACCGATAACACGGCGTTCGCTCCCAGTGACTGTTGAACCCCGGCACTGTACTGGTAGCTCACAGGTGGTGGGTAGCTTTTCGCAATTCCGGTTTGGCCTACCGCCAGTACGGGCAAATTTGCCGGGGTAATGAGCGAGCCATTGGTGACGTCAAGGCGCGGGTCGGAGAGGGAAACGTGATTGAGGGTAGGGCTGGCGTCGAACGGAGTGTTCGTGGCGCCGTTGTACATGTCGTTGCCCTGGATGCGCTCGTACATGATGCCGAAGCCGCCGCGAACAACGGTCCTGCCTTGACCGGTGAGGTCATAGGCAAAGCCGAGGCGAGGACCGAAGTTGGCCCAGTAGTTGTTCACCAGGGTCTTAGGGATGCCCCCGACACCGCCAATGCCCATACCGTTGGTATAGAACTGTAAGCCCGCGAGGATGGGGTCGGGACTCGCGCCAAAAGCGGCGGCGGGTGTGGCAGCGGAGCAACCCGGTCCGACCGCGGTGCAGATGGTGCCGTTGACGGTATTGATCACCGCCGCATTGGCCGGATTGTAGAGATTGGGGTAGAAGTTGGCTGACTGCTTGTTGGCCTCATACGTGTGCGGAATACCGTCCCAACGCAATCCCAAGTTGAGGGTGAGGCGGCGGGTGGCGCGCCAGTTGTCCTGAATGTAGGCGGCCCAGGAAACGTTATTCCAGTGCCCGCTGTTCTTCACCGCGTTTTCCGTGTACTGCTGGCCGTAGCCAAGCAGGAAATCGGCAAAGTCCAATCCGCAGGCCTGGGTCGAGGAGCGAACGCAGCCGCCCGGAGTGGTGAAGGAACCGTTGAAGTTAAAGTTGCCCTGGGTATTCGCGAACCAGTCCTGAATCTTCTTGTAAAGGGCCCAGCTGAATCCAAATTTGAGCTGGTGGGCACCTTTCGTCCAGGAAATATCTTCGCGCAACTGGTAATCGTCGGCCTTGTTGATCCAAGGCATCCAGTTGACGGTGTAGTTTGAGCCCGTGCTGCCGTTCAGGTTGACGGACGGAATACGGCTGCCAACATTCGGCCCGCTAAACAAGCGGTTGAAGGTGAAGCCCGAGGGCGCGGAAGTCAGGCCGTTGGGAATGATGTTGATGCGGTTGCCGTTGTAGTTGAACGAAGCCTCGTTGAGCAGAGTTGGGCTGATGACGTAGGTGGTGTGAACCACGGCACTATAGGAAGGATTCCCGAAGGTATCGCCTACCGTGGGTACGTTGTCGCCACTCCATTGACTGGTTCCATAGCCTTGGGAGATTTGCTCAGAAATCCAGTGTCCGAACATAGAAAACTTGTCGGTGAAGCTGTGATCGACGCGAGCGATCTCCTCCCGGAGATTGGTAGGCACGTTGTTGCCGCCAACGAAGTTTCCATCGCTGCTCGTAGGCAGAGGGAAGATGCCGCCGTACTTGCCACCGGCCGTCAACAGCGCTTTCGCGTTGTTGTCGATCATGCAGTCAGGAATGATGTTGCTGGGAAATGGCGATCCGGGAGTAACGCCGGCGGGAGCAGCGCCACCGGGGCAGTTCGCAAACTGAATAGAAGCGGGAACACTGGCGGGATCCACAATGGAGACAGGCTTCCCATTAGGCAGGCTGGTCGGTAGTGTTGCACCGACTCCTGCAACCGGATACCAACTGGCAAGAGGAACAGGCTGATTGAGAACCTGGCCCTGAATCAGGCTGCGCCACTCCATGTTGTAAAAGAAGAAAGTCTTGTGATCTGACTTCCAGAAATCAACCGGGCCGCCCACGTTGAAGCCGTAAGTATTGAAGCGCAGTTCGGCGACCTTGGCGGGAGCGCGATTAAAGTAGTTGCGTGCATCGAGGGCGTCATTGCGGACGAACTCCCAAGCCGATGCATGGTACCTCTTAGTTCCAGACTTGATGACCTCGGTGATGGTCGCAGCCGAGGAAAGACCATATTCGGCGCTGTAGTTGGAGGTCATGTTACGGAATTCCAGGAGGGCGTCGAGGGAAGGCATAACACTGCCGCTGCTGCCGCCGCGGTCAAGGTTCTCGCCCCCATCGAGGATTTGGAGATTGTGGCCGGCGCGCTGGCCGTTGATGCTGACGGTGTTGTCGCCGCCGACTGGCACTGGATTGATGAAATCGCCCTGCAGGCTGGACGCGCCGGGTGCAAGAGCAAACAATGTGAAGAGGCTGCGTCCGTTGGTGGCAAGTTGAGTGACCTGCTGGCCGGTAATGAGGTTGCTGACTTCGCCGGTCTCCGTTTGCACGGCAACCGCATTGGCCTCGACGGTCACTTGCTCTTGCGCGCTACCGATCTGCAACTTGAAGTCGATCCGCAAACGGTCTCCCACTGTCAGGGTCAATCCCGTCTGCTCGGCGACCTTGAAACCGGCAGCCGTGGCGCGCATGACGTAATGGCCAGCGCGTAAATCTGGAGCAACGTACTGGCCGTCGCTGCTGGTTGGCGCGGTGCGCGACACTCCGGTGTCGGTGTTCGTGATCGTGATGGATGCAGTCGAAACGGCGGCCCCAGACGGGTCGGTCACGGTTCCGACGATCGTGGCGTCCTGGGCCAAGGCTTGAGCCGCGAAGATGATTAAGAAGACTGCGAGGAGAAACGCCAGGCGAGAACTACGGCGTTCGATCGCTAGAACGATATTGCCGGCAAACCTGGGGGAGAAGAATTTCATTTGGATCCTCCGAATGAATTGGTTGCGCCTAGTGCCCCGTCGAAAACCCTAGTTTCCAGTACTTAGCGTTGAGACATTTGCGGTCATCGTAAACGTTCACGGTGTTACATCCGGCGATGACCATTGTCAAGAACAAAAATCGATATTGCCCCTTTTGACACCTTTGGTGCCATCAATCAGGTCTTCGAATCCGGCAGGTTGCAGGTATACTGTGGCTGCACCAGCCTCGGGGGTTCGGAAAACAAGCTAGTGGAGAGTCCTCTGGTTCCAATGACAACGGGGTGCATCTCGATGTTGACAGGGTCGAAGACGGTCTCAATCTTGGTTCTTATTGCCTGCTGGTCGGTCCATTCGCAAAGCCAGCAGAAGCCAGAAAAGCCGGGTCCGGGCAGCATACAGGAATTTCCGGTAATCCTCGAGGAAAATGTGATCGCAGGTAAAACTCCGGCCGGAAAGAAGCTTCAGGCCAAACTCGCAATCGCAACCTGGGTCAACGGTGTCGTTGTCCCGAGAAATGCAAACTTCTCTGGAGAGGTCGTCGAGTCATCGCCCAAGACTGGCACAGAGCCTTCGCGAATCAGCATTCGCATGGACCGAGTGAACTGGAAGAACGGATCCGCTCCCGTCAAGGTTTATTTGACTTCCTGGTATTATCCCAGCGTGGCCGAAGCGGGGCAGAATCTGCAGTACGGGCCACCCCAACCTGCGTCCAGAACCTGGAACGGCGCGGGGGCGTACCCCGATCCAGACTCACCGGCGTATAAACCGTTTCCGCAAGCCGATTCGGACAAAAATCAGTCAGGTCCCGACACAACCAGTTCAATGACTTCCAAGCACCGTGTGGTGATGAAGAATGTCGAAACCCAACGAAACGGCGACGGTGGGATCTCTCTTGTTTCAAAGCATGCCAACATCAAACTGGACCGGTTCACCATGTACGTGCTGGCAGCGGGCGATCCGGCGCCGGCAAGATAGTCGCGTCTCCCCAAGCCGGCTTTGCTAGAACTCCTGACGCCATTCTTAAGCGCGCTTCTTGACCTCGCCAATTCCCTGTGCTACAAGCGACGGCCGACCGTAATCGTTAACGCAATAACCTCTAGCAATCGACCAGCATTCTTGCCAGGCACTCCGAAGGGGCAAGATGCGGAGGAGAATCCATGGAAATGCGCATTCGAAGCACTATGCCGGTGGCTTTTTTTCTGTTTCTCATCTTCGTACGTGCGGGTGCCCAGACGGCGGGTGGCGCCGTATATCTGGACCCTTCCCAGCCCATCACTGTGCGCGTTGATGACCTGGTGAAGCAGATGACTCTCGAGGAGAAGGCTTCGCAGTTAGTGAACCAGGCGCGTGCTATCCCGAGACTTCAGGTGCCGGCTTACGACTGGTGGAGCGAAGCCTTACATGGGGTAGCCAATGCCGGGACCGCAACAGTCTTTCCGGAGCCGATTGGACTGGCGGCCACGTTTGACGACCCTTTGATCCATGACATGGCGATCGTGATCGGTACGGAGGCTCGAGCGAAACATCACCAGGCGGTGCGCGCCGGAAGGCGGGACATTATGGAGGGGCTGGATTTCTGGTCCCCGAATATCAACATCTTCCGCGATCCACGTTGGGGACGGGGCCAAGAGACCTACGGGGAAGATCCCTTTCTTACGGGGCGCATGGGGGTGGCCTTCGTAACCGGGCTGCAGGGGGATGATCCGAAATATTTGCGGGTCATTTCGACGCCAAAACATTTTGCGGTGCACAGCGGTCCCGAGCCGTCGCGGCACAGCATTGATATTCAGGTATCGAAGCATGACATGGAGGACACTTACTTGCCGGCGTTCCGCGCTGCGGTGACCGAAGGCAAGGCGGAGTCGGTGATGTGCGCTTATAACCGCGTCAACGGCGAACCAGCCTGCGCCAATACTTTCCTGTTAGAGGACCAGTTACGCGGTGCCTGGAGGTTTACGGGTTATGTCGTATCAGACTGCGACGCGGTGGTTGACATTTATGAGGGCCATCACTTCGTGAAGAGCCAAGCCGAAGCCGCGGCGGTTTCGCTGAAGAAAGGGATGGACAATGAGTGCGCGGACTTCTTTACCGTGGCGAAAGACAGCCACGATTATCAGCCGTACCTGGATGCCGTGAAGCAGGGACTGCTGATCGAAGCCGACTTGGATGTTTCCTTGAAACGGCTCTTTACCGCGCGCATGCGGCTGGGTATGTTCGATCCTCCAGAGATGGTGCGGTATGCGCAGACGCCGGAATCGGAGATTGACAGCACCCCGCACCGCGAGCTTGCGCTGAAAATCGCGCGCGAATCCATGGTGCTCCTGAAGAACGATGGTGTGCTGCCTTTGTCCGGAAGCGTAAAGAAGATCTTGGTCGTGGGCCCGCTGGCCGAGTCTGCCCAGGTGCTGCACGGCAACTACAGTGGGACGGCTTCCCACGCGGTCACCGCGCTGGAAGGCATTCGCAAGGGGTTTCCCGGAGCCCAGGTCTCATTCGAGCCTGGAACCAACTTTCTGCGCGAGCATCCTCTGATTCCAACTTCGATGTTATCCACCGATGACGGCAAACCCGGACTCAAGGGCGAATACTTTTCCGGAGGGTTATCTGGCACGCCGCAGGTAGTTCGAGTCGATCCGTTCGTCGATCTTCAACTCTCTCACCCGGATGCCCATGCGCTCCCGGCACCCGCCGGCATGAAGGATTTTTCAGTGCGTTGGACAGGATTTCTGACACCCACCGAATCGGGCACGTACCAGATAGGGCTGATGGGTTCGATGCAGCGCTTGTGGCTTGAGGGAAAGCTTATTGTGGATGACGCCATCCTTCATGATCCTAATCCTCAACTGGCGACCCTTCAGCTGACGAAGGGCCATCGTTATGCCGTCAAAATTGAGTATTTGGCCGGAGGACGCACAACGAAGTTGATCTGGCTCCTTACCAGCGCTGATCCACTGGTGGAAGCGGTCTCTGCAGCGCGGCAAGCAGGCGTTGTGGTCGCCGTGGTCGGGATCACCTCAAAATTGGAGGGCGAAGAAATGAAGGTCGACCTTCCTGGATTCCGCGGCGGCGATCGCACCAGTCTCAACCTGCCGGCAGAAGAAGAGGCTCTCCTTGGGGCCTTGAAAGGGACGGGCAAACCGCTGATCGTGGTACTAATGAACGGCAGTGCCCTCGCCGTCAATTGGGCCAATGATCACGCCAACGCCATCCTCGAAGCTTGGTACCCGGGAGAAGAGGGTGGAACTGCCATTGCCCAAACTCTGGCCGGCGCCAACAACCCCAGCGGACGATTGCCCGTGACGTTCTATAAGGGAGTGGAGCAGTTGCCCGAGTTCGAAGATTATGCGATGAAGAACCGGACCTACCGCTATTTCAAGCAAGAACCTCTGTATCCATTCGGCTACGGGCTTAGCTACTCGAAATTCGAATACAGCAATCTGAAGTTGTCGAGCCCGGAACTGGAGGCCGGCAACCCGCTCACGGTCGAAGTAGATGTGAAGAACGCCAGCCCACGCGCGGGCGATGAAGTCGTGGAACTCTACGTGAACTTCCCCAAGCTACCGGGTGCGCCCGTGCGTGCGCTTCGCGGCTTTACCCGCGCTCACCTCGATGCCGGCGCCGAGCGCCACGTGAAGTTCGCGCTAGAGCCTCGTGACTTGAGCTACGTCAACGAAGCTGGGGATCGGATGGTTGGAGCCGGAGACTACATCATTACTACGGGGGGAGGGCAACCGGGAACCGCCGCCGCGCCAGCCGAAGCTCGGCTGTCCATTCGCGGAGAACAAAAGTTGCCGGAGTAAAATGACACGAGGTACGCGGGTGCCGCTCCGGAGGTGAAGAGTCGCACATCTCCCTGCTCGCTGGCCGCATCCTTGCTGCTGGGGGCTGGGGCGCGCTCGTGCCGGCACGATCTCACTCACCCGCGCGCCAGCGGAGCTACTCCGAATGGTTGATGAAATGCGGGATCGATTTTGCGGTAGGTATTAAGACTGCGCCGTGCATTTGTCCCGAAAAGCCGGCCTAGTCAATCTCGTCGGCGTCGAGTCTTCGGGAATCAAGAGAGGAATCCAGAGCTTTCTGGACCGCTAACCCGCAAGCTCGCCACCCGTCACCGGGATCTTGCCCTGCCCAGCCGGGCCGGAGACTGAGGAAGGGCTGGTGCTCTTTCGATCCGGATGCAACAACCTTGCCAGTCTTGTCAATCACGAGCGCTCGTGTTTCCGCCCGTGCCTGCGTTAATACCCGGATAAGCCTTGTTTCCTCGTCTATTTAGCTTTCCATAGCGCAGCCGCTAAGCGAAATCTCCTGCTAGATCGCCTGTTCTTCCCGGGATTGATCGACTTTCTCCTTGAGCGCTTCCCGCGACTGTCTCTCGAGAAAGAAGTCCAGATTTCCGCGCATCACCAAGTGCGGCGCGAGTGCGACTTGATGAGATCGGCTTACTCCCTCCACCAGAAACTCGTGCAACATACGAAATGCCATCTGGCCCTGAGCGCGCGGGCGCTGGTAGATAGTCGCGGCGACAGCGCCGGATCGAATCTGAGGAACAAGGTCCAGGAACAGGTCGGTCGTGATGATAGTCAAACGCTGCAAGACATTTGCGTCGCGGGCTGCGTTCAATACCGGAATCGAGGCTTCCGTCGTGACGTAGACTCCGCACAGGTCGGGGCAATTTTCAAACAGTTTCCGGCACTTAGCGTACGCTTCCCTCTCCACGTCATGGTCTTCGATGGGCTTTAACAGACGCAGCTTGGGATAAAAGGACCGCAAAGTATTTTCAAAGGCGGCGTACTTTTCGGCGTGCTCGGTGATGGCCATGTCAAAAAGGGTGACCGCGATCGACCCCTCCTGTCCGTTCAGAAACCTTCCCATAAGATCGGCGGCAATCGATCCGCTGGCCAGCGTGTCAATCGCTACCATGCCCAACCGGCCGCTGCCGGCAGCGTCGGTGGCTACACATACAACGGGAATCCGTGCACGAGAGGCGCGGCGTATCCATGGGCGCAAAATTTGAGGGCGGCTGGGGAAAGTGATGATCCCATCTACTTTGTCGCGGATGGCCGATTCGAAGGCCTCTTCTTCTTCTTTCCCGAGACACGGGTAGGTTCGGAAATCGATTTCGACATTTTCCAACAGGATGGATGCGGCTTCCTGGCGGATACCTGCCCTCACGTCGTCCCAAAACGATGTGGTTCCCTTCAGTGTGTTTACCGAAATTCGCAGAGTCTTTTTGGAAGACAAGTATCTCGCAGCCAGGTTTGGGCGATACCCCAGGGTCCTCACCATCTGCAGGACCCTCGTTTTGGTCATGGGGCTTACGCCCGGATTGTCGTGGAGGGCTCGATGCACGGAACCGATTGAGACACCCAGCGCCTTTGCAATGCCCCGGAGAGTTGTGGAAGGTTTGCCCATTTCCTGCTCGTGTCCCGTTCAAGCGGTCCAAATACGAGGGAAATGTTTAGACCGCCCGGGAGCGTAAACGTTAACGGAAGTGGCTCAAAAGCGCAAGATTAGCTGCCCATTGATTAGCTGCCCATTGACCAACCGGACGAAAGCTTCCCATCAAGGCCTTCCCCTGAGCGAGGCATTTCCCGGTCGGACAAGAATTCAGGCGCCGTGGGGTTAGAGAATATGTCGTAGCTCCCGAGCTTCGGCACAAGGCTAAGTCAATGGCACTTCATGAGGCTTACCGCGGTGGTGGTCGATCTTCACCCTCGTCGGTGCTTGCTTGATCTGGTGTCGCCGGTTCTGATCTCGCCAGTTTCGAACGCTCAATGCGACTGGCTGGCAAAATCTGCCACTGCCCTTCAACGCCGCTACGAAACGAATGAAGCGGCATGCAAGGCTCTCAGAATTCCTCCGCAAGAATTTAACTCCGCTCATGTCTCTGTCGAGGACGAGTACCTAAAGCAAGTCCCGATGATCAGCTCCCCGCGAGAGGAAGCATGGCTCGAAACGAGTCACGATATGCCTAGTATATTAGGCTAACTATGCTGAGGCTGCACTCCATTGGCGCTCAAATAGCGTCCAGACGGAAGGCTCTCGGGTTTAGCCAATCCGCGTTGGCTGACAAGGCCGGTGTGAGTCGGGCAACGCTCGAAGCACTGGAGAATGGCCGATCAGGTGAACTTGGTTTTTCCAAAGTCGCCAACATTCTGTCGGCGCTCGGCCTGGAGTTGAAACTACACGAGGCAAACCTGCAACGGCCCACTTTGGACGAGCTCTTAGAAGAAGATCGCGATGATGAAGGTCTGGACAGACGCCGCTGAGGCAGGCCTGCTGGATCGGCAGCGGGATCGCGGAAGCGCTTTTGCGTACTTGCCTGAGACAGTCCCACAGCGTGCCGTCTCCGTTACCATGCCCGTGCGGCTTCCCTCCTGGGACGTGTCCTTTGGCCTGCCGCCAATCTTCGAGATGAACCTCCCGGAGGGCGCGTTGCGGGAACGGCTGCGACTCGCCTTTGCGAAGGCGACTGGAACCTTCGATGATTTTGATCTGCTCGCCATTATTGGCCGCTCACAAGTAGGCCGCATACGGTGCACCGGCGACCAGGAGCGGCTTAACGAGGATGTTCCTTTTCAGTCGGTAGACGAGATTTTGGCAAGTCCTCGCGACGGAGACTTGTTTCGTTACCTCATCGGGAAGTTCGCGGTCTTCTCAGGCATCAGTGGTGTCCAGCCGAAGATTCTTCTGCGCGACGAGAACGCATCCCTGACACTGGCAAACGCACAACCTCGAATCTCGCCGAGCTGCAGGGGTGCAACTCACATCGTGAAGTTCTGGGAGCCAAATGAATTTCCGCAGCTCGCGGCCAACGAATACTTCTGCCTGAAGGCCGCAGAGCATTGCGGGCTGGACGTACCTCGGTATCGGCTGGCAGAAGACGGAACGGCCCTGGTCGTTGACCGTTTCGACTTGCGTCCAGATGGTACCTACCGGGGATTTGAAGATTTTTGCGTTCTGAACGCGAGAAGAACGGATGAGAAATATCGCGGCAGCTACGAAACGTCAGTCATGAAACGGTTTCAGCAGTTCGCAAACTCACCCGCCGTGCTCGCAGAGGTTGAAAAACTATTTACGCTGATCGTGCTGAATTGCGCACTCCGCAACGGCGATGCTCACCTCAAGAATTTCGGCATCGTCTATGACGACGTGCTCGGTGAAGCTCAACTCGCGCCGGTCTATGATCTGGTAACCACTTCCATCTATCTGCCCAAGGACAGTCTGGCGCTTACGCTCAACGGAACAACCCAGTGGCCCGACAGCAAAGCTCTCCGTCGGCTCGGCGAAACTCGAATGACGGGAACACCCGCAAAAATTCGCGCGATCCTTGAGCGGATCTCGGACGCCCTTTCGCAAACAGAAATCGAAGTTCGGTCATACATCAAGGAACATCCCGACTTCAAGGAAGTGGGTGAGCGCATACTGCAGGAATGGGTAAGGGGCCGGGAACTCTCACTTCAAGCCGGCTAATGGCTCGTGCCCGCTTGTTGCTGGTGGTACGAAGACAATGATAACTAACGTTATCAGGCTATGCCACTTTCTCTCTAGCGGGATCAATTCTCGTTAACGTGACCTGGACGCAGCTGCAGGCAAATAAGGTATCTCTCTGAATTGGCCAAATTTCTTCATACGCGACCATCAAGTCTACTTGTGGTCGCAGGCCTCCGCACCCGGTCTGGAGCGGGGAATGCCGTCCTGCGGTTAATAGCAAATCGTCGGCTTGTGGCATTCGGCGACTCCTCCGCTCTTCTTAGAATATAGAAGATGTACTGAAGCGCCCGGAGCAACGTCTGGCTCACGGTCTCGCGCCGGATGCGATTGACGAATCCCTGGCAGAGCTTGCGGCATTAGTAGAGCCAGTCGAGGTACATTTCGTCTGGCGGCCGCAGGTCCGGGACCCGAACGATGAAATGGTCCTTGAAGCGGCTATGAATGGCCAGGCTGATGCTTTGATTACTTAGAATGTTGCGGATTTCGCGTTGGCTGGCGAGCGGTTCCGAATTCCAATTCTTCGCCTGACCTACTCGGCTGTGATTTGCGGGTAAAGGATAGGCGGGCGCACGATCTCCATATTGACTTAACGTTCATAATAATATACATTAAACGCTTTAGCGACCATTATTATGGACATTAAATATGAGGACCAGCCGATCATCCGTCGTGATGCCGCTCCCCGTAAGGCATGCGCTGCGCAAGCTCGGGCGCGACATCCGTGACGCCCGGCGGCGGCGGCGCATCCCGGCGGCCATCGCGGCGCAGCGCGCCTCGATCAGCCGCACGACCCTCGTCAAGATTGAAAAGGGCGATCCCGGCGTCGCGATCGGGATATATGCCACAGTCCTCTTTGTGCTCGGCATGGCGGACCGGCTGGGCGATCTGGCCGCGCCAAAGAACGATCCCGTGGGCCTGCAGCTCGAAGAAGAAAACCTGCCGCAACGCATTCGCCTGGCGCGCGGACCGAAACGGACGAAAAACAAGTGATGGACAGAGAGGCTCTCGTATACGTCGATCTCGAAGGCGTCCCGCACCTGATGGGGCGTCTGTGGGCCCGTACGCGCAAGAACAAGGTCAGCGCCACCTTCGAACACGACAAGACATGGCTGGAAAATCCCGCGCGATTCTCTCTGGAGCCAGCCCTGCAGGTTGGTCCCGGCCCGTTTCATACGCCGGCAGACACGCCCATGTTCGGGGCCATTGGCGACTCCGCGCCCGACCGTTGGGGGCGGGCGCTCATGCGCCGCATGGAAC
>Ga0066703_10000525_pt1 | contig 12164 bp, 9 predicted proteins | sample GraSoiAngelo_152_FD_66505 | JGI IMG/M metagenome (GOLD analysis project Ga0066703, IMG submission 66505) | Grasslands soil microbial communities from the Angelo Coastal Reserve, California, USA - 14_1009_12_30cm | ecosystem: Environmental > Terrestrial > Soil > Grasslands | place: USA...
TACAGAACACCGGGGCTAAAGCCCGGCTCATTGACGACCAATTACACGGGCCTAGAAGGCCCGCTCTTCCACGTCCTGCGAGCATTTGCACGATAACTTCTATACTCTTAGGTTATGGCCGACTTGGGCAAACTACTGTTGTTTTTCGGCGCGATCCTGCTGGTGCTGGGAGTTGTGCCGCTATTTTTCGGCCGGACTAACTTTCCTCTGGGCCGCCTCCCCGGGGACATCGTCTACCGGGGAAAGAACACTACGTTTTATTTTCCGCTTACGACTTCGATTTTGCTGAGCGTGGTGCTTTCGCTGGTACTGTGGGTGATTGGGCGGATGAAACGGTAAATTAATATTCAGCACCAGACGGAGAAAAATGAGGATGCCATTGATCGTCAATCTGGTTGGAGCGGGGTTGAAAGCTGCAATGATGCTATCGCTGGTATTCATCAGCGCTGGAAGCAGGGGAGCAGAGGCCCAGGCTGCTCCGAAAATTACGCCAGGTCGTCCTCGCGTGGAGCGAGTTCTGTTACTTAGTCTGGATGGTTTGCATGCCCTCGATTTGGCTAATTATGTGAAGGCCAGGCCGAGCTCCGCTCTCGCACAACTCAGTCAGCATGGTCTTACGTACACGAATGCACGTTCGTCCTTGCCCTCAAACTCGTGGCCAGGATTACTTGCAATGGTGACAGGCGGCTCCCCCCTCTCCACCGGAGTGATGTTTGAAAACAGCTATGATCGCAGCTTGTCTCCGCCTGGATCCAAGTGCGCTACGATTGGCACTGCAGTCGTGTACGACAGCTCCATCGACAATAATCCCAATGCGCTCGATGCTGGCGGAATCAATCCCCAGACACTACCGTTGAATCCAGCAAGGGGTTGCACTCCCGTGTATCCGCACGACTACGTTCGGGTCAACAACATCTTCGAGGTCATTAAACAAGCTGGGGGGCGCACTGCCTGGTCAGACAAACATCCTGCATACGAGTTCTTGAATGGTCCTTCTGGAAAAGGTGTAGACGATCTCTTTACTCCCGAGATTCGCTCAACAACGAAGGCTCGAAGCATCCCCAAGGTGGAATCCTACGACGACATCAAGGTTGAAGCTATCCTCAATGAGATTGATGGGAAAGACCACACCGGAGTCCGATCGGTCGGAGTACCTGAAATTTTCGGCATGAATTTCCAATCCATCAGCATGGCTCAAAAAATGAAAGGCCATGGATACATTGATGGTGAAGGGACCCCGAGCGCCGGCTTATTGGATGCCCTCGATCACACAGATCGCTCAATCGGGAAAATCCTGGAAGAGTTGCAGAAGAGACGCCTGTTTGATTCGACTCTTATAATCGTCACCCCTAAGCACGGCGATGTTCCAATCGATCCGCTTAAATTCCGTGCTGCCGACCTGGACTTAATCCCAAAAATTGTAAACAGCATCGAACCCGGTCTGCTCCTCAATGCGGAGCAGGATGGAAGCATCGCGATGTTGTGGCTAAAGGACCAAAAACGCACCCTCGACGTGGTAAACGCACTGCGCAGCAAGCAAACCGAAGCTGGGATCCAGCAGATTTTTTCGGGAGAGTCCTTGAAATTGTTGTTCGCCGATCCAGCTAAAGATCCGCGAATGCCGGACATTGTGATTCAGCCGAACTTGGGTGTGATTTATGTTGAAGCAAAGAGCGGATTTATTGAAGAACATGGAGGGTTTACCGATGACGACACCCATGTTGCTTTACTGCTCTCTCTGCCGGGATTCTCGCAACGAGAGATCAAGTCACCTGTCCGCACGGCGCAAATCGCGCCCACTATTCTTCAGGAGCTAGGATTGAATCCCAGATCGTTGGAAGCAGTCGTCAAAGAGATGACACCCACGCTGCCTGGTCTCGAGTCCTCTTCGAGCACTAGCGAGAATCAAGACGTGAATTCTCACCCCTGAGAAAACCGATCAGAGGCGGCTATTTCGCGTATTGAGCAAGGACCCCTTGGCGAGTGAGGACGCCCTCGAAAGCAATCCAGTTGTTTGAGTAATGGGCTTAGCCGACAACAGCCCTTCTCACCCAGTTCTGAGCCAAGGGGAGCGATGCCGGCCGAGGGTCAGGGGCGAATTGGTAGGCGTTCTACAGTAAACTTTCTTGCAATGGCGGCGGAGGACCAACTCGGCTTCAGCTTCAAGCCACTAGACCGGCGCATCTGGACGGTGCGCGATCTGATTGCCGCGGTGCGCACGCAGCTCGAACAGGAATACACCGATGCCTGGGTGGAAGGAGAGATTTCAAATTTTCGGGCGGCGGAGTCGGGGCATCTTTACTTCACGCTGAAAGACCAAGGGGCGCAGATTCGTACGGTGATGTTTCGCTCGTCAGCAAGGTTGTTGCGGTTTCGTCCGGAAAACGGAATGCAGGTGGTGGTTCGGGGACGGGTGACGATATATGAAGATCGCGGCGAGCTGCAAATATCGGCTGAGTACATAGAACCCAAAGGCGCGGGCGCATTACAGGTCGCATTCGAGCAGCTCAAAGCGAGGCTGGGAGCAGAAGGGCTTTTCGATGTGACGCGGAAGAAGGCTATTCCGGCGCTGCCGCGAAGGATCGGGATTGTGTCTTCCGCGCAGGCAGCGGCGTTGCGGGATATCCTCAACATCCTGCGGCGGCGTCACAGGACAGCGAGCATCCTGATATATCCCGCACAAGTGCAGGGTGAAAATGCGCCTATCGAAGTGAGCGCGGGCATTCGCTACTTCAATAAGGCGCGGAATGTGGATGTAATTATTGTGGCACGGGGTGGTGGTTCTGCGGAAGATCTGGCGGCGTTCAATCACGAAGGCCTGGCACGAACTGTGGCCAGTTCGGCGATTCCAATTATTTCCGCGGTAGGACATGAGACGGATTTTACGATTATTGATTTCGTCACGGACTTGCGCGCGCCTACGCCGTCGGCGGCTGCGGAGTTGGTGATTCGCTCGCGGCAGGAGGTGGAAGAGCAGGCGGAAGGACTGCATCGGCGTCTGGTTTTGGGAATTCGCTATCGTGTGGCGGTGGCGCAGCGCGCGCTGGTGGAATTGGCGCAACACGGCGCCTTCGGGCGCATGATGGACGGCATCAACCAGCGACAGCAGCGCCTGGATGATTTGCTCTACCGATTGGAGAGGGCGGAGCGGCAGATGTTCGAGCAGCATCGGCGGCGCTGGGAGCGGGCTGCGGCTGCCGTCCGGCATTATGATGTGCGCCGCATGTTGGCGGGGATCCGTCAGCAATTAGAGTCCCGCGTGGCGGCGATTGCCGGGGCCACTCACAACGTGCTTCTGCAGCGGCGCGGGCGGCTGGAACAACTTTCAGGAAGGCTTGATGCGCTCTCGCCGATGGCAATTCTGGAGCGTGGTTATGCGCTGGTTTTTGATGCGTCGGGGAAACTGGTGAAAGACGCAGCTCAGGTGCAGGTGGGCGAGGAGATATCCGCAAGACTGGCTCGCGGGGAAATCGGGGCGGTGGTGAAGAAGCGGTCGTGAGTTGATTTGGCACGCAGATTTGTCGCATCACCCAGGATTGAATTGTTTGGGAGGAATTTTTTGGAGAAGACAGTGGCGAGCACGATTGACCGCGATAGCGTTGACGCCACTTACGCGACGATTAAACCTTATGTACGGGTGACGCCTGTGGTGGAGGTGAACGGCAGGGATTTCGGCTTGTCCGATTTCACGTTGGTGTTGAAGATGGAGCAACTGCAACACTCGGGATCATTCAAGGTGCGCGGCGCGTTCGCGAACTTACTTAGCAGCAAGTTGCCTGCGGCGGGAGTGGTGGCGGCATCGGGTGGCAACCATGGCGCGGCGGTGGCGTATGCCGCGATGCGACTGGGAGTGCGGGCGAAGATTTTTGTGCCGACGGTATCGTCGCCGTCGAAGATTCAGAGAATTCGTGAATATGGAGCGGAACTGGAGGTTGTTGGCGAACGTTATGCCGATGCGCTCGCCGCCAGCGAAGCATGGCTTACGAAATCGGGCGCGTTGGCAGTGCATGCTTTCGATCAAGTTCAAACTGTGCTGGGACAGGGGACTACCGGCAAAGAACTTTCGGCACAGGCGCCCGGCCTGGACACCGTGCTGGTGCCAGTCGGGGGAGGCGGACTGATCGGGGGAATTGCGAGCTGGTATGGAGGAACCGCAAGAGTTATGGGAGTTGAACCACAAGCTGCGCCGACGCTGGCGGAAGCGCTGAAGGCGGGGCGTCCAGTTGATGCCGAGACGGGAAGTATTGCGGCGGACTCGCTGGCGCCGCGTCGAGTGGGGGAGTTGATGTTTCCGATCGCGCAAGCTTATGTGGAGAAAGTCGTGCTGGTTAGCGATGATGACATCCGGCAGGCACAGGCGGCGCTGTGGGAAGTGCTGCGACTGGTCGCGGAACCGGGCGGAGCCGCGGCGTTGGCGGGGCTGCTCGGCGGCGGGTACAGGCCGCGCGATGGGGAACGGGTTGGAGTGATTATCAGTGGTGGCAACACGACTGCGGTAGATTTTGGGGAGCGGGTTCAGGCGAAGTAAATCCTGAGGTAATTCTGGGTATAAGCAGGTTCGCCGACATTGTCCTACGACGGTTGGGGGCTCGCGCAAGATGACAATTTGTGGCTTTCGGTAACCTCGGCGTGCAGGGATACTGGATTACAATTAGGCTGCGCGAGCAGGTTCGATTTTCTGCCGGAGAGGCTTTGAGTGATGCGGTTTTTAGGGCCGTGGCCACATCTGTCGGGCGTTTCGGCGATCGACATCATATTGGTTGCGGTCATCATTTATGAGTTTCTGATGCTGATCCGCGGTACGCGCGCGGCGCCCATGCTGGTGGGCGTGGCGGTGCTGGCGCTGGCGTTTTATTTTGCGCGGGTGGGCGAGCTCACTACCCTCAACTGGCTCATCAGTACTCTGCTTCCCTACGTGGTGTTTACCCTGATTGTGGTTTTTCAATCTGAAATCCGCCATGCGCTGGCAAGGTTGGGCAGCCGTCTAACGTTTAGCCGGACCTCCAGCTCCGAAGCTGACGCTTACGACGACATTGTGCTGGCAGCGAATCTTTTTTCGCAGAATCAGACTGGCGCGCTGATCGTGATCGAACGGGAAATTGGGCTGCGGACCTATATTGAAAGCGGGGTTCCATTGGACGCGCGCCTCTCCTATGATTTGCTGGCTACGATTTTCCGTCCCAGCGCGCCTCTGCATGATGGCGCAGTGATTGTGCAGGAGGAACGTATTGCGGCCGCAGCCTGCTTCCTTCCGCTCTCCATGAACCCTGTGCTTTCCACGCAGATGGGAACGCGGCACCGGGCCGGCATCGGCATCACGGAGGAAACTGACGCGATCGCGATGATAGTGTCGGAGGAAACAGGTGCGATCAGTTTGGCAGTGGCGGGAAAAATTGAGCGCGACATGACCGTCGAGCAACTACGTGAGCGACTCAGCGGACTGCTGAAACGCTACGTGGCGCGATCCACTTTGCCGACCGCGATTGCGAACGGCAGCGAACAATTTCCGGATGTCGAAAGCCCTCCGCGCGCTTCAGTGTCTCGCAATATTGATTCAGGACTGCATTCACGGAGTGGATCGCTGGACACCGATCTTTAGAGATGGATTGTTAAATGGCCGACTTCTTTCGCCGCTACGTGCTCCACAATCTTGGCCTCAAGCTGCTTTCGCTTGTCCTCGCGGTGGGGTTGTGGGTGGCGGTTGCCCGGGATCCTATTGCTGAGGTTGCGGTATCTGTGCCGATTGAATTTCATCGTATTCCTGACAATCTTGAAATCTCATCGGAAAGCGTTCCGCAAGCGCAGATTCGGGTGCGCGGCCCGGAGCGACTGGTGCGGGGACTGCGTCCCGCGGACATACATGTAGAAATCGATCTGGCGGGCACAAAACCGGGTGAGCGCACTTTCGATCTTACGGCCCAGCAGGTGCGTGAACCGCGCGATTTGGAAGTGGTGCAGATCGTTCCCAGCCAGTTTCACATCGCCTTCGATACGCGGGTCACTCGTGAGGTGGAAGTGCGTCCGCGGGTGATTGGAAATTTTGCTCCAGGATTGCGCATTGCCAGTGCAGTAGCTGATCCTCGCATGATCGCGATCACCGGACCACGACGGCGGGTGGAAGCCGTAGACAGCGCGATTACTGATCCGGTGGATGCCACTGGCACGGTGGAGCGGGCTTCATTCACCACCCATGCTTATGTTTCTGACCCACTGGTACAACTGGTGCGTCCGGCGCCGGTGCGCGTGACCGTGATTATGGAAAAGATACGCAGTTCATCCGGCGGGTTTTAGATCGTGACAGCATGAGCCAGACACGACAACTGTTCGGGACTGACGGCATTCGCGGGGTGGCGGGAGAGTTTCCGCTGACACGCGCAAGTACGCTCATGATCGGACGCGCTTTGGGACACGACCTGGTTCGCATGAACCCGCGAGCGAGAGTGGTAATTGGCCAGGACACGCGCGATTCAAGCCAGTGGATCGCCGACCAGGTTGCTACAGGTTTAGCTTCGACTGGAGTCGAGGTTGCGAGCGCGGGGGTGATCACGACGCCGGGAATAGCGTATCTGGCACGGTCGCGCAGATTCGATGCCGGGGTGGTTATTTCTGCGTCGCACAATCCGTGGACGGACAACGGGATCAAGGTGTTTTCCGGCGACGGCTATAAACTGCCGGACTCACACGAACTGGCTATTGAGAAGGAAATCTTCGCGCTTTTGTCATCGCCAGAGGGCTTGCCTGCAAAATCGGCGGCAGCGGGAGGAGGTTCGGCGCCGAGCTTACCGGGCGACGCGGCACTTCGCCGCGCCTACGTGGAATGGCTGGCAAGTAACGTGGCGACTGATTTAAGCAAGCTTCGCGTGCTGGTAGATTGTGCGCACGGCGCCGCGACGGTCGAGGCCCCTGAATTGTTCCGCGCCTGCGGGATTCAGGCGACATTTCTAAACGCCGCGCCCGATGGCAAGAACATTAATGAAGGCTGTGGAGCGCTGCATCCCGGCACTGTGGCCGCGGCGGTGGCGAGATCCGAGTTTGATCTGGGCGTGACTTTTGATGGCGATGCCGATCGCGTTCTTTTTAGTGATGCTAACGGTAATGTGATCAACGGCGATGCTGTCCTTTTGCTCGCCGGACGGGATATGCAGGCACACGGAAGGCTGGCTAAATCCCTGGTGGTAGCTACAACGATGTCGAACATGGGTTTGGAAATCGCGCTGAAACATTCCGGAATAGTCATGCTGCGGGCGAACGTTGGCGACAAGTACGTGCTCGAGGAAATGCGCAAGTCGGGTGCGACTTTGGGGGGAGAACAGTCGGGACACGTAATTTTTCGAGATGGCGAGGCGACTACCGGTGACGGGCTGCTAACTGCGGTACGGGTTATGGAAATCATGGCCCGCAGCGGACGGTCACTGGCCGATCTGGTGAGTGATCTGAAAGTCTTGCCTCAGACAATCCAGAATATCCGAGTGCGCGAGAAGGTTCCCTTCGCCGAGGTTCCCGAGGTACAGCGCGCCATCGAAGCCGCCCAGCGCGAGTTGAATGGGAATGGGCGCGTGGTGGTGCGCTATTCCGGAACCGAGGCGCTGGCGCGGGTTATGGTGGAGGCGGACACGGAAGAGAAGATGCGCCGGATTGCGAACGGGATCGCCGACGGCATCACGCGGGCTTTAGGCGCGTAATCACCAGTGTCCCTGAGCGCAATTGGCGACCAGTGATGGATACACTCCGCGAGCTCGCCGAATTATGGAATTTGGGCTTGCTGGTGGCGGTGTTCGGGATTCTAGGCTGGTTCGTCTACTCGGTGTTCTTGCGAAAATTCATTCGCGCCCGGAGAATTGCGAATCTGAGATTTAAGCGGATGGCTCGCGAACGGACAGAGGAGCGATTGAATCACTAAACCATTGAGTCATTGAATCATTTGCCATTGAACTCCAGGTCCCGCCAGTTTGGTCCGACGCCAATTTCAACCAAGAGCGGCACAAGTAAGGGATGAACATTCTCCATTTGATCCCGAACGAGGGCGCGCATGGTTTCAATCTCTGACTCGGGAACTTCGAACACCAGTTCGTCGTGAACTTGCAGCGTCATTCGCGATTTCAGTTTTTGTTGACGTAATGCAGCATCAATGCGAATCATTGCCAGCTTGATCAGGTCGGCTGCGGTTCCCTGGAGCGGAGTGTTCACCGCGGTACGCTCGGCGAAACCGCGAAGATTGGCGTTCTTCCCATTGATGTCTGGAATCGGACGGATGCGGCCGAACAGGGTTTTTACTTTCTGGTCGCGACGAGCTTGGTCGAGTATCTGGTCGATGAAAGTTCGAACTCCCTTGTATTTTTCAAAGTAGGCGTTGATGAATTGTTTGGCTTCACTGGTGTCAATGCCGAGATTTTGTGACAGCCCGAAGGGCGAGAGACCATACACGATACCGAAGTTGACGACTTTCGCCTGGCGACGGTGGTCGGCGGTGACCATGAGCGGCGGCACCCCACACACCTGGGATGCGGTCAGAGTATGGATGTCATCGCCACGGCGATAGGCTTCGACTAGCAGCGGATCCTTGGAGAAGTGCGCCAGCAGCCGCAATTCGATTTGCGAGTAATCCGCAGCTAGCAGCACGTGTCCTGGCTCAGCGATGAAGGCGGCGCGAATTTCCCGTCCCAGCTCGGTTCGAATCGGAATGTTCTGCAAGTTCGGATTGGTGGAGGACAGCCTTCCGGTTGCGGTGCCGGTTTGTCCGAAGGTGGTGTGCAGGCGGCCGCTGACGGGGTTCAGTAGAGCGGGCAGGGCGTCAACGTAAGTGGATTTCAGCTTGGAAAGTTGCCGATACTCGAGCACCCGCCGCGGGGCTTCGTGTTCTGCCGCCAGCGATTCGAGCACGTCCACGGCGGTGGAAATCGTTTTCCCTTTGCCGTACTTCACAGGCTTGGGGAGATTCAGTTTATTGAAGAGCACGTCACCCAGTTGTTTTGGCGAGCTGATGTTGAACTCGCTACCAGTGAGCTCGTAGATTTCCCTGGCCTTCGATTCGATCTCCCGCTCCAGGCGCGATGACATTTCCGCCAAAACCTTGCGATTGATTTTGACTCCGGCTTGCTCCATGCGTGCAAGCACGGGAACCAGGGGAAGATCTATTTCGTCATAAACTTTCGACAATCCAGCTTCTTCCACTTCGCGGCGCAGCGCGGTGGCCAGGCGGGCGGTGACATCAGCCGATTCCGCCAGGGCGCCACTCAACTTCAAATTAAATCTTCGGAGCGCGACCTCGGCCAACTTGTGGGAGGAATAGGTCGGATCGAGAAGATAGGAATAGAGCATCGAGTCCTGAGTAACGCCTCGAAGCGTGATTCCAGCGGGATCGAGGACGTGCACTGCCGCTTTGTAATCGTGAACGGCCTTTGATAGCGAGGGGTTTTCAAGCGCCGATTTCAAGCTTGCGGTGGCATCGGCCGACTCGAACGGAACGGTTACGGCAGTGCCGGACTTGGAAGATATCGCGATGGAGTGGGTGGCTTTCGGAGGTTTGTTTGATGAAAGTGGCGGAGCCAAAGGCAGCATGCCATCTGGCGAGTCTTCTTCTTTGGTTTTCTCTTCCTCTTCCTCTTCGCTGGGAGCAGCGGGTGTCTCGACCGCGACCGCCAGCACGCCGCTTTTCGGGATGGCTTTTAGGACGGTGTCGACATCGGCTGCTGACTTCGCTTCGGTATAAAGACCGTCGCTGACTTCAATGGTCGGCAACAGCTCTTTCAGCAGGGAGGTAAATTCCAATTCGGTGAAGAGCTGGCGGAGGCCTTCGATGTCCGGTTGGCCCATCTTCATGGCATCTGCGTCCAGCTCTATGGGCACGTTGATATCGATTGTTGCCAACTGCTTGCTCACCAGGACGGCGTCGCGATTGTTGAGCAGCGACTCACGGTAGGTTTTCTTTTCAACTTCCGACGCTCGCTCCAGCGCCTGTTCCACGCTTCCGAAACGCTTGATCAATTCGACTGATCCCTTATCGCCGATGCCGGGCGCTCCAGGAATGTTGTCGATGCTGTCGCCGCGCAGAGCCATTACGTCCACGACCCGTTCGGGCGGCACTCCCAGGATTTCTTCCACCTTTGCGGCGTCGCAGATCAGATTGTCCTTGGGTGGATTCAGCACGCAGACCTTGTCATTCACGAGTTGCAGCATGTCCTTGTCGCTAGAGACGACATAGACGGAATAGGACTCGGCGGCTGCCTTTCGCGCCAGCGTGCCGATCACATCGTCGGCTTCGTAGCCTTCGGATTGCAGGATTGGAATGCGATAAGCCTCGAGCGCGCGCCGGATGTATGGAACCTGCTGCGCCAAATCCTCCGGCATCTGTTTGCGATTGGCTTTGTAGCCACCGTATTTGATCTCCTGAAAAGTTTGCGTCTTGATGTCGAATTTGCGTACTGAGGTAATCGCTTCGGCCTGCTGATCGCGAAAAGTCGGGGCGGCAACGTCGAAGACGGCGGCCAGATACTCGGGGGAAAAGTCGTCGCGCAGTTTGCGCAACATGTTGACGAAGACATAGGTGGCGGCTGTCGGAATGCCGGTCCGGGTGGACATGGGCCGCTGGCGCGCCATAGCGTGATAGGCACGGAAGATGAACGACATCGTGTCGATGAGGAAAATGCGGGCGTTGCTGTTTTGTTGCTTCAGGACAGGAGAAGGGCCGGACACGACTGCGATCGCGGCATTTTCAGCGGGCTTGGTTTGTTTTCTGGGGGGCAATGAATAATTTTAGCAGGAAGGGCGCGGAGGAAGGACAGTTGCTAGGCTCAGTATTCACCCTAAGCTTTCGCCGGTTTGCCGTACTCTGTGGTGTAGTGCAGCTTGATCTCTCCACAGGTGCCCTGCTCGGGGGAGTACACGACGCAGGTGTCGAAGGGGCGAGAATAGACATGCAGGCTCACTGCACGTTGCTTGAAGTCACGGGGATTATAGACGCGATGCACGGGATCGGCGGGGTCAACCGCACAAGGATGAGCCGGGTTCATCTCGACGGTATCGGATGGTTGCAACTGGCATTTGCCTTCAATCAGCTTCTGGAAAACAAGGTGATAGTTGTCCACTAACAGCCGGCCGATGGGCACCGCCATCCAGCAGTTCTGGTCACGATGATTGTGAACCGAGCTGGCCTGGCCGACCTCCCAACAGATGGCGACCAATTCGTAAAGCGGAGTCTTATCGATAAGATTTCGCGTGTAGTGCTGCCGGTCCCAGGTGAGATAGCGGACGAGGGTGTCCGGGGCGACGGGAGTGCTGGTTAGAAAACTAAGGAGCTCCGGTGTTTGCCTAAAAGCCGGCTCGGAGAATTTACGCAGGCCAGCGACAAAATCCTGAATGGAAACCGGTTTGGAGATTGCCTCGGTGCTCATCTGTCACCCCGTCAGGTGAAAAGTATATCGCTTTGACGGAGGATATTTCCAAGCGTAGCGCGATTGAATACGCCGTAGCGGGCGGGCCTGCGGGTTATTCCAAGAACATGCAGTCGCCGTAGGAATAGAAGCGGTATTTTTCTTCGACGGCGTGCCGGTAAGCCTGGAGCAGGTGTTCGCGTCCCGCAAACGCGGAGACCAGCATGAGCAAAGTCGATTGCGGCAGGTGAAAGTTGGTCAATAGCGCGCCTACCGCCCGAAATTTATATCCGGGATAGATGAAGATATCGGCTTCGCCACCGCTCGCACTCAGGGGGTTACCGCCGGATCGGCCGGCCAGGAATTCCAAGGTGCGCACGACGGTCGTCCCAATGGCGACGATACGGCGGCGAGCATTGATGGCAGCGTTAATTTTCGCGGCTGCAGCGGCAGAAATTGAGTACAGTTCGCGGTGCAGTTTGTGTTGCTCCAGGTGTGCGACGCGCACCGGCTGAAACGTGCCCAAGCCAACATGAAGCGTAATTTCGGCAGTCTCTATGCCACGCTTCGCGATTCTCGCGAGGATTTGCGGAGTGAAGTGGAGCCCGGCGGTGGGGGCTGCGACTGATCCACGTTCGTGCGCATAAACTGTCTGGTAGCGCGAACGATCTTCCAGGCGGTCGTCTCGCGAGATGTAGGGGGGCAGCGGCACGTGCCCTATCCGGTCCACTAGCTCGAAAAAGTCTGGCACGAGAGCGAACCGGATGCGCCGTTCGCCGAAGCCGCCCCGCGCTA
>Ga0066703_10000529_pt1 | contig 12146 bp, 10 predicted proteins | sample GraSoiAngelo_152_FD_66505 | JGI IMG/M metagenome (GOLD analysis project Ga0066703, IMG submission 66505) | Grasslands soil microbial communities from the Angelo Coastal Reserve, California, USA - 14_1009_12_30cm | ecosystem: Environmental > Terrestrial > Soil > Grasslands | place: USA...
GCGCAGCTCCACACCCAAGCACGTCCTACCGCTGGGCGAACGCGGCCGCCCGCTGCTGCGCTCGACCTACGACCGCGCGAAGGCCGTGGCCGATGAGGTCTTTGTGCTCACCGAGACGAGACAGAGGGACATCATCGCCGCCGTCCTGCCGGAGGTTGACTCCGAGCACCTCATCCTGGAGCCATCGGCTCGGGGAACCACCAACGCTTATGGCCTCGCAACGCTGACGCTAAGCGAGCGCGCTCCGGGCGCGGTCATGCTCGCCCTTCCCGCGGACCACGTGGTGCGCGGGAGCGCTGAGGTGTCCAGGGCAGTCCGCGTGGCAGTGAACGCGGCTCGGACTACAGACAACCTCGTGACCGTCGGGCTCAAGCCCAAGTTTCCCTCCACCGGGCTTGGCTACATACACGCGCCGGGACGGGCCTCGGGGGGGACGCTGCGCGTACGCCGCTTTGTGGAAAAGCCCAACGCCGCCAGCGCGCGGCGGTTCGTGCGCCAAGGCGGCTACTACTGGAACCTGGCGTGGTTTTCGTGGAGGCTGGAGACGTTCCTCGAAGAGCTCGGACGTTACGCGCCCCGACATCTCGCGGGATTGCGGAAGGTCGTGGCCGCGCGCCGCGCCGGTGATGAGGCGACGGCCGCGCAGGCCTACCGGCGATTGCCGGTCGAGGTCGTGGACCGCAGCGTGATGGAGAAGACCGACCGTCTGCGACTCGTACCGGCGACTTTCGACTGGGCCGACATCGGCAACTGGGCCGAGCTCGGCGACCGCGTGCACGCGGACGCTCGGGGCAACTCAGTCGATGGTGAAGCGATCCTGGTGGACACGACGGGGACACTGGTCTTTGGCGATCGGCGACTTGTCGCGGGGATCGGTCTCGAGGACATGATCATCGTGGACACCGAAGACGCGTTGCTAGTGGTTCCGCGGTCGCGTGCGCAGGACGTGCGCAAGGTGGTGGACGCGCTCAAGCGGGCCCGCAAGACCCGTTACCTTTAGGCCAATGCCCACCCCGATCAAGTTCGGCACGGACGGCTGGCGTGGCATCATCGCCGACGATTTCACGTTCGGCAACGTACGCCGTGTCGCGCAGGCCACCGCCGAGTACATGAAGTCGCGCTCGAACGACCCGCTGGCGATCGTCGGCTACGACTGCAGGTTTGCATCCGAGGACTTCGCGGCCGCGGTGTCGGACGTCTTCGCGAGCAACGGCATCAAGACGCTCGTCTTCGACCGGCCGTCGCCTACACAGGTCGCGTCGTGGACGGTGATCGACCGCAAGGCGACAGGGGCGGCGGTGATCACCGCGAGCCACAACCCGTATCTGTTCAACGGCTACAAGTACAAGACCGAAACCGGTAGCGCGGTGCCCTCGGAGGTGATCGCCGAGCTGGAGCGCAACATCGCCGGCCTCGATGATGTGCCGGCTCCCGAGCACAGCGTGGCGCACGGCCTCGTGTCGTCTTACGACCCTCGGCAGCCGTACTACGCGCAGATTGCCCGGATGGTCGATGTGGACGCGATCAAGGCCGCAGGTCTGCGCATCGTCCACGAGTGCATGTATGGGTCAGGCTATGGCTACATCTCCGAGCTGATCGGCGGCGGTCGAACAACGGTGACGGAGCTGCACAACCAGCGCAACCCACTGTTCGGCGGCATCAACCCAGAGCCGATCCCGCCCAACATCGACTCGACCATCTCGTTCATGAAGGTCGGCGGCCAGGATCTGTGCGTCTGCACGGACGGTGACGCGGACCGTGTGGGCATCATCGACGAGACCGGTCGGTTCATCAATCAGCTGCAGGTCTTCGCCTTGCTGATGCTCTACCTCTTCGAAGCGCGAGGTCTGCGCGGCCCGGTGGTCAAGACCGTGAACATGACGGCGATGGTGGACAAGCTCGGCGCTGAGTTCGGGGAGCGGGTGTACGAGGTGCCCGTCGGCTTCAAGAACATCGCGCCGAAGATGATGGAGACGAACGCCCTGCTCGGCGGTGAGGAGTCCGGCGGGTACGCGGTGCGCGGCCACATCCCGGAGCGCGACGGCGTCCTGGTGGGGTTGCTTTTTGCCGACATGATGGTGAAATCGGGGATGACGATCTCCCAGATCCTCGCCGCCCTCGAGCAGCGCGTCGGGCCGCACGCGTATGCGCGGCACGACATCCACCTCCAGCGCGAGTCGTACGACGCCGACCGCAAGCGAATCCTCGACACGTTGGAGAAGAACGAGCCGCAGGAGGTCGCGGGCGTGGCGGTGCAGCGAGTCCGCTCGGACGACGGGTTCAAGTTTTACCTGGCCGACGGGAGCTGGGTGCTGCTGCGGGCCAGCGGTACCGAACCGCTGATCCGGATCTACTCAGAAGCCGCGGACAGCGAGGGAGTGGAGGCTCGACTGAGCGCGCTCGAAGACATCGTTGGGATTGGGCATGCATCAGCCCCTGCGGCGCTTCGCTCCACCTCCCCATGAATGGGGAGGACAAACCTGAGTTCGGGCGCGTTGAGAGCAACAAGGTCGAGAAACCCTGGGGCTACGAGCTCCGCTGGGCGATCACCGACCGCTACGCCGGCAAGATCCTCCACATCAAGCAAGGAGAGGCGCTTTCGCTCCAGTACCACGAGCGCAAGGACGAGTACCAGTACGTGATCAAGGGCAGCGTCGACATGGAGATCGGCGGGCCCGACGGCTCTCTTGCCACGCGACGCATGAAGGTGGGGGACACGCTGCACATCACGCCGGGAACGCGGCACCGCCTCACGGCGGTCGAAGACACGGACATCTTCGAGGTGTCCACACCGGAGATTGACGACGTTGTGCGACTCGAAGATCGATATGGCCGCGTGCCCCATCCCCCGGCACGGCCGGGTACTTCCCCATAAATGGGGAAGAAGACAGGTACGGTCGCGTTTAGAATTCCCGAGCCACTATGAAGCTGCCTCCAGTCCTGGCGGAGAAGGTCGTGCCCGCGGCTTCAGCGGCACGCGCCGAACGAGATCGAAGCTTCCTGATCTTCGCCGCCGTCATCCTCATGGCGATCGCGCTTGGATTCAAGTCGGAGCTCCTGGGGCCAGGCCAGGTCTGGGCGCTTGCGCTCGGCCTGGTGGTCCTCGCGGCGCCGGCGCTTCTCGGCTACCTGCGGGGAACCGAAGAGTTGCCGCGCATCGAGCACTACATCCCGGTCGCGCTCGGCGCAATCACGCTGGCGGGCCTTTCGCTCCTGGTGCCCGAGCTTTGGAAGTACCTCGCCCTGACCGTGGTCTTCGGTACGGGTTTCATCATCGCGGCGCGCCTTGATTACCTGAGGCTGCGCGAGGCGGAGAAGCGCGGCCACCTGATCCTCCAGGAAGCGATCCTGATCCTTGTCCTGTCGGGCGCTTACCTGGTGGTGGTCACCCTTCCGTTCAATCCGATCCTCAGGCTGTTGTGGATCTTCACCATCACGTTCTTCGCGTCGTATCGCAGCTTCCGCATCAACGGCGTGGCGCTCGCACCGCGACGGGCGTTCATCTTCGCGATCTTCGTTGGGCAGGTCGTCACTTTTCTTGCCTGGGCGATCACGGCATTGTTCCTCTATCTCTACGTGGCCGAAGGTTGGTTCGCGGCGATGCTGCTCATCGCCTGGTACATCAACCGGGGCCTGGTCCGGCACACGGTCGAGGACAGCTTCACCAGAAACGTCGTGCTCGAGTACGGCGCCTTCGCGATTGTCCTGGTCTACATGTTTGTGGTGAGCTACCAGCCGAATCGTTAGCCCAACTACATCCCGAGGTAGGCCTTCTGCACTCCCTCAGACGCGAGCAGCTCCTTGCCCGATCCCTCCTGCACGACAACGCCCGTCTCCAGCACGTAACCGCGGTTCGAGACCTCCAGCGCCTTGTTCGCGTTTTGCTCCACGAGTAGGACGGTCGTTCCCTGCGCGTTGATCTCGCGCACGATGCTGAAGATGGTCTCGATCAGGATCGGCGCCAGGCCCAGCGACGGCTCGTCCAGCATCATCAGCTTCGGCCGCGCCATCAGCGCCCGGCCCATCGCAAGCATCTGCTGCTCGCCGCCGGACAGCGTGCCCGCGATCTGCGTCCGGCGTTCCTTCAGCCGCGGGAAGAGCGTGAAGACGCGTTCGAGGTCAGAGGCAATGCCCGGCTTGTCATTGCGCGTGTAGGCGCCCATGAACAGGTTGTCGACCACAGTCATGCGCGGGAAGAGCCGCCGGCCCTCGGGCGATTGGCAGATTCCCAGCTCGACGATGTTCGACGGTCCGGTCCGGGTTATGTCACGGCCGTCGAAACGGATGGAGCCCGATTGAGGATGCATGAGGCCCGAGATGGTGCGCAGGGTCGTCGTCTTGCCCGCGCCGTTCGAGCCGATGAGGGCAACAACCTCGCCTTTCTCGACCCTGATCGACATCCCGCGAAGCGCCTGGATTCGTCCGTAGAACGCATTGACCGATTCGAGCTCGAGTAGCGCCATCAGCGGGCTCGCGGAGGGCCCATCGGCAGATCTTCGGCGCCCATACGGGCCATCTGCGTCGTTGCCGTCTCCGCTCCTCGCTTACGCATTCCGATGCGCGCGCTCCGGTGCTCGGCGGCGCCTAGCATCTGGCCCGTCTGTGCACCGAATCTCAAGCCGCTGTCCCTCCGCAATCCCGCTAGGCCGACTTGCCCAGGTAGGCTTCGATGACCTTGGAGTCCTTGCGGACCTCATCCGGCGACCCCTCGGCGATCTTCTCGCCGTGGTCGAGCACCACGATGCGCTCGGAGATGCCCATGACCACCTTCATGTCGTGCTCGATCAGGAAGACCGTGATCCCTCGCGTCAGGATCTTCTTGACCAGCTGCATCAGCTCGACCTTCTCCTGAGGCGTGAAGCCGGCCGCGGGCTCGTCCAGCAGGAGGAGCTTGGGGTCGGTCGCCAGGGCCCGGGCGATCTCCAGCCGGCGCTGCTGACCGTAGGGAAGGTTGCGCGCGTACTGGTTTGCATGCTTGGCGATGCCGACGAAGCGAAGCAGGTCCATCGCCTCCTCCGTGGTCTTCTCTTCCTCGCGCCGCTCCCGTGGCAGCTTGAATAACGAGTCCCAAAGCGTGGCGTGCATGCGCACATGGCGCCCGACGCGCACGTTGTCGAGGCACGTCATGAAGTCGAAGAGTCGGATGTTCTGGAATGTTCGCGCGATGCCCAACCGCGCCACCTGGTGAGGCTTCGAGCCGGTGATGTCGCGACCGTCGAAAACTACACGACCTGCTGTCGGCTGGAAGAGTCCCGTAACGTTGTTGAACAACGTGGTCTTGCCGGCCCCGTTGGGGCCGATCAGGGCGAAGACCTCGCCGCGCTTGATGTGCAGGCTCACGTTGTCGACCGCGACCAGCCCGCCAAAGCGCTTGGTGAGGTTCGTGAGCTCGAGGATGTTCTCGGTGGTGCTCAGACTCGCACCCCCTCCTCGACCGCAGATCCTTCTTCCTGCACGGCTGCGTGCTTGAGCTCCTGCTCGCGGACACGGCTCGGGAACAGGCCCTGCGGGCGCAGGAGCATGATCAGGACGAGGATCAGCCCGAAGATCAGAAACTGCATTCGCTGCACCTCGGCGTACAGGCCTGGCCAGTCCCCATTCTGTGCGTTGAGCGAGCCCAGGCCAACGGTATTGGCCAGAGACTCGGCGTTGGACGCCAGCGAAGGCAGCAACGTGTTGAGGACGAAATAGATGACGAGGGCGCCGATGATGACTCCCGTGATGTTGCCCATCCCGCCCAGCACGACCATCACAAGCACCGTGATGGACACCACGAACAGAAAGTCGTCAGGGCTCACGAGACCGAAGCTCGCCCCGTAGTAGGCGCCGGCGAAGCCGCTGAACGAAGCTCCAATCGCGAACGCAAGGAGCTTGGTCGTGACGGTGTTGATGCCCATCGCGGCGGCGGCGACCTCGTCTTCGCGAATCGCCATCCACGCCCGGCCCAACCGTGAGCGGTAGAGGTTGGTGACCAGGATCACGGCGCCGAAGATGAGGATGACGATCAGCACGTAATAAGCGATCGGATCGAAGCCGAAGCTGAAGCAGGGTATGAATTGCGTCTGGGCAATCGGGTTGCGGCAAACCGAGTCATGGATCACCGAGATACTGTTCGCGCCGGCCCACGGCCCGGTGATCCAGGCCGGGAACCACGGTTTGTCGATGCCACCGATCCCGTTGATGCCGCTGGTCCAATCCGGCAGGTTGTAGACAAGATTGGGCACGATCTCGCCGAACCCCAGGGTGACGATGGCGAGGTAGTCGCCGCGCAGGCGGAGGGTGGGGAATCCAAGCAGCGCGCCGAACCCGGCGGCGACGATCATCCCCAAGATCAGCATCATCCAGAACGGGAAGTGGTAGTTGTGGTGGAGCGGCGATGAGCCCAGCTGTGACGACGCGAACATCGCATACGTATAGGCCCCGATGGCGAAGAACGCCGCGTAACCGAGATCGAGCAGCCCCGCAAACCCGACCACCACGTTGAGGCCGATCGCGAGCAGGACCCAGGTCCCTGCGTGCGAGGCCTGCGAGATATACGCGGAACTCCCGCCGGTGATGAACAAGGTGACCATGGGGAAGACCAGCGCGCCGAGGATGAGGATGCCGTAGATGGCCTGGTCGCGATCGCGGATCCGCTCGCGAAGATGGAGCCGGGTCATCAACGAGCGTCTCCTGACAGCGATAGGTTCGGTCATTTCTCAGGCACCCGCATGCCGAGCAAGCCGGTCGGCCTGAACACCAGGACGCCGATCAGGATGCCGAAGATCACGACCTCGGTCCACTTGGAACCGATGTAGGAGTCGCTATAGGCCGCGATAAGCCCGATCAGAACGCCGCCGATAGCCGCGCCAGGGATGTTGCCGATGCCTCCGAACACGGCGGAGGTAAACGCCACCAGGCCAGTGCGGAAGCCAAGGTTGTAGAAGAGGTTGTTGAAGTAGAGGCCCCAGATCATGCCGCCGGCTCCCGCCAGCAGCGCGCCTATGAAAAACGTCGCCGCGATCGTCCGGTTGATGTCGATTCCCATCAGCTGCGCCGCGTCCTTGTCCTGCGCCGTCGCGCGCATCGCCTTGCCGAGCTTGGTGCGGTTGATGAAGATGGCGAGCAACGTGACAAGAAATACGGCCGTCACCATCACGAATCCATCTTTGAATGTGACGAACACGCCGCCGATCGTGGTCTGGAAACCCGGCCCGTGCGGGAGTATGTCAGGGAAGTGGACGGAGGCGGGACCATGCCACAGGAACATGACGCCCTCGAGCACGAACGACATGCCGATCGCCGTGATCAGCGGTGCCAGCCGTGGCGCATTGCGCAGAGGGCGGTAAGCGATGCGTTCGATTCCGACGTTGATGGCGGCCATGATCAGCATCACAGCGGGGAACACGAGCAGAATCGCGACCAGGTTGACGGCGGTGAAGGTCTGTTCGTTGATGGCGAAGAAGCCGAGAATCGCGGCGCTGATGTACCCGCCCATCGTGAACACGTCGCCATGAGCAAAGTTGATCAGCTCGATGATGCCGTAGACCATGGTGTAGCCGAGTGCGACGAGCGCGTACATGGCGCCGTCGGCCAGACCGAAGACGGTGATCTGCACGAAAGCCGTTGGGTTGATGACCGCCTGGGCAGCCAGGAGTACGACCGCCGCGGCGCAGATGATATAGAAGAGAAAGTCGATCAGGCTCATGCCGCCGAGAGCCATAGAGCGCACTCTCTGCAGGGCTGACGCGCCGCCTCCGACTACGCCCGCGCCCAGTGCCCCCTCCTTCTGGCTAACAACGAGGAGGCCCGTAATGGGCCTCCTCGTCTCGATTTTGGGCTAAAGAGTACTAGCTGGGCTTGGCGAAGTCGAACTGAGCTTTCCAGACAAAGCAGAGCTTTGTCTGCGTCTTGCCGCAGACGCCCGTGGAGTTGGCTGGGTCAGTGACGCTCAGCACGGTGTAGATCGACACGATCTTGAGGCTCGTGTCGCCGTTCTGGTCGAAGTCGTAGGTGCCGATCACGCCGACGAAGCCCTTGGTCTTGGCCATCTCGGCCCGGACCTGCTCGCGAGTCGGAGTGTTGCCGCCGGCGTCGTTGATCGCGCGGCCGATGGCCGCCATCAACGCGTTGGCTGCGTCATAGGCCTGCATGGTGTAGCCGCCGAAGTCGTTGGCGCCGGGGAACTGCTTGTGGAAGGCGTCGATCGTTGACTTCGCCCCGGGGATCTGGGTAGCGTCTGCCCCGGCCGAGGTCGCGTTCACACCGAGCTCATTGCCCGCGGCCTGGTTGATGCAGTCCGTGGTCTCGATGCCGTCGCCGCCACCGAATGGGACGTCCCATCCGAGGTCTTTCATCTGCTTGCGCGGGATGCAGATGTTCTGGTCGTCGGTGCCGCCAACGTAGACGCCGGTTGCGCCGCCGTTCTTGAAGGCGAGCAGGATCGACTTCCAGTCGCTGGTCGTGGCCTTCTGGTATTCGGAGTGCTTGACCACGGTTCCGCCGAGGGTCTTGAACTGGGTCTCGAAAGCACCTGAGATGCCGACACCGAACACGGTGCTGTCATCCAGGATGCCGACGCTGTGGACGTTCAGTGTCTTGTAGAAGTAGGTGGCCATCGCGGGGCCCTGGTAGTCGTCAGTCGTGACAACGCGCCAGTAGTTGTTGGCGTTGCCGTTGCGAAGGTCGGCCGCGTGGTAGGTGCAAGGCGCCTGCGGCGGCGGCGATTCCTTGGTCAGACACACGCCGGTGTTGGACGGGCTGATCATGACGAAGTGCTGCGGCGCAGCGATCGGGATCTCGGCCTTGGCCACCGCCGAGTTGTAAGGCCCGATCATGCCGAGGAACTTGGGGTCGCCGAGCATCGTCTGGACGTTCTCGACCCCGGCGGCGGCGTCGTATGCGCCCTGCCGGCAGTCGTCGAAGCTCTGGAACGAGATCGTGTAGCCGTTGACGCCGCCGGCGGCATTCTTCTGGTCTACCGCGAACTTGACACCGTTGGCGGTCGATTGGCCGCCAGTGGTACAGACCGGGAGGTCAGAGCCGATCTTGATCGTCCCCTTGCTCCCGCTTGTGCCGCCGCCGCCACCACAGGCGAATGCGACCATAAGCGCCATCGAGAGGACTCCAAGTCCCCTAGCTCGAACCATAGGTTCCCCCTTGTGCTGGTTGGGAGGCAAATGCGCAAAACCACACCTGACGCCTCCCATCACTTGCCGCCCTCTTCCCAACTCGCGTCGGGGCGAGAGTGCGCCGGCGGCGAATGCGGCCACATGGGATGGCCGAACTGCTACTCCGAGGCACACTATCGACTCGGAGGGCCCCCGAAGTCAAGTCACTCTTGAGTTCGTCTGCGGGCGGCCCCGATCAATAAGGAAGCCGGGCGCTGTAGTCGACCGCGTCGACGAGGTTCCAACGGGCCCGGGGATCGGAGCCTACCGCCTCGAAGATCGAGACCGTGCGGTTCGTCGTGTCGCCGGCCGCATCGAAGCCGAGCGGCCCGGTCGCTCCCGCCAGCCCGGAGGTCTGCGCCACCTCGTGGGTCACGCTCGCTCGGGACGGCAGATGGCCGCCGGCACCCTGGATGGCCCGGTCGAGAGCGGCGTAGAGCACGGCTGTCGCGTCGTAGGCAAGCAGCGTGTACGGCCCGTAGTCCCTCGTGCTGCCAAACGTCCTTTTGAAGTCGTGGATGGTGGTGGCGGCACCCGGCTTCGAGTCGGCGTTGACGAGCGGCACGCTGGCGAAGATGCCCGCGCTGTTGGCACCCGCTGCCGCGACGCAGGCGGGATCCTCCGCTATGCCGTCGCCACCCAGGAACGGGGTCGCCTCGCCCGCCGGGAACATCGCCCTCATCTCGGCGCGGATCTCGCAGCCGCCCGGGCGCGTGTCGCCGCCGTAGTAGATGGCTTGCGCGCCGGCCGCCTTGGCGTTGCGCAGAAAGGTCGTGGCGTCCCGGCTCGTCGGCCCCAGGTCGAAGCGGCCGACGATCGTGCCGCCCTGGCTGGTGAAACGGGCTGCAAAGGCATAGGCGAGGCCCTGGCCGTACGTCTCGTGATCCGAGATGACCGCTACGCGAAGGAGGTGGAGCTTCTGAAAGGTGTAATCGGCGACCGCAGCTCCCTGCAGGTCGTCCGTGGTCGTAAGCCTGAAGAAGTTGTTGGTGTGGGCCGGCCGCAGGTCCGCCGCCGAGGGCAGACCCGCCGCCTTGCAGCTGATGTCGGTGCGCGATGGATTGAGCAGGGCGGGCGTGAAGACGTTCCGGGTCAGGCACGGGTTGCTCGTCGCCGGGCTGACCATTGCCAGCCCGGCCTCGTTGGCGATCGGAATCTCCAGGCGGGCGACCGCCGCGTCGTAGGGTCCGATCATCGCCACCAGGGCGGGATCGGCGAGGAAGCCCCGCAGGTTCGCCGCGCCTCGTTTGGGGTTCGGCACACCGCCCGATGCGTCATCCGCGGTCCTCACGCTGACCGTGAAACCGTCGAGCGTCGGGTGGGTCTGGACGAAGAAGCGCACCCCGTACAGCGCCGGCACGGCGCCGCGAGCCTCGCTTCCGCTGAGGGGCAGGTCCACGCCGAGATGAAGCTCTGAACCAGGCGGAGGGGCCGGGGCAGTCCCGCCGCATGCCGTGGACAGCGTCACGATCACCAGTGCGGCGAGTGACCCCAGTCTGCCCACGCCGAGAGGATGACATTCGTAGTGCACCTCCGCCAGTCCGTATACTCAGCATCCCTCAAACCCTTCAGCCTGCCCTAGGAGCGCGCCCCTTTGAAGACCGAAACCAGCGAACACCTCAAGCCCCGCTCGCAATATGCGGAAGATGCCGTGCAGCTCGCCATTGCCGGCAAATGGGATGAGGCCGTCAAGCTCAACAAATTCATCATCGAAAACTTCGGCGCCGACGAGGAGACGCAGAACCGCCTGGGCAAGTCGCTCTCCGAGCTCGGCAAGCTGAAGGAGGCGAAGGCTTCTTACGAGGCGGCGCTGAAGCTCAATCCGATGAACTCCATCGCCAAGAAGAACGCGGCGCGCATCAACGCGCTGCTCCACCAGAAGGAAGGACTCAAGGTCGGTGGAACCAGGGTCGACCTAAACCTTTTCGTCGAGGAGATGGGGAAGACGGTGATCACCACCGTGGACTCGCCGCCGAAAGAGGACATCTGCTCCAAGGTCGCCGCGGGCGACGTCGCCGAGCTTCGTGTCGAAGGCGATGGCATCTACGCCGAGACGTCGCGCGGCGTGCGTCTCGGCCTCCTGGAGGCCAAGCTGGCCCGCCGCCTCATCAAGTTCATGCGTGGGGGCAACCGCTACCAGGCAGGCATCACCTCGTGCGACGGCAACACCGTCAAGCTGATCGTCCGCGAGACGTACCAGGATCCCCACTTCGCCGGCAAGCCGAGCTTCCCGATGCGCCGCAAGCGAGAGGTTGAGTTCCGGCCCTACACGAAGGAGAGCCTCCTCAGCCGCGAGGTCGAGGTCTTTGCGGGGGAAGAAGAAGAGGAAGGGACGCAGGTCGAGACACCGGCGACGGATGACATCGAAGAGGGCATGCACGCCGTCGAGGACGAGGGGGAGGCGATCGACTTCTCGGACGAGGCCGACGCCGACTCAGAGGATGAGGATGAAGACGAAAGCTAGCGTTCAAAACCCCACGAAATCAGAGGCTGCGCCTGCGATTTCGCGGGGACCCCGGCTAATAGATGAGGCCGCGGCCCGGAGGTTTCTTCACCCCCGCTAACCCATCGGTGACACCCCAGCTGGGCGGTGTCCCCGGATTTCGCGACCTGCTCCCTCTCGAGGCCGAGATCCTCCGCGAGGCGCAGGAGTCACTGCTGGCCGAGATGCGCCGCTGGGGCTACCGCCACGTCATCACGCCGCTGGTCGAGAACATGGACGTGCTCGACGTGGGGCTTGGTTTGGAGCAGCGCCGACGGCTCTTCAAGTTCAGCGACGCGCGGGGGGACGTCGTGGCGCTGGTCGGCGAAAGGACCGTCCCGGTGGCACGACTCGTCGCCGGCAAGCTCCGCTCAGCCGCGCTCCCGCTGAGGCTCTGCTACTCGGGACCGGTCCTCTCCACGGACGAGGGGCGCTTCCAGCAGCGTCGGGAGACATATCAGGTTGGAGCCGAGCTGATCGGGGCGTCAGGCCCGGTGGCGGACGCCGAGGTGATC
>Ga0066703_10000535_pt1 | contig 12087 bp, 10 predicted proteins | sample GraSoiAngelo_152_FD_66505 | JGI IMG/M metagenome (GOLD analysis project Ga0066703, IMG submission 66505) | Grasslands soil microbial communities from the Angelo Coastal Reserve, California, USA - 14_1009_12_30cm | ecosystem: Environmental > Terrestrial > Soil > Grasslands | place: USA...
CGTGGTGCCCATCCAGGTGCCGCCGCTGCGCGAGCGTATAGAAGACATTCCGCTCCTCGCCGAACACTTCCTCAAGACGTTCTGGAGCCGGCACCGCCGCAAGGGCGAGCCGCCCCCGCACCTCACCGAAGAGGCACTGGCGCTGCTGTGTTCGCACCCCTGGCGCGGCAACGTGCGGGAGCTGCAGAACGTCATCGAGCACACGGCCGTCCTGGTGGAGCCCGGGGGCGAGATCCGACCGGCGGATATTCCGCTGACGGGCGAAGCCCGGACCCCTCTGTCGGCGAACCCGGCGTCGCTGGTCGCGACTCTGCGGGAAGAGAGCTATCACGCCGCCCGCGAGCGCGTCATCAAGCAGTTCGAGAAGCAATACCTCACGTGGCTCGTGTCCCGCGCCGGCGGCAACATGTCCAAGGCCGCCCGGATCGCCGGCGTGGACCGGACCACGCTATACCGGCTGATGGAGCGCCACGGCTTGCAGCGCAATCCTGGCGCGGCGTGGCTGGTGGAGCGTGAGGCGGAGGCAGCTGAGGCGGCCGAGCAGCCGCCTGAGGGAGTCGCGTGAGCACGCTGGCGCAACCGCTCCCGCTCGACCCACCGGCAGAAGACCTCGCGTGGGTGGTGGAGATGGCGCACGATCTCCGCTCGCCGCTCAGCTCGATTCTCGTCCTCGCCGAATCGCTGCGCGACGGGCGCAGCGGAGGCGTGAACGACGTGCAGAAGCACCAGCTCGGCCTGATTTACAGCGCGGCGCTGTATCTGTGCGCCGAAGCCAGCGATCTCACGGAGCTGATGCGGGGCAGCGATCGTCTGTCGGATCGCGAGCCCGCGCCGCTCTCGCTCGCGGATCTCCTGGACGCCGTGCGCGCCATGGTCCAGCCGATGGTCGAGGAAAAGGGGCTGGAGCTGGTGGTCCGGACGGCGCAGCCCGACCGGCGGCTGGGGCACGCGCGGCCGTTGAGCCGCGTACTGCTCAACCTCACGACCAACGCGATCAAGTACACCGAGCGCGGCCGCGTGACGGTCGGCGCGCGCGCGCTGGACGCGACGCGGGTGGAGTTCTCGGTCCGGGACACCGGACCGGGCATCGCCCCCGACGCCCTTCCCGGTCTCTTCCAGGCGTTCCCGAGCGGTCCCGTGAACTTGCGCCGGCATTTCTCGAGCGCGGGGCTGGGGCTCTCGATCTGCCGGAAGCTCGTGGCCGCGATGGGCGCCGAGCTCCGGGTGGACTCGCTGCGCCGGCAGGGCACGCGTTTCCATTTCGAACTGGCGCTGCCGCCGGTGGAGCCGTGAGCGTGGCGGCGCGTCGCACCCTGCCTACACTCGCCGTCGTGGCGCGACGTAGCGCCTGGCCCCCAGCGGCTGCACCCGTGGCGGAGGCGCTCGGGGCCCGCCGCATTGTGATGCAGCGGCCGGTGCGACGCGCGCGCACGGCCCTTGCCATACCCCAAGGCATGGCCACGACTCTTCCATGGCTGGCGCCGACCGCGCCGCCGCTCACCTGGGTCGAGCGCGAGGGTCCGCGCCGCTGGCTCAACGTCGCAGCGGCCGCGGTCGGCCTCGTGCTCACACTGCCGCTGATGGCCGTCATCGCGGCCCTGATCAAGCTCACGTCTCGCGGGCCGGTGCTGTACAGGCAACCGCGCGTCGGCGTGGACCGCCGCGCGCTCTCCTACGCCCGGGGCAACACGCGCCGCCACTTCGACCATGGTGGGGTGCTGTTCACGATGGTCAAGTTCCGCACGATGCGCGTCGATGCCGACCGCGCGCGCCAGCAATGGGCACGCCCCGACGACGATCGCGTGACGGCGATCGGCCGGGTGCTGCGGAGGCTGCGGCTCGACGAGCTCCCGCAGCTCTGGAACGTATTGAAGGGCGACATGAACATCGTGGGCCCCCGACCCGAGCAGCCCGACATCTTCGTGTATCTGCGTGAGCGCATCGAGGGGTACCAGCGCCGCCAGCGGGTCCGGCCTGGGATCACCGGATGGGCCCAGGTGAACCTCCCGTACGACAGCAACGAGGACGACGTGCGTCGCAAGCTCGCCCTCGACCTCGAGTACGTCCGCCATCAGTCGCTGATGGCCGACTTCGCGATCATGCTCAAGACGCCCGCCGTCATGCTGGGGTTGGGCCGGCGGCGCCTCGGGTGGTGAGTCAGCTCACCACTCGCCCTCGAGACGGCTGAGGAACGCGCTCCCGCTGCGGATCGCCTCGAGCAGCTCGGGCTGGCGGGAATGCGCCAGCGTCCACGGACCCGTCTGACGGAAATAGCAGTGTCGTAGCGACATCTCCCGCACCATCCCCGGCTCGAGCCGGCCCGACAGCATCACCGCCCCATGCTCCCATGCGTCGGTGAGCAAGTGGTCGAACACGACCGCCGCCGCGCCTTTCCCGGCCAGCAGGTGCACGACGTCGCTCACGCCGCTCGGGTCGAGGTAGTAGAGGAACCAGCCGACCACTGCCCCGCGCGGATCGCGCACCAGCCGCTGCCGCAGCGGATGGTCCGGCTGATTCTGGCGCACCACGCTCAGCAGCCACTGCAGCGAGCGCTCGTCGTACTCGGGGCGCAAGGTGCGATCACCCGCCAACCGCGGGAGCTGCGTCACCAGGACTTCCAGGGGGAGGTCTTCCGCCGTATACCCGGGCGGGGACTGGCGCAAGCCGCCCGCGGCCAGTCGGGCGACGATCGCGTCGGCCACGGCGCTCAGCGGTCGCAACCCGCCGGTGATGAGCCGGGGCACGCCATGCACGCGCAGCCAGGACAGCGAGTGGCGCGCCGGCCGCACCGGACGTTGCCACTGGAGGCTGTAGAGTGGCGCGGTGCTGCCGCCGAGGCCTTCCCAGATACGCCGCCCGGCGTCATTGCTCAGATCGGAGAGCAGCACGTCCTGAGGTCCGGCGAACACCTTGCTGAGCAATCGGACGGCGACCAGGGAATCGCCGGCGGACGGTGCCGCCATGAGCTTCGTCGCTACGGCCGCCCGCACCCGGCGCCCGCGCCACACCATCGGCCTGGGCTGAACGCCGACGAACCCGATGATGGTGCCGGAGCGGTCCAGGTGGATGTACGAGGGCAGCGCTTCATCGTACCACGGGCTCTCGAAGAACACCCGGTCGAAGTACGTCTCGAGGTTGGCCGGGACGCTTTTCCCGGCCTCGAGAAACGCCGCCCGGAACAGCTCCAGGACGCGGGGAGTGTCCTCGCGGCGGAACGCCCGAATCTGCTCCACGCCCCCTCCCCCTCCCTTTCAGGCCGGCTTCGGCGCTCCCCGCAGCGCGGCGACGTCGTGCTTGCCGCTGGGCAACCGTGGCAGCGTGTCCCGCAACTCGTACCGGGCGGGTTGCATGTGTCTGGGGAGCTCCGTGCCGCCGTACGCTTTCAAGCGCTCCAGTGACCCGCCGCCCGCCAGCACGACGAAAGCGACGATGCGCTCGCCGCGCGCCTCGTCGGGCTCCGTGGTGATGATACACTCCGCGATTTCGCCCGAGGCGTACAACACCGTCGCGATCTCGTCGGGACTCACTCGATAGCCGAGCGTCTTGATCATTCGATCGCGGCGGCCCACGAAGTACAGCCACCCATCGGCGTCCTGGCGCACCAGATCCCCGGAGAACACCACGCGCTCGGCGTCCGGGGCGCCCGCGGGACGGAGGGGATGAGGGCGAAACACGCGGGCGGTCGCCTCGACATCGTTCCAGTAGCCGAGCGTGACCGTCGGCCCGCGATGCACCAGCTCGCCGACTTCGCCGACGGCGCACGGAGTGAGGTCCTCCCGGAGCACCAGTACCTCGGCACTCGGGATCGCCCGGCCCATCGAATCCGGCCGCCGGTCCACCTCCTCCGGCGGGAGGAAGGTGCTGCGCAGCACTTCGGTGAGCCCGTACATCAGAAACAGGCGGGCCTGCGGCTGGGCCTGGCGCAGCGCACGCACCACCGGCACAGGGAGATGCCCGCCGGCGTTGGTCGCGATGCGCAGCGATGGGATCGGCTCGTCGCGGAACGCGGCGACGTTGAGCAGTTGCTGCCACAGCGGCGGCACGCCCGCGAGCACCGTGATCGCCTGCGCGCGCAGGTCGGCGACGAGCTGCGTCGCCAGCGGGGAGCGTTCGACCACCAGCGTAGCGCCGCTGCCGGCGGCGCACAGCACCTGGCTCATGCCGTACACGAAGCTGAACGGCAGCACGCTCGCGATCCGGTCCGTACCGACGATGCCCAGGTAGTCGATCACCGTCTCCGCCGCCGCGAGCAGATTGGCGTGCGTGACGGTTACGCCGCGGGGGAGACCCGTCGAGCCCGACGTGTAGACGATCTGGACGGGGTCGGTGCCGATGCGCGGCACGGGATCGAACGCCGCCCGCTCGGGCACGTCGTGAATCTGCAGGATCCGACTCTGCGTCTCTAGCGCGCGCGGCTGGCGGGCGAGCAGGTCCCCGGATGTGAGCAGGGTCGATGCTCCCGCTCCCTGCAGGATGTGCTCGACCTGGCGGGGACGCAGCGACTCGTTGATGACGACCGCGATCCCCCCGGCCGCCGCGACGCCGAAGAACGCCGCGACGGCGTCGGCTCCGCCGTCGAGGAAGATCCCCACCCGGTCGTAGGGGCGCAGGCCTGCGTCCAACAGGGCCGCGGCGATGGCTCCGGCGCGTCCTTGCAGGGACGCATAGTCCGCAGTCTTCCCACGCTCGACGACCGCGGGATGACCGGGGGCGGCGTGAGCCGTCCTCCACAGCAGACCGGCGATGTTGGGGGTCAGAGCTGCCTCCGAGCGCTCAACACTTCCCGATGTTGCATCACCTGTGCCACATGGCTTCGGGGCATGCGGTAACACTAGGTGTGGCGCGGGCGCATCACGTGGAGCGTCACGCGCGCCCCGGCGGTGGCACGCCCGACGGCGTCATCCTTGCAAGAGGTGTTTGAGCGTGATGACCGGATTGCAACTCAATCCCCCGGAAGCGACGGAGCGGATTGCGACCGCGCTGCGCCAGCAGGTGGGCGAAGTATTGAGGCGGCGCGGCCTCGTCGTCGCGATGAGCGGCGGGATCGACAGCTCCGTCTGCGCCGCCCTGGCCGTGCGCTCCCTCGGGCCGCGCCACGTGTTCGGGCTGATGCTCCCCGAGCGGGAATCCGACGGCCAGAGTCTCGAGCTCGCCACTGACTGGGCGCGGACGCTGGGGATCGACTTCGCGATCGAAGAGATCACCCCGGTCCTCGAAGCCTTCGGCTGCTACCGCCGGCGCAACGCCGCGATCCGCCGCGCCATGCCGGAGTTTCAGGACCACTGGCGGTGCAAGGTCGTACTGTCGGGCGGCCGGCTCGAGTCGGAGCGGTTGAACGTCTCGTACCTGGCGGTGGAGGTCCCGGGGAGCGATGTGCGCCGCGTGCGCCTGCCGGCGGCCGAGTACCGCGAGATCGTCGCGGCGACCAACTTTAAGCAGCGCAGCCGCAAGATGCTGGAGTACTTCCACGCCGACCGGCTGCACTACGCGGTGGTCGGGACGCCGAACCGGCTCGAGTACGATCAGGGGTTCTTCGTCAAAGGCGGCGACGGGCTGGCCGACGTCAAGCCCATCGCGCACCTGTACAAGACGCAAGTCTACGAGCTCGCGGAGTACCTGGAGCTGCCGGCGGCGATCCGTACCCGACCGCCCACAACGGATACCTATTCCCTGCCCCAGACCCAGGAAGAGTTCTACTTCGCGCTGCCGGCGGCAACGTTGGACGTGATCCTCTACGCCCACAACCTCGGTTGCGACGCGGCCGCTGTCGCCGCGGAGCTGGGGGGGGGGCGCACGCCGGACGAAGTGGCACGGGCGCTCAAGGACATCGAGCAGAAGCGGGCGACCACCCGCTATCTGCATCTCCCGCCGCTGCTCGTCGAGCCGGTCCCCGAAGTCTCCACCGACCTCGAGCGGGAGCCCGCCTGATGTGCGGGTTCGCGGGGATCGCCCGGCGCGAGCCGCGCGGCGTCGCGGCCGGGACACTCGACCGTATGGCGGCCGCCCTGCGCCACCGCGGCCCCGACGGCTGCGGGCGCTACGCCGGGCCGCGGGTCGGCCTCGCTCACGTGCGGCTCAGCATTATCGACGTCGCCGGCGGCGCGCAGCCGCTGGGCAACGAGGACGGCTCCGTCCTCATCGTGTACAACGGCGAGGTCTACAACTACTTGGAGCTCCGCGAGGAGCTGATCGCGGCCGGACACCGCTTCCGCACGCGCTCCGATACGGAAGTCCTCGTGCACGGGTACGAGGAGTGGGGCGCCGCGATGCTGAACCGGCTGAACGGCCAGTTCGCGTTCGCGATCTACGACCGTCGCACGGAATCGGTGTTTCTGGCGCGGGACCGCTTCGGCGTGCGACCGCTGTTCTACAGCATCGTGCGCGGGGACCTGGTGTTCGCGTCCGAAGCCAAGGCGCTGTTCGCGAGCGGCGAGGTCGAGGCGGCGGTGGATCCCGTCGGAGTCGATCAGGTCTTCACGTTTTGGGCGGCGCGGCCGCCACGCACCGTGTTCCGCGACGTGTACTCCCTCGAGCCGGGCTGCTTCGCGGTGTGGCAGCACGGCCGCCTGCTTCCGCGCCGGTACTACGAGCTCGACTATCCGGAGGCTCGCGAAGAGTCCACCGACGCGCTGCCGGCCCTGGACGGCCTGCTGGGGACCGGCGTCGCGCTGCGGCTGCGCTCCGACGTTCCCGTCGGCGGCTACCTGAGCGGCGGGCTGGATTCGTCGATCGGCTGCGCGCTGGCGGCCCGCGCGTCCCCGTACCCGCTGCGCACCTTCTCGGTGACGTTCGACGACCCACGGCTCGACGAGCGCGAGTTCCAGCTGCTCGTCGCCGACCAGCTGCACAGCCATCACTTCGTCCAGGCGATCCGGCCGGGGGACGTCGCGGCGGTGTTCCCCGACGTGGTGTGGCACGCGGAAACGCCGCTGGTGCGCACCGCCCCCGCGCCGATGTACCTGCTCGCCCGCCTCACGCGTCAGCACGACATCAAGGTGGTGCTCACGGGCGAAGGCTCGGACGAGCTGTTCCTGGGCTACGATCTGTTCAAGGAGACGGCGCTGCGCCTGTTCTGCCTGCGCCAGCCGCAGTCGCGCTCGCGACCGCGACTGTTCGAGCGGCTGTATCCCTATCTCGATCCCCGGGGACGTCGCGGCGACTTCTGGCAGCGCTTCTTCCTCGACGCCGGCACGCCCGACGATCCGCTGTTCTCGCACCTGCCGCGCTTTCAGCTCACGTCGTGGATCAAGGAGTTTTACGCGGGCGACCTGCGCGCGACCCTCGCGGCCACCGATCCGCTCGCCGACCTGCGGGCGAGCCTCCCGTCCCGGTTCGCGGCGTGGTCCCCGCTCAACCGGGCGGCGTATCTCGAGATGGTCACGCTGCTGTCCCCGTATCTGCTCGCCGCCCAGGGCGACCGCATGTCCCTGGCCCACGGCGTCGAGGGCCGCTTCCCGTTCCTCGACCACCGCCTCTTCGAGTTCGCGGCGCGGCTCCCCACCGGGAGCAAGCTGCGCGGCTTTCAGGAGAAGGCTGTGCTGCGGCGCTGGGCGCGGGACCAGGTCCCGGCCCAGGTGCGCAACCGTCCCAAGCAACCCTACCGGGCGCCCGACATTCCCGCGTTCTTCACGCCGCAGCCCGTGGAGTACGTGCGGGAGCTGCTCGACGAGGCCAGTCTGGCGAACACGGGAATGTTCGACCCGCGCGCCGTGGCGGGACTGGTGCGGCGCTGCACGGCGGGCGCCGCCACGGGAGTGCGGGAGAACCAAGCCCTGGTGGCGATCGTCTCGGCACAGCTGTGGCACCGGCAATTCATGAACGACATGGCGCGCGGGCGACTCGGTCCGCTCCCCGTCCCCGACGTCGTCCTGGCGGACGGCGTGGCGGCTTGACCGCGACCGCTATTTCTGAGGAGCCTGCGTCTCGCATGGACGAGCCCACCATCCTGAATCGCACGCGAGCCTACGTGCTCGACACCTTCCTCTATATGCGTCCCGGGTTCGATCTGGGAGACCGCGATCGTCTGCTGCAGAAGGGCGTGATCGACTCGATGGGCGTGATGGAGCTGATCGGCTTTCTGCGCAGTGAATTCGACGTCGCCGTGGCGGACGAGGACATCACCGAGCAGAACCTGGGAACACTGGCCGACATCGCGCGCTACGTGGTGAGCAAGCGCGGCAACGGCGGTCCGACGCGCGGTTAGACAGGCGCCCCGCGCCGCGTGGGCTCCCACACCGGCGCCGCCTGGCCAGCCACGAGCCGCAGCCAAGCGTGCAGGACGGCGAGATTGCCCACGGCGACGTACGCCGGCACCGCGAGCATGCGCGGCAGCGGCGCATCCTCCGGCCAGCTCCATCCGATCCCCGCCAGCACCCCCAACACCGCGATGACCGCGAGGAGCGCGCGCGCCCATGTCGAGTCGGGCGCCGCGGCGACCAGGGCGGCGAGCCCGATCAGCGCCGCCCCCGGCACGAGCCAGCGGCAGACCTTGTGGCTGAACAGCATCCACGCAAACACACCGTAGCGGAACGGTCTCAGGAGCGAGCGCTTGAACGCGAGCGTCGCGAGGCCGCGGGTGATCGTCCGGACTTTGCGCCGGTACTCCTGGCGCAGCGACGCCCCGCGCGGCACGAAGCAGCGTGCCACGGGCACCGACACCGCCCGACGTCCGTGCTCGCGGGCCGTGAGCGCGGCCGCGAAGTCACGGCTCAGCTCCTCGGGGATCAAGCCCATGTGCAGGTCCGCCCGGATCGCGTAAAGGCACCCCGACGCCCCCACGATCCCGGACACCGCCGTCTCCATGTCCCGAATCCACATCTCGTACCCGACGTAAGCGCCTTCGCCGGCGTTGGCCGGCTGCGCCACATTCGTGACGCTCACGTCGCGCGCCGAGGCCACGCCGACCGAGGGGTCGCCGAACGCGCCGACGAGGTGCTTGATCGCCGGGGGGTCGATGCGCACCGAGGCGTCGGTGTTGATCACGATCTCGCCGGTCACGTGCCAGCGCGCGGCGTTCTCGGCGGCGGTCTTCCCTCTGCGCGACGGCATCCGCAACAGCTCCACCTCGCGGTCGGCGAACCCGGCGACGATCTCGTCCGTCCCATCGGTGGAGGCATCGGACACCACGAGGATCTGACGAGCGGCCGCCGGATAATCGATCGCGAGGATGCTGTCCAGCGTGGCCGCGATGACGCGTGCCTCGTTGTAGACCGGCAACACGATGCTGATGCGGGGCAGGGATCCCGCGGACACCCCGGGCCCACGGGCCCGCGGGTGGCGCACGAGACTCAGCAGCTTCAGAATGACGGGATACCCGAGGTACGTGTACAGGCAGAAGCCCACCGCCAGAACGAGCACCACGCGAGCGAGCAGCATCACACCGGCACCGGCGCCCCGCGGCTGACGACCCGGTAGATCGCCTCGTAGCGGCCCAGCCACGCGGCGACGCTGTGTTCGCGCTCCAGGCGCGCGCGCGCAGCCGCCGCCCGGGCGCGCGCCGGCGCAGGGTCCCGGTATACCGCGCGAATCGCCGCCGCCAGCGCGACGGGATCCTCCGAGGGGACGAGCGCCGCCTCCGACGGCGACACGACGTCGGGAACTCCACCCACGAGCGTTGCGACGACGGGCACGCCCGCCGCGATCGCCTCGAACAGCACCATCGGCGTGCCCTCGGTGCGCGAGCTGAGCACGCACACGTCGAACGCCGCCAGCAGGGATCCCGCGTCCGGAACGGCGCCGTGCCAGTGCAGCCGTCCGTTCAGGCCGAGCCCATGCGCCTGGGCCTGGAGCGCGGCTCGCATGATGCCATTGCCGATCACGGAGACGACCAGCGGCAGATCGCGAAGCTGCAGCAGCGCCGCGAGCAGCACGTCCGGGCCCTTCTCGTGGCTCAATCGGCCCGCCCAACCGACCACGAAGCCGTTGGGCGGGAGCTTCAGGCTCCGGCGGGCGGTCGCCCGATCGCGGGGCGGAGCGAGTGGCTGCCACGCGTTGGGGACCTCGCGAATCCGCGCGGCGGGAACGCCGCGCCGCTCCAGGAGCCCGACGAGCGGCCGGCTCACGGCGACCACCGCGTCGAAACGCCGGAACGCGCGGCACTGCAGCCATTCGTACACGCGGTTCTTCCACCCGCCGCCGGTGAAGCCGTGCACCGTCGTGACGACCGCAATCCCCTGACCCCGGGCGACGCCCGCGTCCAGCACGTCCGGCCGGTAGCCGTGCGTGTGCACGACGTCGGGGTGGAGCTCGCGGAGCAGCTGCGCGATCGCGGCGCGCTCATGTAGGTACCCCCGGCCCGGCACCGAGACGGTGTGGGTAGCGACGCCCGCGTCGCGCAGCGGGGAGAGAAACGGCTCAGCGGTTTCCCCATCGATGACGACGGCGGCGACGTGCACGTCATGACCGAGCCCGCGCAGCCCCCGCCCCAGCATCTGCACCACGGTCTCGAGCCCGCCGAACTCGGCGGGAGCGACCACGTGCACAATTACCATGTCCCGCTCAAGAGCGTCTCCACGGTCCATGCACCGGCGACGCGGCGACCTTTGGGCCGCGATGGCGCACGCGCACGGATGCCTTCGAGGATGACCACCGCGGCGGCGAGCCCCGGCTCGTGGGTCAGGCTCACGTGCGCGTTGCGCACACCACGACTCTGCGCGCGCGCGCCGAGCGTCCCGGTGAGCCGCAGTTGCGGCGCGCCGGCGGCGCCGGAGACGATCTCCACCTGCCGCAGAGAGGCCTCGAGAATCCCGACGCCGAGCGCTTTGAGGCACGCTTCCTTGGCCGCGAACCGTGCCGCCAGCGCTTGCACGCGATCCGCGCGACTCGCGCACGCCGCGAGCTCGGCCGCGGTGAACACCCGCTCCGCGAAGCCACCCGGACCGTCCAGGGCGCGACCCAGCCGATCCGTATCGACGATGTCCAGACCGATCCCGACGACCATGTTGCGCTCTGTCCCGTTTCGTCGTCTGTCTCCTACTGCAGGTTGGGTGCCCGGGTGAATCCGGCTATTGGCCCGTGGGTGCCCGGCGGCGGACGCTGCGCTCACGCAACACTCGATCGGGGGGAATGTGATTTGCGGTGTTGATCGGTGGGGGCGAATCGCTACGCGCCTCCAGACTGCGTCCCGACGATCTGAGTCGACCTGGCGGGGAGATCGAATTCGTGTGGTTATAGGCAGCTCATCACGTGTCGTGCACGCCAATCCCCCTCCCGCCTGTCGCGAGGAGGAGGCGTTCTACGCCCGCTACGACTGGTGCTTGAACCCGATCCTGACCGTCGGGCAGCTGCTCCAGCGCCTGCAGGAGGAGGTGACGGCTGCGCCCGGGCTGGCCGCTGCTTGGCAGCGCGAGGAAGCCCGGATCAACGTGTACCTATTCGTCTGCGCGATCGCCGGCACCGTTGACGACTACTTGAGCCGACCGCTCGGCGACCTCTCCCCGATCGCCGCGCATTTCCCCCGCCTGCGCCCGGCGGTCCGTCTTGCCGAGCGCGTCCAGCGGGGCGCCGAGTCGGTGCGCGGCGCCATTGTCGATCGCACCGTCGCTCGCTGGGGACGACGATGGAGAGAGTGCGTCGATGCCGCCTGCGACATCCTCGTCGCGGCCGCGGAGCCCGGCGACCGGCGCTGGACCGAGCTCGAGTCCCGCCTGCGGGAGCAGCCCCCCACGAGCGTGCCGGCCCGCGTGCTCCACCGCCGCATGGCGATCCCGGCGGCGTTCCGGAATCAGGATTTGACGCACCACGACATCGCGACCCTGGCCGGCCGTGTCGCCGGGAAGCGCAGAGGTGTGAGGCGCGTGCGGCCGCTCGTCGTCGTCGGGCTGCGCACGGCGGGGGCCTACTTCGCCCCGCTGCTTGCGGCGTATCTCACCGCCCGCGGCATTCCGGCCGTGTCGTGGATGACGATCCGGCCGAAGGGGGGGGCGTCCTTCTGGGAGCGGCGTCGCCTGCGGACGTTGCGGGCCGACGGCGCGGACGTCGTCGTCGTGGACGAGCCGCCCAATTCGGGGTCTACGTTCCGGGTGGCGCTGGCGATCCTGGCGCGCGCCGGCGTCTCCGCCGACCGCGTCACCGTCGCCGTGCCGCGCA
>Ga0066703_10000549_pt1 | contig 11997 bp, 12 predicted proteins | sample GraSoiAngelo_152_FD_66505 | JGI IMG/M metagenome (GOLD analysis project Ga0066703, IMG submission 66505) | Grasslands soil microbial communities from the Angelo Coastal Reserve, California, USA - 14_1009_12_30cm | ecosystem: Environmental > Terrestrial > Soil > Grasslands | place: USA...
CACCGGCAGTACGGCGAGGACGGACGGTCTTGCCGTCAGCACGTCCCGGGAGAAGTTCGTTTCAGGAAGCCCGTCATAGAGGGCGTCCAGTGCGGCCTCCTCCGCCGGCGAGCCGAGGGCGGGGCGTATGTCTCCCGAGATCAGGCGGGTGAGCGGTCGCAGCCGGGTGCCGTCTCCGCCGGCGAGGATGATGCCCCAGCGCCCGCCGCGCTCGGGATGGCCGACGTTCATCAGCGCTCCGGACGTTTCGGTTCTCGGCCGCGAGCGAGAGCGTGCATTCGCCGCGGAGACTAGCTTCACCTCCGCGAGGACTGCAATACGACCAACGTCCCATGACGATGCTGGCGCAATGGCGCCATCGTTGGACTAAGGTCTGATTCCCCGGCGCACGGTCTTTGGTACCTTCTTGCGATCCGAGCCTGGCGGAGGGTTGGCCATGAATCGGAAGGAGACGACACCGTGATGGTCACATCGATCTCTCGAGATCTGGCGCGCGCGACGCTGGCGGTGCTGTTCATCGCGGGAATGATCGTTGCGAGTTTCTGGGTTTTGCGCCCGTTTCTTCCCGCGGTGGTCTGGGCGACCATGATCGTGGTCGCAACCTGGCCCCTGATGCTGCGCGTCCAGTCGGCGCTGTGGGGCCGGCGCGGGTTGGCCGTGGCCGTGATGACAATGGTATTACTGCTCGGCCTGATCGTGCCGCTCGCGCTCGCCCTGACCACGATCGTGGCGCACTCGCAGGAAATCGCCAATGGTGCGCAGTGGCTCGCCACGTGGTCCGTGCCGCCGCCTCCCGACTGGGTGGAGCGGCTGCCCCTCGTCGGTTCGCGGCTCGCCGTGAGATGGAAGGAAGTCTCCGCCATCGACGCGGGAGATTTCTCCGCGCGCCTGGCGCCCTATACCCGGCAGATCATCGGCTGGATCCTCGGCACGGTGGGCACGATCGGAATGGTGCTGGTGCAGTTTCTTCTGGTCGTCCTCATCGCGGCCTTCCTCTTTGCGACAGGTGAGGCGACGGCCGACGGCGTGCGTCGCTTCGCTCGACGCCTGGCGGGAGCGCGGGGTGAACACTCTGCCCGGCTCGCCGCGCAGGCCATTCGGAGCGTGGCGCTCGGCATCATCGTCACGGCGCTGGTCCAGGCATGCCTGGCCGGGATCGGCCTCGCCGTCTGCGGTGTGCCGTTCGCCGCGGCCCTGACCGCGCTCGTGTTCGCGCTCTGCATCGCGCAGATCGGGCCCTTGCTCGTGATGATTCCCGCCGTGGTCTGGACGTACTGGTCAGGCAGCGCTGGATGGGGCAGTGCGTTACTCGTCTGGACTCTCTTCGTGGTCACGATCGACAACGTGGTACGCCCGGTCCTCATCAAAAAGGGCGCCGACCTGCCGCTGTGGCTCGTATTCAGCGGCGTGGTCGGCGGTCTTCTCGCGTTCGGCATCGTCGGCCTGTTCGTCGGGCCCGTGGTGCTCGCCGTCAGCTATTCACTCCTCGCGGACTGGGTCAACACGGCGGAGTCAGCGACGGCTTCACACGATTCCGGCCGCCGGCGGGTCCCGGTCGCCTGAGCCGTCAGAGTTCCGTTCATCGGCTTTCGTGCGGAAGGAGTACTATCGAGGGCGCCACGTGGGTGGCCCAGGAGGATCGGTGATGAGGAGCCGCGTGCTCGCCGTGCTGGCCGTCGTCGTTCTGATCATCAGCATCGCCCTCCCGGTACACGCCGCCCAGGGGGGGCGCGGGGGCGGGGGCCACATGGGTGGGGGTCACGGCGGCCACATGAACGGCCACTCCTCCCACCACCATCACGGTGGATGCTGCTGGTGGGGCGGTGCCGCCGTCTTTGGTGCCTTCGCGTTCGGTGCCGCTCTGACGTATCCGTACTGGGCGTATCCATATTATGGATATCCGTATTACGCGTATCCGTACCCTGCCTATGCAGCACCGCAGCCGGCGGTCGTCTATCAGCAGCCCGTCTCCGCGCAGCCGACCGGATTCCAGCCCCCGGCGGGTTATCGACAGACGATGGTCCAGCGCGAGGTCGTGTACCCGCATGGAAAGTACGTGCTGTATGGCGACGGCGTGACGCAAGCCTGGCAGTGGGTGTGGGTGCCCGCCGCGGTTCCATCCCCGCAGTAGCCACGATTCCACCGAGCGCGCTGGCCTCAGCGACCGGCGCGGTCGAGCTCCGGGGAGAGCTGACGAGGCTCGCGAAGCTCCGGCGCGGTCTGTAGCAACGTGCGCGCGTAGGCCCGGGCAGCTCCCCGAGCGCCACGGTCGCGGCTGATCGAGACGAAGGACACGGTCAGCGAGGATGCGGAGATTCACCTGCGCCTCGGCGCGGTCGGCATTGATCTCCTGAGCCCGACGGTAATCGGCGAGCCCGCGGTCGAGCGAGGCCCGCCGCTCCATCCACGACCATACCAACGGCGACGACACACGACGTTGGTCCAATACCCGCCTACGGTGGCACCTGCTCGCTGACCACGAGTAGGACTATCGTCCCATAGCGGCACTCACTGCCTGCGAATAGCTTCGCCCTGCGTGAAACCGTACCCTGTGCCGGCAAAAGGCAGCGGCCCTGAAGCGTTTGCAGGAGCTGGAGAGCCTCTCGCCGCCGCGGAATTGATCTCTCGCTGGACTCAAACCGCGCCCGTCCCCAAGGCGGGCGCGACCAACTTTCAGAAGGGGCGCGTCATCGCGCCTGGCATCCGAGAGGTCGACATGAGAGAGTTATGGCACTGGCTCAAGCACGAGTTTCATGAGGTGCTGCCGCCGACAATTTTCTTTCTCATCGCTTTTCACATCGTCGTCATCGACCGGAGGCTGATGCTCCGCGAGTACGGTCTCCCCCTGTCCTCGATCGTCGGCGCGACGGTGGGGGCACTGCTCATCGCGAAGGTCGTACTGATCACCGACAAGTTTCCCTTCATCAATCGCTTCCCGGGCAAGCCGCTGATCTACAACGTTGCCTGGAAGACGGCGATCTACATGGCCGCGGCCGCACTCATTCACTATCTGGAGCACCTCGTGCCGGTCTGGTGGCGCACGGGAGACCTGGCCACGGCGAATCGTCATCTCGCGACCGAGATCGTCTGGCCACACTTCTGGGCCATTCAGCTCTGGCTGATCGTCCTGCTCTTCGTCTACTGCTCGCTGCGGGAGATGGTCCGTGCCATCGGCCGCGAGAAAGTCGTCGACTTATTCTTCGGACGCAGCGCCGCCCGAGTTCTCGAGCGCATATAGAACTAAGGTCCCATTTAGGGGTTCAACATGGATGGTTTGAAATGCATCTGACATGATCCGAGGATGGAAGCTGGTCGTCTTGACTGCCGCGCTCGCCTGCCTGGCGGCGGGTTGCTCGACCGCCACCACGACGGCCTCCTTCACAGCCACGAACGCCTCCACCGCGACGAGTTCCTCCGAAGGACAGCCCGGGCTTCGCGTCGATCAATTGCCGAACGGGCTGACCCTCGTCGTCCAGGATCACCGAGCGGCGGACATCGTCGCGGTCTATCTGTGGGTGGCCACGGGCGTGCGCTACGAGAGCCCGACCACGCTCGGTCACGCCCACTTCCAGGAGCACATGCTGTTCAAGGGCACGGACACGTTCGGCCCCGGGTACATCGATCGCACCGTCGAGGGGACGGGTGGACGCTCCAACGCGTTCACGACGTTCGACTACACGACCTTCCAGGTCCTCGTGCCCAGCGAGGCGACAGGCAAGGCCATCCAGCTGCTCGACGACATGGCGTTCCGCTCCAAGTTCGATCCCAAGGAAGTGGACGCCGAGCGGCAGGTCATCTTCGAAGAATCCCGCATCGAGACCGATAACCCGAGGACCGCCATCGTTCGGCAGCTCCACGGCCTGGTGTTCGGGGACCATCCGTACGGCAGGCCCGTGCTCGGGACGCCGGCCACCATGAACGCGGCGACCCAGGCAAACTTGAAAGAGTTCAATCGCCGGTACTACACGCCGGAGAACATGGTCCTCTCGGTGGTCGGCCCGGTGGACGCGAGTGCCGTGCGGGCCATGGTCGACCGCACCTTCGGTGTTCGCCCACGAACGAGCTACACACCGCCTCCGGTCCCGCCACTGGCCCCGATCAAGGAGGTCGTTCGGCGCACGGTGGAGCGGCCGGAGCAGCAGGCGCATCTCGTTCTGGGCTGGCAGGCGCCAAGCCTCGCCGAATCCGACAGCCTGGCGCTCGATCTCGTCGCCACGATCCTGGCGGGCAGCGAGAGCTCACGGATGGCCAGGACGCTCCGTGACGGCGAGCGAATCGTCACCCGCGTCGCCATGAACAACTCCACGCTGAAGCTCACGGGCATCATCTACGTCCAGGCGCAGCTCGAAGCGGGTGATGTCGAGAAAGTCGAGCGACGCATCCTCGAAGAGATCACGCGCCTGCAGCAGGAGGGACCGACCGAGGAGGAGCGGGAGCTCGCGGTCACCAAGGCGGAGTCGGAGCACGCTCTTGCCTACGAGACGTCGGATGGCGTGGCCTCCGCCTACGGTATCGCGATGACGACCGCCAAGCTCGACGATGAGCTTCGCTACATCGAGCGTCTGCGGACGATCAGTCGCGAGCAGATCCGGGATGCCGCGCGCAAGTATCTGCCCGTGACCGCCTTCGCGCGCATCGCGTTCGTGCCGGGGAAGCCGAAATGATTCGCCAGGCCCTCGTTCTCGTGACCCTTCTGGCCCTGCTGGTTCCGCCGGTGGCTTCGGCCGAAACGGTGGGTGTCACCCGGACCCGTCTGCCCAACGGCATGACCGTGGTCGTCCGAGAGAATCCAGTCGCGCCCCTCGTTGCCTATTCGCTCCTGGTGAAGATGGGCACGCGCACCGAGACGCCGGACAACGCCGGCATCTCGAACATGCTGCAGCTCATGCTGGTACGCGGCACCGAGAAGATGAACGGTGAAGAGATTGCCGCGGCCGCCGACCGGATGGGCGGCAGCATCGACGCCTACGGCGACGCCGACTACTCCGAGATCGCCGCCATTGCGCTTTCACGCCACTGGCAGGCGATGCTCGAGATGGTCGGCGACGTCGCGCTCCGCCCGACCATGCCCGATGGCACCGTGGGCGCAGTGCGCGACTTCCTCGTTCGCCAGATCAGGAACCGCGGCGACAAGCCTTTCGACGTCGCGTCCGACCGGATGCGCGCCGCGCTCTTCGGCTCCAATCCCTACGCCTGGGATCCGCTCGGCCGTCGCGAGAGCGTGGAGAAGCTGAATCGAGACGCCCTCCTGGCGTACTACCGGCGACAGTATTTGCCCGGTCAGATGGTGCTCGCCATCAGCGGCGACGTGAAGAGCGCTGCCGTGCTCGCGCAGGTCGAGCGCATCTTCGGCGCGCTAGCCCCGGGGAAGGCCGAGACGCCGGCGCTGCTCCCACCGCCGTTGATGGCGGCCACGCGACAGGTGTTCACGGTGCCGGGAGCGCAGGCGCAAATCTTCATGGGCGCGCTCGCGCCGCCCTTCACCGATCCCGACTACCCCGCGCTGAAGGTCATGACGGCAATCCTGGGCGGGGGGATGGCCTCGCGCTTGTTCTCCGACCTGCGCGACAAGCAGGCGCTGGCATATACGACGGGGGCGCAGTACCCCGCGCGCGTGGACACGGGCGCCGTCGTGAGCATTCTGGGGACGGCGCCGGCAAACGTGGCCAAGGCCGAGGCCGCGCTCAAGGAGCAGCTGATGCGTATCCAGAACGAGCCGGCGTCGGAGGAGGAGGTGGCCGTCGCGCGCTCCTACGTGGTCGGCAGCCAGGCGATGGACCGTCGCACGAACGCGCGCCAGGCCTGGTATCTGGCCGCCGCCGAGCTGGCCGGCGTCGGCCATCAGTACTTCGACATCTACGCGACCAACGTGAAGAAGGTCACACCCGCCGACGTGCAACGCGTCGCCCGGCGGTATCTCGCCGTGATGCGGACGATCATCGTTCAGCCGCAGTGATTCGCGACACATTCAACCGAAATCGATTCGGGATCGAGGAGACGCTGGCATGCGAGTAACCCGAACAGTCGTTCTCACGGCGTTGGTCGTCATGTCGGTTCCCGTCGCGGTCGGCGCCCAGACCCTCGGCGAAGTCTTCCGCAAGGTGACGCCGTCCGTCGTGGTGATCCGGGCCACCGGGCACGAGGTGAGCGCGAGCGGTCAAAAGCAGTTCGCCGAGACGGGCTCCGGCGTGCTCATCTCCACGGACGGCAAGGTCATGACGGCGGCCCACGTGGTGCATACGATGGACGCGATCACCGTGGAGTTGGGGGGCGAGTCGGTGGCGGCGAAAGTGATCGCCTCGGAGCCCGCGGCCGACCTCTCGCTCCTGCAGGTCGAGCGAGTGCCGGCAGCCGCGCGCGTGGCGAAGATGGCCAACTCGGACACCATGCAGGTCGGTGACGCCGTGATCATCGTCGGGGCGCCCTACGGGCTCAGCTATTCCCTGAGCACGGGCATCATCAGCGCCCGCTGGGCGCCCAATACCGTCTACCGCACCATGCCGCTGGCCGAGTTCTTCCAGACCACGGCCACGATCAATACGGGAAACTCCGGTGGGCCGATGTTCAACATGGCCGGCGACGTCATCGGCATCGTGAGCCACAACATCTCCAAGTCCGGCGGCAGCGAGGGCCTCGGGTTCGTGGTCACGCTGAACACCGCCCGGCAGCTCTTGCTCGAGAAGAAGTCGTTCTGGAGCGGCCTCGAAGGCCAGTTCCTGCCCGATAACGTGGCTGACCTGCTGAATCTGCCCGCGAACGCGACCGGCTACATCGTCAAGAACGTGGCCAAGGGCTCGCCGGGCGAAGACGTCGGCCTCCGCGGCGGGACCAGGGTGGTGGTCATCGATGGCCAGGAGTTCGCCCTGGGGGGCGATATCGTTCTCGAAGCGCTGGGACATCCCATGAAGCCGGCCAATACAGGGAAGATTCGTGAAGAGTTGTCGAAACTCCACTCCGGAGACTCGTTCCAGGTGACCGTCCTGCGCGCAGGGCGAATCATGCAGTTGACCGGGAAGGTGCCCTAAGCAGGCACAGGCGTACGGATCTCAGTCCACGATCTCGAAGCGGCCGCCCGCGTTCTCCACGACGGTGAACCCACGGCCCTGGAGCTCCTGCTTCGCGGTCGGCGACAGCGTCCCCGTCACCCAGAGCTCGAACTTGCCGTTGAACCCGTCGGGCCGGTAGTTCGCCTTGAGATGCTGGCTGAGCTTGTCGGCGTTCGCCGTCCATACCCCGTAGTCCAGCGCGAACGGGATCAGAGCCGTCCCGCTCCGCGTCTGCGCTACCGTCAGCGCCTCGATCATCGTGATTGCCGTGATCGGCCCCTGCGTCTCGTGATACCCGCGCATGAGCTGCGCCATGTTGACGAAGAAGTTGGCTTCGACCTCGTCCGAGGCGGCGAGCGAAGCGTTGAGGTAGGCGTCGCGCCCCGTCGCGCCGGCGATGCGAGCCAGCGAGTCCACGAGGATCAAGTCGTGTCGTGGCGTGTAGGCGGTGTGGTCGAGATAGCGCTTGGCGAGGTCCGGTGCGACGCCCATCTGCTGGAGCTTGGTCTCGTTGACGCTGCGGATGCGCGCCGGCGGCTCGTTCTTGAGGAGGTTGTTGAACGACTGGGAGAGCCCGGTGACGCTGATGACTGCGCCCGCCGTGCCCGAGATCGGCATGGTTCCCACTGAGGCCGTCCAGAGGCCATACGCGCCCGCCTTGCCGATCTTGTCGAGCTCCTCTTGCAGCACCTTGTTGCTCGAGTACGGATCGACGTCGTACCGGCCCGCATACTCGCGCTTGAAGGCGCCGACCTGCAGCAGCTCCTTCGTCCGGCTCTCCTGGCTCGGATCCAGCGTGTTCGACACGGACGTCGAAGAGTTGCTGAAGAGGCGTCCCACGCCCTTGGGAACGCCACTCAACGTCTCTCCGGGCTTCGTGATGACGTTCTTGGCGAACGTCAGCGGCTTGGTGGCTTGCTCCTTGAGCGCCTTCAGGAAGACCTCGCTGCCCGTGATCTGTCGCAGCTCGCCGATGGCCCAGATTTCACGGGCGAGCTTGCGCATGGCGCCGGTGCCCGTGACTTCGAACGGCCCGAAGTCCGAAACCACCTGGTAGTGATACATGTAGCCGTCGGCGACCACCGGGTCGCGCACCGCGTAACGCGGGCCCTTGGCCAGCTCGGCGGGCAGGACGTCCGTAACGTTCTTGTTGGCGGGCGTCTCGTAGTCGGCCGCTCCCGCCGCGACCGCGGCGAGCACCACGCCCGAGAGCAGAAGGACCATCGTCTGGAGCCTCGGCATGTCGTCAACCCTTCCTCGTGTCAGGAACCGTCGCCCCATTAGAGGGTGAACCTCTTCGAGGCGGTATTGGCCTAAAGTCCCATACCCTCCTTCCCAGCGTTTGGCGCAAGATGCCGCCCTGATCTCGCGAATCCTTCGCGAAGGAGGGTCGATGAAAACGCTGGTGACCGCGGTGCTGGTGGTCATGCTGTTCGGCGTCGGTACACTTCTGGCGAGCGACGTGCCGGGTACGTGGAAGACGGTCGACGAGAAGAGCGGCAAGGTCAGGTCCCAGGTGGAGATGTACGAGCAGGGGGGCAAGCTCTTCGGCAAGATCACCGGTCTCGCCGAACCGAACGACGAACAGGGCAAGCCGAAGATGTGCACCAAGTGCACGGGCGCCGACAAGGACCAACCCATCGTCGGGCTCGTCATCATCAAAGACCTCAGCCTGAGCGGAGATCGCTACAAGGGCGGCACGATCATGGATCCCGAAGACGGCAAGGTCTACAAGGCCGAGGTGTGGGTCGAGGACGGAAAGCTGAAGGTCCGCGGCTATGTCGGCCTCTTCTACAAGACGCAGACCTGGCTCAAGGCGGCGTGAACGGCCGCTTCCTCGCGGGCGTCGTCGTGGTTGTCCTTCTCCTCGCGGCGTCGCGCTCGAGCGCGCAGCTGCCGCAGGCGGAGCCGAGCCCGAGCCTCACCGATCTCGCCAAGAAGGCGAAGAATCCCCTGCCGGACATCATCAACGTCCCGATGCAGCACAACTTCAACTTCGGGTCCGGCCCCGGCCACGACACGCAGTACACGCTCAACATCCAGCCGGTGATCCCGTTCCATCTCCCCGGCAATTGGAATCTGGTCACCCGCACCATCCTCGCGGTGATCAACCAGCCGGAGATCGATCCTGGTCAAGGAAGCACGTTCGGCCTCGGCGATACCGACCTGTCGCTGTTCCTGTCGCCTCCGAGCTCGGAGGCGTTCATCTGGGGCTTCGGGCCCATCATCCGTTTCCCGACGGCATCGGCGGAGGTCCTCGGCGGAGGCAAGTGGGGGATCGGTCCCACCGTCGCTGGCGTCCTCACCACGGGTCCGTGGGTCGTGGGAGCTCTGGTGAACAACGTCTGGTCGTTCGCCGGTGACAGCACGCGCCCCGCCGTGAACCAGATGCTTCTCCAGCCGGGCATCAGCTACAACCTGCCGGACGGCTGGTTTCTCACGACCGGCCCGGAGGTGACCGCTGATTGGAAGGCGCCCTCGCGCGACCGCTGGACCGTCCCGATCGGCGGCGGCGTGGGTAAGGTCGTGCAGATCGCGCGGCAATCACTCAATCTCCAGGCCGAGGCCTACTACAACGTCGAGCGGCCCGCGGGGGCGGCGGTATGGACCTTCACGTTCACGCTCCAGTTCCTCTTTCCCAAATGAAGATGTCCGCATCACGGGCTGCTCTGCTCGCTGCCGCGTTGAGCCTCGCCGGCTGCATGAGCTTCGGTGCGGCAACGCTCGATCGTGACCGGCTCGACTTCACGACGGCCGTGGCCAATTCATGGAAGCACCAGATGCTCCTCAACATCGTCAAGCTGCGCTACATGGACACGCCGATCTTCGTGGACATCGGACAGATCGTGAGCGCCTACCAGCTGGAAACGGTGATCTCGGCCGCAGGAACTGTGTCCCCCGGCGGGGGCGCTGTCGGGGGCTTCGCATCGAACTTCTTCACTCTGGGTGCCGCCGGCAGGTACACGGATCGACCGACGGTGACGTACACGCCATTGACGGGCTCGAATTTCATCCGGACGATGATGACGTCGGTCCCGCCGATCCGGCTGCTGGAGCTGGTCGAGGCTGGCTACCCGATCGACCTGCTGTTCCAGCTCGTCGTGCAGAGCGTGAACGGCGTCTCGAACTCGAGAGGCGGCGGGCGGGCCAAGTCGGCAGAACCGGAATTCTGGACGCTGATCACCGCGATGCGCCGGATCCAGGAATCCGAGGCGATGGGACTGCGCGTCGTCGTCAACAAGGAAGACAAGCGCGAAGGCCTCGTCATGACCTTTCCCGCAAAGGAGATCCCGCCGGAGATCCAGGCCGAGCGGGAGACCGTGAGAAAGATCCTGGGACTGAATCCGGAGAAATCCCAGTTTCAGATCATCTACGGAACCGTGGCGGACCGCGACGACGTGATCGCCCTCCAGACGCGTTCCGGAATGCAGATCCTCATCGAGCTGGCGTCCACCGTGATCGCTCCCGAAGAACACGTGCGAGAGGGCCGAGCCACTCCATCGCCGCGCCCGACCGAGGGGCAGCCGCCGTCGGCCATGCGCATCGCCAGTGGAAAGTCGAGGCCAGAGGCTCCGTTCACGGCGGTCAACTATCGCGATCACTGGTACTGGATCGACGACAGCGATCTGAGGTCCAAGGGCGTGTTCACGTTCCTGCTGATCGTCATGACGCTCGCCGACACGGGCGAAAAGACGCCGCCCCCACAGCTCACGATCCAGGCGAACTGAGGGTGAGGATGTTGGACCAAAGTCCTATGTCGAGAATTTTCGCCGGCTGATAGGGTCTCGCAGACCGCGGCGTGAAGACGGAAAGCGCGACATACGGAAAGTGCGACATGAGGAGGGCGGAATGAGAAGCACCATGCGACTGATGATCGTGCTCGGGATTGCCTTCTATGCCCTGACGCCCAGGGGAGGCGGGGCACTCGCTCAGACGGCCGCCCCGCAGCCCGCACCGGAGATGAAGACGGACGACCTGCTCCAGGGGGACATCACGAGCGATATCGAATTGACGCGTGCCTCCATCCAGGTGCGTCGGCAGGCGCTGGTGACGGCCGCCATGGACCTTGCGCCCAAGGATGCCGACGTGTTCTGGCCGCTCTACCGGGAGTACCGGGAGGAGATGGCGAAGGTCAACGACCGGTTCGTGAGACTCCTCGTCGGCTACCTGGAGAATTACGACAGCCTCACCGATGAAGCGGCCAGGAAGATGCTCGACGAATACCTCAGCATCGACCGTGCCCGGAACGGCGTGAAGTCGACGTTCGTCCCGCGCTTCGGAAAGGTGATTCCGGCCAAGCAGGTCGCCCGCTTCTTCCAGATCGACAACAAGCTCGACGCCGTGATCAACGCCGAGCTGGCCAAGCTTGTCCCGCTGGCGCGGTGACGGTCTTCCAAGGAGGAGAGACATGAAGCGACTGATGACCGTCAGCACGGTGCTGGGATTGCTGGTGCTCGCCGGCGCGGCCGGTGCCGAAGTGTTCGTGTATCCCAAGCAGGGTCAAGGCCAGGACCAGTTCCAGCGCGATCAGTTCGACTGCCACAACTGGGCACAGGGCCAGACCGGCGTGAATCCCTCGCAACCCGTACAGGTCGCCTCCGCGCCGCCGCAACAGGGCGGAGCGATCAGGGGCGGTGCCAGAGGCGCCGCCCTCGGCGCCGTCGGCGGCGCCATCGGGGGGGATGCCGGCAAGGGCGCGGCGATCGGCGCCGGAGTCGGAGCGGCGGCAGGTCTCATGCGCCAGGGGCGCGCGAACCGAGATGCGGCGGCGGCAAACGAGCAGGCGCAAGCGCAACAGCAGGCCAACCTCCAGCGGTACGACCAGGCCTATGGCGCCTGCATGGGTGGCCGCGGGTACCAGGTGAAGTAGCGGGCGTGCATTCGAGGACTCAGGGAGGTCGGCATCCTCGTGTTCGTCGTGCTGTGAGCCGTTAGCTTGGGGTAGGTGTCG
>Ga0066703_10000553_pt1 | contig 11985 bp, 12 predicted proteins | sample GraSoiAngelo_152_FD_66505 | JGI IMG/M metagenome (GOLD analysis project Ga0066703, IMG submission 66505) | Grasslands soil microbial communities from the Angelo Coastal Reserve, California, USA - 14_1009_12_30cm | ecosystem: Environmental > Terrestrial > Soil > Grasslands | place: USA...
CATTAAAAGACCAGGCTAAGCATGTAGTCCTGACTGTGTAGGGCTTACGGACGCGGGTTCGATTCCCGCCGCCTCCACCAATTTCCGGCATGAGAAGAGCAAAGCACGGCGCGCTCGCCCGGGCGCTGCGCACTTTCGGCGTGCGCGTTTTTCGTCCCGGCCAGCACCAGGTCATCCAAAACATCCTCGCCGGACGGGATACGCTCGCCATCATGCCGAGCGGCGCCGGCAAGTCGCTCTGCTATCAGGTACCGGCGCTTTGCCTGCGCGGCGCCACGCTCGTCGTCTCGCCGCTCATCTCGCTCATGAAGGACCAGGCCGACAAGGCCAACGAGCGCGGCGTGCTTGCGGCGGCGCTGAACAGCAGCCTGAGCGACCGGGAGGAAGCGCGGCTGATACGAGAGATCGAGGCCGAGAAGGCGCGGCTCATTTACACCACGCCCGAGCGACTCTCCAACAAGGACTTCGTGGACCTCCTGCGACGCCAGAGGATCGCGCTCGCAGTGGTGGACGAGGCGCATTGCATTTCGCATTGGGGCCCTGATTTTCGCCCCGCTTTCCTTGAGATCGCGGCGTCGCTTCGGCGCCTCGGCAAGCCGACGGTCCTCGCGCTCACGGCAACGGCGACCGCAGACGTGGTCGAGGACATCCGCCGGCACCTCGAATGCCCGGCGATGCGCCTCGTGCACACGGGGGTGTACCGCTCGAATCTCCGCTACGCCGTGCAGCAGGTGACGAGCGACAAGGAGCATCGCGCAGCCCTTCTTACGTGCGTGCGCCGCGCTCGCGGCTCAGCGATCGTCTACTGCGCGACCGTCAAGGCGGCGAAGGACGTGCACGCTTTCCTGCTCGCGGGCGGCAAAAAAGCGCTGCTCTACCATGGCCGTCTCGCGTCGAAGGAAAGAGCCAAGCGCCAGGATGCATTCATGAGCGGAAGGGCGCGGCTCATGGTGGCGACGAACGCTTTCGGCATGGGAGTCGACAAGCCCGACATCCGCGCGATCGTCCACTACCAAGTGCCCGGCAGCATCGAGGCGTACTACCAAGAGTCCGGGCGCGCCGGCCGCGACGGCGAAGCCGCGCAATGCACGCTGCTCTATAACCACGCCGACCGCGGCGTGCAGGCCTTTCTTACGAGCGGCCGCCTGCCCACGGCAAAGGAGCTTCGTGCCATCCAAGCGGGCGAGAGGACAGACCTGCCAGAGACCGTGGTGCGCGCTGCGCGGACGTTGCTGCGACAAGCGCGCGTGGCCAATGAACGAGGCTTCGCGAAGCTTGCGCTTGCCTATGCCGACAAGGCGCAGACCGACCGCCGCAAGCTCGAGCGTATGACTGCTTACGCGCAGTCGGCAAAATGCCGCTGGCGGGCGATCCTCGATTATTTCGCGGTGATGTCGCCCTGGGATCGCTGCGGGCACTGCGACAACTGCGCGCGCCGGGGCACCGCCGAGCCGCACGGACCGGCGCTCAAGCTGAAGCCCGCGAGTAAGCCGAGCCTGCATCCCGGCGACGCCGTGAAGCTGCGGCGTTTTGGCGAGGGTCGAGTGCGCACCACTCACGGCGAGCGCGTCGAGGTCGAGTTTCCCGACGGCTCGCGGCGCCACTTCCTCAGGGAGTACGTGCGGCCGCTGCGCCGAGCACAAATTGCGACTTCGCTACCTACTCGCCGTCGCCGCCGGTAAGACGCCCGCCCCGCTCCTTTGTTTTTTGCACGGCTACGGCGAAGCCGCCCCGCACGCGATCGAGCGCGCGTTGCGGCTGCACGGGCCGCTCGCGCCGAGCGCGGCGGCAATCGCAAAGCGCGAATTCGTCATCGTCGCGCCGCAGCTGCCGACGGCAGGCGACATCTGGGCGCGCCATGCCGATGACGTGCGCGGGCTCGTGGCCGGCATTTGTGTGAAGCACGCGGTAGAGGCGGCACGCATGTATCTCACCGGCTTTAGCTTCGGCGGCAACGGCGTTTTCGATCTCGGACTCGCGCAGCCGGATCTCTGGGCGGCGCTCTGGGCGGTCGATCCAACGCGCGTGCCGCGCAAGGCGCCGGCGCAGCCGCTATGGCTCTCGGCCGGCGAAGTGGCGTGCGCGCAAAAGCACGAGTTCAGGCGCGCGCTGCGTATGGCGAGGAGCGCATTTACAGCTGGTTGCTGCAGTGTGTGCGCTAGCGCACCGCCCTGGGCCTCCCGACTGGCGCGCGCTGACCATTTCTTAGGATCTCTGCCGGCGGGCGGGCTACATTGGCCTGGCAAATGAATGAATTCGCCAACCTGCTCGTCCGCGCCTCGCGCACCATGGGAACGCTGTATGCCCTGGCGATGCTGCTCAATGCGGAGCCGCGCGAGGTCTATCACTGGATCGCCGGCATCGAGCGGCCGAACCCCGAGCGCCTGGGCGAGCTCCTCGCCCGCCTGGACACCGTCCTCTAGAGCGTCACCGACGTAAAGCTTGTTCTTCGGATGCTTGCCGCCCGACCAGCCGGCGCGGCGCTTGAGACCGCCGGTCGCTTCCTTCACGCGCCGCCCGGAGGCGTTGCCCGATTTGCTGCGCCTCGCAGCCTGCCTCATGTGGCCTCCTCAAATCGGACCAGCAAGCATCGTGCGCACGGCCGCGCGCGATAATTGGCCATGGCTCTCGCCGCTGCCAAGCGCCGCCCAGCATTGATCGATCTCGCCGCCGCGAGCTTCGAGAACACGTTCGTGCACGAGCTGCCCGGCGATCCTGTGCTCGTCAACATGCCGCGCCAAGTGGCAAACGCTTGCTATACGCGCGTTGCGCCCACCGCGGTGGCGACGCCGCGCCTCCTCGCCTGGTCGGACGCGATGGGTGAGCTCCTCGGCCTCGCGCGCCCGAGCGCACTCGGCCTCGAGCTGCTTGCCGGCAATCGCGTGCTCGCCGGCATGGAGCCCTACGCCGCGCGCTACGGCGGGCACCAGTTCGGCCACTGGGCCGGGCAGCTCGGCGATGGACGCGCCATCACGCTCGCCGAGGTGATGGCGACCGACGGCTCGCGCCAGGAACTCGAGCTCAAAGGCGCGGGCAAGACACCCTACTCACGCACCGCCGACGGCCGCGCCGTGCTGCGCTCGTCGCTGCGCGAATTCGCGTGCAGCGAAGCGATGTTCCATCTTGGCGTACCGACCACGCGCGCGCTCTCCCTCGTCGGCACCGGCGAGGAAGTGATCCGCGATATGTTCTACGACGGCCACCCGCGAGCCGAGCCTGGTGCGATCGTGTGCCGCGTCGCGCCGTCGTTCGTGCGGTTCGGCAACTTCCAGATCCTCGCCGCGAACAACGAGCTCGAGGCGCTGAAGCAGCTCGCCGATTACGTAATCCGCCACCACTACCCGGGCCATTCGTACGCGAGCTGGTACCAAGAGCTCTGCCGGCGCACCGCCGCCCTGATGATCGACTGGATGCGCCTTGGCTTCGTGCACGGGGTGATGAACACCGACAACATGTCGATCCTCGGCCTCACCATCGACTACGGGCCTTACGGCTGGCTCGAGGGCTACGACCCGATGTGGACGCCCAACACGACCGACGCGCAGGGCCGGCGCTATTGCTACGGCAACCAGCCCGCCATCGCGCAGTGGAACCTGGCGCGGCTCGCCGAGGCGCTGCTGCCGCTCCTCGAGCGCGAGGCGCTCGAGGAGGGACTCAACCGCTACGCCGAGGCGTTCAACGACGGCTGGCGCCGCGCGCTCGCCGCCAAGCTCGGCCTTGCGTCGGTGCAGACGGACGACGAGGAGCTCGCGCGCGAACTCCTCGTCGCGCTCACCGAGACCGAGACCGATTTCACACTCTTCTTCCGCCGCCTCGCCGCAGTGCCCCTCGAGGGCAGCGGCGAGGCGCTCCTCGCGCCGCTGGCACCGGCCTTCTACGGCGCCCAGGCGGCCCACGAGCGCCTGGCGGCGTGGCTTCGCCGGTACGTGGCGCGTGCTCGCGCCGAAGGCCCGGATCGGCCGCAGCGCATGGCGAGCGTCAACCCGAAGTACGTATTTCGCAACTACCTCGCCCAGCAGGCGATCGATGCTCTCGAGGCGGGCGATGCCGGCCCGCTCGAGCGGTTGATGCGCGTGCTACGGCGACCCTATGACGAGCAACCGGAAAGTGAGGAATTTGCCGCACGGCGGCCGGAGTGGGCCCGAAGCAAGCCGGGCTGTTCTGCGCTATCGTGCAGCTCATGAAAAGAACAACTGCGCTTCTCCTCGCCCTCAGCGCTGCTGCGGCGCTCGCGCAGCAGCCGACCCCGAAGACCTCGGAGCAGCAGGCGCGCACCTACATCGCGAGCGCCTTCATGACCGGCGCCGCGCCGCTGATCCTGAGCGATGACGTGGTGGTGCAGCCGGAGCTGCGCCAACGGCTCGCGCTGCCGCAGGATGCGAACAGCCGCACGGTGTATCAGGCGCTCGTGAATCTCACGCTGGGAAAGCTGCTGCAAGTGCGGCCGGCGATTCGCGACGAGGTGCTGAAGTCCCAGGCCATCGCCACTCCCGGCAAGCCGATCTTCGCCCTCGAGGCGGGCGACACGACGCTCGTCCTGCAATACGACCTTGAGCGCGACAACATCTCGTTCGTGGGGCAGCCGGCACAAATCGCCACGGCGGCGCCCGTTACGCCGCCGACGACGGTGCAGCAGGTGCCTGATACGCAGCCCGCGGTGACGCAGGCGCCGGCGCCCGAGCCGGCGCCAGCCGCGGCACCCGCGCCCGAGCCAGCTCCAGTGGCAGCGCCCGCACCCGCTCCGGCGGTGGAGGCCACGCCGCCGGCGGAGCCCGCTAAGCCGGCCTTGCAAGTAGTGGAGCCGCAAGAGCCACGCATGGCGAAGCAGGGACCCGCTGCCGCTCCCAAGCCACAGGCGGTCAGGGCGCCGCTCGAGTCGCCCCGGGCCGTTCTCAAACCGACCGGACCGTGCGAAATCAAGCCGGTCATGTCGGACCAGGACCTCGTGAACTGCGGCGCGACGCCGCGCTGAAGCCCGCCGGCCGGCATGCCGGTCGCGGCACGAATCCTGCAGCGCTTCTCCTGCTTTCCACTTGGAAACTGGAGGACTTGTATGAAGTTTGCGAAAACGCTCCTGATTGGCGTGTCCGGCCTCGCGCTGGGCATGGGGGCAGCGCTGGCGGCTGACCAGTCGAAGAACGACCCGGGTTTCAACAAGCTCGACAAGAACAACGACGGCTACCTGTCGCGCTCCGAGGCGGCGAAGAACCCCTACCTCGCCAAGCGCTTCAAGGAAGCCGACAAGAACGGCGACGGCAAGCTCTCGCGCACCGAGTATCTGGCGGTGATGACGAAGAAGGATCTGAAGAGCGCCAAGGACAAAGTTGCGGGCAACAAGGACAAGGACCGCAGCGCCGCCACCGGCTCGAGCAAATCGAAGTAGCTTTCCCCGGATTTAATGTAAAACGCGGGCCTGGCGGCCCGCTTTTTTTTAGCGTCGGCGGCCGTAGGCGGCGAAGAGCGAGACGGTGCAGAGCGCGAGCAGCACGGCTACCGCGATCTTAAGGATCAGCGACGCTCCCTCGCCCACGTCGCCGTGCGCGATCAGCACCACCGCGATGGCGGCCATGAGGAAGCGCAGCGCCCAGCCGAGCATGGCGCATTAACGCGCGCGTACCCGCGCGGGCGTTGCGCTACCTCCTGCCGAGGCCATAGGCCGGATGGCGGAAAGGCCGGTGAAGGCAAAGTCGATCTCCGGCCTGCGCCCGCTCACGATGTCGGCGATGGCGCGGCCGCTACCGCAGGCATGCGTCCAGCCGAGCGTCCCGTGCCCAGTGTTGAGGTAGAGGTTCGCATAGCGCGTCGCGCCGACGTAAGGCACGTTTGACGGTGTCGCGGGCCGCAGGCCCGTCCAGTACTGCACGCGAGCCGGGTCTCCCGCGGCCGGAAAGAGCTCGAGCGCTCGGCGCAGGATGGCGCGGCAGCGCACCTCGTTCAACGCCGTGTTGTAGCCGTTGAGCTCCGCCGTCCCGGCGATGCGCAGCCGCTCGCCCAGCCGCGAGAACACGAGCTTGTGCTCATCGTCGGTAAGCGACACCGTGTAGGCGCGGCTCGCATCCGCCACCGGCAACGTGACCGAGTAGCCCTTCAGCGGATAAATCGCGAGCCGGATGCCAAGCGGGCGCAGGTAGAGCGGACTGTACGACCCCAAGCAAACCAGGTAAGCGTCCGCTCGCAGCACGTCGGTCGCGTGTTCCAACCTTACGCCGGCGATGCGCCCGCCTTGCGCTTGCAGCGCCGCAATGCGTGCGGCGCGCAATTGCACACCGCGCTGTGCGCAAAGCGCCGCGAGCGCCCGGGTGAACTTGTGCGCGTCGCCCGACTCGTCGGTAGCAGAGTAGCTGCCGCCGGCGAGTGGCACGCCTTTCAACGCCGGCTCGATCTCCACGCAGCGACGCGCGTCGAGCATTTCGATGTCGCAGCCGAGCTCGCGCATGACCCGCGCCGCTCGCCCGGCGGCGCCGAGCTCGCGCTCGCTCGTATAGAAGTGCAGGATGCCGCAGGTGAGCTGATCGTACTCGATGCCGGTCTCGGCGCGCAGCGCCTGAAGGCTCGCGCGGCTGTAGAGGCCGAGCGTGACGAGTTGGCGTGTGTTGTGCCGATGCCGCGCCGCGGTGCATTCGCGCAGGAAGGCGAGCCCCCAGCGCCACTGATGCAAGTCGGCGCGCAGCCGGAAAAGCAACGGCGCATCCTCGCGCCCGAGCCAGCGCAGGAGCTTCGCCGGCACCTGCGGGTTCGCCCAGGGCTGCGCGTGCGAGACGGAGATCTGGCCGCCGTTGGCGAATGACGTCTCCTCGCCGGCGGCGTCGTGCCGGTCGATGAGCGTCACTTCGTGGCCCGCCTTGGCGAGGTACCACGCGGAGGTGACGCCGATCACGCCGGCACCGAGCACCAGTACCTTCATCAGTCGAGCGTGAAGCCCACCTTCATCGTCACCTGCCAGTGCGCCACCTTGCCGCCTTCGATCTCGCCGCGCGTATCTGTCACTTGGAACCAGCGCAGGTTGTGCAGCGTGCTTGCCGCCTTGGCGACGGCGTTCGCGATCGCCTGCTCCACTCCCTGCGGCGAAGAGCCGGTGAGTTCGATGGTCTTGTAGACATGGTTCATGGCGCTCTCCTCGAGTAAAGCTCTTCGGTGGCAAGGCGGGCGCCGGCGACCAGCGCCTCGAGCTTTGCCCACATGATCGTCGGATGCACGCGGCGGTGGAAGGGCCCTTGGGCGAAGCCGCAGTCGGTGCCCGCCATCACGTTCTCGCGGCCGACCAGCCGCGCAATGCGCACGAGGCGCTCGGCGACGAGCTCCGGATGCTCGACGATGTTGGTCGAGTGGCTGATGACGCCCGGCACCAGCTTCTTTCCAGCCGGGAGCTTGACGCTCTGCCATACGCGCCACTCGTGCTCATGGCGCGGGTTCGCGCCCTCGATGAGATAGGCGCCTGCATTCACCTGCAGGATGAGATCGACCACGTCCTTCAGGGGCACATCGGTGCTGTGCGGTCCCGGCCAGCTGCCCCAGCACACGTGATAGCGCACGCGCTCCGGCGCAATGCCGGCGAGCGCCTCGTTCAGCACCTCGACGTGCATTTCCACCCAGCGTCGGTAGTCGGCGAAGCTCGCCGGCGGCACCATGCGATCGTAGGTCACGGCGAGGCGCGCATCGTCCAGCTGCAGATAGAGGCCGGCGTTCACGATCGCCTGGTATTCCGTGCGCATGGCGCGGCCGATCGCGCGCACGCATTCCTCGTCGCTCGCGTAGTACTCGTTCTTGCGGTCCGGGATGACGCTCGCCGGCGCCGCCACCGGCAGGAAGCCCTGCTTTGCGCCCGCCGCCGCGAGCGCCGCCTTGAAGTTGGCGATGTCGCGGTTGAGCTCCTCCTGCCCGGTGTACTCGATCGGCCCCACGCACACCGCCAGCGTACCGCTCGCGCCGGCACTCGCCGGCGGGCCTTCGGCCGAGTCGAGCTCGGCGTAGAACTCGGCGAAGCGCGCGCGATCGGCGCCGCGCGCGAACGGGTTCGCGCCGGGCGCGACCGGCCGGCGCTCGAAGCCCGAGAGCCGCTCGAGCGCGTACTGCGACCAGCTGATCGCTTTGCCGAACTCGCCGTCGCTCGGCCCGTCGATGCCGAGCTCGACCTGCCGGCGCACCACGTCCTTCACGGATTGCGCGAGGCAGCGCTCGTACGCGGCGCGGTCGTAGGGCTCGCGCTTTTGCCGCGCGCGGATGAATTCCAGCAGCGCCGGCGGCCGGATCAGGCTGCCGACGTGGGTTGTGAGGATGCGCTCCATGCAGAGGAGTTCGGGGACGGAGCCCGAACTCCTCCTAATGGTATTACGTCCGCGGCGGCTCGCTCGGCTCGTCCTCGTCCGACATGCCGGATGTGACTGCGCGCGCCTTGCCGTCGGCGATCGGCGGCAGCTTCGGCTTCGCCTCCTCGGGAAAGCCGGGAAGCTGCGCAATGGCCGCGCTCCAGCTCGAGGGCTTGCGCGGCGGCGGGTCGTCGTCGTGTCTCATGAGCACTCCTAGTTTAGCGCCGCCGCCAGAAATTGACGCCGAGGCTCGCACCGACGCCTAGAGCAAGCGCCGCGCCCAGCTTGGCAATCGCCCGCCCGGGCCGCGCGGGTGTGATCACCGGCGCGTTCGCCGCGCTCTGCACACGGATCGCGCTCGGGGTGCCGGGCGCCAGCGCCGTGGCGCGCGAGCCGCGCTCCGCGGCGAAGAGGCGCGTGAATTCGGCCCCGAGCAGGAAGATCTGCGCCGAGTAGTAAACCCACACCATCACGACGACGAGCGACCCGGCGGCGCCGAATGCCGAGGTGACGCTCGATTTTCCGATGTAGAGCCCGATCGCCCACTTGCCCGCCGCGAAGAGCGCCGCGGTGATCGCCGCGCCTACCCACACGTCGCGCCAGGCGATGCGCACGCGCGGCATGATCTTGTAGATCATGGCGAAGAGGAGCGTCGTCAGCACGAAGCTCACCAGCACGTCGATGACATGCAATCCCCACCAGCGACCGAGCGCCGAGATCGCTGCCGACAACACGAGCGACACCATGAGGAGGAACGCGATGCCGAGGATCATGCCGAACGAAAGCACGCGCGTGCGCAGCAGCGTCCACCAGCCTTTCGCCTTCTCGCGCGCGGGCGCCCGCCAGATGCGATCGAGCGCGTTCTGCAGCTCGCCGAACACGCTCGACGCTCCGCCGATCAAAAGCGCCGTGCCGAGCACCATGGCGAGCACGCCGCTTTGCGGCTTGCGCGCCGCGGCCACGAGTCCTTGCACGGCGTGTGCGCCGTCCGGCCCGATCAGCGTGGCGAGCTCGGCGTAGATTTCGCCGCGCGCCGCCTCCTCGCCGAAGAAGTAGCCGGCGATGCCGATCACGATGAGAAGCAGCGGCGCGATCGAGAAGAGCGCGTAATAGGAGAGCGCCGCGCCCATGCTCGGCGCGTAGTCGTCGGCCCAGGCGCGCACCGCGCTCTGGGCGAGCCGCCACCCCCGGCGCAGGTCCATGGCGGCGATGTTGCGGCGTTCTAGGCGGCCTTGCGATGCGCCGCCTGGAGGGCCTCCCATAGCCGGCGCGGCGTCGCCGGCATCTCGAAATGCTTCACGCCCGCTTGTCGCAAGGCATCGACCACCGCGTTCATCAGCGCCGGCAGCGATCCCGTAACACCCGCTTCGCCCACGCCTTTCGCGCCCAGGGGATTCAGCTTAGTGGGCACCGGGTGCTCGAGGAGCTTCAGTCCCGCGACCTCGCCCGGCCGCGGCATCGCGTAGTCCATGAAGCTGCCGGTGAGGAGCTGGCCCGCCTCGTCGTAGACCGCGAGCTCGGTGAACGCCTGCCCCGCGCCCTGCGCGATGCCGCCCTGCAGCTGCCCCTCGACGATCTGGTGATTGATGATGTTGCCCGCATCATCGCAGGCGACGTAGGACACGATCTGCGCCTCGCCTGTCTCGGGCGTGATCTCAAGCTCCGCGATGTGGCAACCGTTCGGGAAGCACGCGCCGAACTTGTTGGCGTAGGCGAGATCCATCGCGCCCGGGTGCTTTGCCGCCAGTTGCTGGATCGAGATGCGCCGATCGGTGCCCTTGATGCGGTATTCGCCCGCCGCGAACTCGATGTCCGCCTGCGCCGCCTCGAGCGCCTCCGCGGCGAGCGCCATGCCTTTCTTCACCAGCTCCTGCGCGCCGAGGTAGACCACGCCGCCCACCGCGAGCAGCGAGCGCGACCCGCCGGTTGCGTTGCCGGTGAGGTAGAACTCCGGCCCGGCCGTGCGCAGTCGGATTGTCTCCATCGGTATGCCGAGCACGCCGGAGACGAGCTGCGCATAGGTCGTCTCATGCCCCTGCCCGTGGTTGTGCGTCGGCGCGTAGATGGTGAGCTCGCCTTCGCCGCCCCAGCGCAGCTCGATCTGGTCCTGCGGCGCGAAGCCCGCTCCGGTCGCTTCGATATACGTCGCCATGCCGCGGCCACGCAGCTTGCCTCTGCGCTCGCTTTCGGCTTTGCGTGCAGCGAAACCACGCCAGTCCGCCGCCGCCAGCGCCTTTTTCATCACGCCCTCGAAGTCGCCGGAGTCGTACTCGAAGCCGGCGGCGATGCGGTAAGGAAATTGGCGGATGAAGTTCCGGCGCCGAAACTCGGCGGGATCCAGCCCGAGCTCGTGCGCCGCGTGCTCGACCAGGCGCTCGAGCGCATACGACATGATCGGCCGGCCGGCGCCGCGATAGGCGGCCATCGGCGCGGTGTTTGTGAGCGCGAGGCGAATGCGGGCATAGGCCGCCGGGACGTCGTAGACGCCGGACAGGCAGTTGACGATGCCGATGGTATTGATGAACGGGCCGGTGGGCGCGAGATACGCGCCCAGATCGGCGAGCATGTCGAAGCGCATGCCCAGAATCTTTCCCTGGGAATCAACTGCCAGCGCGCCGCGCGAGCGCACCCCTCGCGCCTGCTCGTCGGCGAGGAACACCTCGCTCCGCGTGCCGGTCCATTTCACCGGGCGGCCGAGCTTCTTCGCGGCGAAAAGCGCGGCGCAGTACTCGGGGTAGACGTTGAAGCGCACGCCAAAGCCGCCGCCTACTTCTTCGGCAATCACGCGGATCTTCTCCGGCGGCACGCCGAGCACCGCCGAGAGCTGGTTCCTCATGATCGGCGCGCCCTGCGTACACGTGTAGAGGTGATACATCTCGGCGCGCGCGTCCCAGTGCGCGAGGCAGGCGCGCGGCTCCATGGGATTGCCGACCACGCGCGAGATGTCGACTTCCAGCTCGATGGTGCGCGGCGCTTTCGCGAACGCCGCCTTCGAGCCCGCGTCGTCGCCCGATTCGTAATCCAGCACGATGTTGCCCGGCACGCTGTCGTGAACGAGCGGCGAACCGGGTTTTAGCGCTTCGGCAGCACTGATCAGCGCCGGGCGGTCGCGGTATTCGATGTTGACGAGCTCGGCCGCATCCTGAGCGGCTACGGCGCTTTGCGCGACGACCAGCGCCACGGGCTCGCCGGTGAAGCGCACACGGCCCTGCGCGAGCGCCGGGCGGCCTGGGTGGATGAGCTCCATGCCGCCGCGACCCTTGACGGGCAGCGCGCACGGCAGCGACTTGAGCGCGGCGCGAATGTCCTCGCCGGTGATGACGGCGATGACGCCGGGCTGGGCGAGCGCGGCGGCCACGTCGAGCGAAACGATGTCCGCGTGCGCGCGATCCGAGCGCACGAAGTGGCCGTACGCCTGTCCCGGCAGATTCCAATCGGAAACATACTTCCCCCGACCGGTGAGCATCCGGTCGTCTTCCAGCCTGCCTTTGATCATTTACGTCCTAGATAGCGCGATGAGGATGCTGCAGGGGGCATAGTCGAGGAGCGTCGCGCCCACGGAGCCTTTCCACCAGCGTGCGGCGAACGAAGTGTGCTGGTTATGGCCGACGACGACGAGATCCACGCCGAGGCTCTTGGCGAAGCGGCAGATCTCTTCCACCGGCTCGCCGACCGCGAG
>Ga0066703_10000554_pt1 | contig 11976 bp, 11 predicted proteins | sample GraSoiAngelo_152_FD_66505 | JGI IMG/M metagenome (GOLD analysis project Ga0066703, IMG submission 66505) | Grasslands soil microbial communities from the Angelo Coastal Reserve, California, USA - 14_1009_12_30cm | ecosystem: Environmental > Terrestrial > Soil > Grasslands | place: USA...
CCGCGAGCGCTCCGGGATCACCGAGGTCGAACAGGAGCCCCGTCACGCCAGGCTCGATCACCGCACGGTTGCCGCCCACGTCGGAGGCGATGCACGGCACGCCCGCGCTCATGGCCTCGAGCAGGATCTTGGGATGCCCTTCGGTGAGTGACGGCAGCACGAACGCGTCGGCGGCGGTCAGAAAGGACGGCACGCGCCCGTGCTCGACGACCGGGACGAACTCGGCGGCGACGTTGCGCCGGCGCGCTTCCGCCTCGAGCGCGGCGCGCGTGGGGCCGTCGCCGACGAACGTGAGCTGCAGCTCGAAGCGGCTGGCGAGCCGGGCGGCCGCGTCCACGATCGAGCCGAGGTTCTTTTCCGAGGAGAGCCGGCCGACGTAGAGCACGTTGCGCGCTTGCCGGGCGGCTCGGGGCGCGGGCGCGAAGCGCGTGGTGTCGACACCGTTCGGGATCAGGTGCACCTTCGCGGCGCCGACCCGCGCGGCGACGTGGGCGCCGAGCTCCGGCGTGGTCACGATCACACCGGCGGCGGCCCGGAGCCCGAGGGTCTCGACGCCACGGCGGAGCGCGCTCGTCGCGGCCGAGCGCGCGAGCCGTCCGTACCAGAAGCCGTAGGTCGTCACGAACGGCACGCCGAAGCGTTGCTTCGCGATCACCGCCGGCAGCGTGCCCGTCACCTGGAACACCCGGAGGATCGAGCACTGCCGGAGCTCGCGGGCGTACCGAAGCGGCATCAGGAACCCGTACGCCCACGGGTGCCAATCACCCCCGCGGTGAAGACGCACGCGCGCCGTGACCTCCGGATCCTTCGTGAAGTCATCGAGCGTCTCGTCGAGGTAGCTGAAGTAGTGGACCGCCTCGAAGGCGCGCGCGTACGGTCTGAAGTAGCCGTCGATGAGTCGGGCGTGCTGGCCCGTCCTCGCGAGCTCGCCGAGGCCGCCGCGAATCGCCGGCAGGAGCCCGAGCACCATCAGCGGCGCTCGGCTTCGTAGACGGCGAGGAGCCGGTCCACGCTGTCCTCCGCGCGCAGGCGCTCGGCCACGTGACGGCGGGCGCCGGCGCCCAGGACCGTTCGCAATCCCTCGTCGCGCAGCAGCGCCACGATCGCGCGCGCCAGCTCGCCGGGCGCGCCGCGCTCGACGAGCATCCCGGTCTTGCCGTCGATGACGAGCTCGGGTGTGCCGCCGACGCGCGTCGCGACGACGGGCCGGCCGGCCGACATCGCTTCGAGGATCACGCGGCTCAGCGCGTCGGGGATCACCGACGGGACCACGACCAGCTCGGCGAGCGGGTACAGCGCCAGGACCTCCTGATTCGGCAACGGACCGAGCCGACGCATCCACGACGCGCTCGCGTCTACCTCGCCGTCGCCGACGAGCAGGAACAGCACCTCGGGGCAGCTCGCGGCGACTTCGCGCGCGGCCGCGACCAGATCCGACGTCCCCTTCCCCGGCGAAAGCTTGCCGACGTAGAGCACGATCCGGCGGCCGGCGACGTCGAGGCGATCGCGCAGCGCGGCCAGCCGCGTCGGTGACGGAGACACGGCGACGGGCGGCACGTTGTAGATCGCCTCGACGCGCCGCACGCGCTCGAGGAGCCCCGAGCGCCGATAGATGTCGAGGATTCCCTGGCTCACGCCGATGACGCAGTCGACGTGCCGGAGAAACCGCTGCTTGAGCCGGCTGTCGAGCCAGAGGTAGAGGAACGCGAGCTTCGAGCGGAGCTTCCGGCGGGGGTTCCGGACGTAGAGCCGGAAGTATTCCTCGGAGCACTCGCCCCAGAGCTTGCGCACGCCGCAGTCATCCGGCATGCCGTCGTGATGGTGGAGGCACATGGGCGCCGCGTCGATGATCGAGCTGTCGCGGATCGTGAGGAACACCGGGATCCCCAGCAGGCGACCGGCGAGCGTCGCGGGGATCAGCGAGTGCTTGTTCTGGGCGTGGATCACGTCCGCGCGCTCGCGCTTGGCCACGCGGCAGACGGCGATCGTCGCCCACAGGTAGAAGAAAGGATTCGCCAGCCACTTGGCCGGCGCCGGCCGCCGTCCGGGCGCCAGCCGGCGCGGGAACGGAAATCGGACGATCCGGACGCCGTGTTGCTCCTCGCGCGACGGCGCCCCCCAGTTCGGCGTCACCACCGTCACCCGGTGGCCGCGCACGGCGAGAGCGCCGGCAAGCGCGGCGAGGCTCCACTCGGCCCCACCCGGCGCGAACGGCGGAAAGTACTCGTTGACGAAGCAGACGTTCACGACGTGACGCGCGCGACGACGCGGAAGCCGGTGGACTCGCGGGGGCGACTCAGCGCCACGTCGCGCTTCCATCGGCTGAGCCGCGCATAGAGACCGAGCGACAGGCCGCCGACGGCGTCGATCACGCCCGCCCACGGCGTGTCGTAGACGACGGGCATGACCCGTCCGACGGGCTGGAAGCCGCCGGCGGCGAGCTCGGCGACGAACTCCGCCTGCGTGTACTCGATCTTGTGGTCGGGATCGGAGAACGCGAAGAGCCCCGCGGTGCGCAGGCGCTGCCGCCACGCGGTCTCGCGGTTCGGGCCGGAGACCAGCAGGCGGCCGGACGGCTTGAGCACGCGCCGGATCTCGCGGAGCACCTCGACGCGCGGATGGAGATGCTCGATCACGTCGAGGAACAGGGCGGAGTCGAAGGACCCGGAGGGAAACGGGAACCGCCGCGTCAGGTCCCACGCGAAGAGGTGCACGTTAGCAAGGCCGAGCTTGCGCCGGTCCGCCACGGCCACGCGGAGCTGCGCCACGTCGTAGTCCATGCCGAAGACCCGGTGCGCACGCCGCGCCGCCTTGAGGGTGTGCGCCCCATTCGCGCAGCCCACATCGAGGACGACGTCAGTCTCGCGGAGGTGCTCCACGTACCAGTCGTGCCACGGCGCGTCCACCAGGTGCTTGGGATGGATCAGATGGGGGCTCTTGCCCGTGTACCGGACGAGCCGCACGCCCACCGCCTTGCCGCGGCGATTCACCGCGTCGACGGCGACCACCAGCGGACGGGGCCAGCGCGGCGTCACCGCACGCTCCGGCCCAGCCGCTCGCCGGCTTCGCGCACGGTGACGAGCTTGGTCGCGGACCCGCGCAGCACTCGCTCGAGCGCGGCGAGCCCGCCGAGCACGACGTCGCGGTCGTGGAGCGCGACGACGTCGCGGTCCGCCACCCACGTGAGGCCGTCCACGGGGCCGAAGCGCCCCGGGTCGAGGCACGACACGTACCGGACGCCGCAGCCGGCCGCCGCGTCCAGCGTCGCGCGCGAGAACACGTTGCCGGGCGGCACGAAGGTCACGACGCTCCGACCGAAGTACTCCTGGAGAATCGACTGCGCGCGCGCCACGTGCTCGCGGTGCGTCGCCGGCGGCAGCCAGTCGTGGAACTCGCGATGGAACTCACGGTTGCCGCCGAAGAGACGGGGCCGGAAGAGCCGGTTGCGCAGCACGCAGTGCGTATATCCGTGGTTGGCGACCTCCACGAGCCCGCGCCGGGCGCCCTCGCGGATCACCCCCGCCGCGTCGGGGAACTTCCGTGGGAAGGGCGTGACGCCTCCGTCCGCGCCGACCCAGCCGGCGGTGATGGCCGCCGTCATCCGCGCGCCGGCGGCCTCGAGCGCGACGAGCATCCCTTCCCACTCCCGAGCCGACAGCTCGCGGTACGGGCCCCAGCGCTTGATCGGCGGCAGGTACTTGAGGAACAGGAAGTTACCCGGAAACGGCAGCGCCCGCGACCCCAGTCGGATCCGGGTGAGGCCGTAGACCTCATGCTGCTTCGACGCGGCGCCGACGTCATCGAGTCTGAGCGCGACGATGGCGCCAGCCCTCCACGACCTCCGCGTAGACTCTCGCGGTGGCCGCGGCGCAGTGGTCCCAGCGGAACAGCCGGTCCACCCGCTCGCGGTTCGCGCGTCCGAGCTTGCGCCGGAGCATCGGATCGGCGAGGAGCTGCAGCACGCGCTCCACGAACGTGTCAGGGCGCTCGGGATCGCACAGGAAGCCGCCCTCGCCGTCCACGACGATCTCGGGCAGCGAGCCCCGGGCCGAGACGACGACCGGGAGCTCGCACGACATCGCCTCGGCGACGCTGAACCCGAACCCCTCGAGCGCCGACGGGAACAGGAGCACGTCCGCCATGTTGTAGTAGCCGACCTTCTCGTCCTCGGGAACGTAGCCGGTGAAGACCACGCGTCGCTCGCGCCCGAGGGCGCCCGCGTGCTCACGCAGCCGCTCGAGGAGCGGGCCGGCGCCGGCGATGACGAGCCGTGCGTCGTCGCGCTCCTGAGCGACGCGTCGCCACACGTCGAGCAGCAGGAAGAGGTTCTTCCGCGGCTTGAGCCCGCCCAGGAACAGGACGACGGTCTTGCCCTCGAGACCGTGAGCGCGCAGGCGCGCCGCGGGGCGTGGCGCTGGGCGGAAGCGGTCGTCGACGCCGTAGGGAACGATCGCGAAGCGCTCGGCCGGCACGCCGAGCTCCTCGGCCGCCTGGCGGACCGCGAACCGGCTGCCGACGACGACACGCTCGACCGCACGCATCACCGGGCCCTCGATGAAGCGGTTGAGCGGGCTCGGATCGAGATGGTGGTGGTGCGCCACGATCGGCACGTCGAGCCGATAGCGCCGGCGGGCAATCAGCGTCGCGGGCCCGACGTAGCGCAGCGAGTGCGCGCGGAGCAGGTCGAACGGCTGTGCGTCCCACGCGCGCTTGATCGCCGGGGCCATCACGAACGGCGCGATCGGCCACCGGAGCCCGCGCCCGATGGGCAGCCGGCGGATCGTCCAGTTCGGCACGTCTTCCGGATAGCGCTTGTGGCGCGCGAGCAGGATCTCGATCGTCATGCCGCCGACGCCGAGGTGACGCAGGACCTCGCGCTCGTACGTCTCGCCGCCCGACGTCGTCTCCGGATCGATCCCGCAATGCGGTGAGCAAACCCTCACGTGTGTCCCCGGCGAGCCACGACCAGCTCGATGTAGGGGTTGATACCGAACAGCCGGTAGTACAGCCGCACCAGGGGCCACAGCGGACCGCCGACCGGGCGATCGGCGTCGTCGCGCAGAACGAGCATCACCTGCCCCCCGGCGCGCTGCACGAGCGCGCGGCACTCCGCGAAGGTCAGCGGACGCAGCGTGTCGAGGAACGCCGTCGGCCGGCCGCGCGCGGCCAGGTAGGCGCGCGACAGTGCGCGCGGCAGGCCGGGTACCCAGAAGACCTTGTAGTGCCCCTCGAAGCATCCGCGCCGATCCGGCGAGTGGAGGTAGAGCCGGCCGCCCGGGCGGAGCAGGCGCACCATCTCGCCGACGGCGCGCCCGGCATCGGCGAGGTGCTCGAGCGTCGAGTAGCAATAGATGAGGTCGAAGCTCGCGTCCTCGAACGGCAGCGACTCGGCGGTGGCGACCATCGCTCGCTCGGCGGACGTGCGGGCGGCCGTGAGGGCCACCGCCTCGGGAGACTCGTCCACGCTCCACACGTCGGCGCCGGCCTCGGCGGCCAGGAGCGAGAAGCCGCCGGTGCCGCAGCCGACGTCGAGTAGACGGCGGCCCTTCAGTGGGCCGCCGAGGGCGCTCTCGAACCGCGCGAGCCGGCGGCCCTCGTACGCGCGGTCGTCGAGGCGGACCGCGACGACCTCGCGCCAGCTCGGGATGCCGAGCGTGTCCCGATAGTAGCGTGTGTAGTACCGCTCGAGGCGGTCGGTGAGCGTGTCAGCGAGCGGGCTTGACATATTGCGCTTCGAACTCCAACCCGCCGAGGTCGAGCGGCACGATCGCGCGGAGCGTGGAGTCGATGTATGCGATCGTCTGGCTTCGCTGAGCCGAGGCCTCGACCAGATTTTCCTCGCCTGCGTCGTCCGCGAAGTTCACGAACAACGTGCCACCGGGCTTCAGGTGCTCGACCAGATGCTTCACGACGTCCAGAGGGTTTATGACGTGCTCGAGAACGTCCAGGCATGTCATCACGTCGTAGGTCGAGGCGAGGGGCAGGTCGCGGCCGAGGCCCGGTTCCTTGAACTCGACGTTGGCGTGCTCGCGAAAGCGCCAGCGTGCGAACTCGAGCGTCGGCGTCGGCAGGTCCACGAGCGTGTAGCGCCACTGGGGGAATCGAGGCCTGAGGAACGCCGTGAGGGGCGCCACGCCGCACCCGTACTCGCAGAAGTCGCCCCGGCGGCCGACACGTCCCATCGCGGCCGCGACGGCGTAGTAGGAATCGTGGCGATGGTAGTGCGTCTGGCGCAGCACGAAGTAGTCCGTCTCGGCGTAGAACGCGCGATAGTCGGCCTCACCGAGTCGGGGCCTGGTCCCCCAGAGCTTGGCGGCGTCCTCTCGCCCGTTCGTGTAGCGCACCCAGAACTCGTCGGTCGTCATCCCGTGGTAGTAGGCGGACAACTCACGAAACCAGCCGAACCAGCGGAGGTCCCCGCCGAGCCGCGTCACGAGAGGCTCCACGAGGCGACTCCGGCCGCCACGGCGCACGCGCTCTCGCAGATGCATGAGACGCGCATGACGGGCCGGCGACAGGAGCCGCATCATGGATCGGGGCGCCACGTGGGTTGACACCTCGAGACGCGACGCTTACCCTGCGCCCGATGGCCGTTTCGCTTCGCGCTCTCGCGCGCCGCGCGCTCGGCGTGCAGCGAACTCCGACTTACTACCTGCCATGGCTGACGCTGAACGGCCTCGAGTGCGCGCTGATCCTCAACAACGTCGAGGTCCGCTTCAAGCCTGGGGAGAACCAGGGCCCCTACCCGGCCACGGTCGTGCAGCTCGACGCCGACGGCGGGGTGGTCCGCACGTCGCAGGTGTCGGTGACCGACACCGCGGACGCCGTCGAGCTCTCGATGACGCCGACCCTGCGCGGCTACGGGTTCGTCACCGTGAGCACCGAGCACCTCCACTCGGATCTCTACGTGACCGTCGCCGACGGCGAGAGCTACACGGCGACCCACGGGCGCGCCGAGTTCGTCGAGACGTATCCCCTTCGCGTACGTCTCCTGCTCGGTGCGCTCGGCGCGTTGCTGGCGCCGCTCCGCCGTACGATCCCGGCGTTCGTCCGGGACCAGTACGCGTACGCCGGGCCCGACGGCCGCTCGCACCTGCTGCTCCTCAACCTCTCGAACGTCACGAACCGGATCCGGGTGGTCGCCCATCGCGACGGCGCGCGCGGCACGACCCGGCTGGTGGCGGTGCCGCCGCTGGGCGCGCGGCTCCTCGACGTCGGCACGCTCGCGCCGGCCGCCAGCGGGCTCACGCCGCTGGCGTTGCGGCTCGAGGGCAACGCCTGGTTCAACCTCTACCTGGTCGGCGCGGGTCCGCGCGATCTCGCCGGGCCGCTGTCCCTGATGCATGTCAAGTGACCTCTCGGCCCTGCTCTCGGCGACGTTCTACGAGGCGGGCGACGAGCACCGCGTCGAGCTGATCCACCAGCGCGACCGCGCGGCGCGCCGCCGGCTCGCCTCGCTCGATCTGGCGGTCTACGATCCGGAGGGGAAGAACCTCACGGCCGTCCCGCTCGACACGCACCAGGAGATCCTCGACCTCGGCACGCTGGTCGGCGCCGTCGCCGCCGGCCGGCCACGCGTGATGGTGCTGCTCGACGCGCGGTACGAGGAACAGATCTTCCCGTACCGGCCCCATCATTATGGATTTCTTCATCGCCGCGGCTCCACGACGGCGGCGCTCTACTACGCGCTTAACGCGGTCCTCGGCGGCGTGCCCGACCGCATCGGCGCCACCGGCCTCAACAACTTCGAGACGTACATCTTCCTGCGCGAGGCCTTCGCCGAGCGCTACTCGGTGCTCCTGGGGAACCCGGCGCGGTTCTCGACCGCCGAGGCCCAGGTGACCGCGTACTATGCCACCGGCCGGCTCACGCAAGTGGTGGCGCTGGCGCCGAAGGCTCATCGCGAAGTCGCGCTCACGTCCGAGCACGCGGGCGAGCGTCTACAGCGCGTCGAGATCAAGGCGCTCTTCCGCCTCGCCAGCTACGTCGTCGGACGCCGCGCCGACTCGGGCGAGCTCGTGCTGTTCGATCATCTCTTCTCGTATCACCGGTGATCCCGCGCTCCAGCGAGGAACGCGATCACTCGCTCGCGCTCCTCGGCCGTGATCCCCACCGAGCACGGCAAGGAAATCCCGCGCGCGTAGAGGTGGTCGGCGACCTCGATCCGGTAGGCTTGGTGCTCCGCGAAGGCCGGCTGCCGATGGAGCGGGTGCCAGAGCGGGCGCAGCTGGATCCCGGCCGCGTTGCCGCGCGCGATCAGCGCGCGCGTGTCGCCATAGATCCCCGGATCGAGAAGCGTCGAGTACATCCAGAAGCTCGAGCTGGCCCAGGGCGCCTCCCGGAGAGGCTCGGCGCCGCCCAGCGCGGCGAGCGCCGCGTCGTACGCGCGGGCGGTCTCCCGCTTGGAGGCGAGGAAGCCCTCGAGCTGCTCGACCTGTGCCACGCCGAGGGCGGCCTGGATATTGGTCAGCCGGTAGTTGAAGCCGATCTCGCGGTGGATCCATTCCGGCCCCGGGTCTCGCGCCTGCTGCGTCAGGTGGTGCGCGCGTTGCGCGAACGCGTCATCGTTCGTCAGTATCATTCCGCCGCCGCCTGACGTGATGACCTTGTTGCCGTTGAACGACAGGCAGCCGGCGAGACCGTGCGCGCCCACGCGCCGCCCCTTGTAGAGGGCGCCCAGCGCCTCGGCGGAGTCCTCGACCAGCGCCAGCGGGAGCCGCGCGGCGAGCTCGAGAAACGGGTCGAGGTCGACCGGGTGGCCGTAGAGGTGGACGGGCAGGATCGCGCGGACCCGACGTCCGGTCGCGCGGTTCACCACGCGATCGCCGCGCACGTCGCATTCGCGGGCGAGGAAGTCCGTGACTTTCTGGGGGTCCACCGTCCACGTCCGCGGCTCCGAGTCCACGAAGACGGGCACCGCGCCGCAGTAGCGCACGGCGTTCGCGGTGGCGGCGAACGTGAGCGTCGGCACGATGACCTCGTCACCGGAGTCGACACCCGCGACGAGGAGCGCCACGTGGAGCGCCGCGGTGCCGTTGACGGTGGCGACCCCGTGCCGCACCCCGACCCACGAGGCCAGCGCCCGCTCGAACCGCTCCACGAACGGACCGACCGACGACACCCAGTTGCTGTCGAGGCACTCCTTGAGATAGAGCCACTCGTTGCCGCGCAGGCACGGCACCGCGTTCGGGATGGGCTGGCTCACCGCCGCCCTCGCTCGCGCCACGCGCGATACCACGCGAACGTGTCGCGCACTCCGGCCTCGAGACCCACCTTCGGCACGTAGCCGGTGAGCGCCCGGAGCTTCGTCAGATCCGGACAGCGACGCGCAACGGATTCCGCCGGCGCCGGGAGGGTCTGCAGGCGCGGCGTGAAGTCCGCGGTCCGGAGCACGAGGGCGAGGAGGTCGGCGATCGTGGTCTCTTCCGTGTCGTTGCCGATGTTCACGATCTCGCCCCACGCGCGCTCGCTGTCGATGAGGCGCAGGATCGCGTCGACCGCGTCGTCAACGTGACAGAACGCGCGCCGCTGCTCGTGCCCGTACACCTTGAACGGGTCCTCCCGATCGAGCGCGCGCAGGCTGAGCTCGGGGATGACGTGATCGGCGCCCATCCGCGGCCCGTACACGTTGTGCAGGCGGCCGATCACGAAGCGAAGCTTCTTCGCCGCGGCGTAGTGGATCACCGCGGCCTCGCCGAGGATCTTGCTCGCGGCATAAGCGAGCCGCGGGCTGGCGATATCGTCCACCGAGAGCGGGACCGTCTCCGGCGTGGGCACGGGCACGGTCCCGCGACCGACGCCGCCCGCGTACGTCTCGCTCGTCGACGAGAAGAAGAGGACCCCCACGTCGGGCGTCGCCCACTCCAGCACGTTCAGCGTGGCCAGCGTGTTCACGCGGATCACGCGCGCCGGAGCGCCGGTGACGGGACGCACGCCGACGACGGCCGCGAGCACGTGGACCTGATCCCACTGCGTCGGAAGCGGCGTGAGCGCCGCCGGGTCCGTCAGATCCGCCCGCACGAGCTCGACCGACGGGCGGGCGAGCAGCGCGGTGAGCTCGGCGTCGGCGCGGCCACGGGACAGATCGTCGACGAGCGTGATGCGGTTGCTCGGCGTCTCGGCCAGGCGCCGGGCCAGGTGATAGCCGACGAAGCCCGCGCCGCCCAGGATCAGGATCCTAGCCATAGCCGATCCCCGCGTAGCGAACGTGTGGCTCGGCGCGGACCGTCTCCTCGTCGAGGATGCGCCAGCAGTCGTACACGAGCGCCGGCTTTCGCAGCGAGGCGAGCAGCGGCGGCAGGTCGAGCTTGGCGTATTCCGGGTGATTCGTGATCACGAGCACGCCGTCGGCGCCCGCGAATCCCTCTCCGACGCTCGTCACATCCACGCCGAGCCCTTCCAGGATCTTCGGCGCCACGAGGAAATCGTGGCCGCGCAGCGTGACGCCCGAGCCGTTCAGTGTCTCCAGCATCGGCAGGACCGGCGCGCCCCGCATGTCGTCCGTCGGCGGCCATCCCTTGTACGCAAAGCCGAGCAGGAGCACGCGCGCGCCCTTCACCTCGCCGCGCGTCTCGCGCAAGAGCTCGAGGAAACGACGCGCCACGTGACCGGGCAAGTGCTCGTTCAGCGCGCGGGACTCGCCGACGAGCCACGGCGTGTGGCCCACGGCGCGCGCGCTCTCGATCAGGAGATAGGGATCCTTCGACAGGCAGCCGCCGCCGACGAAGCCGGGCTTCGCCAGATCCGGCCGCGGGTAGTCGAGGTTCGCGGCGCGGATCAGCTCGAGCGGGTCGAGCCGCATCCGCTCCGCCATCAGCGCCACCTCGTTGCCGTACGAGTAGATCAGATCCGTGTGGCAGTTGTTGATGAGCTTGACCATCTCCGCCGCTTCGAGCGACGAGACCGAAACCGTCCGCGGCGTCAGCGTTCGAAACAGCGCCTCGGCGGCGGCGCGGCTCGGCTCGTCGAGCCCGCCGACAACCTGCGGCAGCTCCTCGAGCTCGCGCAGCGCCTGGCCCTGGATCGTCCGCTCGGGACAGAACGCCAGGCGCGCCCAGCCCCAGCGGGCGACGAGCTCCGGCAAGACGACCGTGCGGCTGGCCCCCACCGGTACCGTGGAGCGCACGATCACCAGCGTCTCGGGCCCGAGCGCCGTCGCGACGGAACGCGCGGCGGCCCGCAGCGGCTCCAGCACCGGCGCGTGGGTCACCGCGTCCACCGGCGTCGACACGCAGAGCACCGCGGCGTCCACCGGCTCGGCGGGGAGCGTCGAGACGATGCGCAGGCGGTCGCCGAGGAGCGCGCCGAGCTCGTCCGTGATGCCCGGCTCGTAGAGATGCGCCCGGCCGGCCTGGAGCGCCGCGACGACGGTCGGCTCGCGGTCGTAGCCCACGACGGAGACGCCGCGGCGCGCGAGCGCCACCGCCAGCGTGAGCCCGACGTAGCCGAGACCGACGACCGCGACGCGCGTCAATCCAGGAGCCCTTCGGCCACGTCGCGATTGGCCTTCTCGAGGTCGGGGTGACGCCCGACGTCGAGCCAGTACTCGCGGATCGCGTAGGCGGCGACGTGCGCGCCCCGGCCGATGAGCAGGCGGATCAGCTCCGGCGCGTCGACGTACTGCCCCTGCGGCATCATGTCCACCACCGACGGCTCGATCACGTAGATGCCGGCGTTGATCGGGAATTCCTTGCGCGGCTTCTCCTCGACGCGCTCGATGCGCTCGCCCCGGAGCACGAACTCGCCGTACGGGATCTCCACCTGGTAGAGCGAGACGCCCACCGTCATGGCCGCGCCGCCGCGGCTGCCGTGGAACGCCAGCATCGCGCGGAAGTCGCATTTGGTGAGGATGTCGCCGTTCACCACGAGGATCGGCAGCTGACGGCCGCCGCGTACCAGGGTCAGGGCCCCCATCGTGCCGAGCGGCTCCGACTCTTCGACGTATTCGATGCGCACGCCGAGCCGGCCACCGTCGCC
>Ga0066703_10000556_pt1 | contig 11971 bp, 12 predicted proteins | sample GraSoiAngelo_152_FD_66505 | JGI IMG/M metagenome (GOLD analysis project Ga0066703, IMG submission 66505) | Grasslands soil microbial communities from the Angelo Coastal Reserve, California, USA - 14_1009_12_30cm | ecosystem: Environmental > Terrestrial > Soil > Grasslands | place: USA...
CCTGGAGGGCTATCAGCTCTTCCGCGAGTTCGACCGCTCGACGCTGGCCCTCTGCGAGCCCCTGCGCGCGATGCGCATCATCCACATGTCCGGCTGGATCGCGCGCCGCTGGGACGATCCGTCGTTTCCGCCCGCCTTCCCGATGTTCCGCAACCACAACTACTGGAACCAGGAATACGAGGAGCTCGTCCAGATCGCCGAGACGCTCTGACTACAGCGCGCCCAAGACGGCGCGGGCGAGACGGGGCAGGTCGGGATCGCGCGCGCCCATGATGAGCACGGTGTCGCCCGGGCGCGCCTCGCTCACGATCCACTGGCGCGCGGCCTCGTGGTCGGCGGCGTAGCCGCAGCGCACCGCGGGTGGAAGATCGTCCGCCAGCGCCTTGCCCGAGATGTCCTGGGCGACGGTGCCGCCCGCGTAGAAGATCTCGCCGTACGCGAAGCGGTCTTGAGGGCGGAGCAGCGTCGGGATCAGCGCCTTGAGCTCGGGGCGCAGGAAGCGCGCCGGCCCGAAGCCATGCGGCTGGAAGAGCACGACCACGCGCGGAGCGCCGGCCTGCGCGGTGGAGATGGCGGCGCGAAGCTTCTCGCCGTTGTGCGCGTAGTCGTCGACGACCCGGATGCCGCTCGCCGTGGTTCCGACCACCTCGAAGCGGCGCGCGACGCCGGGGAAGCGCGCCATCAGGAGCTCCACGGTCGACGTGGCCACGCCCAGCTCGAACGCGACCAGCGCCGCGGCGGTCGCGTTCTCGAGGTTGTGGAGACCGGGCTGCGGGACGTCGAGGGTCAGGTCGCGGCCGAGGTAGCGGAGCACGCCGGTCGCGCGATGCGGCCCCACGCTCGTGACCCGCAGCCGCGCGTCGGCGCTGGGCGGCGTGCCGTAGGTCGTCGCCTTGAACTGGCGCCCGAGCGCCACCGCCTCCGGGCACTCCTCGTTGACGAAGAGGCGGGTGCAGCTCTTGGCGAACGCCGAGAACTGGTGACGCAGCCCGTGCACCTCATCGTGGTCGCGGCTGATGTTGTGCACGAGACCGATCTCGGGACGGTAGCCCACCAGCGTGCCGTCGGACTCGCACGCTTCGGCGACCGCGGGCCCCTCGGCCGGACCGGCGACGAAAAATCCGCCGGCGCCCTCCCCGACCAGCGCGGCGCCGCCCAGCACGGTGGACGGCACGCGGGCCTCGCGCAGGAGCCAGCCCAGCATGCCGACGATCGTGCTCTTGCCGCTCGTGCCGGCGACGGCGACGCCCGGCGTGGCGCAGTTGACGACCTCGGCGAGCAGCCGCGGCCGCGGCAGGCAGTCGATACCCAGCGCGCGCGCCGCCCGCATCTCCGGCGTGTCGGCCTCGACGGCGGTGGAGTATACGAAGCGATTGATCGCGGCGGTGACCGCCGAGCCGTCGTGTGGGCCGAGCTCGATGCCGAGCCGTCGGAGCGCCCCGGCGACTTCTTCCTTCTTGCCTTGATCGAACGCCCGATCGGAGCCTTGCACCGCGTGGCCCCGCGAGCGCATGAGACAGGCGAGCGGGCCCATACCGGCGCCCGCTACGCCCGAGAAGTGATACCGGAGAATGGTCAAACGCTGACCTGCTTGTGTGGATCGAAGTGCATTGCCGCCTGGGCCTCGCGCGTCTACGTCACCTCCCGCAGGCTACGGAACGGGAGGTTGAAGACCGGCCGCGAGGCGGTCAGGATCATCGCGAAATTCAGCGCCGCCCCCAGCAGGTGAATCACGGGCAACGCCAGCAGCTCGAGCGCCTCATCGCTCTTGCCGTGGAGCCAATCGACGTCGTGCTTGACGCCGTCCAGCGCGAGCCGCCACCACGCCCCCGACGGCAGACCGTTCGCGTGCGCCATGTCAGGCTCCACGAGCGGGTGTCGCGCGATGAAGGCCAGCAGCGGCGGGGTGCCGTACTGACCGAAGAAGAACCACGTGAGCCCGCGGACGCCGAGCCAAGCCCCCACGGCGGCCACGATCGCGATCACGTTGTCGCTGGCGATCCACGGCATCGTTACTTCTACCAAACCACGATACAGGAACGCGACCTCGAAGAATATTGCGAAGGTCTCGATGAAGATGATCTGGGCCAGGAACCGGTTGTCGTGCTTGCGGACCGCGTCGACCAGCGCCTGCACACAGACGAAGCTCGCCAGGGTCAGCGCCAGCACCATCAGGTAAAGGATCGGGGCCGTGAGCCACGCGACGTCGTCGGCTCCGGCCAGGTCGGCCACCAGCACGGCCACCCGCGGGTGCAGGGTATAGGCGAAAACGGCCGCCTCGAGCACGCACCAGAAGATCAGCGCCACGAAGGCGAGCCAGGGCACGCCCGGCCTGAAATACGCCCGTACCAGCATGCTCGACATGGCGAACGGCGCGCCCACCACGTCCCGGATGAACCCGACCACCAGCCGGACGGTCAGCCGGGTGAGGCTCAGGGCCCAGCCCGCGGCCACCAGGGCGATGCGCACGATGCCGACCCAGTACATCCACACCATGATCGCGGCGTCCCACCACGCCAGCAGAAACAGCGAGACGAAACGCGTGCGGCCAGAGCGGAACGGTAGCGTGTAGACGCCCAGCCCCGTGCACCAGATAGCGACGATGCCCAATAACACGGGGAACAGGAGAAATGCGTACTTCACCGCCGCCAGCCAGCTCGGCTGAGGGTCGAGGAAAAAGGCCAGCAGCATCTGCTGCAATGCGGGAACCCAGGCGATGGGGGCCGCGAGCAGCTCCGCGAGCCCTCGCCACGCCTCGGGCAATCTGGCGACGAGCCGATCAATCATCTGAGTCCTCCATATCCTCGTACTGCCATGTGACCTGCGGGACCCTGACTACGGGCCCTGGCCGGGGCGAGTAGGCTTGGCGGCGGGTTCGACATGACCCACCGAGCTCAGCGGCGCCGGCGTGCTGCTGCTACGGTCCGGGTGTACCGAAACGCCGCGCTCGAGCGCCTGACGCTCGGCCCAGCCCGAACGGGACGACGTCGCGACCGCGAGAGTGACTCCAGGGTCGAGCGTGGTCGTGCTCACGGGCACGACGACCCCATGTCCACTGCTGGCGTTTCGCGGGCGCCAGACCGGGATCAGGTCCGGGCGGCCGATGCGCCGCAGGATCCGCGAGACGTAGCGCCGCGTCTCGGGAAACGGCGGGACGCCCCGGTAAACCAGCACCGCCTGCTCGCCGGCGTTGTAGGCCGCGAGCACCAGGGGCAGATCGCCGCGATACCGGTCCATCAGGCTCCGCAGATGGCGCACGCCGCCCTCGATGTTCTCGTACGGATCGAAGCTGTCTGAAACTTGTAGACTCGAGGCCGTGCCCGGCATCAGCTGCATCAAGCCCTGCGCGCCGCGCCGCGAGACGGCCCGCGGGTTGAACTCGGACTCCGCCTCGACGATCGCCGCCACCAGGATCGGCGGAATGTCATAACGGACCGCCACGTCCCGAATGTGCGCTTCGATCTCGACGATCTGGGCGATCGCGGCCTCGTTGCTCGACTCCGACTCCCGCGCCATCCTTATGATCTCGCTGTCCGGCTGCGATCCGGCCGGCCGCGCCGTGAGATAGGCGGGAACGATCACCAGCAAAAGCACACCGAGTCCGAGCGCGTGCCGCAGCAGCCGCGACAGCGCGTCTCGCTCGGTGAAGCTTCGGCTCGTGGCTGCCATTTCGCTCACGACTTTTCCCTCCGGGTTTGAGACCTGGCAGACATCGCTCGGGGTGGATCTGACCGCAGCACCCCCCTGAGAACGCAACGCCGATGCCAGCCTCCGAAAGCGCTTCCAGACCATTATTTTCATATGGTTACGTCTCAGTTCGACTTGCCGACCACTGACGCGCGCTGTCATCCCTCCGACACGCGAGTGCCATCGGGTCCGCTACATCCTTTTCAGTAGCGGCGGAGCCTCAGACGCGGTCGCGCGCCTTTCCCCGGAAGATTCGTGGCGGCGCGGACACCGTCCGCGGCGTTCCGTTGAAGGTCCCCCAGGATCTGAGCCCGAGGTTCGCGCACTCGATGAAGCAATCCAGAGCGGTGGAGAGTTCCGCCATGCTCTTCGGCGTCTTGAGCTCGACAGCGGCGTCGTTGCCGTTGAACACGGCGTTCGTCGCGCCCAGGGCGCTCGACGCCGCGTGGCCCTTGAAGCTGGTGATCCAGGCCTGGTCCGGCTGTCGATTCACTCTGAAACGGACGACCACTCGATGGTCCGAGCGTCGCTCGTCGAACGCCGGCTCGCCGATGCGCTGGATGAGCATGATGACTCCGTCGCGATGAATCGCTACAAGAGCCAGGCGCCGCGCCTGAAGCCGAGACTTTTCGCAGGTGAGAAGCGAACGCCTACCGGGTGGTAGGAGACAACGACGACGTATCCGGTATCCAATCACATCCCCGCGGGTGTGTCCAGGGGCCCTTTCCTGATAGGCTAGAGCCTCGATTTCCCAGGACGAAACGCACGGAGGTGTTCGGATGAAGCATCGCATCGCCGCGATTCCCGGCGACGGAATCGGCAAGGAAGTCGTGCCCGAGGGCATGCGCGTACTCGACGCCGCCGGGCGTCGCTTCGGGTTCGAGATCGAGTGGACGACCTTCGACTGGAGCTGCGAGCGCTACGCGCAGACCGGCCGGATGATGCCCGAGGACGGCCTCGACCAGCTCAGGCTGTTCGAGGGGATCTTTCTCGGCGCGGTAGGCTTTCCCGGCGTGCCGGACCACGTGTCGCTGTGGGGGCTCTTGATCCCGATCCGCCGGGGCTTCCGCCAGTACGTGAACCTGCGTCCGGTCCGTCTGCTCAAGGGCGTCAAGTCACCGCTCGCCGGCCGCGGGCCGGCCGACATCGACATGCTGATCGTGCGCGAGAACAACGAGGGCGAGTACTCGGAGATCGGCGGGCGGCTCTACCGCGGCACGCCGGAAGAGCTGGCCGTCCAGCAGTCGGTCTTCACGCGCACGGGCTGTGACCGGATCATGCGCTACGCGTTCGAGCTCGCGATGAAGCGGCCGCGGCGGCACGTGACGTCGGCGACCAAGTCGAACGGGATCATCCACAGCATGCCGTACTGGGACGAGCGCTTCGCGGCGGTCGCGAAGGACTACCCGGACGTCAAGACCGCGCAGTTCCACATCGACATCCTGACCGCCCACTTCGTGCAGCACCCCGACTGGTTCGACGTGGTCGTCGGCTCAAATCTCTTCGGCGACATCCTCTCCGATCTCGGTCCGGCCATCGCCGGCTCCATCGGGCTGGCGCCGGGCGGCAACATCAACCCCGAGCGCGCGTACCCCTCGATGTTCGAGCCGGTGCACGGCTCGGCGCCCGACATCGCCGGCAAGGCGCTCGCGAATCCGGTGGCTCAGATCTGGACGGGCGCGATGATGCTGGAACACCTCGGCCACGCGGACGCGGCGCGCGCGGTCGTCGCGGCGGTGGAGCGCATCGTCGAAGAGGGCAAGACCGTCACGCGCGATCTCGGGGGCCGGGCGACGACGACCGAAGTCGGCCAGGCGATCGCCGCGCTGCTCGAGCGAGTCTCCGCGTGAACTTCTTCGGGCACGCCGTGCTGGCGATCCGGCGGAGCGCCGACCCCGCGTTCGTGCTGGGCGCGATGCTGCCGGACTTCGCCACGATGATCCGCGCGCGCCCGCCGTTGACCGAGCACACGGCGATCGACCTGGGCATGCGGTTTCACTGGAGGACGGACGACGCCTTCCACCACTCGCCGGCGTTCGGCGCTCTGACCCACGCGGCGGTCACGTGGCTGTCGGCGCGCGGGGTGCGGAGCGGCAGCGCGCTGGCGGCGGCGCACGTCGGCGTCGAGATCCTGCTCGACGCCGCGCTGGCCGGCGACGCGCTGGCGCAGCAGGCCTACCTGGCGGCGATCGATGCCGCCGCGCCGCGCGAGCTCGGGCGCCACGTCACCTGGGCCTCCGACGATCAGAGCGTGCGGTTCGATCACCTGCGCGAGCGGCTGCGTGAGCGTGGCACGATCGTCGGCGACATCGCGCCTGACGTCGTGGCGGGACGCCTGCGGCGGGCCCTCGCCGATCGGCTGCGCCTGGCCCTGGACGACGCTGCGGAACTGGCGGTACGCGAGTGGGTCACCACGGCGCGCACCCAGATCTCGGCCTGCGCCGCCCCCCTGGTCCAAGATCTCGCCACGCAACTTTCGATCACCGCGCAGTCCTAGCGCCGAATCGAAAGGCTCAGCCGCCCCTAGCGCTCGTTCGAGAGAACGAGCGTGCCGGCGGCCGAGAGCATGCCGCCCATCCCGTTCACGAGGGAGAGTTTCGTGTTCGGCACCTGGCGCGCTCCACACTCGTGGCGCAGCTGCCGCGTCGCCTCGATGATCGGGAAGATCCCGTACATGCCGCTGTGGGTGTACGAGAGCCCGCCGCCGTTGGTGTTGATGGGAAGCTTGCCGCCCGGGGTCGAGCGCCCCTCCGCGAAGAAGTGCACGCCCTCGCCGCGCTTGGCGAGGCCCAGCGCCTCCAGCATGAGCGGCGGGCCGGAGGTGAAGGCGTCGTAGAGCATGATGTGGTCGAAGTCCGTGCCCTTGACGCCGGCCATCGCGAACGCCTTCTCGCCCGACCGCCGGGTGGCCTCGCTGAACGTGAGGTCGCGCATCTGCGTCAGCATGACGTGCTCGCTGCCCTCGCCGGCTCCACGCACGTAGACCGGCCGCTTGGCGCAGTCCTTCGCGCGGTCCGCCCGCGTCAGGACCACGGCGCCGCCGGCGTCGGTGACCAGGCAGATGTTGAGGATGTTGAACGGCCAGACCACCGGGCGCGAGTCGAGCACGTCCTTCACGGTGAGCGGATCCCGATTGCGCGCCTTCGGGTTCAGCGCCGCCCACTTGCGCGTGGAGACGGCGACCTGCGCCCACTGCTCGAGCGTGGTGCCGTGCTCGTGCATGTGGCGCGTGGTGATCAGGCCGAAGTAGGTCGGCGCGCCGCCGAAGCCGTAGGGGAACTCGAACTGGCCCGGCAGCGCGGTGTCGCGCCGGGGTGAGACGCCGACGCCCGAGCGCCCGGACTCGCCGTGGCTGACCACCGCGACGTCGCAGAGGCCGTGGTGGAGCGCCAGCACCGCGTGACCCACCATGATGATGAACGAGCAGCCGCCGACGGTCGTGCCGTCGACGTAGCGCGGCACCACGCCGATCGCCTCGCCGATCGTCGCCGGCGAGTGCTGGCCCGCGGTGAAGATGCCGTCGACGTCGGACACCTTGAGCCCGGCGTCCCGCACGGCGTTGGTGATCGCCTCGACGTGCAGGCTGAGCTGGCTCTTGCCGGGCAGCGTGCCGAGCTCGTCGCTCTCGTCCACGCCGACGATGCAGACGGAGTTGCTGAGCTCGCGCATCTTCGCCAGGTCGCTCATCGCGCACCTCCCCCGACGGGCCGGAACATCGGGAGACTGACCTGATCCGTCAGCTTCTCGAAGCAGACCTCGACCGGCATGTCGCAGCGGATCTGCTTCGGGTCCGGTGCCACGCCGACCAGATTGGTCAGGATGCGCGGGCCTTCTTCGAGCTCGACCATCGCGAGCACCACCGGCGTCTTCACCTTGAACGCCTTGTTCAGGATCTGGTGGGCGATCTCGAAGGAGAAGAGCTTGCCGCGACCGGTCGCCTGCACCCAGCCGACGTCCCGCGAGGCGCAGAACGGGCACGCGACGCGCGGGTACATGAACGGCTTCCCGCACGCGCGGCACTTGGGGATCATGAGCTTGCCGTCCCGCGCGCCTTCCCAGTAGGGCCGGCACTCGGGCGTGATCGGAGTTGGGAGCGGGCGTTCGAGGTCCATGGGCGAGGATTCTAACGCAAGCTGAGGTAAAGTACCGCCCCGAGGCTACAAGAGGAGAAACTGCCATGGCTCGCAAGCAGGCCGCGCCCAGGGCTCACCCGGTGACCGCCGCCGACGTGGATCCCCGCCATCGTTGGGACCGGCCGCTGCAGGCGCCCGGTCACACGCAGGTCGACTTCGAGGAGCGCGTGGATTTCCATCGCCTCCACGCCTATCGACTCGGCCGCGCGCGCCAGGCGCTGGCGCACTCGGGCCTCGGCGCGCTCCTCGTGTTCGACCAGTACAACATCCGCTATCTCTCCGGCACCGTCATCGGCGAGTGGGCGCGCGACAAGCTCACGCGCTGGTGCCTGCTCACCGGCAACGGCGAGCCGTGGGTCTGGGATTTCGGTTCGGCCGCGCGCCACCATCGGCTCTACACGCCGCAGATCCCGTCACGGCAGTCGCTGGCGGGCATGGTCGGCATGCGCGGCGCCGTCTCGCCGAAGGCCGGGCTCTTCGGCAAGGCGGCGCAAGAGATTCGCGACATCCTGCGCGCCGAGGGCGTGGCCAAGATGCCGCTCGGCATCGACCTCGTGGAGCCACCATTCCTTTTTGCGTTGCAAGAGCTGGGCATCGAGGTGCGCGACGGCCAGCAGGTGATGCTGGAAGCACGGATGCTCAAGAGCCAGGACGAGCTCACGCTCCTCAACATGGCGGCGGCGATGGTGGACGGTGTCTATCAGGACATCTTCGAGGCGCTCAAGCCAGGGGCTCGCGAGAACGAGATCGTCGCGCTGGCCACCAAGCGGCTCTACGAGATGGGCTCCGACTGCGTGGAGGCGATCAACGCGATCTCCGGGGAGCGATGCAGCCCGCACCCCCACAACTTCACGGACCGGATCATCCGCCCGGGCGACCAGGCGTTCTTCGACATCATCATGTCGTTCGTCGGCTACCGCACGTGCTACTACCGCACCTTCGGCGTGGGTCGCGCCACCAAGCCGCAGACCGTCGCCTACAAGAAGGCGCGCGAGTGGATGGACGAGGCGATCGCGCTCATCAAGCCCGGCGTGGCCACCGACAAGATTGCCCGCGCGTTCCCCAAGGCGCAGGAGATCGGCTTCGACAGCGAGATGGCCGCGTTCGGCCTCAATTTCTGCCACGGGATCGGCCTCGGGCTCCACGAGCGCCCGATCATCAGCCGGCTCAACTCCTTCGACGACCCGATGGAGCTGCAGGCCGGGATGATGTTCGCGGTCGAGACGTACTGTCCGGCCACCGACGGCATCTCGGCGGCGCGCATCGAGGAGGAAGTGATCGTGACGCCGAGCGGCGCCCAGATCATCACGCTCTTCCCCGCCGACGAGCTTCCGGTCGCGAACCGCTACTAGACCCCGAGGCGCCGACCATGGCCAAGGCCAGGCTCAACGGAATCGAGATCGACTACGAAGCGACCGGGCGGGGGCGCCCCGTGATCCTCTCCCACGGCTACGGCGCCACGCGGCGCATGTGGAACGGCCAGCACGCGACGTTGGGTGATCGCTACCGGCTCGTCACCTGGGACATGCGTGGCCACGGCCAGACCGAGAGCCTCCCCGATCCGGCGCAGTACTCGCTGGCGCTGACGGTCGGCGACATCCGGGCGCTGCTCCAGTCGCTGGGCGCGAGGCGCGCCGTCGTCGGCGGCCTGTCGCTCGGCGGCTACGTATCGCTGGCGTTCTCCCTGGCGCATCCGGAGATGGTGGAGGCGCTCGTCATCTGTGACTCCGGCCCGGGCTTTCGCAATGCCGAGGCGCGCGCGACGTGGAACCGGCGCGCGCACGAGCGCGCCGCGGCGCTGGAAGCGCGGGGGCTCGAGGCGCTGGGCGGGCGGAGCGCCGAGGTTCGCCAGGCGCTCACGTACCACCGGAGCGCTCAGGGGCTCGCGCACGCGGCGCGCGGGATGCTGGCCCAGGTCGACGGTCACGTGATCGACGGGCTCGCGTCGATCCGCGTGCCAACGCTGATCATCGTGGGCGACCGCGATGAGCCGTTCGTGGGCGCGTGCGAGTACATGGCGAAGAAGATTCCGAACGCACGGCTCGAGGTGATCGCCGGCGCCGGCCACTCGTCGAATCTCGATCAACCGGCGGCGTTCGACCGCGTGCTGCTGGACTTCCTGGACTCGCTCCCGGCTTAACCTCTCGGCAGCCCGAGCACCCGTTCGCCGATGATGTTGCGCTGGATCTCGCTTGTCCCCGCCGAGATCGTGTACTGACGCGCGGCGAGCACGCGGTTGAACCACCGCGGCGCGTCGGGCACCGTCGCCGACGCCTCGTTCACGAGCACGTGCATGCCGAGGAGCTCCCCGGCGGCGTCCGCGATCCTCACGCCAAGCTCGGAGCCGCTGAGCTTCAGGACCGATCCCTCGGGCCCGGGCGGCTCGCCGCGCAGTTGCCGCGTGAGGCTGCGGAGCCGCGTGAGCTTGAGCGCCTCCGAGTCGATGGCGAGCTGGGCCAGCCGCTGGCGCATCCACGGATGCTCCCACGCCGGCCGGCCGTCGATCGGCACCCGGCGCGCCAGCGCCATCAGCCGCGCGATCTGGGCGGTGTGGCTGCGACCGCCGGCCGAGTGGCGCTCGTACATCAGCGTGGTCGTGGAGACCTTCCAGCCCTGGTTGACCGGGCCCAGCCGATTCGCCTTCGGCACGACGACGTCGGTGAAGAAGACCTCGTTGAAGTGGTGATGGCCGGTCATCAGGACGAGCGGCCGCACCGTGATTCCCGGCGTCGTCATGGGCACCAGGAGACAGCTGATGCCCTGGTGCTTGGGCACGTCGGGATTCGTGCGCACCAAAAGGATGATCCAGTGGGCGAAGTGCGCGCCCGATGTCCACACCTTCTGGCCGTCGACGACGAAGTGATCGCCGCGGTCGACCGCGCGGGTTCGGAGGCTGGCGAGATCGGAGCCGGCGCCGGGCTCCGAGAAGCCCTGGCACCATATCTCGTCGCCGGCGAGGATCGCGGGGAGATGGCGCCGCTTCTGCTCGTCGGTCCCCCAGTGGATGATCGTCGGGCCCACCAGGCTCAGTCCCATGTTGCCGGGAAGCACCGGCGCGCGCGCCGCCGCGTACTCCTCGTCCCAGATGACTCGCTCGATCAGCCCGACGCCGCGGCCGCCGTATTCCTTGGGCCACGTGACCCCGACCCAGCCCGCGGCGTGCATCGCCTTCTGCCAACGGCAGCGGCGCTCGAACGTCTCGCGGTCGGACGCGATGCGGTCGTCGGCGGTGTCGTCGATGCAGAGGTCCGGTGGGAGATGTGCGGCGAGCCAGCCGCGGAACTCCTTGCGGAACGCCTCGTGCTCGATTGCGAACTCGAAGTCCATGGCACGCGAGCCGAGACTAGGGGCGCGCCCCGCCGTGTCAAGACCGCGGGCGCCCTGTGCCGCTGGCGCCGTGGCGCCGGGTCTTCGATTCTCGCTTCGACATGGTGGCCGGCCACTCGATGATGGCGTAGACGTCCTTGCAGCCGAGCGCCCGCGCGATCTCCTCCCACCCCTCGCCGGCTTGGCGCATGACGAGGATCTCGCTCGCGGACTTTGCGGTGATCGGGTCGGGCTGATTTGCTTCGACCGTGAGCAGAATCGAGATCCCGTTGAAGTCCAACCACCGGATCTGGTCCTGCGGGGTCTGCCCCATCGGAAAATCTCTCCTTGCCGAGGTCGCCGTGCACCGGCACGGCGCAGGCAGCCTCGGCCGCACGACGTGCAAAGGGCATACCGAGGATCCGACGCCTGTGGAGACGGGCTCTTGCGGACTCCGAGCGCCGAACGCGCCAGCCCGATGACCGTCGGTGTGTAGATTTCTATCTCGTGCAGGTAGAAATTCCCGGATTAGCCGGAGCGACCGGCGGCGCCGGCCAGCCACCGTCGCGCGCGGCGTGGCAGAAGCCCGATCGCGTCGTCGCCGCGCTGGGTCTCCGCTCGCGGCAGGTGGTCGGAGAGATCGGCGCGGGGCCGGGCTACTTCACGTTGCGACTCGCGCGGGCGGTGGGTCCGTCGGGGCACGTCTACGCGGTCGATCCCGAGCCCGGCGTGCTCGAGGCGCTGCGCGGGCGGCTCGCACAGGCGCGTGTCCACAACGCGTCGTGCGCGCGCTCACCGCGCGTGGAGCGAGCATCACTTCCTTCCGCACCAATATTTTCTCGAGC
>Ga0066703_10000565_pt1 | contig 11920 bp, 13 predicted proteins | sample GraSoiAngelo_152_FD_66505 | JGI IMG/M metagenome (GOLD analysis project Ga0066703, IMG submission 66505) | Grasslands soil microbial communities from the Angelo Coastal Reserve, California, USA - 14_1009_12_30cm | ecosystem: Environmental > Terrestrial > Soil > Grasslands | place: USA...
TTCTCGCCCTCGATCAACTCCGGCCGCCCGCCGGTGTCCATCATCCGCTGGTAGTAATCCGCATAGGCGAGGTTCGCCGCGCTGTGCATCGCCCGGGCTGCGGGTGCTCGCGCTGCATGTCGCAGTAGCGGGCCAGCTGGTTCTGGAACTCGGCCTTGGCGATGGCCTGGAGCTCGGCCTCGCTCGGGCGCTCGTCCGCCCGCCTCACGTGCTCCCGAACCAACATGCTCACGCCCCCACTCCCCGCCGTAAGCACGGCCCCGAGCGCGCGGGCTCGGCGCCGATCGGCGGTCCCCAGGGAAAGACGGATGTCACATCTCGATTCCCCGGATAAACGAAGATTTCGCCGCCACCAGAAGATGCTCCCGCGGCGGTAGACATGCTGGATCATAGCCAAGGATGGTCTCCTTGGGCTGCTCCCCGGTGCACAATCTGGTGGCACAATTGGTGGCACAATGGTCGGCAGCCCGTTCAGGGTGGAGCCAACAAAATCAATGCCTTAGCGGTGAAACTGGCTGGGGCGGCAGGATTCGAACCTGCGAATGCCGGTACCAAAAACCGCGCGTGGCCAACCAAAGGCCACAGAAATCTGCGGCCGATCAACAGCTTAGCAGCTCTGACCGCACACGCAACGAAAATCGGGACACAAATTAGTACACATTCCCTCGCCTCCGCACGGCTGCCTACCCGCTAAACCGAGGGCCCTCGAATTTAGAAGCCGCGTTCCGCGATGCCCGCGCGTCTCGCGGGTCTGCGGCTCAACCAGACTTGCTTGATGGATTGGCAACGGTGGTGAATACCTCGTGTCGTGTTTGCGGAGATCGCCCGGTGAGAGGAAGTGTCATCTTAGCAGACGTCGGAGGCACGTGGACGAGGGTAGGCTCGACTCACGATCCGAGACGTGCTCCGATATTCGTCGAGAGAACCCCGGGCCATGTTGATGCAGCGCTAGAAGTCCTCGGGCGTGGCGTTGCGAAGGCATTCGCTGCCGAGCCAAGCGCGAGACAAGTAATAATCGGGGTCGGCGGACTTGTCCGACGCGACGGCTGTGTCGCGGCCTCTATCTACACGCCCTTTTCGTCTATCAACCTGAAAACATTTGTTGAAGGCGAGGTCGGCTTGGCGGTTCGCGTGGAAAACGATGTCACCCTGCACTACCGCGGGCTTCCAATCACCCCGCGGCTGAGCCTGCTCATTTCGGCAGGTACCGGAGTGGGCGGAGCGGCAGGAGCAGTTGGCCGACCGCTCCCCGACCAGTCCGGCTACGGCGGCGAATTCGGGCACGCGTATTTCGGGTACGGAGACGAGCAATGCCCATGCGGCCGCCAAGGGTGCATTGATCTCCGGCTGAGCGGCCGTCGGATTGCGGCGCGTCTCGGAGCCGGCTGGTTTGAAAGTCTGACAGCCCCCGCCGTGGCACATGACCTTGCTCTCAGCGGATACTATTTCGAATCTGTGCTAACGTCGCTCCTGCGCGCCTACGATCCGTCAGCTGTCTTTTTTGCAGGCAGCGTGTTCCAAACGCCTCAACTCCGAGATAGCATCAGTCGATCGGCGGAACGGCATTGGAGTAAACTTCGGATGTTGTTTGTCCGCGACAACTGGGCCGTCGGGCTGAAGGCGGCGACGAGGCTCGCGTGCGAGCAAACAGAGGAGCGGTCGAACCCATGGTCCGTACAATTCCCCAACTCTGCGCCTCTGTGGCCGGGCGACCGTCACCTTTAGGCGTCCTGATCCATGAAGCGGGGTACCGGGCCGCTGGCCTGGATTTCCGCTATGTCGCGATCGGCAGCGAGCGCTTGGATGAGACCGTTCATTCTCTGGTAGCGTTAGGCGTCCGCGGCTTCGGCGTGTCTATGCCATTCAAGGCCGACGTGATCGAGCTGTTAGACAGTGTCTCACCGGACGTGCAGTCGATCGGAGCCTGCAACACGGTCGTTAATGACGAAGGAAAGCTCACCGGCCACAATACGGACTGGCGAGGGGCCATGGATGCTCTGGAAGCCGCGGGCATTCGCCCGCCAGGCCGCGCTGTGGTCCTGGGCTCCGGCGGGGTTGCCCGCGCGCTTGTATTCGGGCTGCGGGACAAGGGCTGGGAGGTCGCAATACTCGCAAGGAATGCAATTACCGGCCGAGAGGTAGCAGATCAGTTTGAGCTGCAGCCGCCTCTGTCATTTGACCAATCCACTTATCCTTCGTTTGACCTCGTGGTGAACGCAACGCCCTTGTCTGAATATCCGGTCCCGATGCTCAACCTCGAAAGATTCCCAGACGCTCGATACATTTTCGACGTGATTTTCAGCCCCTTGAAAACGCCCTTGTGTGCCGAAGCAGAGCGGCGCGGACTCAGAGTGGTCCGCGGATGGGAAATGTTATTGCGGCAGGCAATGCACCAGTTCGAACTATACACAGGCGTTAGTGCGCCTTTTGAGGTCATGCGAGACACGCTCGTTAACAATCTCAAATGAAAGCGCAGATTGTTATCACTGCCGACGACGTGGGAGCCTCCCCGACAATCGACGCAGCTGTCCTGGCTCTGTTAGACCTTGGAACGGTAACGCGGGCAGCCGCATTCAGCAATGCGCCCGGATTTGCATCGTTCGTTAAACGGACGAAGAGCCGTCACAGCGTGGTCCCCCACCTGACGCTAACATACGGATGCCCCCTCGGAAATCCAGAACCCATTAAAGAGATGCTCGCTGGCACCGGTAACTTCAAGCAGCCTTTGGATTACTTCCGGGGCAGTGTTACGGACGCGATCTCAAGCTGGTTTCAGTCGTCATACTTGCGATGCGATGAGCGCGCGGCCGCTCTCGAGATAGAGCGCCAGCTAAGGCATTTTTCGGCCGCTTATGGACATAGCGTTGGGGCGTGCACCTACCACCACGACGTGGACGAAATGGTTCTAGAATCGAATGTCCGTGGTGCGCCGTCTTGTTTCAGTCGCGGCCGTTCTGGCGGCTGGAGGGCCCGTAGATCGGCCGGCGCCCACTATGACCTCTTGGATCCTCGCGCTACAGTCGAGGATGCCATTAGCAGCGCTATTACGATCATCCAGGCGGCGATTAACAGGAGTCGCAGCTTGGGAGGCCTCCCTGCGGAGGCGGTTTTTCATCCTAGCGAGGACTCCTCGGACCTTGGGTCATTTTCGACTTACGCCGAAGGGCGGGTCCTCGAATATCGTGCGCTTCAGTCCCCTCAGGTTTACGAGATCTTGCAGACTGCCGTGCGTGTAGGGGACCTCCTGGTGTTCGAGTGATGGCAAAAGCACCATTCAATCAATTTGTGTTTGGCGGCGAGGAGAGCGCCCGGTTCGCACGGTTCGCGCAATCGGCCCTCGCTGCGCAGATCGATAATGTCGTCGTCCACGCGGTCGGGCGCGAGCCACTGACCGCCCGACCAGTGTCCGTGAAGGGCAGCCTCGTTGCGGCAGAGCTGGATGGATACATTCGCTTTATCACCATCAAGGACGATAACTCCGATATATCCCATAATATAGCTGGCTCAAACGCGACGAGGAGTATAGCTGCGCGCACTGTCAGCTTCAGCCTCACGTTAGATGGCGTAGACCGCTTGCAGAGGTGGACGGAGGAAACTGGCGAGTATGTACCTAAGCTCATCGGCGACACGGTTGTCGGCGCCGCCGAACTCCGCACTTGTGAACGGGCTTTGGCCGAGCCGTCGGACGGGCGCGTCAGGGAAGTATTAGAGCTGCTGGATTCGGACATTCCGCAGGTTAGAACAGAGGCGGCACTCACCCTTCGCGGCCTCTCCAACGTGATCAATGCCGCGCGCCGGGTTCAGCTTGCGACGGAGGCCGCGCTCATTAGTCACTGTGGGATTGAGACTGACAGGGACACGCTCGTTGCTGGTTTAGAGGACCTCGGCTACATCGGAGATGAGCGTAGCAAAACGTTCCTTGCTTCTTTCCTGGACAATCCGCGGTCCGACCAAGCCTGCTGGGCTGCGGCAATCGCATTGGGGCGACTCCGGGGCGGGGAGGAGGTTTCTCGACCGCTCTTCAGGGCTCTTGCTTACGACAACTTGTGGGTGCGGCGCGCAGCGTTACTCTGCCTAGCGCGGCGCACACAACAGAGCGCAAGAGCCAAGTTTGAGCCGGTATTTGGGTCAATTTTGCGCGAGACTGACGATGATCTGCTTCGCCGATACGCGTGCCTTGGATTGAGTCGCTTCCGGGAGTTCGAGGCAGAGACTTGGGAGCAGCTAACCCGGATTCTTGCGGCGAAGGATATCGCCTTTGCCACGCGAGGTTATGCAGCGCTTGCAATAAGCTGTGCGTATCATAATTGCCCTCAAAGTCTCCTCGGGCCGATACGCGGAGTGTTAGGCGCTGTGTTGGAAGACGCTGAAGCGGCCGCTGAAGAAATTGATACCGTTTGGGCTGTGGAGTTTTTGGGAGAGCTGGCAAGTATTAGTGGCCTTCCGGATATCGCGTCATCTTTATACCGGCACATAGCGGGCGAGTTTTCCGACTGGCGCGCCCACTATTATCTAGCAATTAGTTGCTACGAGTTAGGGGAGGCCGAGGCGATGAGAGGCGAAGGCGAAGATGCCATCGTTCGATTTAGCGAGGCGCAACGTCAACTCAGCTTCCCCGTCTCGGACACCCTAGATGATGTGTCGGCAACGATCGAGTTTCGGAAAACCGTCGTAGAAGCCCGCCGCCAGCTTCAGGGCATCCTCGCGCAGTGGAGAGACACCTACGATGCCGAGAGGATTCGACTCCTTGCAGCCTCCGTAGATGCGGTCCGTGACCACTACCAGCGCTATGCCACGCCCGAAGCTCAGGTCGGGCGCGACCGTCAACTCGTTCGAAGGGAGGTGGAATATCTCCGCCTAACAGTTAAGTTCATGGAGCTCCTTAAGTTATTCATGCAACTCGACGCCCACACGCGGGAGGTGATCGCTCCCGAGGAATCGCTTGGCACCTCCCTGGCACTATTAGCGCAAGCGGAACGGCTTACGGCGGCTCTGGATGGCAGCACCCAGATCACATTCAGCCTGCCGTTGTATAACTTGCTGAACGAAATAAAGACTTGGCTTAAATTGGCTGACGAAGCAGCTCGGGAAAAAGCTCCGGGCCTGGACAGGCTCGCCCTGATTTACGAATACGTGGCCCACGTGCGTGATGCCTTTTGGAAGTCAAGTTGGCCCATGCCTGGGCGCGCCTGCCCTGTATATGGGCTAGGACGCGCGGTCGTTGGTGTCCGGAGTGGTGACTCTAGTGGCACAGGTACGTGGAGGGATCCTTTGATACTGTCCTCTGACGGTTCGCTTATACTACCGTTGTTCATAAAGATTATTGATATGGCTGTAGGGCTGAATTCTCAGCTCCAGGTAGTTTATAGCATCGCTGGAGGAGATCCGAAAACAATTCCGGTGCACGCTGTGGAGGACGAGTACCCACTTCCAATTGATCTGAACGCATACAGTGGGTATGGGTCTCTCGCCGTTGAGGTCAGAGCCATCTTTGTTTTGCGCGACTGTACTCAAGAGGCCTTCCGGTCAACTTATCACGTGAAGATTGCCAGAAATTGATCCGCTTTGCTACATGGAATATTTGGAACACCCAAGGGGAGATCCGTCGCTGGCGCGATTTGATACCTGACGTCCTTCTGCAACAGGCGCCAGACATAGTCGTTATTCAAGAGGTCAGTCTAGACGGCGATGGGCTCCCGCAGTCGTTTCGCTTGGCACAGAGTCTTGGCCTTCCTTTTGAACGGTACTTTTTCTCCGGTGATTGGCGGGGCCGGGAGGAGGGACTCGCCATTCTCTCGCGGTACCCGATGAAGCGCCACGTGCGAGCACTCTTGTCCCCGGGATCCGACATGATGGGGAGGTCCGTATGCGGAGCCACGCTCGACACGCCAGATGGGTGGTTGGACGTCTACACCACGCATTACGCTCACGCCTTGAACGACCAAGCGGGTAGAGTGAAGCAGGCCGAAGAAACAGCGGAATTCGTAATTCGCATGGCCGGGATTGCTTCCTCTCCTGCGATGGTGTTAGCCGGTGATCTCAATGATATTCCTAACTCGCCTCCACTGACTTTGTTGAGGAGGCGGCTTGGATTGATCGACGCGCTCGATGGACTCAGCTCAAACGACAGGATTACCTTCTCAGCCGCTAACCCCAACGTTGATCCCAGGTTGGGGGCCGATCGATGCCTTGACTACGTTCTCCATTCGGAACGATGTGTTGCCCGGGAGCACCGCCTATTTGGAGTGACGCGCTCGGGCGAGTTCGCGTCAGATCATTTCGGCGTTCTGGTTTCGCTTGAGCTATCCGCTTGAAAGCCAAGGTTTGGTGGGTGGTCGGAACTCGGCCTGAAGTGACGAAGGGTTGGCTCTTCGCAAGATGGCTTGCGAGTCATCCAGATGTTGATTTCTATTTGATATGCACCGGGCAACAGAAGGAGCTGTTGTGGTCGTCGGTCTATGACCTCGGTCTAACCGTGAACGCGATTACCGATCTCCTTGCTCCCGCAGGCAGGTCGCCATGGCAACAACGGTTTTCTGAGCTGTTCAAGTCTATTGTGGCTGCCGGGCCGCCCGACTTGGTTTGTGCGCTAGGCGACACTGACAGCGTGAGGGCGACAGCCGAACTATGCCACCAGCTCAGCTTACCATTCGTTCACCTTGAGGCTGGAATTCGTCATAGGGGTGTCTACCAGACTCCGGAACCGGAGGAGATCAACAGGCGAGAGATCAGCCGATTAGCAACGTTTCACCTCTGCCCTTCTCTCGAGGCTCGTGCCAACTTAGCGGACGAGGGCGTGAATGCCTCGTCAATGCGGATCGTGGGCGACTTAAGCGCGTGCGCAATAACATGCGCATTCGAAGGGCTTGTCGCTCGGATCGCACACGGGGAGCCGTCGCCCATCGATCGTACTTGGGGACCCTACGCGTTATGCACTTTCCACCGTTCCACCAGCCTGTGGGCTCAGGAGCATCTGCTGAAGGCGTTTATGGACGTCGCATACCTTTTCTCGGACCTCATGCTGGTGTTGGTGGGACGACCGGACTCCCGCTGGGAGGAGTTTTATCGCCAAGTAGACACGATACCAAACGTGTACCTGACGCAGGCAATGACACCGAGTGTGTTCTTGGGTCATTTGTTGCATTGTGAGTTCGTCATCACGGACTCAGCCGGAGTCCAACAGGAATCGGCAATCCTTGCAAAGGATGTGATTGCCTGCCGCCGAGAGATCGAACTGTATGGAGGAAGCCCTCGCGTGCACGTGGTTCCTCCGCCGTTCACCGGATTGGCAAGCGCCGTGTCTGCGCTATGGCCAGCATCCCGTGCGGCCTTTCGGGGAGAGGTAGAGCCTCATCTTTCCGAGGTTCGCGCGGAGGGGCGGCGAGTCGCCTCACAAATGGCAGAGGGTGTGATATGGCTAGCGCAATGCCTCCACGACTGCTCTTGAACTGGTTTGCAATGCTCGCAGCCCTGCTGATCCCTCACCGGGGTGAATGCGTGTGGGCTCAAAGCAATTTTTCCGGCCCAGGGAATTCCGCCTCTCCTCGACCCGCGCAAACGGCCCCGCCGAAAAGCCGAGCAGTGACTTCGAGCCGAGAACGTCCAGCGAGCCCACAATCAGATGATAAAAAAAAAGACGGTGATTGGCCGGCAGCTATCGCGACTGTTGCAGCCGGTATCTTGGGCTTTGCCGCGGCGCTACTTGTGGAGCGACAATCTTGGAGGCGACGCAAGGCAGAGCAGGTTCGAGAGGCGCAACTGAGAAAGCTACTCCTCGTCGCGCGCAGCCTCCAACGGGCGGGAGATCGGATCGACCACAGCAGAAGGAACTTCGTCACGGCGGAAGACAACAAGTCGGCTCCCAATGCTTCCACCCTTAGCCTGAAGGCAGCCGCGGAAGCCCGCGCGACAGCCGACGCACTTTCGGAGGACCTAAAGGAGCTGAAACTAAGTCTTCTCGAGCTACGGGTCCTTCACGTCTCTGGTGCGGGTATTGCGGAGATATCCGACTTGATCTCGGCCCTGGAACAGGGAGTTCTCTTGCTTCGCCGCAGTGCCGAGAAGGATCCTGCAGCGGTCGTCGAGCTCCTTAAATTTGAGCTATCCATGGAGAGACTAGTGAAAAACTCTATTGAGAGCCTTCTGCAGAAATGAAGGACGATTCCGCCCGTCCGAACGCACGCGCCGTTCGAGAGCGGTTCGATTTCAGGGCCCCCGAGTATGATAGGCAGTCCCTTTGGGTGAACGACGCGCGCATCATCGATCGCGTCCTGACGGGGATTCCTGAGGGGACTCGTCTACTGGAAGTGGCTGCTGGAACTGGGGCGGTTAGCTTGGCAGCCACCCAACGCGGGTGTGCGGCGACATGTCTGGATCTCTCCCCCGGGATGCTGCGTGAGGCCGCGGCGAAGGGCCTCACTGTGATAGAAGGGGACATGCACCACCTACCTTTCGCTGATCGTTCCTTTGATGTCGTTCTTATCCGTCAAGGACTCCAATATTCGCGCCTTCGAGTAGCCCTTCGCGAATTCAAGCGTGTAGCAGCCTCGGAGGTTCGAGCAGCCCAGATCGTAGCGTCTGACGAATCCGAAAGAGAGGTTTGGTCGAGGTTGTTCGAGATTATGGGGCAGCCCGAGCGGCAGATTTTTGTGAAGGGGAGCATACAGCGAGAGGCAGCAAATCTCGGCCTGAGCACCAGCAGGGTTGAACACTTTCTTGGTATTGAAAAGCTGGTTACTCCGAACCTGGCCAAGGTGGATCTGCGCGTGCATGAGAGCGAAATCCTCTCCCTCCTCTCAAGAATCGACCCTAGTCCGAAGCGTGAGGGGGAGGATTGGCTTCACCGGGTCGAATGGGAGGTCTTGACTTTCGTGTGATTGAGATCCGGAAAGCGGCTGGCACGAAAGCTGCTCCTCACGGGATCACCAGAGGGCCCGCGAATCCAACCAACTCTTGACCTCGGTAAGCCTGAACCTTGGGCATCGCCGATATTTGCTGCCGCCGCTGCCGAGCTCATACTCCCGCGGAAAACCTGCTGGCCGCCGACGCCGCAGCCGATCGATCTGGCGCCGGGACAGCCGCGCCATTTGCGCAAACTCCTCCACCGTGATCATCGCGACATTGCTGAGGGCGGTCGAAGGCAGATCGCCCATCGCCTCAGTCCCCGCATCCGCGCCGGCGGCGCGCGAACGCCCGATCGCCTTCCAGGAAGTTGGCCAGCATCGCAGGGACGAGCTCCTGCACCGGCTCCGCCTCTCCATATGCCTCGCGATAGAGGGCGGCATAGTCGACGAGGGCCTGGTTCAGTTCGGGCGAGAGGCTGATCGTGATCTTTACCGGCGTGCGGTCGGGAAGCTTCGCAAGGCGCAGCTGGGGCATCACCCCCTCCACGGCTGAAGCACGAGATCCTTGTGGATCACGGCATGGAGCGGCCAGCCAGGCCGTACCGTGATGGTCGGCTGCACGTCGAGGTTCCGCGAAGTGATCTGATCGCCAGCATGGGCTGCGTTCTGCTGCGTCGACTCCCGGATCGACCGCACCAGGTCGGCTTCGCCGCTACCGAAGGTGAGCTGCGTGCCGACCCCAAGCAGAGTCGAGAGGGCGATTCCCTTAAGCAGCCGCCACGTGTGCGAGTCGACGCCGTCGCTCACGCCGGAATAGCCGGCCAAGTCCGTCGCGGGTGCATTGTCGAGCCGCACCGACGATCCGTCGGGATAGACGATCCGCTGCCAGACCAGCAGGGCCCGGCGCTGTCCGTAGGCGACTGCACTGTCGTAACTGCCGATCAGCCGCGCCCCCTGCGGCACGAGGATCGTGCGGCCGGTCGCGCTGTCGCGGACACTCTGGGTCACCTGGGCGATCACTGTCCCAGGCAGGTCCGAGTTGAGCCCGGTCACCAGGCTCGCCGGGATGATCGTGCCCGCACTCAGTGTCCAGGGCGACGGCGCCGGCCGGAGCGGATAAGGATTGGTGTCGCCCGCCTGAGAGGCGAACGCCGCGCGACCTGCCGGCGCCCCAGGGGGTGTGCCTCCCGCGCCCTTCTCCGTCGTCGGCGTTGCGGCCGCCGAGGCCGCTTCGGGCGGCGGAGGGGCGTCGCCCGCCCGACGCGCCCCCAGCTGTACGAGGACCCCGGATGCGCGGGCCGCCTCACGCGCGGCTGTCAGCCGCTGGCGCTCGGTCTCGGCGGCGGCGCGGGCGCGGTCGGCCTCCGTCGTCGCGCTGGAGCGAACGGCGGCATCCGGATTGTCCGCGAGGCCACGTTGCCTCTCGAGAATGGGTCGCCCCAGGTCACCGGGCAGCGGCGGCCCCAGCCGCGGAACGTCGCCATAGCTTGCGGGGACATTGGCAAGCGCTTCCGGCGCCGCCCTCGCCGCAGGTTGTCCTCCTGCGTCTCCCGACGCCGCGGAGCGGAAGCTCCGCGGCTCCAGCGCGAACCAGGTAACCGTCACGAGCGATGCAGTAACGGCGCCCGCGATGCCGATGATGAGCCCGCGCCGGAACCGGACCACCGGCCGCGGGCTTCCCCGCAGCACGAGCGTTTCCGGGTCCTCCTTGGGGGGCGCAGCGGTGTCCTGCGGCACGGTCTCGCTCATGATGCCCTCCCCCGCCGGCGCTGGGGCTTGGCCTGCCCGCGGACGATCCGCACGACCTGCTGCCGTCGCTCCCCCAGCCTCAACTCGGCCGCCTCGAACAGGCGGTCGACGACATAGTAGCGGCCGCTCACGCGGTAATTGACGAGCTCGCTTCGCCCGCCTTCGCCGCGCACGAACAGCGGCGGCGCCTCACCCTGGGCGAGCGTCGCCGGAAACTCGATGAACACCTGCTGCCCGTCATCGAACGCACGAAGCGGCCTCCACGGCGGGTCGTCGCCCTCGATGCTGTAGCCGAAATTCAGCGCCTCGACCGAGACGGCCCTGGCCGCGGCCGACTGGTCGGAGGCAGGTCCCTGACCGCCGCGGAGCGCCAGCAGCGCGTCCTCGGCGTAGGTCCAGGAGATGCTCGCCATCGCGGTGCGGGCGGTGCTCTCGAGCTGGACATGGTAGACGCGGCGGTCGGTGGTGATGACGAGGTTGGTCGCCAAGCCGACGGCGGACGGCTTAACCAGGATATGCGTGCGGCGGCCGGTCCCGGCGCCGCTGGTGGTGTCGCCGATCACCCAGCGCGCGGTGTCGCCCGCCGCGACCGAGATCAGCGCCTCGCCCGGCTGGAGCGCGATCTCGCTTACCCGCTCCGGCGCCGTGTAGAGCCGGTAGAGCGCGCCCTCGGACCAGGCATAGACCTGCACGGCATTGAGATATCCGTCTCGGCTCGGCTCGCGGACAGCGGCGCGATTGGCGATTTCCACGCGCGCGACCGCGGGGCCAGTGGTGCGCGGGCGAATAGCGGTGCGCGGCGGCAGGCGGAGGGGCTCGCTCTCCTGAGGGAGCGCCGTCTGAGGAGCGGTCGACAGATCGTTTATGCGCGCGGCCGGCTTGAGCTGCGGCGGCGTCCGAGCGGGTTCCACCGCCCCGGCAGCTCCGGTCCCGGCACAGGCGCAGAGGCCGAGCGCGCCGCTCAGCAGAAATGAGATGCGGGTCATTGGCTGTTCCTTTCGAAGGAGCGCGGCTCGGCAGCAGGTTGCCCGCCGAGCGAAGGATCGAGCGGGGACCCGAGCGGCAAGTTCGACGGAGCCGCTCGCGGCAGCGAAGCCGTCGCCGGGGCACTCCCCGCGGCGGGAGCGGGCGACGCCTCGATCTCACGCGACCAGTCGATGCCGTCGACGTAGAGGCCGAGCGGGTTCTTCCTCAGCGCCTCCGCCGAAGCCGGGGGCCGCAGCACGACCGACAGGATGGCTGTCCAGCGTGTGGTTCCCGCGAGACTGCCGCGCTCATAGGCGACCTCGATCCACTTCACCTGGAAGGACCGGTCCGAGGCGCGTACG
>Ga0066703_10000580_pt1 | contig 11841 bp, 9 predicted proteins | sample GraSoiAngelo_152_FD_66505 | JGI IMG/M metagenome (GOLD analysis project Ga0066703, IMG submission 66505) | Grasslands soil microbial communities from the Angelo Coastal Reserve, California, USA - 14_1009_12_30cm | ecosystem: Environmental > Terrestrial > Soil > Grasslands | place: USA...
GCCGAACCGTGATCGTGATCGATAAAACGGCAGCCGGAAGCGATGAGGGAGTGAGCGCCGATGACGATCTTGCGGCGGAAATTAAATTCGCAACCGGCGCCGATGAAAACGTTGTCGCCGATGAGGAGGCTAGGACCGGGCTCGTAGATGCCATCGAACTTGAAATAAATTCCGGGTTCCAGCTGGCAGCGCGCGCCTAACGACACCTGGTGCGGCCAGGTGACGTAAATTTTCGGCAGCCATGTTTCGTGGCCGACCTTCATTCCAAGAAGCCGCCACCAGGCGGTGCGCAACTGGGCGACGAGCGTTGAGATCATCGCGCGCAAACGAAAAATCGCGCGCGGCAGGAATGAGCTCACGAGACTAGACCGCACACTTTTTCGCGACAGACAGCGCGGTCATCGCGCGGGCGCGTGTTCTCGATCGTGGTCGCTCAGAAAGATGCAGTCGTTTTCCAATCCGAGCAGAGTTCCCCATCTCAGCGGAAATTTTTCCAGATTCATGTTCCGCAAAATGATGGGAGCCCAATCTTTATATTCTCCCTTCAAAATGTCGGCGAGCTTGTCCTGGCTGCCACTGATCGGTGTCAGGTAAAGGCCATTCACGGGCCCGCCGAGAACATTGTAATCGCTGAGATCGGTGAATGTCTTGATTGTGTCCGGCACCCAGAGGGCGCGCCGATCCGCGTACCAAGCGATCGCCCACGGCATGTCCGAGGCGGTGATTTCGTTAGGCTGCATCCAATTGTGAAGCGTCGCGATGTAGGGCGGGGCGTAAGGTGGCCAGCGGATCGACCCCTTGGGCGGCGCGAACCACGGTATCGTGAAAATCGCCGGCAGCGCGCAGAGGAGGTAGAGCAAAGTGAGAAAGGCGCCGCGCGCGATGCTAAGCTGGATCCCGAGCCGGTTCCATTGCACGAGCAGGTAAGCCAGGCCGTAGCAGGTCATGAGTGGAACGAAAATCAAATGCAATTGATTCGCGGCCAGGCCCTCTTCCTCGTTGATTCCAAAAGTGGCCATGCCGGCCAACGCGCCGACCCACATCGCCAGAATCATCCAGCGAAGCACTGCGGTCTCCGTTCGCTTGAAAGGGTGGAGCAGCGCGGCAAAAAACATCATGGCCACGACGCTCGAGCCGAAGTATTCAAAAATGTGCCCCGACTGACTGAAGAAATTTGTCGTGATTTTGTCGCGGAAGTTGCTGGGGCCGATGCCTTCCACGTCGAGATTGATGCGGCGCATCCAGCCCGCTTCGCTGTGACGGATGCCATCGAGTACGGAATAAATCGCCACGCCGCCCGGGTGACCGCAGACAATATAATTGCGGATCAGCCATGGCGCGTAGATGGCCGTGAAGGCCGCGAGCAGAATCAACACCGTCCATCCGCGCGGACGAAAGAAGAAAACGCAGAAAACCAGCGCGCCGGCGAATATCCATATCGTCAATGCATGCGATAACGCCAGCAATCCAAAGCCGACGCCGACGGCAGCAAGCCAGCGGTCGACGCGGCGGCCGTCATATTGGGCCTCGACCGCTTGGACGAGCGCATAAATGGTCGTGTTAAACAGGAGCAGCAAAAGCATCTGCGGCAGACCGGAGAGTGAATACTGCCAGAGCATGTCGCAGAGCACGACCAGCCCACAAGCGAGGAGCGCGAGACGTCGATCGAACAAACGGCGCGCCGTGAAAAAAAGCACGAGAACGGAAAGCAGAAACAGAAAGATCGACATCGCGGCGATCACTTTGTCGCCGGAATAAACGAGGTTGCTCGTAGTCATCTGCCAATGCGATTTTATCGGCCAAAGCGCGATGGCATCGACAAGGGGCGGGAGCGGCGCGTTGTACGTGTCGGACCAAATTTTTTGCGCGACATTTTTTCCGTTCGCCTGCAATTGTCCGATGGCGCGGGGCCGCACGAAATTTGTCCGCCAGCCATGACCGCTCGCGATGGCGCGGCCGATTTGCGCCTGATCCATTGCCTGCGACGTGGCGAGGCCGCGAAAGTCGTAGAAATAGTAAATAGCCAGAGCGATGACGGCTAGCGCGACAAGGCTGCGCCGTACCCACACGGCGAGGGCGCCGGCTTCGAGCGCGTGCACTGCGCGTTGAATAAATTCTGCGCTACCCGGCATTTTGTGATTGCCCGATTGTGCTCGCGGCGTTCGCTTGCGACTTGGCGGCGTTCATTTCGTTAATCTTTCGATGCAGCGTTCGGCGGCTGATGCCGAGCTTTTTCGCCGCGCCCGTCACATTTCCATTAGTTGCGGCGAGCGCTTGCATGATCAATTTTTTCTCCGTCTCGCGAATATCGAGCGGACTGGATTTTTCGCCGAACGCTTTCGCTGCTGAAATTCCGCGGGGCAACACAGCGCTGGCTGCTTGTCGCAGCGCCGTCGGGAGATCGCGCACTGTGATCTTCGGGCCAATGGCCATGACGACGCCGTGCTCGATCGCGGTGCGCAGCTCGCGCACGTTCCCGGGCCAGTTGTAAGTGAGGAGTGCGTCCATGGCGTCGGGCGTTAGATCGAGAAGGCGTTTTTCGTTTGCCTTACAGAAATGGCGCAAAAATCCGCGGACGAGAAGCGGAATATCTTCCTTGCGCTCGCGCAACGGCGGCATCGTGATGCGCACGACGTTCAAGCGAAAGAAAAGATCGTCGCGGAATCTTCCTTGGCGCACGAGTGTTTCGAGATTCTTGTTGGTGGCGGCGATGAGCCGCACATCCGCGCGCAGGGTTTGATTGCCGCCCACGCGCTCGAACGCGCGCTCCTCGCTCATCACGCGCAGCAATTTTACCTGGGTGCTCGCATCGATCTCGGCCACTTCATCGAGAAAAATCGTGCCGCCGTTCGCCTGTTCAAACCGGCCGATCCGGCGCTCGTGCGCGCCGGTGAATGCGCCTTTCTCGTGACCGAACAGTTCGCTCTCGAGCAATTGCGGCGAAAGCGCGGCGCAATGCACCGCCACGAATTTCGCCTTGTTTCGCCGGCTCAGATTATGAATGGCATGCGCGGCCAACTCTTTGCCGGTACCACTCTCGCCTTCGATCAGCACGTTTGCCGAAGAGGGAGCGACCTGCCGAATGGTGTCAAGCACTTCACGCAGCACAGCCGATTCGCCAATGATGTTTTCCAGGCCGTAACGCTCATCCACTTGCTGCCGAAGCGTGCGATTTTCCTGCTCCAGCTTTCGGGCGCCGAGCGCGCGCGCGATCAGCATTTCGACCTTGTCGAGATTAAGCGGCTTGGTCACAAAATCGTAGGCGCCGCGTTTCATTGCTTCGACCGCGATATCAACCGAGCCATACGCCGTCATCATGATGCAGATCGGCGGGTGCGGCATTTTCAGCGCGCGATCGATCAACGTCATCCCATTTTCGTTGCCCAGGCGCAGATCGGTGAGGAGAATATCGATCTGCTCGCGTTCGAGCACATCGCTCGCGCCGGCGATGTCGGCCGCGACATACGCGTCATACTCATTTTCGAGCAAACGCCGCAAGCCATCGCGGGTATGCTTCTCATCATCGACGATGAGGATGGTGGGCTGGAGATCCATTTAGAAATTTAACGATTCAATGATCTAACGAACTATCCTGTCACGTGGGCGACTAACAAGATGCTGGCACCAGCCGGAAAACGGCAGCGGGGCAGAATGCTTCGCTCGATGGCAAAGATCCGGTAGAGAATGTCGTTTTGCCACTCGGGCAGCGGTTCCACGTCGGATTTGTACATGTCGCGCGGACGCAGCAGGCGTTTGTAAAGAACGGCAGCGGTGACCAGAGGAAGCAGCAGCGTGTTGAAGTAATTGCACCATTCGATGACGAACCCAGCCTCCTCGATTCGTTTTTCCAGCAGTGGTTTGTTGTATCGGCGGAAATGATCGGAAATGTAGTCCTCTCCGCTCCAAAGAAAATCGTAGGCCGGCACAGCTGCAATCAACCAACCACCGGGACGCAACGTCACTTTCAATTTTCGCAACAAGCCGACGTCATCTTCGACATGCTCCATAACATCGCAGGCCAGGACGCAATCGGCGCTTGCGGGTGCGGGCCAGTCGCCATTGAGGTCGATCGTGTTAAGTCCGCGTTCGCGACAAGCCGCAAGCGCGAGCGGGGAGATATCGGCAGCGAAAACTTTGAATCCAAGATCGACAAGATGTCTGGCAATGACGCCCGAGCCGGAACCGAAGTCGATGATATCGCTGCCGGGCGAAAGATATCGCTGCACCGTGTCGGCGATGATTTCTTTCCGAGCCCGGTACCACCAATATGTTTCCTCCAGATCGACCGGTGCAGCTTCAGTCGATTGAATCAAGCTCTCCGGACTCACTGGACACCAACTGGTACGCCGGTTTTTCTCAGCACGTAAACCTTGTCCCTGCCGCCTGGGATTTTGAACGAGCGCTTCGATTCCGGCCCGTAATCGGCAAACAATTGGTCGAGGGTTTCCTCACTGAAACGCACGGCCTCGCTTCCTTGTGCCGCGCCAGCCAATCTCTTGGCCAGCTTAGAAACTCCCGGAACTGCGCTGCTGGAAAGATTGCGAATTGCTTCGGCAATAATGACTTCTCTGTTCGCGGCGGTAAGCATCCGATCGATAAGCGGTGATGGGTCCGGCAGGAAAAAATAGAGCGCGCCCTGGATGATGACGTAGTCAGCGCGCGGCAACGCTGTATTCGATCGCAAGTCCCACACGATGCCATGACCACCGGCCTTGTTGAGCGCGGCGATAAAACTGGGACTGACATCCAGACCGGTGTAGCGAACATCTTTACCTCGCAGAAACCGATAATAGAGGGTGGCCGGACCGCAGCAAAGATCGACAACGCTCGCGCGCGGCGGGATCAGATCGGCAATCGCTCGATAACGTGTGCGGTGGTGGCGACCGTACAACAACCGATTAGTGATTTTGTAGAGCGCAGAACTCTTGTAGATCAACTGCATGGCTGGAATTTTTCCATCGCGTCCACGACGCGGGTCAGCTCGCCCTTCGTTAAGGTGTTGTAAAATGGCAGCCGCAGCAAACGTTCGCTGACGCTCTCTGTCACCGGGCAATCACCCTCCTTGCCTCCGAATGACTGTCCCATCTTCGAAAGATGGAGCGGCAGATAATGAAACACGCTTTGCATTCCGGCCTGACGCAAATGCGCCATTAACCGGTCGCGGTCTTCGCCGGTTTTCATCAGCACATAAAACATGTGATACGCCTGGTCGGTGTAGTGCGGCACTACAGGCAAGCGCGCTTCGCAGCGCTCCGCCCATTCGCGCAAATGCGCGGCATAAAAATTCCAGATGTCTTCGCGCAGCTTCTGGATCTTCTCCCGCACTTCCAATTGCGCCAGCAGATACGCCGCGAGAATGTCTGAAGGCGCGTAGCTCGATCCCAAATCAACCCAGGTGTATTTGTCCACTTCACCGCGGAAAAAGCGCGCCCGATTGGTCCCTTTCTCGCGGATCATTTCGGCGCGCTCGATGAATCGCTCGTCGTTGATCAGAAGGGCGCCGCCTTCCCCGCAACTGAAATTTTTCGTTTCATGAAAGCTTTGCGTGGCCAGACAACCAAACGTGCCAAGATGTCGGTCTTTGTATTTTCCGAACAAGCCGTGGGCGTTGTCTTCGATCAATGCGATGGAGCGCCCGCGGGCAAGATCGACAATGGCGTCCAGCTCGCAAGCGACGCCGGCATAATGCACTGCCACGATGGCTTTCGTGCGCTTGGTCAAATGTCGTTCGATGAGATTCTCATCGATGTTCAGCGTGTCCGGCCGAATATCGACAAAAATCGGTTTTGCGCCGCGCAAAACAAACGCATTTGCCGTCGAAGGAAACGTGAACGAAGGCAGAATAGTTTCGTCGCCCGGTTGCGAGTCGATGAGCATGGCCGTAATTTCCAAAGCAGCCGTGGAAGATGTGGTGAGCAACGCTTTCTTTACACCGAGCGCGTTTTCCAACAGCGCCTGACATTTCGCAGCGAATTCACCCGCGCCGCCGATGCCCCCGGTTTCCACTGCCGTGGTAATATACTCAAGTTCCCGGGCCATGGCCGCGGGCCGATTAAACGGAATGATCATGGCGATTTGGCCTGGTAGATTTTTCTAATCACTGTGTAAGGGCGATTTTTCGTTTCGATGAAAATCACTGCGAGATACGCGGCGATGATCCCCTGGCAAAACAGAATCAAACCGCTGAACAGGGAGATTGAAACGATCAACGAGGTCCATCCGGTTGTGGAGATACCGAAGACGAAGTATCCGATCACGAGCACGATCGCCCAAATTGCCGAGAGCGCCGTGACTAACAAACCGAGATAGGCAATCAGTCGCAACGGTTTGCTGCTGAAAGCAGTAATGGCGTAAAAGGCTTCCGCCAGTTTCCGGCGAAACGTGTACGTGGTTGTCCCCTTGAACGGACTTTTTCGCACGCCTACTGCTACTTGTTTGAATCCGGTCAATTCCCACAGGCCGATCATATTCGAGAGATGTTCTTTGTGCCGCACGAGTTCATCGACATATCGGCGCGTCATCAGTCGCGCGGTGAGCGAATGCGGCGGAATCCGATAATCGGAAAGAATTTCAAACATCCAGTAAAACAAATTTGCGAGCGTTCGTGCGAGCCATGGGCCGTGCCTCGGCGACTGCACGCCATAGACCGCGTCCGCGTTCTCTTTATTAAGCGAGTCGAAAAACGTGCCGAGGATTTCCGGCGGTTCCTCAAGATCGACATCGATGAGGAAAACCAGATCGCCTTTGGCGTGCTCCAGCCCGCTCATCATCGCTTTGTGGTGGCCAAAATTACGCGACAAATCCACCACCAGGATGCGTCCATCCTGTTTTTGCAGATCCAGGGCAGCCTCCAGCGAGCGGTCGGTCGAGCCGTCGTTAACGAAAACAAATTCCAGAGCCGACGCAATCTTCTCAGCTTCCGTCCGCACCCGACGATAGAATTCATCGACGTAGGGAGCGGATTGGAACAAGGTCGTGACGATCGAAAGCTCCATCGCAGAGAATTATCCTTAGATGAAAGAGATTTTGGTTAACACGAATCGTGCTGCTGTCGGGCCGAATTCAGCCGGTCGCATGCTCTCGCTTTTGTGACAGAAAAAAACCACCATGTGGTGAAATGTTTCTGCGAATTTCCCGTTTGGTCGATCGCAAATTCATTGCCCAGCAGCGCAGCATAATCTTCTTCGTGCCGAAACTGACGCCCTTGCTCGATCCATTCGAGCAACGCGGCGATCGGTTGCATTCGTGCAATGGCCAAGAAAGGCGCAACCTTTTACCACGTGACCTTTGCGGAAGAAAAAGCTTCATACGATATCTTATTCGTTGGCATCCAATTCTGAACTGGCTCATTGCATCGCGATCACTCCGGCCATAGGAAATGCGCGCTCCGCTCTCAAATCCACTGCCCACGCCCGGAGAATGAAATCTCCCATCGGAATATTTTCGGAGTCGATGGATGCAGCAAATCCATTCGGTGGAAGATGCTTGAGGTCAAAGCGCCTTTTGACGTTTTCCTGGTCGTAAGTCGGTTTGAAGACCGTAAACGGTGTGAGCCTATCTTCTGAATTGACATATCCAACTACAACGCAATCCGCTCGCGCATTGCGATACGGAAGCCAAGCCATACCGGTGAGCAACAGGCGGTGATCATCGCCAAAGCGAGCCGTCGTCAGCCGCCCCGCAGGCGAATCTGCATGAGGAGGAATTTGGCGGACCGTTGAAACAAGCGATGGCGAGACGAAACACGGACGTAGAGCGTCGTGCTTCGAAAGAGCGCTCGCCTTTTCAGCAATCACTTTGGGCGGCACTTTTGAGAGCGCTAGATCTGGGTTATCTGGAATGGCCGGAATCCATCGCACCGCCAAAGCGAGAGCCTTCCGTTCTTCGCGGACAAGCTTTGCGCGAATCAAGTGATTGCTGAATCCGCTCAACCACACGCCAGCAAAAATGCCGATAACCAGTCCTGTCGCGAAAATTTCACGAGAACTGAGTACATACGAATCGGCCATCCAATAATCGCACAGGCTAACTGCAAGACCAGCCAATCCGATGTAAAAGAAGACGCTCACGACCGAATACCTGGGGGCAAGGGCCGTACCCAGCCCAAAACCCAGCCGGCCGGAAGCTGTAATTGCACCCGATATCAGACCGTAGGCCGCGATCATAAGCCAGGGGTAGGAGCGCCAAAAGTTTCCCTGCCGCCGAGCGACTTTGATAGCGACAACGGTCAATGCAGCAAAGGCTGCCAGAGAAAGGCAGCCAGCAAACAATGCGTCTGCTCCGGCTGGCGCGAAAACGTTGCCCAACCATAGCAGTAGAAAATGGAAGAGCGGCGCAGCGTTACTGACGGAAGTAGCAAATCGCGGGAGTTGTGTCGGGTGGGTGAAATGACGAAAATAGAGAGCTACTGCTAGCACACCGAGCAGGAAATAAACAACGTACCAGCCAATAGAATTCCTGACATTATTTTTCGTCCCAGCCGATTGTCGAACCGCGCAAATCGGTACCGCCAACAACCAGAGCAACATTCCGTTGGAAAATGAGTAAGTGGCCAGGAAAGCCAAGGCTGAATTGACTAGCATCTTCGAATGAAGGCGCAGTTCGGAGAGGTTGACAACCATCGCGCCTAGTAGCGCTACGCCTGGAGTGAGACTAACAAGAAATATGCCCCACAGAAAGTTTTCATATAGGGCGGGACAGAAGAACACGGCATTCAACAGAGCCCACGCCCACAGTCTGCCAGATAGCGTCAACGCAGTGGTTCGCGACAAAAGGATATAGAGAAGGAAGGATCCAGCACACGCTAATGCAAACATCAGCACGATTGCATCTTTTGAATCCCATCGCCCGGTGACGGCAACCAGGAACAAATTATACAGGGTTGGAAACAGTAATCGACTTTCGTTGTGCTGCCGGAAAACATCGACAAAGCTTAGGCTGCCCTGAAGAAAGGATACGATTTGTGACCCTGGAGTATACCAGTCGTCTCCGTATGGGATCGAGGTCCAGTTCCTCCGAAATACCCACAGCGTTAGAACAATCGGAAAAAGGGCGACCGAGGCTGGGATCACGAAAGGCGCTAATCGGCCAGCAAGACGCTTCAGTCTCAATTTCTCCTCAGATGTCATTCAAGATAAATTAGCCAGAACTGCGGTATGCGTTCACTTAAGGAGCTCGTTGCGAGCGAAAAGCATAGTTTAGCTTACAGGCTTCATACTAAAAATGCGATTTTCCTGCAACAAAGGGTCACTTGCGATTTGACCGGGCAAAATGAAACGTGGAAAGAAACGGTTGTTGGCAAAGACTCGGTACAGCATGTTCTTTAGCCGATCCGGCAGCGGTTCTACCGCTGACTCGTACATGTCGCGGCGGAAGAAAATGATTGAATGCTTTAGCGAGCGAGCCCCTTCTTCATTTTGACGAAATGGACAAATCTCTCAACACGAAGTGCCGCTGTGTTGGAGATGAAGTTCTATTGCGTATCTTGATCAGGTGCGGACGGGAATCATGTCGCTGATTTATTTAACGTCCGCTACTATTGCAGCCGAAAGCGCCGAGGCTGTCGATCCTAACGAGGGCTGGAAGCTGGTCACGCAGACCAAGGACGTTGCCATTTACAGTCGTCCCCATTCAGGCTCGTCGCTGAAAGAGTTCAAAGCGATCGGCCTAATTGACGCGCCGACTCACGCGGTTCATGTGGTGATCGATGATTTTGAGAATTACCCTAACTTCATGCCCTACACGGCCGAATGCCGGCTGGTTAAACGCGAAAGCGATTGTCTCGTGGGATACCAACGGCTCTCGCCAAAAATTTGCGCCGACCGCGATTACACTTTGCGCGTCTGGAATAAATCGTGGCCTGCCGCTGGTGGCCTGGTCTATTTGAGTCAGTGGGCGCCGGCGAATGAACTCGGTCCTCCGGAAAAGAAAGGCGTTGTCCGGGTAAAAGTGTGCGACGGCGGGTGGCTGCTCGAGCCAGATGGCGCAAACAAAACCCGGGCTACCTATTCCGTTTATACCGACACCGGCGGCCTCATTCCGGCGTTCGTCGCCAATCGCTTGAGTCAGATCGGGATCGGGCGACTTTTCGAAGCGGTCCGCAAACAAGTGAAAGACCCAAAATACACCGCGGAGGAACATTGAACCAGGACCTTGGGAAAAGATCTAAATCCTAAGCTCCAAGTTCCCAAGGAAAATATCAATCATCGAAGCTCCAAAATCCTCAAAGCGCAGCCACTCTTTGGATGTTTGAAGTTTGGGAGTTGCAATTTCCCTGGATGTTGGCGTTTGGAATTTGGAATTTAGAGATGGCTTTGTAGCCCCAGGCCGGCAACCGCGGCGATTAGAAGCGTGAAGATCATAATTTTCTTGATTGTGTACGGGCTTGCGCTCTCGATCGCGCTCGCGCGCAAGGCTCCAAAAAGTCGGACGGCCGTTAAACCTGTTTCGCGCAGATGGGGAAACCGGCTCCACATCTTGATTATCGGTGCGACCGGCGGAACTGGCCGGCAACTGGTGCGACAAGCATTGGAGCTCGGCCATCAAGTCACAGCGTTCGTGCGCACGCCCGCCAGGCTGAAGATCGAGCACCCGAATTTGCGTATCGTCCAAGGCAACGTGCTGGATTACGAACAGAACGTGGTCGTCTGCGCGCTCGGACATAAGCGTTGGTTTTATCCGAACAAGATTTTGTCCGAAGGCACGCGCAACATCCTGCGCGCGATGAAAACGTGCGATGTGCCGCGCCTTGTCTGCGAGAGTTCGCTCGGAATCGGCAACAGCGTCGGACGTCTCGGCCTACTTTACACGTTCTTCGTCATCCCGTTGATTCTGCCTTTCATTTTCTGGGACAAAGTGCGGCAGGAAAAATTGATCGCAGAAAGCGGCGTCGATTGGGTGATTGTCCGGCCCGCGGTGCTGACGAATGGCGCGGCGCGCGGCAGTTATCGTCACGGGCCTAACCTGGGCAACTTTCTTCGGACGAACCGCATCTCGCGCGCCGATGTCGCCGATTTCATGCTCAAGCAACTGACCGACGACACTTATCTCGGAACGGCGGTGGCTGTCTGTTGGTAGAAGCCGTCTTACAATCGCTGCCAGGCTTGACTCTTGTTGGGGCACGCACTCCGATTGCAGGGATCACAACGGACATCACTGGGGCCGCGCCTGCGCTTTCTAGATTCATTGTCAGTCGCCATCCAACATTTAGGCTTGCTACCGGCTCGCGGGGTGGAGTTGCACTCCGGTGAAGCAAGAACTGCGGACAGGATGTCCGCGTGCCGCACAGGCTCGCCGCAGCGAGTCCGTCCTTTGGCGGACATGGACGCCTCTGTTCCGTTGAACGATGTTGTCGATCTTGCGAAGGCGTTGGCTGATTTGGGCGGGAGCGATTGTGGTTTTTCTCGTAGTGGCGGGCGCGGTTGTGCTTTGCAATCCGTGGCTGACTCGTTACGTCGAGAGCGATCGATTTCGCGCCAAGATCGAGGACGAGACGGCTAAAGGCCTGCACTTTCCGAGCGGACATTATGCGCCGATCCGCCGCACCGGTTTTGCGGCGGTGGAAAGCGAGAGCTTCCAAGCCAGCGATGGAAAGAAAGCGCTCAAGACAATGAATGCTCGCGGCCTGAGGGCGAAGTTTAATCCCTGGGGCATTTTTCTGCGACGCTGGGAGCTGGATGAAGTGCACATTCAATCGGGCGAAGTAGGAATCCAGATTTACGAAGCCAATCCGGAAGGGGTTCCATCGAAGCCGTGGTTCTCGGTTTTTTTGCCGAATCGCGTTTATCTCAAGCACATAAAATCGGAACCGGCCAACGTGACCTGGCAATTCCGAGGCGAGGG
>Ga0066703_10000581_pt1 | contig 11840 bp, 12 predicted proteins | sample GraSoiAngelo_152_FD_66505 | JGI IMG/M metagenome (GOLD analysis project Ga0066703, IMG submission 66505) | Grasslands soil microbial communities from the Angelo Coastal Reserve, California, USA - 14_1009_12_30cm | ecosystem: Environmental > Terrestrial > Soil > Grasslands | place: USA...
GCCGGAAGCGCGGCCGGTTCGCGGGATGCGTGGAGCTGGGGCGGCGGCATCGAACAGCGGCGCAGCGACGGCTTCACCGGCGTCGCGCCTGCCACCGGCGAACGCGTCACGAACGACGACGACCATCTGCGGCACGCATCGGGTTCGCTCGGCTGGCGCCGTCCGAATGGACCGGACCTGCTCATCGGCGGCAACGTCGGCCATGACGAGCGCGGCTTTCCGGGACCGTTTGGCACCAACCCGGCCGGCAACTTCACGCACGTCGACCGCGTATCGCGTGGCATCAACGATTCGCGTCAGCTTGGCGCGCGCCTGAACCATCCATGGTCGTCCCGCGTCCGCCAGCGGATCGATCTCAACGTCTTCGACCTGTCGAGTCAGTTCACGAGTTCCTTCGGGCCGTCGACGAGCGGCACACGAAGGGTCGACGGCCGCGTTCAGGAGGATGTCGCGGTCAATCGATCATTTGCAGCCTCGGGCGGCGTGGAAGCAATATCCGAGCGCGCGTCGAGCACGTTCATCACCGGCGCGGACGGGACGCCGGCGCCAATCCGCAGGGCGGTTGCCGGAACATTCGGCGAGGTCCGGTACGTGGCGAGCGAGCGACTGTTCGTGACCGGAGGCGCCCGGCTCGAACACTTGAGCCGCAATCGACAGCGAATCAATTCGCTGAACCCTAAGGCGGCCGTCAGCTTCGTCGCGAAAGCGACGAGGCTGCACGCCAGCGCCGGCACCGGCATCCGCCCGCCCGATGGATTCGAGATCGCGTTCACGGACAATCCCAATCTCAAGCCAGAGCGCAGCCGGAGCGTTGACGGCGGTGTCGAACAACGTTTCGCCGGAGACGCGCTCGTGGCCGGCGCGACGGCGTTCTTCAACCGCTACGACGATCTCCTCGTCACGGTCGGACGTTCGCTGCGCGACGCGAGCCGCTACAAGACCGACAACATCTCGAACGCCCAGGCCCGCGGCCTCGAGTTGACGCTCGACGCCCGCCCGCGGCCGCGGCTGTCGCTGCGCGCCAGCTACGCGTGGGTCGACACGCAGATTCTGTCGGTTGACGGCCTGGCCGCGATCGCACCGCCGCCGTTCAAGGTCGGCGACCCGCTGCTCCGCCGCCCGAAGCATCAGGGCGCAATCGACCTCGTCTACACGCACGGCCGCGTGAGCGCGTTCGCCGATCTGACGACGCGCGGCCGCGCGCTGGACGTCGAGCCGAGCTTCGGCGCGTCGGGAGGATTGTTCTTCTCGCCTGGATACGCGGTCGGCAATGCCGGCGCCAGCATCCGCTTCACGCGCAACTTCGACGTGTACGCGCGCGTGCTGAACGTGACCGATCGCGCCTACGAAGAGGCGCTTGGCTTTCCCGCGCTTCGGCGCAGCGCGATTGTCGGAGTCCGGGTTGCTGCAGGTCGATAACGTTTCGTTTTCGTACACTTCGTCCCGACGCGTGCTCCAGGACGTGTCGTTCTCCGTCATGCGCGGATCGATCGTCGGCGTGCTGGGACCGAACGGTTCGGGAAAAACGACGCTGCTGCGGCTCATCGCCGGCGCGCTTCGACCGTCGAACGGACGGGTGACGCTCGAAGGCGCCGACGTCCTCACGCTGTCGCGGCGCGACCTCGCCCGCCGCGTCGCGGTCGTGCCGCAGGAAACGCGCACGACGTTCGACTTCAGCGTTCTCGACATCGTGTTGATGGGACGCTACCCGCACCTCGGTCCGTTCGAGCTCGAGGGCGCGAGCGACCTGGCCATCGCGCACGATGCGCTCCGGGCCACCGGCACCGACGATCTGGCATCGCGCGCATTCGCCACCTTGAGCGGCGGCGAGAAGCAGCGCGTCGTCATCGCGAGCGCGCTCGCGCAGGCGTCGGACGCGCTGCTGCTCGACGAGCCGACGGCATCGCTCGACGTCGGTTATCAACTCGACGTCGCGTCGCTGCTGGCGAGGCTCAACAGGGATCGCGGCTGCACGATGCTGGTGTGCACACACGATCTCAATCTCGCCGCGTCGATCTGTGCGGAGCTGGTATTGATCCGTCGCGGACGCTTGATCGACCGGGGCGCGCCCGAGACGGTATTGACGACCGCGAACATCCGGTCCCTTTACGACGTGGACGCGGAGATCGCGTATCACCCGCGGGCTCGGCGTCTGACGGTGGTGCCGATTGGCCGGGCGCAATGATGAAGTCCGGCCGAAGCCGGACGCCACTGTCGATCGTGAGAAGGTGCGGCGAAAGGCGGACCGCCCGATCCGCGCTCGGATGATCGCGACGGTCGGCGGCTTCGGCGCATTGTTGGTGCTGATGTGCCTCCTGGCGCCGCTGGCCGGCACGACACACATCTCGCTCGTCCGGGCGTTCGATCGATCGCAGGCGTTCGCCGACAACGTCGACGCGCAGATCTTCTTCATCGCGCGCCTGCCGCGCGTAGCCGCCGCCGCGATCGTGGGCGCCGGGCTGGCGGCCGCAGGCGTGGTCTTTCAGGCGCTGCTTCGCAATCCGCTCGCGGCGCCCGAAACGCTCGGCGTCTCGATCGGCGCGTCGGTCGGCGCGATGGTGGCCATCACGTTTTTGCCGCCTTTTTCGATCGGCGGTCTGTCGGCTGTTCCGCTCGCCAGCTTTGCCGGCTCGCTGGGCGCGCTGGCGATCGTGTACGGGCTGTCGGCCGCGCGCGGCCGCGGCATGTCGTCGACCGTCCTCCTGCTCGGCGGCGTGGTATTGACGACTTTTCTCGGCGCCGTCGTGAACTTCATTCAGTACGTCTCGGATTTTTCTCAGACATTCCGAACCGTCCGCTGGTTGATGGGATCGCTCGACGTCGGCGGGTACGCGCCGATCGCTGCCGCGCTCGTGCCGCTCGCGCTCGCGACGTTCGGATACGCCACCCTGCCGCGCGCCCTCGATCTCATGAGCCTGGGACCCGAAGCGGCGGCCGCGCGCGGCGTCGACGTGCCGCGCGCCGAACGGATCGCGCTCGTCAGCGCATCGCTCTCGACGGGCGCTGCTGTGTCGCTCAGCGGTCCGATCGGTTTCGTGGGCATCGTCGTGCCGCACCTGGTTCGGCTGATGGTCGGCGCCGATCATCGTCTGGTGCTGCCCGCGTCGGCGCTGTTCGGCGGCGCCTTTCTGATCGGTTGCGATCTGGTCGCCCGATCGGCGCTCGCGCCGATCGAGCTGCCGGTCGGCATCGTCACCGCGTTCATCGGCGGTCCTTTCTTCCTGTGGCTGCTCTTCACGCGGTTGCGATGACTCGACGAACCTTCTTGCTCGTGGTCGTTTTCGGCGCGATGGGGCTGGCCGCGGAGCCGCCCCGCCGAATCGTCTCCCTCATCCCGGCCGTCACCGAAATGATCTTCGCGATGGGCGCAGGCGACCGCGTCGTCGGCGTCAGCGCCTACGATCGGTACCCGCCACAGGTCGATCGCATCGCGCGCGTGGGGGGACTGATCGATCCGAACGTCGAGCGAATCTTCTCTCTGAAGCCGGACCTGGTCATCGTCTACGACACGCAGGAAGACCTGAAGCAGCGCCTCGACCGCGCGGCGATTCCGTTCTACCGCTACGAGCACCGGGCGCTGCCCGACATCGCTGCGACGATGCGGTCGGTCGGCGCGCGGATCGGTGCGGCCGATCGGGCGAATCAGCTCGCCACCGGAATGGAAGCGGACCTCGATGCGATCCGCCGGAGGGTGAGCGGTGAACCACGTTTCAAGACACTCCTCGTCTTCGGCCGCGATCCCGGATCGCTCCGCAACGTCTACGCGAGCGGCGGATACGGGTTTCTCCACGACATGCTCGAAGCCGCCGGTGGCGACGACGTGTTCGCCGACACGAAACAGCAGTCGGTGCAGGCTTCGACGGAAATGATTCTGGCGCGCCGCCCGGAAGTGATCATCGAGCTGCACTATGGCGACAGCGTGAAGTCCACGGAGCTGCGCCGCGAGGCTGCGGTGTGGGACGCGCTGCCTTCGATTCCGGCCGTCCGCAATCACCGTGTCTATCTCCTCGTCGGCGACGAGTTCGTCGTGCCGGGTCCACGGGTGGTGAACGCGACGCGAACGCTCGCCCGCATGCTCCATCCATCGGTGTTCAGATGAAGATCCTGGTGTCGTGGAGCAGCGGCAAGGACAGCGCATGGATGGTGCACGTGCTCCGGCAGCAGCCGCTGCCAATCGGCGGGCTGCTGACGACGATCAACGAGGCGGCGCAGCGAGTGGCGATGCACGCGGTGCGCGTCGAACTGCTCGACGCGCAGGCGCAGGCCCTCGGGTTGCCGCTGTGGAAGGTTCCGATTCCTTCACCGTGTCCGAACGAGACCTACGAACGGCAGATGAGCGCGGCCGTCGCGCGCGCCGCCGCCGACGGATTCACTCACGTCGCGTTCGCCGACCTGTTTCTGCAGGACATCCGTCGCTACCGGGAGGATCGCCTGGCAGGAACGGGACTGACGCCGCTGTTTCCCCTCTTCGGAGACGAGGGGACCACGGGGGCGCTCGCGCGCGAGATGATTGCCGCGGGCCTGCGGGCGCGGATCACGTGCGTCGATCGGCGACAGCTCGATCCGCGGTTCGCCGGGCGCGATTTCGACCGACGACTGCTGAGCGATCTGCCCGCGTCAGTCGATCCGTGCGGTGAGCGCGGAGAGTTCCATACCTTCGCATACGCCGGACCGATGTTCGCGAAGCCGATCGCCATCGACATCGGCACGACGGTCGAGCGCGACGGCTTCTTGTTCACGGATCTCACATGCCCCGCTATCCCGAGCGCATCGTCTGTCTGACCGAAGAAACGACCGAGACGCTGTATTTGCTCGGCCAGGGTCACCGCATCGTCGGCGTGTCGGGCTACACCGTGCGCCCGCCCGAGGCGCGGCAGAAGCCCAAGATCTCCGCGTTCATCAATGCGAAGTTCGACAAGATCGAGGCGCTGCAGCCCGATCTGGTGCTCGCGTTCTCCGATCTGCAGGCGGACCTCGCATCCGAGCTGGTCAGGCGCGGCATCACCGTCGTGACGTTCAATCAGCGAACCGTTGCCGAGATCCTGCAGATGATTCGAATGCTCGGCGGGCTCGTCGGCTGCCAGCGCGAGGCCGAACAGCTCGCCGATCGGTTGTCAGCCGATCTCGATCGCGTTCGCGACGCGGCGTCGCGGCTTCCGGAGCGCCTTCGCACCTTCTTCGAGGAATGGGACGAGCCGCTGATTTCAGCGATTCGATGGGTGGAGGAGCTGGTCGAAATCGCCGGCGGCGCGCCGATCTTCCCGGAGCTGTCAGCCGCAAAACTGGCCAAGGATCGCATCGTCGATCCAGCGGAGGTCGCGCGTCGGGATCCGCAGATCGTCTTCGCGTCGTGGTGCGGAAAGAAGCTCCGAACGGAAACGATTCGATCGCGCCCTGGATGGGATCGCGTGAGCGCCGTGCGGGACGATCGGATCTACGAGATCAAATCGACTTACATCCTGCAACCGGGACCGGCGAGCCTCACGGAAGGCGTCCGCCGGCTGCACGAGGTTCTCAGCTCGCAAATTCCACGGTGACGGGCTCGGGCAGGAGCCCGGCCCGCGCGGCGTCGCCGAGCAGACGGTGCACGGCCGCGCGGCCGCGCTCGCCGTAATCGAGCGTGAGGTCGTTCACGTACATGCCCACAAAGCGATCAGTCTTCGCGCGATCGAGTCCGCGGCCGAAGCGCATCGCATAGCTGACGGCCTCGCCGCGATGCCGCAGACCGAACGCGATGCTGTCGTGCAGCAGCAGCGACAGCGTCGAGATGTGCCGCGGGCCGAGATCGCGCCGGATGACGTTGCCGCCGAGCGGAAGCGGCAGCCCGCCCGTGCGATCGCTCCACCATTCGCCGAGATCGACGATCTTCTTCAGGCCTTCATCCGCCCAGGTGATCTGTCCTTCGTGGATCAACAGTCCGGCCTCGACCTCGCCGGCGTGAACCGCCTGCTGGATCTTGTCGAACGGCAAGACGGTGTACTGGACCGACGGGTCGAAGAGGCGCAGCGCCAGGAACGCCGTCGTCAGCGTCCCCGGCACGGCGACGGTGATGCCCTTCAACGATGGCGCGGCGGTCTTCGACACGACGATCGGGCCGTAGCGGTCACCCATGCTGGCGCCGTGCGGCAGAAGGATGTAGCGGTCGGTGAGGTGCGCGTATGCGTGAAACGACACGGCGGTGATCTCGTAGGTGCCTTCGAACGCCGCGCGGTTCAACGTCTCGATGTCGCCCAGGACATGTTCGAGCTCATAACCGAGCGACGGCACTCGGCCGCTCGCGAGGCCGTAGAACATGAACGCGTCGTCGGAGTCTGGACTGTGTGCGATGCGGATTTTCATCGGCGGATGGCGCGATCGAATCGGCGTCCGTCAGACGTCGTCGTCGGGGTCGGGCACGGTGTACGGCCGGGACACGCGCTTGATCACGATCGTCAATCCGAAAGCGACGATGACGCAGGCCGCGGCGAAGCCGACGTAGATGCCGCTGCCGACGCCTGCAATCGGCGCCTCGCTCATCGGCGTGTTCTCCACGATCGCGAACGCCTGCGAGATCGTCAGCGCGCGCTCGCCGGCCGACCGCGGCAGGATGCGCCACGACAGGACCATGATCCCGAGCGCCGCGAGTCCGACGAGGAGCAGCGGGTGGCGCGAGTTCCTGCGCGTGATGAGGCTGAGGAGTGCGAGCACCGCAGCAATCGCGCCGAGGCCGGCGATCCAGAGCGCCGGCACGTCGGGGACGCCGCGCATCGACACGTCACCGACGACGACCCACGGGAGAAAGGCGCTGACGCAGAGCACAACGCCGGCGACGAACGGAACGAAGTAGCCGCGCATTCCCGGACGAAAGATTCCGGTCGAGGCCATTTCAGTGCTGCGCGTCCTTCCATTCGTCGTACCACGCCATCTGGATCGCCTCGAGCTTCGATTCGTTCGACGTCTTCGGATCGTCGTCGAACCCGTCGAGACCGATGACTCTGTCGCGGAGATCGATGAAGCGAAGGGTCAGCGGATCGACGGCGGGAAACTTTTCCGCGAGCGCGATACCGATGTCTTCCGAGTCGGTCCACTTCACGGCACGACCTCCTGCGCCTTGCGTTCCTTCCTGTCGGACTTGCCGAGCTGAATGCCGCCGCCTTCCTGCACGTAGTTGCGCGTGTACATCGGCAGCTCGCAGACGACGTCGCCTTTGACGACGGCCTGGCAGCCGAGGCGCGACTGCGGCGTCAGATCCCACGCGGTGTCGAGCCGATCGGCCTCGTCGTCTTCCATGTCGCTCAGGTTGTGCGCGCCTTCCCGGATGATGACGTGACAAGTCGTGCACGCGCAGTTGCCTCCACACGCGTGTTCGAGCGGGACACCGAGGTTCTTCGCGACGTCGAGGAACGACTCGGGCTTGCCGTGGTTCGAGTACGGAAGCTTGCCGCTCTCGAACTCGACGGTCGTCGGCTCGCCGTCGATGATGAACGTCACTCTAGGCATATCACCCTCGGTCGAATCCCAAATCCCAAATCCCGAATGACGATCAAACGTCGGAGATGTTCTTGCCGGACAAGGCGGCGTGCACCGAGCGATTCATCATCACCTCGGCGAGATGCTGCGTCGTATCGTTCAACGCCCTGGTCCATTTCTGAATCGTTTCGCGATCGTTTCCGTTCAGCACCATCTTCAGGCCGGCCAGCACCGATTCGATTTTCTGCCGTTCGCCGGGCGCGAGCTCCGCCCGTTCGATCTCGGCGAAGTCGGGGGCGCGCAGCGACTTCTCGGTCGCGTGCATCACGGCTTCCGCTTCGTTTTTCGCCTCGATGAGCAGGCGCGCCTCGAAGTCCGCCTCCGCGTGCTCGAACGAATCGAGCAGCATGCGCTCGACTTCGTCGTCGGTGAGGCCGTAGGACGGCTTCACTTCGATCGTCTGCTCGACGTCGGTGCGCAGCTCCCGCGCGGTGACGCTCAGAATGCCGTTGGCGTCGATCTGGAACTGGACCTGGACGCGCGGCAGGCCGGCGGGCATCGGCGGAATCCCGCGGAGCTTGAAGCGCGCGAGCGATCGGTTGTCCTGCACGAGCTCGCGCTCACCCTGCACGACATGAATGTCGACAGCGGTCTGGTTGTCGACGGCGGTCGTGAACATCTCGCTGCCGGTTGCCGGGATCGTCGAATTCCGCATGATGATCTTCGACGTCACGCCGCCCATCGTCTCGATGCCGAGCGACAGCGGCGTGACGTCGAGGAGCAGCATCTCGCGGTTGCCGGTGACGAGGATATCCGCCTGCACCGCCGCGCCGAGCGCGACCACTTCGTCGGGGTTCAGCTCGCTGTGCGGCTTCCTGCCGAAGAGCTCTTCGACCCGCCGGCGCACGAGCGGAATCCGCGTCGATCCGCCGACGAGGACCACCTCGTCGATCTGCGACGGTTGAAGTCCCGCGTCGGCAAGCGCCTGACGGCAGGGTCCGAGCGTGCGGTCGACGATCGGCTCAATCAGCGCTTCGAATTCTGCACGGGTGAAGCGTTTGCCGTTGAGAACAGTCTCTTCATCGTCGGACAGATCGCATTTCGCCTGAATAACAGCCTTGCGCAGTTCCTGAACCCTCTCGAGACTCGGCAGGGGCGGAGCTTGCTCCGCCCGCTGCGTCGGCTCCGCCCGCGCTGGTTGTTCCGCGTCGGTAGGCCGACCAAGGTCGGCCCCTACCCTGTCCATCAGCAGCACGTCGATGTCGTCGCCGCCCAAATGCGTGTCGCCGTTGGTCGAAAGGACCTGGAAGACGCCGTCCTCGACGCGGAGGATCGAGATGTCGAACGTGCCGCCGCCCAGATCGTAGACGGCGATGATCCCGGTATGGCGTTTATCGAGCCCGTAGGCCAGCGACGCCGCCGTCGGCTCGTTGATGATCCGCAGGACTTCGAGGCCTGCGATTCGTCCGGCATCGCGCGTCGCGGTGCGCTGCGCGTCGTTGAAGTACGCCGGCACGGTGATGACGGCGCGGTCGACTTCGTTGTCGACCACGCCTTGTTCGGCGAAGAACGCCTCCGCCCGATGCTTCAGCTCGCGCAGGACGAACGCCGAGATTTCCGGCGGCGTGAACTCGCGGCTGCCGAGTCCGATGCGGATCACGCCTCCGGCTTCGCCGCCGATCCGGAACGGGAAATAGCGCGCTTCGTCGCGGACGTCCTCGATGCCTTTGCCCATGAAGCGCTTCACCGAGTAGGCCGTGTGGCCGGCATCGGTCAACAGGCGGCGCTGCGCTTCGCGTCCGACGTACACCGTTCCGCCCTCGTCGATCGACACGATCGACGGCACCAGTCCATCTCCGCTCTTGTCGCGGATGACGACCGGCGGGCCGTCCTTCACGTATGCGACCAGCGAGTTCGTGGTGCCGAGATCGATCCCGACGACTTTGCTCACGCGCTGAGTTCCCTTTCGATGCCGCCTAGCAGGTTGTTGATGTAATTGCGCTCGAGAAACCGATCGCGCAGCGCGGTCAGAACCACGCGCCGCTCGTCTGCTCCTTTGTTCGCGTCCACGGCCGCGTCCCACTGCTCCGACAGCTTGTCGAGCTGCGACTCGTGGTCGGCGTGCTTCGCGTCGATCGGCGCGCGCGCGCGCTCGAGTCGCGCCTTCCACGTCTCGGCCGCTGCCCCGCTCGCGCGCTCCGCGCGGATCTCGTCGAGCTCCTCGTTGAGCGCGAAGACTTCCTCGAGCAGCGCCGGCGGTACCTGTTTGGACGCCTGCTCCGGACCCCCCGGCGCGAGGCCTTCGACCTTGAGGAGATATTCGATACGCGAGATCGGGTTCCGCAGCGTGCGATACGCGTCGTTCAGGTAAGACGACCGTTCGAGGCTCGCCCGTCGTTCACCGGGATCCGCGTTGTAGAAGTAGTCGGGATGAAACTGACGGCTCAACCCGCGGAAGCGCTCTTCGAGCAGGCGGCTGTCGATCTTCAGCTTGCGCGGCAGACCCATGAAGGCGAAGTAGTCGCCGTGCCGGCCGAGCGACAGAATCTTCGAGCACTGCGGACAGAAATGCGCGTCGACCGGGGCGCCGGCGCCGCAGCTGCGACACACCTGGAGCGTCGGGCTGGTGGTGTGGGGAGACATGGGACATTCTGACTTCCTGCTTTTTACGCCCCGAAGGAGCTGCCGCAGCCGCAGGTCGTCTTGGCGTTCGGATTGTTGAACACGAACCCTTTGCTGATCATGTTCGTGTCGTAGTCGAGCACCGTGCCGTTCAAGTACAGCAGACTCTTCCTGTCGATGAAAATCTTCGCGCCCTGCGGCCCTTCGAAAACTTCGTCGCCCAGCCGCGGCTGTTTCTCCCAGGCGAACGTGTAGCTCAAACCCGAGCACCCGCCGCCTTTGACGCCGACGCGCAACCCGCCCTCGGTGATGCCTTGCTTCTGCATCAGCGTCCGGATTTTGTGCGCGGCAGTTTCTGTGATCTCGATCATGGTGATCAAGCAGTCGGCTGGGCCACCTTCTCGGCTGGCTTGGCGTCGGCCGTCTGCTTCTTCTTGTAATCTGCGATCGCCGCCTTGATCGCGTCCTCCGCGAGGACCGAGCAGTGAATCTTCACCGGCGGCAGGCTCAGCTCGTTGACGATGTCGGTGTTCTTGATCGCCAGCGCCTGATCGACCGTCTTGCCCTTCAGCCATTCGGTCGCGAGACTCGAGCTGGCGATAGCCGATCCGCAGCCGAACGTCTTGAATTTCGCATCGTCGATGACGCCCGTCTGCGGATTCACCTTGACCTGCAGCTTCATGACGTCGCCGCACTCCGGCGCGCCGACCAGACCCGTGCCGACGTTCGGATCCTCCTTGGGAAGCGATCCGACGTTGCGCGGGTTCTCGTAGTGATCGATGACCTTGTTCGAGTAAGCCATGTGTCCTCTTGGCAGCCCTAAAGGGCTGCGCTACCGGTTGATGCCTGGGCCTGCCTTAATGTCCCTCGGTCTGCCACTGCATCGTGGACAGATCGACGCCTTCCTTCGCAAGCTCGTAGAGCGGTGACATGTCGCGCAGCCGGCTGACGACGTTCGTCAGCTTGTCGGCCACATAATCAACTTCCTCCTTCGTCGTCCAGCGGCCGAGACCGAATCGAATCGATGAATGCGCCAGATCGTCGCCGGCGCCGAGCGCCTTCAGCACGTACGACGGCTCGAGGCTCGCCGACGTGCACGCGGACCCGGACGAGACCGCCACATCGTTGATCCCCATCAGCAGCGACTCGCCCTCCACGTAGGCGAAGCTGATGTTCAGGTTGTGCGGCAGCCGATGCTCCATCGATCCGTTGATGTACAGCTCGTCGAGATTCTTGTGCAGCTTCTCGTTCAGATAATCGCGCAGGCCGCGCAGCCGCTCGCTTTCGGTCGCCATGTCCTGCCTGCACAGCTCGGCGGCCTTGCCGAATCCGACGATGCCGGGCACGTTCAGCGTCCCCGAACGCATGCCGCGCTCGTGGCCGCCGCCGTCGATGATCGGCGCCAGCAGCACGCGCGGATTGCGGCGGCGGACGTAGAGCGCGCCGACGCCCTTCGGGCCGTACATCTTGTGCGCGCTGAGCGAGGCCATATCGACCTTCAGCTCGTTGACGTTGAACGGCACCTTGCCGGCGGCCTGCACCGCATCGGTATGAAACAGAATCCCCTTCTCCTTCGCGATCGCGCCAATCTCGGCGATCGGCTGGACGACGCCGATCTCGTTGTTGGCCGTCATGATCGTGATGAGGATCGTTTTGTCGGTGATGGCGGCGCGCAGGTCGTCGAGGCTGATTCGGCCGTCCTTCTGGACCGGCAGGTAGGTGACGCGATAGCCTTCCTTCTCGAGCCGCTTGCACGTGTCGATGACCGC
>Ga0066703_10000603_pt1 | contig 11711 bp, 9 predicted proteins | sample GraSoiAngelo_152_FD_66505 | JGI IMG/M metagenome (GOLD analysis project Ga0066703, IMG submission 66505) | Grasslands soil microbial communities from the Angelo Coastal Reserve, California, USA - 14_1009_12_30cm | ecosystem: Environmental > Terrestrial > Soil > Grasslands | place: USA...
CGTGAGCGTGAGGCGATCCAGCTGCGCTTTGGAGAGGATGCCTCATATGGAGACACGGCCCGCATCATGGGAACGCGGGAAAGCACCGCGAGGGTCCTAGTGCATCGAGCCCTCGATAAGTTACGAGCCAGCCTGTCCCGCCAGGAGCTCGAGGAAGGCTGGAGGATTTCAACATGAACGCGCTCGAGGACCGCGTCCGTGCGCAGCTGCTCGCCGAGCGCCAGGCGGCGGCGCCACCTCCCGACCTGGAGGCGCAGCTACTTTACGCACTCCACCGGTCCGAGGTTCCGGCGCGGCGAGCTGGCATCTTTCGCCAGGTGGTTCTGGCTGCCGCGGTTGTCGGGTTCGCCAGCCTGGTGGCCTTTGGCTTTTCGCGACTCCAATCGCGCCCCGCGCCGGCGGGCCACGCGATACCAACCGCGAGCGCCAGCGAGAGCGCCTCGGCCACGCCTACGGTATCGGCGTCCGGGTCGGTGTCGCCATCGGCCACTGCAATTGCTGCCGCGCGGCTGGCGACGGCAGACGAGCTAACGGCGATGGTTGGCGCAGGGAAGCCCGGCGCCGAGCGGGACCTGGGCATTCGCGACTGCGGAAGCTCGCAGCCTGCGCCGGGAAACGACTGCTTCGCCGTGCCCTCTCCACAACGAGGCACGATTGGCACGGAGGCGGGGTACTTCTTGGGCGCCCGGTTTGGTTCGGGCTGCTGGGTTTACCTGTACCACGACAGCGGCGGCTGGCACTACGTCAACGTTCGTTGCGGCCAGGCCACCGGGTACGCGCCCACTGTCGGCGCCGACGACCAGGTCTACGTGACCGGCTGCGCGAACACGCGGACTACGCCTGGTCTTGGAAGCCCGGTCGTGGACTGCCTTCCCAACGGCACCGTCGTCCACCTGACGAACGGCCCGGCCTATTCGGACGGAAAGCTCTGGTGGCGCCTCCAGGGACATGGATGGATGGCGCACGACTTCCTGATCAGCCCAGCCTGATCAGGCGGCGGCGCGCAGGGAAACATGGTCGGTGATGACCGCGATCACCCGGGCCTGATCGTCCTCGCTCAACTCGGTGTAGAAGGGGAGGCGCAGCAGGCGATCACTGACGTCTTCGGTGACCGGACACATGCCGGGCCGGCCGCCGAACCGAATGCCCATCGGCGACAGATGGAGCGGGACATAGTGAAATGCGCTCATGATTTTCTGCGCCTTCAACTGGGCGATCAGCGCCTGGCGCTCGGCCAGGGACGGCAGGAGGAGATAAAACATGTGGAAGGGCTGCTCGCAGTGCGCCGGCACCACCGGGAGCCGAACACCCTCCCGGCCAGCCCAGCCGGCGAGCTCCCGCTGATAGTTGGTCCAGACGCGGCGGCGCCGAGCCTGGATCAGTTCGGCCGACTCCAGCTGGGCCAGGAGGAAGGCCGCCAGCAGGTCGGATGGCAAGAAGCTAGATCCAAGGTCGACCCAGGTGTACTTGTCGACCTGGCCGCGAAAGAACTGGGCGCGGTTGGTGCCCTTTTCACGAATGATCTCGGCGCGCTCGCTGTAGGTGGGATCGTTGACAAGCAGCGCGCCACCTTCTCCGCAGCTCACGTTTTTGGTCTCGTGGAAGCTGAGGGTCGCCAGCTGGCCGAACGTTCCGAGCGGCTGGCCGCGATACCGGCCGAATAGGCCGTGCGCATTGTCCTCGACCACCGCGATCTGGTGCCGGTGCGCCAGGGCAAGGATGGCTTCCATCTCGCAGCCAACCCCGGCGTAGTGCACCACGAGGACGGCCCGGGTCCGGGGCGTGATCAGGCTCTCGAGGCGAGTCTCGTCGATGTTCAGGGTATCCGGCCGGATGTCCGCGAAAACGGGAACCGCGCCGCGAAGGACGAAGGCATTGACGGTGGAGACGAAGGTGAAGGAGGGGACGATCACCTCATCACCCGGTTTGATGTCCAGCAACAGGGCGGTCATCTCGAGGGCGTCCGTGCACGAGGTAGTGAGTAGGGCCTGGCGGCTGCCGGCTGTATCCTGAAGAATCGACTGGCATTTGCGGGTGAAGACGCCGTCACCTGATATATGGCCCGCGTTTACGGCCTCACGGATGTAGCCGAGCTCTTTGCCCGTGAGGAAGGCGCGATTGAATGGGATGGCGTTACTCACGGGTCCCCACGTACAGGATCGATGTCCCGAACGGTATGGACCAGCGCTTGGTGGCATGTGCTTCCAGCGTGAATAGCCTGGTCAGGAGCCAGTTGAGGCCGGCCGGCGGTTGCTTGAGCTCGTCGCCCCTGCGGGTGGATCCCAGCAGCCGGACCATGACGATGGGCGGAAAAAGAAGGCTGTTGAAGTAGGTCGCGAAGGATCGTCGGAAACCCGCCCGGGCCATCAGATCAGTCAGCCCGCTTAGCCGGTAGCGACGCCGATGGTGGCCCAACTCATCCATGGGTCCCCACAGAAATGGGAACGCCGGGACGGTGACGATGACGTGGCCACCAGGCTCGAGCGCCTGGTGCAGCCGGCGGGCCAGACTCAGGTCGTCATCGACGTGCTCCAGGACATCGAATGCGGAGACCGCGCCGAAGCCTGACGCAAACGAAGCGCCGGGGGCGAGCGTCCGCGCTCGGATCCCACGCTGCCGGGCGATCGCTACCGCCTCGGCGGACGGGTCCACGGCTTCAACTTCGTACTCGCGGGCGAGCTGCTCGGTCAGTCCACCGGTCCCGCAGCCGACATCGAGCAGCCTGCTGCCGGGAGGAAGATGCCGGCGAAGCACAGCCAGAATGAGTGCCCGGCGGCCCCGGAACCACCAGTGGCTGCGGTCGACCGAGGAATACTCGTCGCTGTAGTCCATCACGCCACGGCCGACGGATACATTCATGAGAAGACCCCGGGGACCGTAGCGTAGAAGCGATGCTCGATGGTGAATATGGCGAAAGCGCCCACGACGGCGCAGAGCAGGGCGAGCCCGGCAGCGCTGATAACTGGAAGCCGGGCAGACAGAGCCGGCTGATCCCGCCGCAGCGCTCGCGGCGCGTAGTGGAATGCCAGCATCCAGGTCGGGAGCAGAAAGGGCAACCAGTTTCGGCCCTGCGGGTAGAACGTTCCATGGGTGAGGACGTAGTAGGCGAGCATGAATCCGGTGAACAGCAGGTAAGCGACGAGAAAAGGGTCCACCAATGCAAGGCGAAGTGCAGTCCAGGCACGGCCTCGCCCGGCGAGCCTGACCAGGCGCGTTCCGGTGCGCGCGAAATGGGCGAGCATGATGATCAGCACCACCAGGGTCGATCCCACCTCGACGGCATAGAGGAACTGATAGACGACCGGCGCGCCGAACTGGATGCGGCCCAGCCAACCGACCGTGCCCCAAAAGGTGCGGAAGCTCTCACCGCCCAGGTAGTAGGTGTAGGCGCCCTGGCCGAGCGCGGTGCCGACATATTTGGCCAGCGGCAACGGGCCCAGCGCGGCTGCGGCGTGGAAATCCGCCGAGTTGGGCATGGCGGTGGCTGTGGACGGAACCGGGATGGTGGTGCCCCACACCACCCAGAGGTGAACCGCCAGCAGCGCCAGCGAAGGCGCGGCAAGCAGGAGGCCGGCGCGCAGCCGGCCAGTGCGCTGTGGCTGATCGTGCCGCTGCAACAACAGGACGGCCGCAATCGGCAGGGCCAGGCACAGGAAGTAATGCGTCTTGGTCACGAGCAGGCAACCCAGGGCCAGGCCCAGGGACGCGAGCAGCCAGGGCGCCTGACCACGCCGGCGCACAAGCAACGCCAGATACACGGCCAGCGAGACCAGCAGAAACGACAGGTTGTCGGGCTGAATGGCCGAGGCGACGAAGCTGGTAAGAGGAAACAGGCCGATCACGGCGGTGAGAAAGAGTGCCTTACCCGCGGTAATTCGAAGCTCGCGGCTGATCGCGTAACAGAGCAACAGCGTGGCCGGCAGCATTAGAACCGACAGAAGGCGAGCGGAGAAGAAGAGGATGGTCACGCTTGTGGTCAGGTGGCCGACCAGCCACAACCATGCGCCCAAGAGCGCGTAGTAACCGAAGGGATAGACCGGAAGCAAGCCGGGATTCTGTGCCGGCGGCCCATTTAGCGCGGGTTGCGGCGCCGCCTTGTCCAGCTGCTGGTAGTAGGCGGTGGTTCCGTATCCGGCCGGCATTCGCTGGTCCTGGTCGCCGACCACGCGCAAAAGGTCGGTCGCCTGCATCAGATACTGGACGTCCGGATTGACCACCAGCGACCATTGGTTAGGAAGTGTCGGCCGCTCCCGCGCGTTGAGCAGGTGGCCGGCGCCGGCAATGCCTAGCGCGTAATCGAAGTGCTGGGGTTCATCGGGACCCTCGAAGATCGGAACCAGGAACACCCAGGCGGTAGCCAGCAACGAGGCGGCGGTGATGATGACGGCCAGCCTCACCTTTGGGGAACGCCACCAGCCGGGCCTCATGCGGCGCGCTCCTCTCCGGGCAGGGAGACCTCGCGCGAGCCCCAGATGTAGGCAGGCGCCTCGGGACCGGTCATGAAAAGCAGGTCCAGGATCGAGACCTGCGGGTCAAAGGGTGGATACAGCTGCGGGTACTGCGGATAGCTGTAGTCCATGTACTCGACCGAGATGCCGGCCGCGGCGAGCCTGCTCTCGTCGAGATATTCACGGGCCGACGGACCCGTGATGTAGTGGGTCGCGCCAATCTTTTGGAGCACGTCCACGAGGCGATCGGTCTTGGTGCCGGTGGCACCGAGCGTTGACGATCGAAGGAACCGAGTCTTCGTAAGACCCAGCTCGCGAGCCAGGGCGATGCATAAATCGATGGTGAAATCCGCGAGCAACGTGTCATGGCGGCTGAAGAACAAATCAAGCAGGGTCCGGTATCTATCGAAGAAGGGGGCCTTGTGGTAATGCTGTTGCAGGGTCCGCCAGTGAGCCTGGTTCCAGTCTGTCTCCCACGAGATCTCGATGCTCTGGATGGGCGTGTGCTGGAGCTGGTGGCCCCGGCTGTGGACCGGGATCGTAAGCCAACGAGGCCCGGACGGAGTCTTGATCCGGTTGCGGTTCCGCCAGCCGCGCTTGTCGAACTGCACGTCGTCGTAGAAGACGAAGACATCAGCCTTGTGGATCTGGTGAAAGAAGCCGCGCCAGGGAATGTACGACGGTTGCAGGATCACGGCGTTCACCGGCAATCCTCGGGAAAGCCGTCCTCGATTGCGGGGGAAATCGGGAGCTCGCCGTAAACAGCGCCGTTGACCCAGACTCGACCCTGCGCGTCCTTCTCCACCCGACCGGCGGCATACCAGGCGAGAACCTGCAAGAACATCAACCTGAGTGAGCCGAACAGACGGCGGCCCAGTGAGTCAGGGGACTCCTCCCGGCGAACTCCGATCAGGCACTGGGCGATGACAGCACCTCCGTCCAGGTCGTCGGTCACCTCGTGGATGGTGGCCCCGGCAAAACGAACCCCCGCGTTGGTTGCTTGCTCGAGCGCGTTCATTCCCTTGAACGCGGGGAGCAGGCCCACGTGGACGTTGATGATGCGTCCGCGGTAATGCGCCACCAGCTCGGGCGAAAGGATCCGGTCAAAGGTGAGAGCAAGCAGGTCGAGCTTCGCCTCGATGCACAGGCGGTCGACCTGCTGATCGAAGGCGGACCGGTCGCCTGCGTCGAGCCGGTGAAATGGGATCCGACGGGCCGCGCAGAATTCATCCAGATCACTCGCCGCTCGGGCCTCGGCTATGACGAGCGCGGGTTTGATCCCGAGGCGTTCGGCCTGACACGCGGCCGCCCGGAACAGATGGCCGTTGCCTGAGACGCAAAACCCGACGCGGGTGACGGCTGACATTCAGGCCGCCGCGCTATCAGCGTCCCGGTTGACGACGCGGTCGGTACGCTCGCGAACCGCATAGGCCGGCCGGTCCATGGTCCGGGCGTGGACGCGAGCCAGGTATTCACCAAAGATGCCCAGCGCAAAGAGCTGAGCTCCGGAGAAGATGGCGATGGCGGATGCGATGAAAGAGAAGCCGGGTACCTGGCCGCCGTGAATCAGGTAGTGGCCGATGACGTACGCCAGGACGATGACGCCGAAGGCAGTACTGGCGAACCCGACCAGGCTGGCCAGCTGTAGCGGTAGGGTGCTGAAGCCGGTCATCAGGGTGACGGCGTGGACCAGTAGTTTCCGGACCGTGTAGTTGGAGGCGCCGATCCGGCGCGGGTCGTGCCGAACCGGGATCCAGGCGAAACGGGCGGTACCCCAGGTCAGCATGACGTCGAAGGCGATGAAGGGGCCCTGGGCATTGGCGAACGCGTCGCGGATCTGCGTCCGAAAGGCGCGGAACGCGGAGACATGCCGGGCGCTGTCGGCGCCCATCGCGTTCTGGAGGACTCGCTTGGTGATGCGCGAAGCCAGGTTGCGCCAGAGGCCGTGCTGCTCGCGTTCCGGCGCCCCGTAAACGACGTCGTAGCCCTGGCTCAGTTTGTCCAGCAGCCGCGGGACCTCCTCGGGCGGATGCTGGAGGTCGTCATCCATCGTGATCGTGGTGTCGTGGCGGGCCAGGCGCACTCCGCACAGGACCGCGTTGTGCTGCCCGTAGTTGCGCAGCAGGTTGACCCCGCGGATCCATGGCTGCTGGGCCGCCAGCTGTTCGATGACCGACCAGGTGGCGTCCTGGCTGCCGTCGTTCACCAGGATGGCTTCGTAGGCTGGCGTGATTGACCGGAGGACCGGCTGCAGCCGGGCCATCAGCTGGGGAAGGGAGGCCTGGCTGTTGTAGGCGGGGACAACCACGGAGATCCCGGCTGGCACGGGGATGTAACGGGCTGCTCGGCGGCGACCTGCGTAGCGCAAACTCAAGCCTCGCCGTGTCGTTACACCGCTGTCATGCGCGCGGCCCTCTCAAAGATGACCTCGCCCACCCTCTACCTGGCGGTGATCGGGGGTCTCCAGCTCGGACTGCTCTGGCTGCTCCGGGAGCGGTTTGGCATATGGCTGCCGCTCGCCGGAACGGTTGTCTTCGCCGGCCTCCTCCTGGCGCTCGTCCGGGTGCCCGGCAGATGGGGCGTGAAGCTGCTCGGACTGTTCCTCCTGGTGGCGCTCACCACGGCGGGACCGATGGTCGAGTCGATGGTGACCCGATCACAGGTGGGCTTGACCATCGAGCACGATGGCCTGGTCCAAACGGAGGCCGCCGTCGACCGGGTGATTGCCGGACAGCGGATCTACGGCGTGGACTGGTCGAACACCCAGGTGGCCAGGATCCCCTGGACCACGACCGCCGGGCCAAACCCGGCGCTCCGCCACTTTGTCTACGACCCGCTCCCGGTCCTGCTGGGGATCCCGTTCCGCCTGGTGACGGGAGCTGCCGGGCTGCCGTTTGACTACCGGATCGTCCTGCTTCTTTTCCTGGCCCTGGGGGTTGCCGGGGTGGCGGTGTTACCAGCGCCTCCCTCTCGCCGGTTCATGATCACCGTCGCGCTCTATCTCAACCCGCTGATCTCGACCTACTTGTGGACGGGGCGCAATGACATCGCATTCGTGGTGATGGTGGTGCTCAGCCTGGTTTGCCTGACGCGCGGGCGGGTTCGCTATGCGAGCCTGGCGCTGGGGATCGCGCTAGCGCTCAAGCCGTTTGCGGTGCTCGCCGTCCCGTTCCTGGCGCTCGCGCTATGGAAGCGGTGGAACGCCCCCACCCCAACCCTCCCCCAGAGGGGGAGGGAGAAAGTCGGGAGGGGGAGGGAGATCTGGGTCTTGTCCGGCGCGCTTCTGGTCATGCCGGCCCTGGTCACGATCCTTCCGTTTTTCCTGGTAGACGCGGCTGCCTTCTGGCGCGACACGGTCCTATACACCAGCGGGGGAGTGGCCGACGCATACCCCATCGGTGGCGACGGCTTCGGTGCATTCTTGCTGGCCACCGGCATCATTCACCGGAACACCGACTCATTTCCGTTCTGGATCCTCCAGCTTCTAGCCACAGCTGTGGTCCTCTGGTTCAACGGGCGCGCGTTCTTACGCCGTCCCACTGCGGGTCGATGGATGGCGGGGTTTGCTGCCGTGCTGCTGGCTTTCACCTTCTTCGCCCGGTTTTTCAACGACAACTATGTGGCCGTGATCCTGGCCCTCATCCTCACTGTTCCCGCATTCGGGGACGTGCCCGCCGTCTCCAGAGACGAACTCCAGGGTCACGCTGCGGGAAGTTCCGTGGCCGCCTAGTGTAAGTAGCGGAAACCGGCCCGTAAGTCCCACTTGACAAGCTTTTTGGCCCGTTTATAATCGGCCGCGCGAGCTCGGACTCTTCGGGCAGCGAGGAGGGCGCCATGGGGGTCTGGTGGGAAGGCATGCTGGCTGAGGGAACCGGATTTGTGGGAGCGGCAGAACCCACCCGGTCGGCGAGCTGGTGGAACGGTCCAAGGGCGGACTGGGCGGATTACCGGCGAGGATTTCGGATTCGGGGAAGCGAGCGGGACCCATTGAACGCGTTGCATCGACTGGCGTTTCAGCAAATGTTTTCGCCCGCATGGGAGGCAACCCCGAATCCGATCGTCTGCCGATTCACCGGTCGCTCCCTGCTGCGCTACGCCCTGTCGACGTGGCGACAGCCGGATGTCTTCACCCCAAGCCGGACGCTTGCCCTCCTTGAGCAAGCTGTCCGAAGGCCCGAGCCGTCGCGACCCGCCATCGTGCTGACCGATCCTATGGACGCGCGGCGGGCGCAGCTGATCTTTCCACAGGGGATCGAGGAGCGCGGCGGAGCCATCCGGGTTCGCGACTTCAGTGCGAAGGGCTCCTCCCATCTCCTGGAATTGGACCCCGCGACCGAAACCTGGGCTTACTCGGACGGCAACGGAACCAACTGGCATGGCGGTGAAGACCGCGGGCGGCTGCTGCTATTACCGCCGCAGCTGATGACACGTGACCCCCTTCCTTTTGTGGAGCCGGTGACGGAGGTAGAGGATGACGCACCCATCAGCCTCGCGATCCTATCCGGCTCCGCTTTCTTTCCCATCGCCCCTGACGAGGCGCCCTGGTGGGTGCTGTCGAGCACGCAGCGCGTCCTCCCGCAGGGTTATCTGCACCGGGCGTCCCGCAACCGCGCCATCAGCGCGGTCCTGCAGGTGACGGGCGCCTACGAATACTGCGTGCTGGAGACCGGTCGCGGCATCGTCTGGCGCGGAGAGGGCACTGGCTGGGACGTGGCGCGCGTAGAGCGCAAGGGGAGGGGTGTGCACTTCTCCATCCGGACTGACGGCGGACGCCGCTTCGGATCCCTGGAGCTGACCCAGGCAAATCAGGAACGGCAGTCGGTACGAACGTTCCGCCTCCAGCGGTTGGACCTGGCGCCTGGCAGCCAGCTCGAGGTATCGCTGTCCTGCGGGGCCGACGAACTGACCGTCTTCAATCGGTCGCCGCACCCCGTTGAGCTCAGCATTGAGATCGAGGCCGGGTGGGCAGCCGGTGGACAGCGGCGCCGGCTACCGGGGGTCCGGCTTGGCCGCGGCGAGACGATGCGGATCCGACCGGTGCGCTGGCAGGCCCTTGGCCTGGGACCGATCCAGATCGTGAAATAAGGACGCCGGACGGCGACGGTCGCGTATTCCCTTATGAGCCGCTTACCGTCTCGTACCATACGGCGTGATCCGTACCTCGGATGACCACATCGATCACACCCTGGGCTCGCGCGGATGCGCCAGGCGGCGAAGCCAGGACGCCGCCGTTAGCTTCCGAATCGCTCCAGTTGCTCCAGTTGGCAGCATCGTTGGTGGCGATGTGCCACAGCCCGCCATCAGTCCCGGTGATATAGACATCGAGACGGCTGGTCCCCCAGGCGGTCGCGGACGGGCGCGAGCCCAGCACACCATTACCGACCCGGGTCCACGTGTGCCAGTTCGTGCTATCGCTCGTCCATAGGTGCCACAGCTGTTTGTCCGTTCCCCCGATGAAGACGTCCATACGTCCGCCGCCCCATGAGGTGCAGCTCGGCTCCGAGTCGAGGATGCCACCCGCGCCATCGGTGTTGGTGAACGGGGTGCCGACGCCATTGTTGATGATTTTGTGCCACAACTGGTTGTCAGTTCCGCGCACGAAGATATCGAAGCGTCCCGAAATCGGCGAGCAGGCGGTCGGGGTCGACGTAAGGATGCCGGTCGAATCGACCTGCCGCCACGGAATCCATTGGGCCCCGTTGTACGTCGTTTGCCATAGATGGTTATCGGTTCCCCGGGTGAACACGTCGAGATGACCATTGGAGGCGACCACCGCCGGGTCGGAGTTCATGACGCCGCCGAGTGCCTGCCAGTTCCCCCACGTACGGCCGTTAAAGGGGCGGTGCCACAGGCCGTTGTCTGAGCCACGCACGAACATATCGGTTTGGTTCAGTCCCGTTGCGGCGACCTGCGGCGACGAGTTGATGTATCCACCAATCGACCGCCAGCCGGCTGAGCCACCATTTATCTGGAAGGTCAGCAGTGTGCTGCTGCCTGGCACGAAGATCGTGCCGGCCGACTCCGCCGCTGTCCCAAAGTGATTGACGCTGAACGCGGCGCTGTTGTACCGCACGTTGCCAGTCGCGAGGTCGAAGGCATGGAGCCCGGATCCGCCGGTATCTGTCGTCCAGACGACGCCCGCCGCCACGATCGGTGGCGTTGCCCAGAAGTTGCTTCGCCAGGTCACGGCGAACGATGGCACCGTCGCGTCGTACGTCAATGCCACCAGTCCGTTATCGCAGGCGACGAAGATGTATGGCGGCGCATAGGCCGTCCCGCCAAATGCCATTCCGCCATTACATACGTCGGCACCGAAGGCCTGGCCTCCGATCCCGCCGAGGTTGTTGACGCGGATGATGTAGCCCACGCTCTGCTTGCCGACGATAAACGCATACCCGCCGCCCAGCAGGAGCGGCCCGACAGATCCGAGGTCGACATCGTGGCAGTTGTCGTAGTTCCAGTTCGGTTCGGTGAATGTGTCGAGGACCGCCAGTGTGGGCGACAGGCGCAAAACGCTTTGCCCCTGGTGTGGCGAGGGTAGGCAGCTACCCTGGCCGGTCGCAACCAGGAGGTCGCCCGTCGAAGCGTCGACAGCCGGGCCCGAGGTTGCCCAGATGGCATCCCCGGTTGTCGCCGTGTCGGTCTCGAAGCTGATCACAGCCAGGCTTGTCGTATTGACGCCGACGACCCAGCCGTGATAGTTGCCGCAGTCGCCGTCGCGACCGCCAAACGGCACGTATACATAACCGTTGGCGAGGGCCAGTGCTCCGCGCTGCCCGTTGATGACCCAATCGAGTCCGGCAGGCGCCAGCTTCGTCTGGCTCACGATGGCTCCACTCGTGAGGTTCAGGGCCGTGAGGTAATAGTTAACGGTTCCGGCGACGTTGACGAGGCCGGCGACGTAGAGGCGATTGTTCGGGACGTCGGCAGCGGGCGTGCTCGTGATTCCCCCGAATGACTGGCCACAACCCCAGCCGCTTGTCACGGCCGTGCCCACCGATGTCTTCCATTGCTGACTTCCGATCGCGGTATCGAAGGCGTACACCCAGTTGCCCTCGGTGGCAACGAATACTCGCGTACCAGCGATAATCGGCGAGGCCATCAGCGTCCCCGTCACCCCGTTCGACCAGCCCGCAGTTACCGACGCCAATCCCGGCTGGGTCGAGTCGTACCCACCGCGGGTGTTGTCGAGGTGGTACGTGGGCCAGTCGATCGCCTGCGACGGCGCCGCCGATGCAACTAGCGCGACCAATGCCAGTGCTA
>Ga0066703_10000607_pt1 | contig 11693 bp, 12 predicted proteins | sample GraSoiAngelo_152_FD_66505 | JGI IMG/M metagenome (GOLD analysis project Ga0066703, IMG submission 66505) | Grasslands soil microbial communities from the Angelo Coastal Reserve, California, USA - 14_1009_12_30cm | ecosystem: Environmental > Terrestrial > Soil > Grasslands | place: USA...
CAGGTCCGGTTGCAACCAGTAGCGCCGCCCACTCGCAGTTCGCCGGGCGGGAAGTACGCCCGCCCGATCCATGGCCTGCAATGTCTTGGGATGCCGGGAAATATACTTGGCCGCCTGTCCCGTCGTGAGTCCTTCGTGCAGCATTACTCACATTTACACACATCCTACTCACCTAGGTCAAGCTCCCTCTTGCCAATCGCGATCACCGTCCGACGTGCCTCCAGACCATCCCCTGTTATTTTCCGGAGCATCCGAGGAAGACGTACGACAATATCAACGCCGATTTCATCGAAGGGCTGCGATGCCTGGCGAAGTTTGCCCGGAGCGGAGTCGTAGGGTTCGGGATGACAAATCACCCATCACCCCTCGCTCAAGAAGGCGCTCGCTCCGGTCAACGCGCTGGCGTTCCACGTCAACGAAAGTTGCCTACAGCCCGTGCTTCGCGTCATTTCCACCCACGGCCGCGACCGAAATCCATACTTCTCCCTAATTCGCGCCACGCGTTCCGAGGCCTTTCGCCGGTACTCTTCCGGAGCGTACCCATTTCTTGCATACCACTGTTCGTACTGCTTCGCCAGGCGCGGAAACTTTTCCCGCACAAACGGCAAGAATTGTTTCGCCGAAGAGGGCATCAGGAACAGCACGCCGGAGAAGAACCACTGGGCCCCGGCTTCCCGCGCAGCAGCCGCAACTTCTTCCAGCTCCCCATCGCGGTCCGTGATCCCGGGTATCAGCGGCGAAGCGGAAACTCCGACCGCCAGCCCCGCCTCGCGCAACTGCTTCACCCCCGCCAGCCGCAAATCCGGCCGTGGCGCGCGCGGCTCCAGCAGTCGGGTTAAGCCGGGGCGCAACGTGGTAATCGTAATGTCGATCCCCAGGTTCGACCGCTCCGCAATCCGCTGCAGCACGTCAATATCCCGCACGATCTGGTTTGACTTGGTGATGATCGAAACGCTCAGCCCTTCCCTCTTCGCCAGTTCCTGCAAACAAGCCCGCGTCACGCCGTACTCGCGTTCCGCTGGCTGATAGGGATCCGTCGCTGTGCCAATCGCAATATGGTCCGGCCGCGCCCCGCCCGATGCTTCCGACGAGTACGAATATTTGTGCGCCACGTCCCACGCCAGCAGCGGCGCCGCATCCTTCTTCACGTAAATCTTTCTCTCGAACTCTGACCCGTCCAGCTCCATGTACTCGTGCGTGTATCGCGCGTAGCAATACTTGCAAGCAAACTCGCATCCCCGATAGGGATTGATCGTCCATTCAAACGGTACGCGCTTCGAATCGCACCGGTTCAAGATCGACTTCACCGGCAACAGAAAATACTCCGGCCGCTCGGCGGATTTCCGCCGCGTCTCCGCCGGCGGAGACGATGCTGCGAGACGGGCTATGCCTATCAGTCGCGCGTGAGCGCGTCGAGGGGGCACCACGGCATCATTTCGGCACGGACCTGGTTCACGGTTTGGGGTTCCGTGCTGGGTCCTGGACGCCGGGGGGCAATCCGCCGTCGCTTGATCTGAAATGCTGCCGCGTTGGCCCGCAACCCGGGCAGGACTGCTGACCGCTTTTCTTGGGCCTACGACACTAGGGCACTCAGGAAAGAGTCCTGCTGTGGTTGGTGAGACGTGGCGGCGTCGAATCCGAAGAGTCGGCGCCGGTTGGGAGTGAACTGGAGACATAGCCCACCTCGAAGCACCGCGGATTATTTCGCTTTTTCTTCGCGTTGTCAAGAATTAGTTTCGCTTTTTATTCGTATGCGATGCGGATCCGCCTCTCCTCCCTTTCATCGTACCTCCCCGGATACGACGTCTCCTCGCGAATCCCTCGAGACAATTGCCTCCCACGCTCTCACGGGGTATTCTCAATGCCCAGGAGAACCGTCATCGGCATGCCTGAGAGATCCAAACGCCTGCTGCTCGTGGCAGCTGTTATTCTTGCTAGTCTGCCTACGCTCACCTCCGGCCAGACACCTGCGCCAGCGAAGAAGCTGCCTGCAGGTCCCCCCTCCCCTCAATCTACCCACTATCCGATTCTCCTCCTTGCCGTTGGCAACAATCCCATGTGGAGCCTGCGCATCGGACAGAAAGGCCCTGAGCGCCTAGATCGGACCGGCTATCCGCCTATTCCTCTTGAGCCGGCGGAAGTCACCCATGAAGCCGCGGCCGATTCCTGGACCTATCATGCTAAAGACTCCGCCACCGGCGCTGCCGTAGCCGTTCACCTGACACGAGAAGCCTGCAGCGATGCCACCGACGATACCCTGAATCCCGCGCCGCCCCCTGCTGCAAAGTATTCCTTCCGCGCCTCCGTCGACCATGCGCAGATCGGCTCTCTGACGGGCTGCGCTCGCATCGCCGCCGAACTCTTCCCCAAGATCAACAATCAACCCGACGACGAGGAAGACGGCGACAAAAAGAAGCCCCCCGTTCCAACCGTCGCCAACTTCAAGCCCCCCATCGCCGTCGCCTACCTGAATTCAGCGGGGAACGTTGTTCTCAGCAGCGGCCCGAAGAAGAAGATCGCAGCCCAAGCCGGAATCGAGCTGGCCCTCTCCCACGACGGCAAGAAGCTTCTTTACACACGCTCGGATTCAAAGAGCAGCCCCGACCGCACTATCGTTCTCTACGATTTTGACTCCGGCAAATCGCTGGAATTGATGCACGGAATGGTGCGGCAAGCCTTCTGGTCACCCGATGACGGCCGCATCGCCTTTCTGAAAGCTGTGGATCGCTCCTGGCAGGTCTGGTCTTTTTACTCCTCCATGCCCGAGGCCGCAGCACTGTTTTCTTCGCAGTCCGTGAATTCTCTCCATGGCTGGGGCGACAACCACACCGTCCTCGCGACGGACATGGAAAACGCTTACTGGCTCAGCGAAGACAACCAGCAACAGTCCGTGGCGCTCAAAGATATTTACGGTCCGGCATTTCAGATCAGGAGTTCCGACACGCTGCGCGTCAATCCCGTCAATCCAGACTTGCTGCTGATCTCGGCAGATTATTTGTCTGCACCGGCCGGTGCTGCAGTTGACTCCATGGGCTTGGCCGCAGGCTTCTTCCTTTACGAACTGCGTTCGAAGCGCCGCGTCACGCTCTGTCCGCCTGAGCAGTCGGGTCACTCTGCAGAATGGTCGCGCGATGGCTTGCAGGTCTTTTTTACAGGGAGTGATTCCTCGCATCGTCCAGTCACCTACCGAATTTTCTGGGATTCCACGGGTTTGCAGCGTTCTCTCACTGGCAGTGACTATGTGATTGGACAGTAAAGTACTTCCCCCATGGGTGCCGATAGAAGCTAAGGCGAGCAACCTTGCCCGATACACCGCAACCACTCGATTCCACCCCTCTCTCTGCCGCTTCGAGGGTATACTGTGTATTGTGAGTACTAGTCCCACCCCTCAGCACGTCGGCATCCTCGTTCTCGACGATGGTGCCCCCGGTGGAAGTGCCGTCAAGCAGATCTTGGACTCCGAAGGATGGCGTGTCCGCCTCGTCCCCGACACGCAGATGCTCCTGGCCGAGCTGAAAACCGGGGAATGGTCTCTCGTGATTGCCAATGTAACTCTGACGGGAGTTGAGGGTCCCGCTTTCGTCACCCTGCAGGAGCTTGCCAGCGTCCCTGCGGCCGAGGGTGGCCGCGTTCGCGTCTTGTTCCTCATCCCGGAACTAGCCGGCGATCAGTACATCGGCCAGCTGGAAGCCGCGCGCCTTCCCCATGTGCTTCGTCCCTACCATCTTCACGACTTCCTCGAAAAAGTCAGCGACCTGCTTGTCGAGGTAAAGGCCATCACGGGTCCCATCCGACAGGTCCGCCACGAATTCGGCGCTCTGCAAAAGAAGAAGAAACAGGCCAGCCGTTCCAACTCCATGTTCGCCTCGCGCGACTCCTTCTCCTACACCGACGAGGAGCTCGCCGAATACGAGAAACAAGAAGGGGAAATCTCCAAGTCCAAGCGCAACAAACCCCGCGTCAATCTCGGCGACCCCAATCGCTGAATGGGGTGGTGAGTGATCTCACTGCTCCGTTCTCAGTCCATAGTTCTTAGTCAGCAGTAGGCAGTGTGGTGCTCCGATTTGTCCCTCTGCGTTTACCTCCCCTTCTTCCCGACGAAGACCTACAAACTAGTGACTATTTCCCCTGCAAGGACTCCTAGCGTCCTCGTTCTAATCCTGAGTCGTATCCCCGCTGGGTTCGCTCTTGACCGGGTCGGGGTTCACACACAGGAGGATTTCATGGAACGTTCGATTTTCGCCGCCCTGATCGGCGGACTTATCAGTATCAGCAGTCTTGGCGGCCTGGCTTTTGTCGGCTCAGCACCAGGCTCCCCTGCCGCCCTCCCGTCTCGACCTGAGGGTGACTGGCGGCTTCTTGATCCCGTCACTTATGAGAACATCTCCGTCTTCCCGGTCGTCAGCCCCTACAGCCAAGACACCAGTCTCTTCCTCACTCTCGAAGAAGGTCTCGCCAACGGCGACGTGGCGGTGCGTGAGCAAGGTTCTGAGAGCATGGTTCGCGGTCGCGATGGCCGGCCTGTATATATTCCCCAATCCGCTACCGGCGCTTCGGTGAACCAGCTTGTCCTGATCAATCGCAGTAAACGCCCGCTGTTGCTCCTCGCCGGCGAGCTCGTGAGCGGCGGCAAGCAGGATCGCGTCATCGGCAAGGATCGCATCGTTCCCGTCGGCGCGCCTCCGCTTCCTCTCGACGTCTTCTGTGTTGAGCACGGCCGCTGGACCGGCAGCTCGCAATTTGCAGCTGCAAAAACCATCGTTCATCCGAGCGTCCGCGAAAGAGCAGCGGTCGACCAGAAACAAACGGAGGTCTGGGACGCGGTCCGCAGCGGCACCACTCTTAAAGCTGCCCCGGCCGCTCCCGCTGCCCGCATGACAATGGGTGACATTCAAGGTGCCATCGCTTCCAACGGACGCACGGAAGCCTACGAGCAGATTTACCAGTCGCGTGCCCTCGGCGTTTCCATTGATGATTTCGTTGACGAAGTGCAGCGCCGATTCGCGAACGCCACCGCCGGCCTAAAGGGCGAGCGTGTCGTTGGAGTAGTGGTAGCTTACGGCGGCGAAGTCGCCTGGAGTGACATCTTCGCGTCCGGTGATCTCTTCGGTCACTACTGGCGCAAACTTCTGCGCAGCTACGCCGTTGAAGCCCTCACCCGCCCCTCGTACCGCCAAGTCGCGTCGCGCGACAACGCCAACGAGTTCTTGCGGCGATTGAACGGCCGCGAAACTCAGGAAACCGAGCCGGGCGTTTACCGCTGGCGCGAAATCAAGGAGGGCCCACTCGCCCAAATCGAGCTGGACGCCCTCCAACCCAAAGCGATGACCCTTCACCGTTTGCTCTTGCATCGCACCAGTTGACGCGCTTTATTTGGCGGCCACCGCGGGGGCATGACATATCATGTCCCTACTCTATCCGTCGCGCCATGCTGCGATCGGGCGTTTCCTCGAGCAGTTGTTTTACTGTCCTTTTCAAACTCGCGTGCATCGCCTCCGGCGCAATCTCCGCCAGCGGTACCAGCACAAACCGCCGCAGATGCATCCGCGGGTGTGGCACCTGCAATTCCGGCGTGTCAATCGTCTGCGCGCCGTAAAGCAGGATGTCCATATCAATCAGCCGCGGCCCTTTCGCTACCAGTTTTTTGCTCCCCATTCGCAATTCAATCCCGCGCAGGGCTCGCAACAATTCCGGCGCCGGAACCTCGGTCTCTCCCTCGACCGCACAATTCAAGAACCACGCCTGCTCCAGGAAGTCCACCGGCTCCGTCTCATAAAACGACGACACCCGCGTCACGCGCACACCTACATCTCCCAGCGCGGCAATCGCCCCGTGCAAATTCTCCTTGCGGTCCCCCACATTTGAACCCAGTGAAAAATGAACCGTCATCATCTTTCCACTCGTTGGTCTTCTCGGCTTGTCGGCACAATGTCTTTTCTCATTTTGTCGGCAAGCACAGCCTATGATACCGTCCCCGCCGATCATCTCGGGTCGGCCGGAGGATTCTCGCATGCCCGCGTGGATCGAGCGCATGCTCCGGCAGGAATGCATTCGCCGCCTCTTCGCCTGCCAGCTCCGCCGAACGCTACTCAAAAGTTGTCGACACCAGGCTTCAGGAAATCGAAGTCGAAACCAGGAAGGGTGTCGAGAAAACCGCAAAGTTTCTTGCGGTTACTACGCACTCCTCGTCGGCGACCGCTATCTCATGGTGAAGAGTTCCAAGCCCATTTCCGAAACAACTTCCGGTGAACTCGTTCTTATCTCCGCTGACATTTTCAACCACATGTGATCTTCGGCGGGACCTCAGCGCTTGCAGCAGCAGGCTAACGGTTTTGGGGAGGATGGATTTGCAGCCTTCGGCTTTGCTGGAGTTGTTCCCGTCGGCCTGTTGTTGCTCGCACGCCCAGTGTGGTTCCGGCTGTTCTTTCTTCTCGTACCGTTCTTTCTTGAGGGCCAGTGCTTTGTTGCACGATATGCTGGAATATGCCGTCGCCCGTGCTCCGCAGGCTATCTTCAGCTATTCCCATCAATTAAAAGGCATCTCAAGGCAAACCCCGCTGAAGTTCTATGCCCAGATGGAAGCTCGGCGCCAGCAGCTAAGCGCGAAATAGAGCTGTTTCACACTCATATATGGCTGCGTGCCGGCTATTTCACGAGGTCCGCACCGGCTTTAGCGCATTGCGCGTCCTGCGCGCTCGTCGCGCCGGAGACTCCTATGGCTCCCACAATCTTCCCGTCCAGCACCAGGGGAATCCCGCCTTCGATAGCCACCACGCCCTTCAACGTGAGAATCCGTAGTCCGTCTCCCCCAGCCGCCACGGCATCCTGAAACGCCTTGGTCGGCCGCTTGAACTGCGCCGCGGTGCGGGCCTTATCAATAGCCACCTCGGCGCTGCCGAGCTGCGTGTTGTCCATCTTTTCAAAATAGACAAGCGTGCCCGCCGGGCCTACGATGGCCACTGCCACTGTCCAATGATTCTTGGCCGCCTCCGCAAGCGCCGGTGCTGCCGCCTTCTTGGCGTTTTCCAGAGTGATGGCCGGCCCATACGGATTCGGCATTTGCGCGACAGCGCTGCCGAGGCCACCGCACACAACAAGCAAAGCAGCGAGAATCTTCACCATGCTTTTCCGCGACATGTTTCCTCCTTCTACTATTCAACCGATCACCGCGTTGGCGTCCGCACGCACCATAGACCACCTCGAAGCTCACGCGCAATCCTTTTCCCCTATTTGCTCTCCACCGCGCAGGCAAAACTGGCTGCGTCATTGGGATTGCCTTTGCCCTTGTACTTCGCGATCTGCGGATACGGGCAGAGCAGCCGGGTCATTTTCGCAGGATCGCCGCCTTCGTCTTTCGTCGCGACGATCGCGGTAGGTGCAATTCCCTTCTCCACCCACTGTTCGAGCGCCACCGCCACGTTGTGTTGCGCATCTTTCGCTCCTCCGCCGCCCTGCCCAAACGAATCCGGTCCTGGACCGCCGCCGCAATGCTGCATTCCCGGCACCATGTAAAGCATCGCGAATGCCTTTGTCTCCTGCTCGCCCATCTTGCTCACCACTTGGTTGTAATAGTTGATGGTGTTGACCGCTGAAATAGCCGGATCGTTCCAGCCGTGGTAGAGGATCAGCTTCCCGCCCCGCGCCTTGAACGCCGCGAGGTTGGTCTCCGTTGCATTCAAGACCTGCGCAGTCTTCTCGTCGGCCGCCTTCAGCGCTTGATCGACACTGGTTTGCTTATAATTCCAGTCCGCCTTCTCATAGACCATGTTGGAAAAATATCCGCCGGCGAAGGCGAACAGCAGGCTCTTCCCTGGCGCAGAACCCGTAATCCACGCTCCCCATCCCCCGGATCCCTCTTCCGCCCCCGGCAAGTAGCCAGGAAAAATCTCGTGCCCTTCGGAGTCTGGCGGTCCCTGATACAGCCTTTTCAGTGTGATCACCTGCGCCGTCGTCAGACACTTCTCTGAATCGCCGTCTTTACAAACGATTTTCGCCGGATCAAAGTGGCAATTCCGCGGGTCATTCAGGATGCCGTCGGCCACTCCGTCCGGCGCGTCGCAGGCAGCGTTCACTGCGCGAGCGATTGCTGGCAGTTTGCTCGACGGGATATAGCTGGACGGATCTAGAGTCGTTGCCTGCGCATCGGCAAGCGCTTTGGTCAACAGGTGAGTGAAGAAATTGGCCGGCGCTCCGGCAAGGATGCCGTCGTAATCTCCCGAGAAGCGCTGCGCTTCCATCAACGCTTGCCGCCCGCCGTTCGAGCAACCCTTAAAATATGAGTGTTGCGGATCTTTGCCGTAAAACGCCTTGATGGCAGCTTTGGCGACCAGCGTCATCTCATGGATTCCTCGGTAACCGTAGTCGGTCACCTTTTCGGGATGTTCCAGCGCCCAACTCGCATCCGTCCCCGCTCCGGAGTGCCCGGTATCTGTGCCCACGGTTGCGTAACCTTGATGCACCGCGATTCCCATCTGGTGGTAACCAATCTCTCCGGCGAATCCTCCGTTGCCCTGGCCCTGCAGTTTCCCGTTCCACGCGCTGCCATTTTGATCATTGACCGGCATCCACACCTCGACCTGAATCGAGGAATCGGCGCTCGGCATAGCCACCGCCATGAACCGGCAGAACGCCCCGAGCGTCTTGTAGAAGGAAGCATCCACTACCGGCCGGGGAGTGGAGTTGGATGGCGGCGTGAATGCTCCGGCCGCAACCGTCTGCGCCAAGAGAATTTTCGCTCCGGGTAGTTCGAGTTGCGCCAGACGCTCGCAAGACTGTGGGCTGTACGGCGTATTCTGCCCGTAAGCTGCGCACGACAGCAAAACCGTGCCAACCATACCGATAACCATCTTTCGCATTAAGAATTCCTCCCATCAGGCTTTCCATACCTTCGCGCCGAGGCGCACCTTAGCTCAAGGCCAATCTCCGAGCAACCCTTTTCGCGTCGGCCGCAAGCTCCCATCAATGGTCGTCGATCTTCCGCTGACCACCGTTGAAGCACTTGCATCCGTCGTTTAGAATGCCTCATGCGCAAGGTCGTCCTGGGCCTCGGCATCAGCCTCGACGGCTACATCGCGCGACCCGATGGAGCGGTCGATTTTCTATTCATGCCCAAGGACTACTCGATGGGCCCATTCTTCGCCACCATTGATACCGCCGTCATGGGGCGCAAGACCTACGACGTGGCCCTCAAGATGGGCGGAGGCTCTTACGGCGGATCAGGGATGAAGAGTTACGTCTTCTCGCATTCCCAGCCGCCCGGCGAGCGCGGCGGCGTCACCTTCGTCAACGATTCCTCGAAAAGTTTCATCGAAAAGCTCCGCAAGCGCTCTGGAAAAAATATCTGGCTCATGGGCGGCGGCGAACTCGCGCGCTCCTTCCTCAAAGAAGATCTGGTCGACGAGCTTTATATCGGAATCGTTCCGGTCCTGATTGGCGAAGGCCTTCCGCTCTTCCCCAGCGGCTTCCCGCAACGCGAGTTCTCTCTGCTCGAAAACAAAACCTTCTCGCAAGGCCTGATCGCCCTCAAGTACGCCCGCGCCCGGAAAAAGTCCAAGCGCAAGTAAGCGCAAGGGGAAAATAGCTTCGAGAATGTCTGGCGGGCCGACCAGCGGGGAGTTGGTATTGCAAAGTCTGCGGAGGCCCCCGTCTTGCGAGTAGTGCGCCGCGCGTGCCAGGCTTGCCAATCACTCCTTCTGAGGAGGCCTGGCCCCGCGCGTATGTCACCCCTACTACCAGAGGGGTCCTATCTTTATGGCCTTGTGCTTAAGTTCCAACAACCTTCCTCAGAACAGTCGCGGCTGCCGCTTCGGCAGGTCGCGGCCGAAATATTCGTAGGCGCGCTGCGTGGCCACTCGGCCCCGGGGGGTGCGGTCGATCAATCCGATCTGCATGAGGTAGGGCTCGTACATCTCTTCGATGGCGTCTTCTTCTTCGCTCAGGGCGGCCGCCAGCGTGCCCACGCCGACCGGCCCGCCCGCGTACTTGTCGAGCAGCGCGATCATCAGGTTGCGGTCCACTTCGTCCAGACCGCTCTCGTCGACGCCCAGCATTTGCAATGCTTCCTGCGCAACCGCGCGGGTGATGCGGCCCGCCGCGCGCACTTCCGCAAAATCGCGCGCGCGCCGCAGCAAGCGGTTCGCGATGCGCGGTGTGCCGCGGCAGCGACTCGCGATTTCTTCGGCGCCGCCTTCCTCCATCTGGATGTTTAGAATTTTTGCCGAGCGGTGAATGATGATCAGCAAATCCGCAGGTTCGTAGAAATCCAGCCGGTGCACAATGCCGAAACGCGAGCGCAACGGCGCCGTAATCAGCCCCGCGCGCGTCGTCGCGCCGATCAACGTAAAGTGCCCCAATTGGAACGGATGAATCCGTGCCCCCGGCCCCTGGCCAATGATCAGGTCCACGCGAAAATCTTCCATCGCCGGATACAGGACTTCCTCCACCGCAGGCTGCAAGCGGTGAATTTCATCCAGAAAGAAAACCTCTTTTTTTTCGAGCGAGGTCAAGATCGCGGTCAGGTCACCTTTGCGTTCCAGCAGCGGCCCCGCGCTGGTCTTGATCGGCACGTTCAATTCGTTGGCAATGATCTGCGCCAGGGTTGTCTTTCCGAGGCCCGGCGGTCCGTAGAGCAGCACGTGGTCCAGCGCTTCGCCACGGCTGCGCGCCGCGTCGATAGCAATCTGGATATTCTCTTTGACGCGTTTTTGCCCGATGTATTCATCCAGGCGCTTGGGCCGCACGCTCACGTCGATCCGAGCGTCTTCGTCAAACGCCTGTCCCGACACAATCCGCTTGGGCTGTCCCTGTGGCATCATGTGCTTTGCCGTTCCATCAGCAATTCTTATCTGCGTTTCCCTAGCGCGATATCCTCCTTCGTTTGGTCTTTCATGCCCCACGCGCGGCCCGCCCTTTTGGGGCGCTCAACGACTGCAATGCGCCGCGCAGCAACTGCTCAAAATTTCCAGCGCCCGCTTGGCTCTTCGCTTCTCCGACGGCGGTCTCCGCGGCGCGGCCGTCGTATCCCAGGTTCACCAGCGCCGAAATGACATCGGCCTCGATTCCCGCGGGCGAGGAGGCCGCCGGTTTTTCCGTTTCCATGGCCACGGCTTCCAGTTTGTCCTTCAACTCGACCACCATGCGTTCCGCTGTCTTGCGCCCCACGCCGGGAATTCTTGTCAACCGCGCCAGGTCGCTGCCGCGAATCGCCGGCACCAGCTCTTCCACGCTCATCCCACTCAAGATTTTCAGAGCCAGCGTGGGTCCCACACCGGAAGCCGATAGCAGCATCTCAAAAAAATGTTTTTCGCGCGCGGAGACAAATCCGTACAGCGCCAGCGCATCTTCGCGGACGTGGGTATGAATCAGGAGGTTCACTTCGGTGTGCAGCTCGCCGAGCGCGGCGTACGTCGACAGCGGCACTTGCACGAGGTAGCCCACGCCGCCCACGTCCAAGAGCACTTGATTCGGTCTTTTTTCGGCAAGGCGCCCGCGAAGCTGGCCAATCATCGCTCGCCAGTATTGCCGCTTTCTCTTCGCCCGTCAACGCGGCACTGCGAAGGAAGGGTAGGGAGGATTTGTGACTTGAACCGTCGTTTGGCCGCTTTTGAACCATCGCTTGGCCGCTGAGAACAGCAGCGACTCGCAAGTCCTTTAGATACGCACTCCGTCGCCAATTCCTGGCTTTGAATCATCGT
>Ga0066703_10000626_pt1 | contig 11607 bp, 10 predicted proteins | sample GraSoiAngelo_152_FD_66505 | JGI IMG/M metagenome (GOLD analysis project Ga0066703, IMG submission 66505) | Grasslands soil microbial communities from the Angelo Coastal Reserve, California, USA - 14_1009_12_30cm | ecosystem: Environmental > Terrestrial > Soil > Grasslands | place: USA...
TGACCCTCTCCGCGTCATGGCCGGACTTGTTCCGGCCATCCACGTCTGGTTTTGCAGCGAAGAAAGTCGTGGATGGCATCGGACCTCGGGCTTGCCCGAGTTCCGCACTACTAAGTGCCGCAACTCGAATAAATCCGAGTTGCGGTGTGGTTGCTACAAGAGCGGTCCGGGATTTTTCTTGTAGCGATTGACGATCGCATCGGCGCTCATGTAGGCGAGCGCCTGGATCGTGAGCGTCGGATTGAAGCCGCTCATCGACGGGAAGGTCGAGCTGCCGATGACGAACAGGTTCGGGATGTCCCAGCTCTGGCCATAGCGGTTCACCACTGAGGTCTTCGGATCGGTACCCATTCGCGTCCCGCCCTCGTGGTGCGCGCCCGGGGCGCCTGGGCCTAAAGGCGCACGCCACACGTGCGTCGCGCCCATCGCGCGCCCGATCTCCTCCATCTTCTTCATCATGAACTCGACGCGCGCCAGCTCGTTCGGCCGCCGCCAGTCGTAGGTCAGGCGCGGGGCCGGCAGGCCCCAGGCATCGCGCACGTTGGGATCGAGGTCGATGGTCTGGTCGGCGTAGGGCAGGTTCTCGGTCTGCGCGACCATCGCGGCGTGCCGCGCGTAATACTTCGCGAGGAAGTCGCGATAGGCCGCGCCCCAGCGCGGGACGCCGGACGGCGGAGCCGTGGTGGTGAGGCTGATCGGGCCGCCCTCCAGGTTGCCGGTACCGACCGAGATCTGCGAGCCACGGATGAAGCCCACGTCGGCATGGTTGAAGTTGTCGGCGTTGAAGTCGTCGATCGTATGCTTCTGCGCGCTCGGCCCCATGTAGTTGTTGATGTGCCGGTCATCGAAGGCGACGTACACATTCGGCATCATGTGCGCCGTCAGGTGCTTGCCTACCTGCCCGCTCGAGTTGGCGAGGCCGTTCGGGAACTTGTCCGTCTTGGAAAGCAGCAGCAGACGCGTGTTGTCGTAGATGAACGGAGTGAGAATGACGAGCTCGGCTTCGATCGTGTTGTCCGAGCCGTCGGGGCCCCAGTACGCCACGCCGGTGACGCGACCGCTGTTGTCGCTGTTCACCCGGTAGCACATGGCGCCGGTGATGAGCTTGAAGTTGCCGGTCGCGTCGGCTTGGGGCAGCACGGTGACGAGGATCGACGACTTCGCGCCGACGTGGCAGCCGAATGCTTGGCAAAAGCCGCAATAGGTGCAGCCCGGCCGTCCCTTATACGCCTTCGAGAGGATCGCGCGCGGCGTCGAAAACGGATGATAGCTGAGCTTCTTGGCGGCGGCATCGAAGACGGCGCCCGCCTGATCCACGACCAATGGCGGCAGCGGAAACTCGCGACGGCGCGGTGCTTCGAACACGTTGCCGCCGTCGATCTTGCGCCCCTGCAGATTGCCCGCCTTGCCCGACACGCCGAGCTCGTATTCGATGCGATCGTAGTAGGGCTCGAGATCGGCGTAGCTCAACGGCCAGTCGACGAGCGAGGAGTCTTCCGGGATTGCGGATGCTCCGTAGCGCTCGATCGTCTGCGACCGCGCGCGGAAATCGTCCTCGTGGAAACGCCAGGAGACCGCACCGTAGTGGACGGTGCCGCCGCCCGCCTGGTTGCCGTAATTCTGCACCGGGATCGGGTTCGCGCGCGCATTGGCGTTCGGCCGCCAGGTGACGGGCTGACGCTTGATGTTGGGGCGCAGGTCTTGGCGCGTGAAGTAGCGCAATTCGTCATGCGGGTTGAAGTCCTGGGTGGTCAGGCGCGGGCCACGCTCCAGCCCGATGACTTTCATGCCGGCTTTGCCGAGCTCGGCCGCGAGGACTCCGCCTGCCGCGCCCACGCCGATGATGACGACATCAGTCTTTTCAGTTGCCATGGCTCATCCCCTCCGCACGGGGGCCTGCGCTTGCAGGCCGATGATGGGCAAACGCGTGAACGCGTCCTTGCTCTTCATATCCTCCGGCGAGAACAGCGGTTGCGCGCCGGGGAAGCTCACCAGGCGCCAGCCTGCGAAGTCCTTGTTGCCGCCGTAGATCGGGTCAGCGAACATGCCTTCCATCGTGTGCGTGCGCACCGTGTTGAAGAACGCCTGCGCCGTGGGCCAGGTGAAGCCGGTCGCCTTGCCTTCTTCGAGAGCCGTGATCACTTTGTCTTGCCGCGCGGCGTCGAGCCGCGGGAACGGCGCGTTATGGGTCTTGCGGCAGTACGCATCGAGCGAAGCCAGCCCGCGCCGGTAGAAATCCTGCAGGTCTTCGTAGGCACCGGCGAGCGCCAGATCGATGTAATTGAGCACGCCCGCTTCGCGCGCGCCGGGCTTGCCCGGTGCGCCGGGCATGAGCCGTTCGGTGAATGCCGCAACGATGGCGGCATCGTCGTCGTTGAGGAACGCACCATGCCCTGCGCCGGTCGAGTGCGGGTGGGCAGAGGCCGGGGCGTTCGCTGCGGCGTGGCGCTCGTGATCCTGCGCGAGCGCGTCGGGCACGAGCCCCGCACCCGCAACCGTCCCAACCGCCGCGCCGATCAAGAACGCGCGGCGAGCTTCATCGTGCGTGCTCATGCTGATCTCCTCCCACTGCGTTATGAATTTCGATTGCCCGGATGACTTAAACTGCAAGCGTCAGGATGCACCTCTTCAGCAATTGCCGACAAGTGATGCGCCAGCCGTCCTGAAGGGATAGGCGAATCAATCCGGTCGCGAAGTCTGAAGGGCCCGCCGGCACGCCGCAATTTGGTGCTGGACCTGTCTTGAACCACGCACATCTGTCTTATGTCACTCGCTCGCCTCCGCACCCTCCGGAGGGCGCGATCGGGGCGGGTTAGTGGTAAATTACTGAGCAATCCTATTCCAACCGCCGCAGCGAGGCAAGGTCTGTCCCGCACCTGGTAGATCCGGGCCGTTATCTTCGTTCAGCAACTCCGGCGATATCTGGAACGGGATGGTAGGTCAGTTCGCGCACCGGCGGTTTTAGTCCATCGATGCCCTCCACCACCCAAACCCAAGAGGCTATCAAATTCGTTCAGGAGTCCGTGTGCTCGATTCTAACCCGCTCAACGCTGTCTACATGCCGCAATACCTGACAGAAAGTATTACGTTTCAATGCAGAGAATTCTAGTAGTTTCACCCCTTTACCTCAGGTGCTGCACCTGTGTAAGGTTTTCCAGACTTATCATACAAGTCGTGCAAGTCCCATGAGACCACGTGAAGGGCACTCAGGCGCGGACCGGCCTTGGGATGTCCGTCCGCGCAACGGAGTCATCCGTGAAGGACTGCAATCGGCCAAAAGCGGTCATCCGCAATCCATCACTCAGTCCGCCGCTTTAATGCCAGCCTTGCGGATCACTTCACCCCAGCGTGGCGTGTCCCGCCGGATGATTGCCGCGAACTCCTCTGGCGTAGTGCCTGTGGCCAGCACGCCGAACTTGAGAAGCTGCTCCCGCCCCTCGGGCGTCTGGATGATGCGGTTGATCTCCGCCCCCATGCGCTCAACGATCGCGCGAGGCGTGCCAACAGGTGCCAGGATGCCGTGCCACCCTACGAGGTCGAGCGCGTGGCCCTGTTCGGCGAAAGTCGGTAGGTCTGGGAACAGCGGCCAGCGCTGAGGCCCCGTGACAGCGAGAGCGACTAGCTTGCCTGAGCGCACGAGCGCGCCGACGGCCGCAAGGTCGTGGAGGCCCGTCGTCGCGTGGCCGGCCATAATGTCCTGCACTGCGGGTCCGGCTCCTTTGTAAGGGACGTGCGTCATGTCAATGCCGGCCAAACTCTTCAACATCTCGCCATAGATGTGCGACGACGAGCCGGTTCCAAACGAGGCGAAGCTTACTTTGCCCGAATTCGCCTTCGCGTACGCGATGAACTCGGTGAGAGTTTTTACGTTGAGCGCGGCGGGCACCACCATAAAGAGCGGCACGATTCCGATCTGCATCACCGGTGCGAAATCGCGCAGCGTGTCATAGGGCAGCTTCTCGTAGAAATAGGGGTTGGCACAAACGATCGAGGCATTGGTGTAGGCAAATGTGTAGCCGTCGGGCGCCGAATTCTTTACCGCCTCGGTGCCGACGATGCCCTGCGCACCCGCCTTGTTCTCAACCAATACTGGTTGTCCGAGCACAGGCCGCAACCTTTCGGCGAAGTAGCGTGACAAGGTGTCGCTCCCGGTGCCTGGCGGGTAGGCTGCAATCAGCCGTATCGGTTTTGTAGGCCACGTTTGCGCGTGCGCCGAAAACGTGAACATCGCCGTGATCAGTGCCGCAAAGCAGAAAATGAACCGCGTGCGCGAATTCCTCATCCGATCCCCCTTTGCTTGCCCCGACAAAGCGTATGCGCCGGGATTTCCGGGCCGAGGGTCCGTCAACTCCGGTCGGCAGCTACCCTACACTTTCAGTGTCTGCTTGGGTTGCAAGCAGCCATCGGCGTTGCATGCCAACGTGCCACCGAACGTTTGACATGAGCGGCGACCGACAGGCCGCGAAGCGGGCTGTTGGGCGTCCGCTCGATGGAAGGGTTAGGCGTATGTGATACGCAACACTACTTGGCCGCTGCGCGGACCCAGTCGATTGCCTGCACGCGCGCCACCAACACGGCCTTGCCAGAACCATCGGGTTTGAAGACCGATGCTTCTCCTTCCTTGACATCGAACCAATCTTTGCCGAAAGCATCAAGGATATTCGGCCTGTGTGTGACGATGAGGCTGTTAGTAGCATCGACTGGGCGCGTGCCTACCATTCGACGCAACGCCTCGGCGCGGCGGTCGTTTTCGATTGGCGTAACAACGAGGCCACCTTCCGTGACGTCGAGCAGAGCTGTTGGGTCTTTCCCGCCGATGAGCCTCCCCGTCTCCACCGCTCGGTTGAACTTGCTAGTATAAACCGCCCCAAGCGGAATCTGCAGCGCCTTGAATGACTCGCCGACCTGTCGACCAAGTTCCTTGCCGCTCTCACTCAAAAGACGCTGCTTGGACACATTGTCATGATTCAGCGGGTCGGTGTCCGCTTGATCGCGATTCGTCGCCCCGTGGCGGAAGACGATGACGTATCCGCCTTCTTTGAGAGTGTCGGCAAGTTGTCGAACATCGACCGTCTGCGCACAGACATACGTGGGCACAAGCAGAGTGGCGAACAAGCAACTGAGAAGCCAATGCGTGATTGAACGCATGTAACCTCCTCGGGTGTGAGAGCGGGTGGAGGCGAGTTGCGAGGCCGCGCTCCGAAGCTGCCCCTATGTCAGGCGAATCCTACTCCCGCGTTCCTGACAAGGTAAGTCCGGGAAACCTTACACGGGCAGCGCCTGGAGGAAAAGGGGTGGGACTAACAGACTTCTCTACACTGAAACGCAATACTTTCGATCAGTATCGCAGCGGACTTCCAATGTGGGGTGACGAACGGCTGGATTCACCCAAAGCGGACGTTGACGAGCGCAAGAGATTTGGGCCGCGTCCAGTAGCCGCGCGCCCGAAACGCGCCTATGCTGCGACTGGCCTGTTGTTGTTCAAGTCGGAGGGGGCCCGGATGAACAAGCTACTCGGCACCGCCGTTCTCGCGGCATCGCTCTTCGCCGCACAATCCGCTGCCGCGCAATATCCAGCAAAGCCCATTCGAATTGTGGTTCCGTTTTCACCTGGTGGCACGACCGACATCCTGGCGCGCGCCGTCGGCCAAAAGCTTACCGAGGCTTGGTCGCAGCCCATTCTCGTCGATAACCGTCCCGGTGCGAGCGGCATGATCGGCGCCGAAATAGCGGCGAAGGCGACCCCTGACGGCTATACGGTGCTGTTGGCGTCAGTGGCCGAAGTGGCCATCAACCAGAGCCTGTACACCAGCATGACCTACGATCCCCTCAAGGATCTGGCGCCGGTGACGCTCGCGGGGTTTACGCCGCTCATCCTGGTTGTTCATCCCTCCGTGCAGGCGCAGTCGGTGAAGGAGCTCATCGCGCTCGCAAAAGCGAGGCCAGGCCACTTGACGTTCGCCTCGCCTGGAAACGGAAGTGTGCAACACCTCTCGGGCGAGCTGCTCAAGACGGTCGCGCGGATCGACATCACTCACGTTCCCTATAAGGGCGGCGCTCCCGCAGTAACCGATCTTGTTGGCGGCCATGTCGCCATGTTCTTCGCGGGGATGCCGATCGTCATGTCCCATGTAAAAGCCGGGAGACTGCGTGCCTTGGCGGTAACCGTCACGAGGCGCTCGCCGGCGGCACCGGAGGTGCCAACCATGGAGGAAGCTGGCGTGCCGGGTTTCGAGATCACCAACTGGTTCGGCGTCTACGTGCCATCGGGGACGCCGAAAGCCATCATCTCCAAGCTCAACACCGAAATGTCCAGAGTACTGAGTCTTGGGGATGTCAAGCAGCGTCTAGCCGACCAAGGCTTGGAAACGGTGGGAAACAGCATAAAGCAGTTCGACGTGTTCTTCAGGGCTGAAATTTCGAAGTACGCCAGGATCATCAAGCAGTCCGGAGCGCGCCCAGAGTAATTCCACGTAAGGGAGGCTAATATGGTCGGCCTCCGAGCTTGCCTTAGCGGTGTTACCGGGTGCCTTAAGCTTGGCGGAAACCCGCGCTTTGGCGACTAACGCGCAGACTCTTTCCTCGCGCGCAGCGCTACCTCGAAGCTATCGGTTGAGCCAGCGCCGCATGAACCCAAGCAGCCCCTGCGGCATGAAGATGACCATGGCGATGAAGATGATTCCTACCGGGATGAGGTAGTACTCGGTGAAGAAGCGCGACAGGGCCTCGCGCAACAGCAGGAAGAACCCGGCGCCGACGATGGGTCCGACGAGCGTGCCGATCCCGCCCATGACGTTGAAGATCACCGTCTCGCCGGAAACGAGGAAGAAGACGAAATCCGGCGCGGCGAACTGGTTTTGCAGCGCGTAGAGAACGCCGGCCAATCCCGCGAACAGGCCGGAGATCATCACCGATACGATCTTGTAGTGCTCGACGTGGTACCCGATCGCCCGGGTCCGCGCCTCATTCTCGCGGATGGATTGCAGCACCGTGCCGAAGGGCGATTGGGTGATGCGCCGCAACAGGAGATAGGACCCGGCGACGACGGCAAGCACGAACCAATGCATCGTCTCCGCCGTGAAGCGTACGACATAGAGTCCGGGGATGCCGAGGCCAGGCCGGGTGAAGGCGAGCCCGTTCTCGCCTCCGGTCACGCTCGTCCAGGTGAAGATGACGACGTAGAAGATCTGCGAGAAGATCAGCGTCGTGATGGCAAAATAGATGTCGCGCAGCCGCGTCGAAAAATAGGCCACGACCACGGCGACCAGGCCGGAAGCGACGAGGCCGAACAGGATCGCCAGGAAAAGATTGGGCGGGTCGACCAGCAGCAGCGCCGCCGCCGTCCCATAGATGCCGAGACCGAAGAACGCCGAGTGGCCGAACGAGATCATGCCGGTGTAGCCGATCAGAATATCGGACGACATGGCGAGAAGGCCCCAGATCAGGATTTCCGTCAAAAAGCGCCCCCAGAACGGTGGCAAAACCAGCGGCGCCGCGATCAGCAGCGCCAGGATGACGGCGAATCCGCTCCAGAAGACGGTGCTGTGGCGCTCGGTCATTTTGGCGTCGGCACGAAAAGACCGGTGGGCCGGAACAACAGCGTCAGGATCAGGACGACGAAGGAGACGATGACCGCCTGCGAGGGACTGACCCAGATCGAGGCGTAGGCCTCGAGCAGGCTGATGAAGATGGCGGCGGCGATCGATCCGCCGAGATTGCCCATGCCGCCGACCACGACGACGATGAAGGCCTTCAGCACCCAGGGGAGCCCCATGGCATGGTCCACGCCGACGAGCGGGCCGAACAGCACGCCGCTGGCGGCGGCCATGCCGGCACCGATGGCGAAGACCGCGGTGTGGACCCAGGGCACCGGGATGCCCATGGCCTCTGCCATCACGCGGTCCTGCGTCGTGGCGCGGATCCAGATGCCGTACTTGCCGTATTTGAGGAACAGCCAGAACCCGCCGATGATCGCCGCCGAGAGCAGCGCGATCATCAGCCGGTACCACGGATAATCGAGATAGAAGAGCGTGAAGTGGCCGGTGATGGGCTCCTGGATCTTGCGCGCGACCGGGCCGAACTGCCACAAAGCGTAGTTCTGCAGCACCAGCGAGATACCGAAGGTGGCGAGAATCGTGGTCATCGGATCGCGCCCGACTAGCGGGCGGAGCGTGACGATTTGCAGGGCGGCGCCGAACAGCGCGACGATGATCGTCGCGGCGACAAGCGCCAGCCAGAAGCTGCCGGTCGTCGCCAGCACGAGGACGCCGACATAGGCGCCCAGCATGAACAGCTCGCCATGGGCGAAGTTGACCACGTTCAGGATGCCGAAGATCAGCGTCAGGCCGGACGCCACCAGCGCCAGGATCATGCCGGTGACGATGCCGTTGACCGTCTGGATCGCGAACAGGTCCCAGGGGATGGTCATGATCAGATGCCCAGGAACTGATGGATGACGGGATCGTTCACGTCGAGCTCGGACGCCACCGCTTGGTGCCGGACCTCGCCCTTTTCCATGAAATAGACCCGCTGGCTCGCCTCGAGCGTCAGCGGCACATTCTGCTCGACCAGCAGGATCGCCACGCCGTCGCGGTGGAGAACGTCGATGATCTGCCGGATCTGCGAGACCATGCGCGGCATCAGGCCTTCGGTCGGCTCATCGAGCAGGATGATCTTGGGCTCGAGCATCATCGCGCGCGCGATGGCGAGCATCTGCTGCTCGCCGCCCGACAGCGTGCCGCCAGGCTGATTGCGCCGTTCGGCCAGCACCGGGAAATAGGCGTACGCCTTATCGAGAAGCTGCCGGCGCCGGCTCTCGCTCACGCCGTCGCGATCGAGGCCGGTGCGAAGGTTCTCGATGACCGTCAGCAGGTGGAAGATGCGCCGGTCCTCGGGAACGTAAGCGATGCCGATCCGCGCCAGCTTGTGCGCGGGCATGCCAGTGACGGCCCGGCCGTCGAACAGCACCCTGCCCTGCCGGGCTGCGACAAGACCGATGATGCTTTTCAGCGTCGTGCTCTTGCCAACGCCATTGCGGCCGAGCAGGCCGACGACCTCGCCCCTGCCGACCGACAGCGAGACGCCGTGCAGAATATGGCTCTTGCCGTAATAGACGTGCAGGTCCTCGACCTGCACGAGCGCCTCCACGGATGGCTTGGACGGGCTCATGTCTTGAGGTAGACCTCCTGCACCTTGGGATTTTGCTGGATCTCGGCCGGCGTGCCCTCGGCCAGCACTACGCCGTAATGCAGCACCGTGATGCGGTGGGCCAGCTCCATGACCACTTGCATGTCGTGCTCGACGATCAGGATCGTCAAGCCTTTGCCGACGCGGCGCACCAGCTCCATCGTGTCACGGGTCTCAGCCGTGCTCATGCCGGCGGTCGGCTCGTCGAGACAGAGGAGCTCGGGCTTGGTGGCGAGCGCGATGCCGATCTCCAGATTGCGCTGCTCGCCATGCGAGAGATTGGCGGCCAGTTCGTCGGCCTTGCCGCGCAGGCCGACCGCTTCCAGCACCGCTTCCGCCTCGTCGATGATGTCGCGGAAGGCGTTGTGATGCGTGAGCATGCTCCAGCCGTGCCGGCGCGACTGCGCGGCAACGCGAACGTTCTCGCGCGTGGTGACGTTGGGCAGGATATTGGTGATCTGGTAGGACCGCGCGATGCCCTTTCGCGAGATGCGGTCCGGCGGCAGGCCGGTGATGTACTCGCCGTTGAACAGGATACGCCCCGCGCTGGGGCGCAGAACACCGGTCAGGCAATTGAAGAACGTGCTCTTGCCGGCGCCATTCGGCCCGATCACCGCGCGGATTTCGCCCCGCCGGACAGCGAAGTCGATGCCGCCGAGCGCCATCAAGCCGCCGAAGCGGACGGTCAGGCCCTCGGTGGCGAGGATGGCCGCCTGGGCCTCTCCCCGGCGGGCACCGGCCGAGGAGAGCGCGCCGGAAGAAGCAGCGATGGTCGCTGACCGCCTATGCCATCAGCTTGCAGGTCGGCGGAAACAGCGTCTGCTCGCCGGGCGTCGTCGCGATGACGTGATGCTTGCCGCCCTTGATCTCGAAGATGAACTCTTGCGGGAAGGCCTGGTGATCCTCCTTGCGCATCACCTTGTCGCCGGTCGGGAAATCATCGCCTGCGGTCATGCGCAGCCCTTCGAGCGCGTCGATCAGCTTCAGCGAGTCCTCGCGGCCGCGGAAGCCTGACTTCTCCATACCGAGCTTGAGGCAATTGATCGCTTCGTAGGTCGACTGCACGTAACGGTCGGGCAGCGGGCCGGACGGGTCGATGGCCTTGAGCCGCTTCACGGCCTCGTCGAAGAAGCGCCGGTGGTAGGGCGTGTCGAGCGCCCCTTCGAAGACCGGAACGTAGCGATTGATGCCGACGAAGCCCTCGATCTTGTTGCCGAGCGCCGGCAGGTTGGTCGATTCGGCGATGGCGCCGTCACCGGCCCATTTGTACTTCTTGGTCAGGCCGATGTCGAAGGCCTGGTTGCCGATGGTCACCCCGTCGCTGCCGAAGAAGATGCCGAAGAGACCATCGAACTCGCCGGAGATCTTCGACAGGAACGGCGTCATGTCGGCGGTGCCGAGCGGGATGCCCGTGGCGCCGACGACCTGGCCGCCATGTTTCTTGATCGCCTCGGCATAGGCGTCGCGCGTCGATTGGCCCCAGGAGTAATCGGCATAGGCGATGTGCCATTTCTTGCCCAGCTTGCTGAGATACGGGCCGAAGGCCACGGCTTGCGCCGGCGCGCAGTCGAACGGACGGAACGTGTACTTGTTGCAGCGGCTGCCAGTGATGGTGGTGTCGAGGCAGACGCTGATCATGTTGACGATCTTATGCTCCGCCCAGATCGGCATGCAGGCGAGGCAGACATTGGACAGGAACCCGCCGCATGCGACGTCCACATTGTCGTCGACGGCCAGCTTCTCCGCCTTGCGGCGCCCGACATCGGGCTTCGATTCGTCATCGGCGACGATCAGCTCGACCGGCCGGCCGTTGATGCCCCCCGATCGGTTGATGCGAGCCACCGCCATTTGCGCGCCGACCAGCGCGGTCTTGCCGCCGGCGGCACCCGCGCCGGAGAGCGGCTGCAGCGAGCCGATCTTGTAAGGCTTGGCCGCCGCGCCGAACGCCGCCCGCCACGGCGCCGGCACCAGCATCGCCGTGCCGATCACGCCGGCGCCCCAGCCCACGAGCCGACGGCGCGTCACCTTGCCGCTGTACCAGAAATCTTCAGGCCGATCCTGTTCGTTCCATTTCCTAGTCATTGTGAAGCACTCCCTGTGAAATTTTCCCATCGGGATTCTTGCCCGACTGCTGGAGTTCTTTCGCCGGAGAGCGAGAGGCCGACGTTGCCATTCTCCACCGGATTCCATAGTGGCGCAATCAAACTCAGCCCATCGTCGCGGCAGCAGCACAGCGGGGATCACCCCGTGCGGGACGTAATCTGGGTGCCTTGGCATGGACGGCCTTCTGTAGCCACACTCGCTGAATAATCGTTGCGCCGCCGGGGTAGCAGCCCTGCCTCGCAGGCCTTGATCTGCAGCGCGAGATACTTCGAGTAGATGCGGCACTGCGCGAAACTCCCGGCGATAAACCACAGGCCC